>Ga0193727_1001181_pt1 | contig 10755 bp, 8 predicted proteins | sample H2c2metaG_FD_143051 | JGI IMG/M metagenome (GOLD analysis project Ga0193727, IMG submission 143051) | Soil microbial communities from a riparian zone of the East river system, Colorado, United States - H2c2 | ecosystem: Environmental > Terrestrial > Soil > Riparian zone | place: USA: East River...
AACAGCAGATGATCGATGCCGGTCAGGATGTGCTCTACGCCGAGCGACAGGTAAGCACCGGCGACATCGAGCGAGGACGGTCGCACGGGTATCAGTGTGCCGGTTTCCGACGGCGTCAGACGATGCGTCCAGTTCGTGGCGTCGAGAAAATCGATCCGCACCAGAACATCGGTCATCGTCGCGTCGAGACCTCGGATCGTCACGGTCTGGCCGCGCAGCGCAGGCGCCGCCAAGGTCCATCGCGCGATCGCGGCGCCGGTTGGCGTGCGCGTGACGATCGGACTCAGGTTGCGATGGTCCCCGGAGAATTCCGGCGTCAGCGCCAGGCGCATGTCGCCGACCATCGGTGTCTTCCACAAGACTGCGTATTCGTCCGTAGCGATCTCGCGCAGCTCCAGATACGCGGGCCGGACTTCGTGCGCGGACGCGGTCGCGGCGGCGAACAACAGCGCCAGCAGAAGCGCTGACGTACAAACGCGCAACAGTCCGCGCGCGCGCCGACTGCTCACTGCACCTCGCCCTCGCCGCTGCCGGAGGATGCCGGCCCGATCGGGCCGTCCAACGGACCAACCAGCGGCTTCACCGAGTCGTCGATAGCGACGTCGTATTTCTTCAGCAGTGCAGCGAAGTATTGCTCGCCCTGTTCGCGCTCGCGCTCGGCGCGCCAGCGCGCCAGCACCTGCGTGCTCACGTCGGCAAAGGCGCGCTGTGCGGGAGCCGCAAGCTCGTCGACGCGCACCAGATGCAAACCGTACGCCGATTCAATCGGGCCCTGCCAGCCACCGGGCGTCAGGGCGAACAACGATTTGCCGAATTCGGCACCAAATTGCGCTTCGACCGATGCTTCGTCGGCATCGCGAAAGTCGGCGTCGATCAGCAGACTGTCGCCGAATTGCGCCGCATCTGCGCGACCGGCCGCTTTGGAGAGCGCCACGAGCGCGGCTTTCGCGTCGGCCCGCGCATCGTGGCGTTGTTCGCGGCTGAAAAAAATCTGACTGAAACTGACGCGGCCCGGCGCGCGAAACAGTTCGGGGTGTGCGTCATAGAAATGTCTGAGATCTTCGGCGCTCGGCTCGGCCAGCCGCACCGTGTCCTGCATCAGGAATTCAAGTTTCTGCGCCAGGCGCCGGCGCACGATCGTGTCGTTCTCGTCGAGCGCCATGGCGCGTGCCTCGCGCGCCAGCAGTTCCTCCTTGAGGAATTCGGTGACGAGTCCGCGCAGCTCGGCTTGCGTCGGCGGTCGCTGCCACTGCCGCACCCAGGTCTCGCGCAGCCAGCTCACCTCGCCTTCACCAATGCGCACGATCGGGTTCGCGCCCGCGCTGCGGTCGGCCGCACCGCGTCCGATGAAGGTATAAGCTGCAAACAATGCCGCACCGGCCAGCAGGAAGTGCAGCAGCGGCTCTGTGAGTAGACGTTTCATCGGCGGCAGACGTTCCCCAGAACGATACCAGGCCTTCGTGCGGCAATCTGAAGGTGCAGGGTGCATCTTGGACGGGCGCGACTGGGTCGGCCATTGGACCTTGGGTCCACGTGCGCGTGCAATGGGGGTGCGACGGTGCGATGGAGCGGCCGCTCGCGGGACCGGCGTATCCTCGGTCCGACTCGCTAGGGGACTTTGCCATTGACAGGACGACGCTGGCGCCAGCGGCCAACGCACACGCTGGGCGACGGTCGTCCCCCCCGCCTGTTCGTTGTTGCCAATGGTGCCAAGGTCCAATGGCACAATTTCCACCGGAGCAAGATGATTCTCATGACGTGAAAGCGCAGTTCCGCCGCCGCGACGCAGCGGGGCGCGCCCGCGTCCTACTTATTAATGCGAAAACCCTGGGAGGCTGGCATGAACAAGGTTTCGTTAGCGCTACTGCTCGGGTCCGTTTTCCTGTTCGCTCCATTCGATACGGTGCACGCCGATGGTAGTGCCTGGACCGAAGGTGGCCTGCAGAAGATCACGGTGAAGGGTCTGGATGCGGTCTATGCCAAGCCCGGCGCCAGCCTGGCTGGTTACGACAAGGTCCTGCTGCGGCCGATTTCGGTTACGTTCCACAAGGATTGGGCCAAGACTGTCGGCGCCGGAGCGAAGATGCAGGTCAGCGCGTCGGATACGCAGCGCATCCGCGACCGGCTGTCCAAGCTCGTGCGCGAGGAGGTCGTCAAGGAGTTGAACGACGGCGGCTACAAGCTGGTCGATGCGGCCGATGATGATGTGCTCGATGTCGAAATGGACGTCGTGAACCTGCACGTCGTCGCGCCGGCTCTGACGACGGGACGCAAGTCCGGCACGTATGGCGTTTCCGCGGGCGAGATGACCCTGATCCTGCAGCTGCGCGACTCGGCGACCGGCGACACCATCGCGCGCGCACTCGACCGTGCGCTGGCCAGCGAGTCGTTCCGCCCGATGCGCATCGACAGCGTCGACAACGAGGCCGAAGCGCGCAGGGCAGCGAGCGGATGGGCCAAGGCGTTGCGTTCGGGCCTGGACCGGGCCAAAGGAATCGGCGCCAAATCCTGATGGCTGCGATTGCAGCGCAATAACCAGACTTTTCGTGGCCGGGCTCTTGCTCGAATAGCCGCTTCTTCGCTAACGGAGATCACGTCATGGGCAGGTTCTCGATCGTGTTGGTGCTCGCGGCAGCATTCGCAAGCGTTTCCCTGGCTGCCGCGCCGGCAGACACGAAAACGCCGCGGACCAAACGCGACGCGGCAAGCGCCTGGACTGAAGCCGGGCTGGAGAAAGTCCAGGTAAAAGGCCTGGATCTGGTCTATGCGCAACCCGGCGCGAGCCTCGCCGGATACCGCAAGATCCTGTTGCGGCCGATCTCGGTCGCATTCGAGCGCAACTGGGAGCGGCAGTCGACATCGAGCTCGCGCATACCGATCAAGTCGAAAGATGCGCAACGCATCAAGGACCGGCTGTCCGCCCTGGTGCACGAAGAGGTCGTCAAGGAATTGGGCCAGGCCGGCTATCAGGTCGTCGATGCCGCAGGTGACGATGTGCTCGATGTCGAAATGTCGATCGTCAATCTCGACGTCAACGCGCCCGATGTTCCGACGGCGGGGCGCGTGACCACCTTTGCGGTATCCGCCGGCGAGATGAGCCTGGTTGCCGAGTTGCGCGATTCGGTGAGCGGCGACATCGTCATGCGCATCTTCGACCGCGCCCAGGCGCGCGAATCGTTCCGGCCGCAGCGCATCACGAGCATCGAAAATGCCGCGGAGGCACGCAACGCCGCGAACGGCTGGGCCAAGGCGCTGCGCAAGGAACTCGATCTGGCCAAGGGTATCGGCTCCAAGCCGTGATACGTGAAATTTTGTTCAATCCGATCGATCATCCGCTGCTGGTATTCATCCTGTCGTTCGCGGCCCTGTGGGCCGCGGCGTGGTTCGGTGCAAAACTCAGGAAACGTAGACCGCGCACCGCCGAAGCGCCCGAATACGGCATCGTCGAATCCGCGACCCTGACGCTATTGGCGCTGATCGTCGGCTTTACTTTCTCGATGGCGATCGATCGCTTCGGTGAGCGCAAGAAGTGCGAGGCCGCAGAAGCCAATGCGATCGGCACTGAATATCTGCGAGTCGGATTGCTGCCGGCGGAAGAAACCGCGAAGTTGCAGACGCTGATGCGGGCTTACGTCGATCAGCGACTGCAGTTTTACGCGACGTGGAATTCCGAGGAACGCGAGCGAAACAGTGTCGACACCGCTCGACTTCAGGACCAGATGTGGACTGCGGTCAGCGCAGCGGCAAAAGCTCTCCCGCCAAACCCGGTCGTCGCATTGGCCGTTGCCGGCATGAACGACGCAATTGACGCGCAAGGGTATACGCAGGCGTCGTGGTGGAACCGGATTCCGGTCGAGGCCTGGGGATTGATGTTCGTCATCGCCCTCACGAGTAATTTGCTGCTCGGTTACACATCGCGCGCCTTCGAGCGCGAAGCCAAGGGCCTGCTGTTCATGCCGGCTATCTTCTCGATCGCGTTCTTCCTGATCGCGGACATCGACAGCCCGCGCTGGGGCCTGATCCATGTCAATCCGCAAAACCTGGAGAGTCTCGCCGCGTCGCTGCATCCCGCTTCCGCGCAGCCTTGATCGGCGCACGCCATCCATGATGGCGCGTCGGACGATTTCTTGAGAATATGAGAATCGCTGCGTTCTAGGCGCAAGGCCGCGTTCGACGCCGATGGTCGTTCGTGGCAGGCACGTGTACGCCCAATCCAGCCGGCCGGCCTTCGCGCGCACCGGCAGCCAATGCGCTCCGATGCGGCCCAAGAGCAGGTGTACCGCCTCGCGACGTATTGCAAAATGCGCCACGAAGTGGCATACCGGACGCGGGGAGGGCCGCGTTTCCGGGCCAAAGTCGGGGTGGTATGGATTCGACCACGGGGACTGTTTTTGTCATCGATGACGATGCCGATGTGCGCGACGGACTGTCGCGCCTGCTGCGCTCGGCCGGCTGGGACGTCGAGGGCTTTGCCTCGGCGCGCCCATTCCTGGACCGTGCTCAAAGCGCTGTCATCGGCTGCATCCTTCTCGACATCAGCATGCCGGACATGAGCGGTCCGGAAATGCATGTGCACCTGTCTTCGCTGGGAATCACCCTGCCGGTGATCTATCTCACCGGCAACGCCACGGTGCCGACCAGTGTGCAGGCGATGAAACGGGGCGCCGTCGACTTTCTGGAAAAACCGATCGATGCGGATGCGCTGCTGCCGGCCATCGGGCGTGCGGTCGACGGACACCGCAGCGCATGCGCGCAAGAGTCCCGCCGGCACGCGATAGAAGAGCGCGTCGCACAATTGTCGGTGCGTGAGCGCGAAGTCCTGCATCATGTCGTGCGCGGGCGCTTGAACAAGCAGATCGCGGCCGACCTCGGTATCGCACTGAAGACCGTCAAGGTGCACCGCGGCCGCGTGATGGCCAAAATGAGAGTGCGATCCTTGGCCGAACTGGTCCAGCTTTGCGACGCCGCAAGCCTGATCGAAAGCGTCGAAGCCTGAAGCGCCGACACGCCGCACGACGGTCGCGCCCGCCTGGCGTTGCTGGCCTTGCTGCCCGAGTGCTGACGGCGTCGCGCAGAACCCACTTCCGGCAAGCCGCATGCAGCGTCAAGCAGCTAAGCCGCCCTTGGGCTTGCCGATGGGATCATGGTCCTATTTCGCCGCGGTATCCGCCGACGTATCGTCGATTCATGCCACTAGCGGCGCGGCGAGGGTGTCCGTTCCAAAAAACGCAATGAGGCAACAAGGAACCCCAGGCGTGGTGAGGAACGCTGTCGAAACTCTGATTATCCATATCATCGATGACGACGACGATGTGCGCCAGGGTTTTGTCCGGCTGATCCGCTCCGTGGGCGTCGATGCGCGCGGCTATGCATCGGCCGAACGTTTCTTCGAAGCATTGGATGCACGCGCGACTGGCTGCATTCTGCTGGACATCACGATGCCCCGCGCCACCGGCCAACACGTCCTGGCGCGACTGAAGGAGGTGGGCAATCGCCTGCCCGTCATCGTCGTGTCGGCACGGGATGATGAGACGACGCATGCAGCGGTGCGCGACCTCGGCGCGAAAATGTTTCTGCGCAAACCGGTCGACGACCAGGCTCTGATCGATGCCATCAATTGGGCGACAGGCTGTTCGCTTGGCAGATAGTCTCGCATGGCGCTAAGCGCTGCCGCTGCATCGTGGCGGCCAGGCTCCGACTCGTGAACCTCGAGCGCATTCCAGTAAACTCGGAACTTGGCTCCGAGTGGTTGCCGAGCGTCCTCAATGAACTGGATCGATATCGTCTGGCCCATGATGGGCGCAGCGAGCCTGACGCTCGCATTGATTCACGTGATGGTCTGGTTCAAGCAGAAGCAGCAGACGGCGCATCTGATGTTCGCCGTGACTGCGATCGGTATCGCTTCGCTTGCGGTTGTCGAGTTGTTGATGATGCAGGCGCAATCGCCGGTGCGCTATGGCGTGCTGCTGCGCTGGGCACACGTGCCGATCGCGCTCACGGTGGTTGGCATGGTGGCCTTCGTGCGCCTTCGCCTGCGAGCCGGCAGACTCTGGTTGGGTATGCTTGCCGGCGCAGCGCGGGTGGCCTGCCTGGTACCGAACTTTGCGACCGGCGTAAATCTCAATTTTCGCGAGATCACGGCGTTGCAACCGGTGGCGATATGGGGTGATGTCGCTGCCGCGCCGGTCGGTGTGGCCAATCCGTGGATGGCACTCTCGCAGCTGAGCAATTTTCTGCTCGTGCTCTTTCTGCTCGACGCCATGGTCTCCGTGTGGCGATCGCGCTCGGTCGAGGAGCGCGGCCGCGCACTGGTCGTCTGCGGCAGCATGATCTTTTTCATCGTCTTATCTGCGGGGTGGACTCTGGGCGTGGTCAGCGGCGTGTTGCCGGCGCCTATAACGATCAACCCGGCATTCCTGGCGGTACTGCTTGCCATGAGCTACGAGCTCGGGGGCGACATCCTGCGGGCCGTTCAATTGTCGAAGAGTCTGACGCTTGCCGAATTGAAGCTGCACGACAGCGAGCAACGCATGGACCTGGCGGTGCGCGCATCGGGCATCGGTTTGTGGGACTGGGATATCGTTCGTGGTGAATCCTGGTATTCCGAGCCTGGCATGAGGATGCTCGGATTCGCGTCCGGCGAACCGTTCGATCAGACAAAATTGCTCGAACGTGTGCATCCTGACGACCGCGAAAACATGCGTAAGGCGCTTGAGCAAGCGCTGTCCAGCGACGGCCAATACAGGAATGAATATCGCATCGCGACCGCGGACGGTGGCATCCGCTGGATCGCCGCGCGTGGCCAGATCGAGTTCGACGCGGGCCAGGTTCCGCTGCGAATGCATGGTACCGTCGCGGATATCACCCAGCGCGGCCAAGCCGAGGAAAGCCTGCGTCTGGTAATCGAGGCATCGCCGACCGCGCTGTTGATGGTCGATGATGGCGGCTCGATATCGCTGGTCAACCGGCAGGCCGAAATCCTCTTCGGCTACTCGCGCGCGGAACTGCTGAACATGAACGTCGATGCGCTGATGCCGATCCGCCGGGGCGCGTGGCACGACGGACAGCGCACTGCGGTCGCCGGCCAAGCCACTGCGCGTACCCTGGGTGCGGGTCGCGAGCTGTCTGCGCGGCGCAAGGATGGCGGTTATGTGTCGGTCGAGATTGCGCTCAGTCCGATTCATTCGGCCCGCGGCTTGTTCACGCTTGCCTCGGTCAGCGACATCACCGAGCGCAAGCAGGCGGCCGTGCAGCGCGACGAACTCGCGCACTTGTCGCGCGTCGTCATGCTGGCCGAGCTGTCCGGTTCGCTGGCGCACGAGCTCAACCAGCCGCTGACGGCGATCCTGAGCAACGCGCAGGCAGCGTTGCGTTTTCTCGGCCACTCGCCGCCGAACGTCGGGGAAGTGCGCGAGAGCCTGACCAATATCGTCGAGAACGACAAACGAGCCGGTGAAGTCATTCGCCGGCTGCGGACGATGCTGCGCAAGGAACGCGCGGAATACCGGCACCTGGACATCAACGACGTCGTGCTGGAGGTGCTGCGCATCATCCGCAGCGATCTGTTGAACCGCAATGTGGAGATCGCGCTCGAGCTCGCGCCGGACCTGCCGGCGATCGAAGGCGACCGGGTCCAATTGCAGCAGGTGTTGCTGAACCTGATGATGAATGCCGCCGATGCCATGGCGGCAGTCGCCGAGAGCCCCGAACTTGTTCTGCGTACGCAGTTGTCGGATGCGGGCGGCGTGCAGGTTTCGGTCAAGGATGTCGGCCGCGGCATTCCGGCCGATGACCTCGCGCGCATTTTCATGCCATTCGTGACCAGCAAGCCCAGCGGCATGGGCCTCGGGCTCGCCGTGTGCGAGTCGATAATCCATGCGCATCGCGGCACGATCTGGGCCACGAACAACGCCAGGCGCGGAGCCAGTTTCCACTTCAAGCTGCCGGCGCTGGGCGATCCTTCGCACCCGTCGATCGCGGGCAGTGAACATTGATTCGGGGCATCCGCCGATGCGATGCGGACGCCTATCGCAAAGGCTGTGAAGATCGAGCTCTGAGTGCAGACAGTTGACGAAGCCTTCAAGCGCCTCAGACAGACCTGACTGAACGCGCAGGACGATCGAGCCAGACTTCCAAGCCGGGGCGCAGGTGCCGTAGATGGCGATAAACCTGGTGGATCACCCGCAAGTCATCTTCCTGCTTACAGCGTTTGTACTTTCTGCCACCGCGTGGTGAGGCAGGAGCATGCACAGACGTCGCACGGATGACCAAGACGACCGAACTCGGCGCGGTCGAATTCGCCGCATTGACGTTGATGGTGTTGATAATTGGCTTTATATTTTCGATGGCGATCGATCGTCACTGCGCCCGCCAGCACCCGAAATCTGGAAGTCTCGGCGCATCGCTGCATGGGGACAGCCCAGAAGCCCTGAGTGGGGCTCTGCGTCGTTTGGCCTGTCGGTGTGAGTAAGTGGCCCCTGCCTACGTCGTGCGGAGTTGCCGCCGTCGGCGTGAGCGGAAGTCAGGCCAATGCACTGCCTGGAAGTCGCAGAAGCAGAGGACTATGCGCAACTCGCGAAGCGACGCCTAGGGCGATTGGTCGCGGCGCGGATCGAAGCTCCAACCAAGCACCCAGCGCCACTGCGAGACGACTCCGGTTTCGATCGGCACATGACTCCACGTGTACAGCCAATCCAATGCCAGGTACAGGTTTTCCGTCAGTGCGCGTTTGACGCGCATCTGCGAGATCGCGTAGCGGTTTCCACCGGACGCATTGAGCGCCTGCACTTCCCACTCGAGTTTTGCCCCACTCCAGAGGGGATAGCGACTGCGTGCGTAGAATCCGATCGCAGGACCATCAAACGTCTGGTGATCGCGCTCGAGAGACATGTAGCCCAACGCAGGCCCGATACGAAGATATTTGTCGGGCTGCTCCCATATCCGCCAGCCTGCGGCAATGGCGAACGTGCCCGTTTCGTTGTAGCTGCTGTTTACCAGTTCGTCGACGCCTATTATCTGGGCCGTGGCGAAATAATCGGACGACAGGAACCTGTCGTACCTTACAGTTCCAAGCCAATCATTGTTTTTGAGCTGATCGTCGGTGCGCTTGTATTTGTAGCGGATCATTGCGTCAAACTCGCCCGTGTCCGATTTGCGCGAGATTGCCCAGCGTGCATCCAGTGTGTCTTCCGGCGTCTTCAGGCTACCGCGATCCGCGCCGAGTCTCACATCGACGTCCGAGGCCCAGTGTGGGCTGCCCTGTGCGATTTCGTTGACTTGCGAGCCGGTGCGCGTCTTCTCGGTCACCGGAGCCGGGTCGCGCTCCACGCGGGCGCGGTTCGATTGCACTTTGATGCGGCCGAGAAAATCACTGTCGAACACGAGCACGCCGTCCTTGTCTTCAACAACGCGGCCAGGCAAACGCTCGCCGTTCGGCCCGATCAGCACATCGGCATTGGCCGGGCCAACGCTCGCACCCAGCAATACCAGCGCCGCGGCGCATGCGTGGCGAGTGCGAAAAACTCGACGGACGCCGGCACCAGGCGAACATGCATTCGGCTCTCCACTGGCGGAGGTTCGGATCACGAACTGCAAGGCCTGAGGCGGACGCAATCTTTTCTCATGAAAAACTCCCCGCGGTCAATATGCAGCTGGTTCGGGCGAATCGGTTGCCGTGCCTAGGCAGAACTGAGAGTCCCCGGCGCAGCCGGGGAGGGAGTAGCAGTTTGACGTTTACTTGGAGTATCTCGCGCCCGACGGATTAAAAAAAAGCTCGTCATCCCCGCGAAAGCGGGGATCCATATTTCTCTATTCGAAGAATGGGAAAAGGGCGAGATCAAGATAGATTCCCGCTTTCGCGGGAATGACGGCAGGTGGGTATGAGCGGCTGCACAACTAAAGCCCTCGACTTACTCTCATTCCTGTAACAAGTTCGTGGTCGAATGCTTCTCCAAAGGACACGCAAGAATCAATGCGCGGGGTTGTTATCGGCCCGTGAGGACGGGTTCGGGTTCCAGGAGCGTTCCCAGGCCCGCGGAGGGGTTCGGTCTTTTGGCTTGACACCCAGCGCCCATTGGCGTCCTATGTGTTGTCCGGGGAGTAGTGGACGCGCGCTAGTCGACACGCGGCGTTGAGTAGGGGATGTTGACCTCGACGCACAGCCTGGAGAATAGCGCGCGGCTCCAACGGACGACTGGCGGGTTTGGGGATGAGGTTCCATGGAGAGTCTGGCACGGCTGCTGGGCCTGTGCGCTGGTGTTCCTGCCGTTGCGACGGCGCGGGATGGCGCGGAACGGTCCGCCGATCTTCAGCGGATCATTCGTGCCTTCGGGCGCGGGCACGAGACATGTACCTGATCGGCGCCGCCGCGATCGTCGTTGCAATCCAGGCCGTGGTGATTGCCGCGCTGCTGATCCGGGCAAGACAACGCGCGCGTGCCGAGCGCGCGCTGCGCGATTGCGAAGAACAGTTTCGCCTCATGCTCGATCGATCGCCCGTCATGATCTGGACGGCGCGACCGGACACCAAACTCGATTACGTCAACAGCACCTGCGTGCAGTTCACCGGCTTGCCGGTCGAGAAGTTGCTGGACGAAGGCTGGCTGGATGCTGTGCATCCTGACGACCTGCAGCGCAGCATTGACATCTACGTGCCGGCAGTCGAGGCGCGTATTCCATTCGTCCTGGAGTACCGCTTGCGCAGGGCTGACGGGACTTACCGTTGGGTTCTGGATACGTGTGTTCCAAAGTATACGTC
>Ga0193727_1001183_pt1 | contig 10753 bp, 10 predicted proteins | sample H2c2metaG_FD_143051 | JGI IMG/M metagenome (GOLD analysis project Ga0193727, IMG submission 143051) | Soil microbial communities from a riparian zone of the East river system, Colorado, United States - H2c2 | ecosystem: Environmental > Terrestrial > Soil > Riparian zone | place: USA: East River...
ATGAAAGCCCGGGAGGAGATCGGTCGCGAAATCGGAGGTGATATTGTCAGTGGCAAACCCGGAGCGGTGCGTCTGGCGCGCTCTCTCGAAGTCGTAAGCCAACGGCGGGTTAATGTTGATCGAGAGGACTTTTATCTTCTTCGGCTCGGCGGTGGAGCTCGTATCAGTCGACCGGAGCTTCGCCTCGAGCACGGTCGCTAACGATAGACTGACGCGGTTTTGCGCGATCGCGCCCAGGTACCCCTGCCTGGTCTTGTTCAGGGCCCGGAGATACTCGTCGCTGATATCCGCCGAAGGTGCGTACGTGTAATTGAGAATAGGCGTGATTGAGTGGCGGAATCGTGTAACTGCGCCAAAACCGGGAAAGAGCGCGAAGAGCGTGGGAGACGCAGAGAGGCCGGCGTAGGGGCGCTTCCTCTGGTGAACGAACTTTCTGCCGCTCAGCTCGGTTCTCACCCAGAAGGGGCTTGGATCGACGTTCCCGAACGACACCGAGGGCGCCACTTTCAGGGAACCCTGCAGAAAGCTTGGGAGTGAGATCCCGGTTGACCAGTCGAGCGTTGTCGAGAACCTCCGGGCAAAGATTCTCGTCGCGTTGTTAGAGGAGTCGTTTACGTCGTGGACGACGACCGTCGAGAGGGCGTTGTTATCGTCGTCCGAAAAGCTGAACGAGTTGCTCCAGCTGAAGCCCGCGATTCTGATCGGGGTGTTGAAGGTCGACGTGGTCTTCCGCGAGTTATTCACCCGACGAACGCTGTCCCGCAGTCCGTTCGCGCCCGTGATGTAGCGAAACGGAAACTCGCTCCCGGCATCGCTATTGATGATTTGATCGGTATTGAAAGTAAGACTGGGCGACGTCCACTCAAACCACGAGACCGGGGAGACAGTCGGCATGGAGAGGCTGAGGTTCGGAAAGTTTTGCCCTACCTCCGTTCGTCCTGGGTGCTGCGTTCGGGTGCCACCGACGCTCAGCGCGGCGGGACCAATCTTTCTGTCATAGCTCGCGCTGGATGTAATGTTCGCGAGAACCGCAGCCGGATTGAATGCCGTATTCCTCTGAATGAACGTGTTGGTGACGTAATTGATGTTCGCGGTGAGGTGACTGGTCTGAGAGAAGGCCTGCGAATGGTTCCAACTGACGCTCGTGTTCTTTGAGCCATCTCGCTGATCGTGCTGGGACAGGCCAAGGCTCCCACTCACGAACCTGTCGAGCCAGCGATACTGCATCTGTCCGTTGAGCTGCACCCAGCCCGGATCGCCCTCCGAAGGGCGCGCCCCGCTCCGCCAATCGAGTGCGACCTGGGCATCCATGTAGTCGTTGATCGCGAAGTAGTAGCCGAGATTGTCCACGTGGCGCCGGTACGTGGGACTGTTGCGAAACAACTCGCTCACTCCGAAACGGGGCGTGATGACGCCGCTGCGACGCCCCGAGCGGATGTCCTGGAAAATGAACGGCAGCCACATGATGGGTACGTCGCCGATGTAGAGCACCGCCGGCCGCGCGACCATGATGTTCTTCGAGATCATCTTGATCTCGTTCGCCCGGAAATGGTAGTCGGGTATCGAATCGTCGCAGCTCGTGATCGTGCCGTTGCGGACGTAGAACGCCGTCTCGCGTCCACGCGAGGTGTCGCTCACGAACGTTGCGTCTTTGCCATAGACGATCCAATGCTGGCCCGTCTGCTCGATCGCCGTCGTGATGTTTGTCACGACACCCCTGTGGAGCTCGATGTTGTAAGCCATCAACCCGCGCGCGTAGACATCGTCCGGCTGCTGCTCGGGATCGCGCAGAATCACGGTATCGCCACGCGCAAACATGATCTTGGTCGAATCGTTGTAAATAATGCTGTCGCCGACTATCACGGTCTTATCGCGGTTGACACCGGCCTTTTTCCCCTTGAGCGCGAGTGTGTGGGTCTGAGCGTTGAACACGGCGACGTCACCCTGATAGCGCGTCGCGGTGTAGCCGGCTCGGTCCATCAAAGCCCGCATTACCGAATCAGGCTCGTTCCACTTGATCAGGTCCTTCGGCCTGGTGGAATCGGCCGCGGTGCTGTCGCGACGCAATGTATCAGCCCTGGTTCGCGCAGAATCGCGACGAGGCGGCACTACGGGGCGTACCTGGGCCCAGGTCGTGTGCGCGCAAAGAGCAAGCGCAACGGTGGCGAACACGATCGCGCGACGCATTACGCCGGCGCGCCCGCGCTGTGGTCCGGGGCGGCGTTCTCCGCCTCCCGCTTCGCTGCCCGCTTCTGACGCTTTCGATAGGCGAACTGCGCCACGAATACGCTCAGCTCATAGAGCACGTACAGCGGAATCGCCAGCGCGAACAGCGAATATGGGTCCGCGCCAGGCGTGATGAACGCGGCCGCGACCAGGCACACCACGATTGCGTGCTTTCTGTACTTGGACAGGAACTGCGGAGTGATCAGGCCAAGCGCGGTGAGCGCGAGAATCGCAATCGGAACCTCGAACACGACGCCGAACGCCAGGCACATGCTGATCGCGAAATCGAAGTACTCCGTGGCGGAGATCATCGGCGTCAACGCGGTAGACTCGATGCTCATCAGGAACTGCAGCGTGAGCGGCAGCACGACGAAGTAGCTGAGCGCGACACCTAGCAGAAAGAGCGCGACCATCGAGAGGAGCACGGGAATCACGACCCGCTTCTCGTGGGTGTAGAGCGCCGGCGCGAGAAAGCCCCAGACCTGCCCGACGATTACCGGCGAGGCGAGTATGAGGCCCAGCACCAGCGACGCGTTGAGCAGAATATGGAAAGAGGTGCCCGGGTGCGTGTAAATGAGCTTCTGCCCGTGCAGCAGCGGCAGGATCGGGCGCTCCAGCAGGCGAATGATGTCCAGCTTCGAGAGCAACGCGAAGCCGATCACGACACCGATGATTATCGCGCCCGCAATCCAGAAGAGCCGCTTACGCAGCTCCTCCAGATGATCGAGAAACGGCATTTCGTTGCCGGGAGCTTCACTCATACCACGGCTCCGTGCTACTTGATCGACTGCAGTCGCTCGTCGGCGAGGGCGGCCTCGTCAGAGCGCGGGAAGCGCTTGATGATGTCCTGGAATAGGCGCTTGGCTTCGGCGGTCTTTTTGGTGGCCTGCAGCTGCAGCGCGCGCTTGTACATCGCCGTGGGCACACGGGGCGAGGTGGGGTATTTCGCTATCAGCGACGCGTACGTCGCGTCGGCGGATTCGGCGTTTCGTTCGGCCGCGTAAGCCTGCGCCGTATAAAACATCGCCTCTGGAACCAGGTCTGACCTCGGGTACTTCGCGATCAGCTCGGCGAACGCAGCGCGGGCCGAGGCGTTTCCGCCCTTGAGAAGCTGGTCGCGTCCGGCCTGGAGCAGCTGACCCGGCCCGGGGCCGCTGACCGCGGCGCCGACCCCAAGACTGGTGCTGTCACCGGCGGGAGGGCCTTGAGCGGCCTTCTCCTCGACTGCCGCGCGCATGTCGCGCAGCTGCCGCTCGCTCTGCCCGCTCATGTCCTGCAGCTGCGAGATGTCTTCCTTCATCGCCGCGAGATCGGTCTCCGTGGCTGTCCGCATCGTGTTGATTCTCTTGCTGAATGCGTTGATCGAGTCGCTGAGCATGCGAACCGAGCGCGTGACGTCGACCAGATAAGCACGCTGAACGGAATCAGCAGCGCTCGAGCCGGCGCGCGTGCCCATCAAGTCCGCCTGCAGCCTGTCGACATCGGACTTCGTTGCAAACATGCAGGCCGCGAGCGCGAATGGCAGAACGCAGAATATGAGTGGAGACGTTTTCGTCATTGTGAGTATGTCCCTACTTCCGGATTGGCGAGAATCGGCGACCATGCCGCCAATCTCGCTCCCCTGCTGTGGGTGAGCTGCCGCGCGCGGCCAGACTCGGTGTCGAGAATCCACAGCTGCTTGTCGCCGCCCCGCGACGAAGACAGGACGATGTGCCGTCCATCTGGTGCCCAGGACGGATCCTCGTTTTCGCCCTCGCTCGTGAGCTGCTTCGGAACGCGATCCCGCACGTCGATCATGAAGACCTGGAAATTGCCCATCTGCTGCTCGTACGCGATCGCGCGTCCGTCGGGCGACCAGTCCGGGCTCGCCCGATAGCTGCGCACTCCCGGCGTGTACGGCGTAAGCAGCTGAACATTGGACCCGTCCGCATCCATAATATACACCTGAGGAGCGCCGGACTTGCCGGAGATGAACGCTATCTGGTGGCCGTCCGGGCTGTACGATGGTGATGTGTTGTCCGTGCCTTTGCCGATGGTGATTTTCCTGGGCGCGCCGGAATCGAGGGCCGCCAGAACGAGATCGGTGCCGTTGCCGGATCCCTGCGCGTACAGAATCGCGTTTCCGCCGGGCTGATAAATCGGCGTGATGTTGAGGCCCACGCGAATCTGGCTGACGCGCCGCGTGCGTCCCGTGCGCACATCGAGCTCCTGCACCTGCGTTCCCGCGTTGCCAAGGACGGTGAATACGACCGATCCTCCGCTCGGCGACCACGCGGGTGAGAGCGCGCCCCGGCCGGTTGTGATCGAGCGCGTCTCCGCGCCATCGCTGTCGACGATTCTCAGCTCGCCCTCGTTGACGTACGCGATGCGCGATTGTGCGATACCGCGTTTCCCGAACGTCCATTGCTCTATCTGGTCCGAGACGCCGTGCAGCGCGAAGCGCCAGTCACGGTCGCGCCGGTCGAAGAGAAAGTGCTCGGACTGGAGGAGCTGTCCCTTCGCGACATCGTACGCGGCGACGTGCAGTCCCTGAGTCGTCGGCGTCATTCGAACGAGAAGCGCTGCTCCGAACTTTGCGACGAGGGGAAAGTTGATCTTCTCGCCCGCGGCCGGCACGAGGCCTTCCAGCGTTGGCGCATCGAGGGCGATCACCGTCATGCGGTCGCTGTAATCAAGATCGCGCTGCACGATGACGCGCAGCGAATCGTCGTCGTCGCCCCTGACCGGCAGGACGATCACGCCCGGCTTCGTTCCGGCGGCGTAGCTGAGACCGAGTCGCACACCCGGAGTGGTGGTTGTGTCCTGCGCGCGCGCCGCGGCCGCAGGCACAGATGTGCCGGCGACGACGACGAGAGAAATGCACAGCGCTCGCAGGTTCATTTCAGGAACTCGGGATCGAAGCTGAATACAACGGGGAGAACATCATCGGGAAATCCATCCGGCAACGGGCCGAAGCCACGCACGCTCGAAGCCGCCTCCACCGCCCCGGACGCTTCGAGGTCGAAAGAGAAATTGCCGGATTTTCTGACGAACGTGAGGTCTGACACAGAACCATCGCGATGGATCAGAAACCTTACTTCCGCTTTGAGACCCGCGGCAGGATTCCGCGGTTTGAAGTTGAGAGCAATCTGGCGAACGATGTTGTTGAGATACCCTGGAAACGGGAACTCGATCCCGTCGCTGCGCACCGTAGCCACGTCGGTTCCCTTGCCACCAGTCGGGCCGCCCCCCGCTTTTGGAGCCGCTGTCTTTGGCGCTGGAGTGACTTTGGCTTCCGGCGGAGCGCTCACCTTTGGCGATGGTGCGACTTTCCCCTGCGTCGGCGTCACTCGCGGTGGAGTCTTGGGCGCGGGCTTGGCGGTCGGCAGCGGTAGCTCTTTGACGGTTGACTGCGTAGCCGTCGGCTGCGTAACAGGCGTGGCAGCCGGGGGTTGCGCGGTCTTCACCTCCCCGATCGCCCTCTCGCCCGCCGGAGCAGCGACGATGCTGACGCGGTACATCGGTGGCAGCGCTACCGGCTTGCGCTCGCTCAGCGTGTTGAAGAGCAGCGTCGCGATCGCCGCGTGGAGTATGGCCGAGAGTGTGAAAGGCGCAGCCAGTCCACCTTCCCGGCGAGGCATTACTTCACCTCAGGTGGCTCAGCCACCAATCCCACGTCTCCAACACCGCTCGCTCGCATGATCGCGAGCACCCGGACGACCGAGCCGTACGGAACGCCTTCATCGGCCCGTAGATAGACGCCACCGCTGCCTCGCCGCTGCGCCAGGGCCTTGAAGCTCGACGAGAACTGACTCAGCGTGAGACGCGCTTCGTCGACGAAGATGGCGCCGGAGCGATCGATAGTCACAGTGAGTCCGCTCTTCGATTCCAGTGGACGAGCCTGCGCTTTTGGAAGCGAGATGTCCACGCCGCCCTGCATCATCGGCGCGGTGATCATGAAGATGATCATGAGCAGCATCATCACGTCGATCAGGCTCACCACGTTGATCTCGGCGTTGAGCACGAGCCGGTTGCGACCGCGTTTGCGGCGCGCCATCAGATCATCCCCTCTCGAACCATCAGCGCGATCAACTCCGAGCCGATACTCTCGAGCTGTCCTTCGATCTTGTTGAGGCGCGCCGCGAAGATGTTATAAGCGAACACCGCCGGAATCGCGACGCTGAGAGCGGCCGCCGTCGCAATCAGCGCTTCGGCCACACCAGGGGCAACCGCGCCGATGTTTCCGGAGCCCTTGGACGCGATTCCAACGAATGCGTCGATCACGCCGAGCACCGTTCCCAGCAGTCCGATGAGCGGACTGACGGAACCGATTGTAGCCAGTGCGGTCACCCATTTGCCGAGGCGGTCACGCTCGGTCGTCGTCTCCGCATCGAGCACGAGTTGGAGCGCTTCCACCTGAGCGCTGCTGAAGCGTGCAGATCGCTCCGTGGTTCTGGAGATGGCGGGCGTCGTTTCGGCCATGAAGCGCATCGCACGTTCCATCATCCTCGCCGGCGGTCCGCCCACGCTGCGCGCCAGTTGCGCCGCGCGCTCGGCCGTGGGAACCCCGGCGAACTCATCGGCGAAGGCTTGCGTGATTCTCAGTGCTTTCTTCAGCTCGTACCACTTGGAGAAGATGATTCCCCAGCTGAGGAGCGAGAGCACGACGAGGATCCCCAGCACGACTTTCGTCGCGCCGGTGGAGCTCGTCACAAGCTCCAGCGGCGAGCTCGGCACTGCCTGAGCAATCAGGAAAAACTGGATGCTGTTGATCAACTCTTTTTGACTCCAGCCTTGGAGTGAACAAACCATTCGTAGGTCCTGGCGATGCCATCAGGCAGACCAACCTCTGGTACCCAGCCCAACACATCACGTGCCTTGCTGGGGTCAACAAATGACTCCTGCTGCTCTCCGGGGCGCTTAGGGGCGAGCTCGAGCGGTACGACGGTGCGCGCCGCTGCCTGCAGCAGCTTGGCGATCTCGAGGCCAGAAGTGCCCTCACCGGTGCCGATATTGAACGCGCGCGCATCCAGGCGCGCCTTCTCGGGTAGCGGTTTCGTTGCCGCAAGCCAGACAGCGCGAGCGACATCGCCAACGTACACATAGTCTCGCGTCTGCAGTCCATCGCCAAAAACGGTCAGCGGCCGCTTGTCGAATACCCGCCCGCAGAAGATGGCAACGACGCCGGCTTCTCCATGCGGATCCTGGCGCGGGCCGTAAACATTGCCGAAGCGCACGGAGACTGCATCCTGTCCGTGAACGCGTCCGTAGTACGCGAGGTAGTACTCGATGCTCAATTTCGATATTGCGTACGGCGATTCCGGATCCTTTGCGAACGTCTCGACGTTCGGCGGCGTGTTGAATTCGCCGTAAAGGACTCCGCCGGTGGAAGTAAAGACGACTCGCGTCTTCGCATCGCTCTGCCTCAGCGCTTCCATGAGATTGAGAGTGCCGAGGATGTTGATGGTCGCATCGTTAATCGGATCGGCGACGCTTTTTCGAACATCCATTTGAGCCGCGAGGTGCGCCACTACATCGAACCTGCCTTCACGAACCACATTCGCAAACTCCTTGGAGTTCACGCCGATCTCGTGAAAGCGCGCCTTGGCCGGAAGGTTTTCCCTCTTTCCGCTGGACAGGTCATCGACCACGGTCACGTCGAATCCCTTCGCGAGAAAAAGATCGGCCACGTGTGAGCCGATAAATCCGGCTCCGCCCGTTACGAGGACCTTAGGCAATGTCGGTATTTTCTCCTTGCTCCGCATCGGAGCCAGATCTGTTTTCGAGAGCGAACAGGTATCGCGCCGCATCGACAACCCCGAGGCCCCGCCCGTTTGCGGCGGCGGCCTTCAGTCGCACACTTGGCTCATGCAGAAACTTGTTCATCAGTGATTTCGAGAAGTGTTCGATGGCGTCGGCCTGTTCAGGCGACAGCGGCCCCAGACGCCGGAATGCTGCAGCAAGCTCCGTACTCCGCAGGCGGTCCATCTCGTCCCGAAACTCACGCACGACGGGTACCGCCGCCAGTCCCGCCACCCAATCCCAGTATTTCTGAACCTCGTCAGCGATTATCGCGCGCGCGGCCGGCACATCTTCACCTCTCTGCTCGAGATTGGCCGCGGCTGCTGCGCGCAAGTCGTCGAGATCGTAGAGAAAAACATTGCCGATATCGCCGACGGCGGCCTCCACATCGCGTGGAAGCGCGATATCCAGTACGCAGAGAGGCCGGTCACCGCGCGCCGCAATCGAGCTTGCGACGCGAGGCACCGTCACCACGGGGACCGGTGACGCCGTAGAGCAGATCAGCACGTCTACGTCGCGGAGCGAAGCCCAGCACTCGTCGTAGTGCATCGCCGTCGCCCCGTGACGCTCGGCAAGCGTCTGCGCGCGCTCGTGCGTGCGGTTCGCAACGATCGCGACCCTCACACCTTCACTCAACAGGCATTCCAGGGCAAGCTCCGCAACGTCCCCGGCGCCAAGTATCATCGCCCGCCTTCCGCCAAGCCCGCCGAAGATTTTCTTGGCGAGCTGGACGGCGGCCGAGCTGACCGACGCAGCGCCCCGTCCGATGCCCGTCTCCTCTCGTGCCCTAGAAGCCGCCAGCAGCGCGCTCTGGAACATGCGGTTCAGGATCGGGCCTGATTCGGACCTGCATTGTTCCCAGGCATCCTTCACCTGACCATGAATCTGAGCCTCGCCGAGTATCATCGAATCGAGCCCGGCGGCGACACCGAACAGGTGCGAGGTCGCTTCGCGATCGCGGTGCACGTACATGAATCCGGAAGCGTCGCGACCGAGCCGCGTCGAAAGAATGGACGAGAAATCCGGAAGCGCGTCATTGGAGTGTTCGACCGCGTAGATCTCCGTTCGGTTGCAGGTCGAAAGGATGACTCCCTCGCGGATCAGCTTCCCGGCGCGCAGCTGGGCCAGCTCGCGGACGGCGTCCTTTGCGCCAAAGGTCAGCTTCTCGCGCACTTCGATCGGTGCGGTCGTATGGCTGACGCCGGCTACGATCAACGCCACGACTCGACCTTCTCGGTGAGAGATCCGTCTTCGACCGAGCTGCAGAAATCGTCACCGATCAGCTTGGGTGCGGCGGCGCGCCAGCGGTCATCACCCCCGGCGATGAGCCGCGATCTCAGCCCGCGGAGAGCGGACACAGCGCGCTCGTAGCGTCCATCGAACCGCTCGGCGATCGCGTCGCGTATTTTCGCCGCGGCCCCGGGAACGCCGCCCGCTGTAACCGCGATGGTGACGTCGCCGGAACGATGCATTGCCATGGTGTGAAAGTTTCCTTCGTCCGGATGATCGGTGATGTTGACGAGCTTCCCGCGGGTGTTGGCATCGAGCGCGATCTGCGCATTCACCTCACGGGAGTCGGTGGCGGCAACGACGAGCGTCGCGCGATCCAGGTGCGCGCTCCTGTACGCGTCGCGCACGATCGTGATCCGGTGCTGCTGTCCGGCTTCTTCCAGCTCGGCGGTCACGAGCGGCGAGACGACCCGCACCTGAGCGCCCGCATCAGCCAGCGCGAGCGCCTTGCGCGTCCCGACCGATCCACCGCCGAAAACGACGGCGGTGATGCGCTCACCGTGCAGCGCGATCGGAAAATCACTCACAGGAACTGCCCCCGATTCAGTGATGCCATTCTGAACACCACGTAAAGCGCGACGACGCTTGCGAAGGTCACCGCTGACATCAGCGCCGCACGACGCGCCTGCCAGCCGCGCAGCATTCGCCCGAGCGCAAGGGCGCTCACTCCCACCCAGGCGCCCATGCCCCAGATAATCTGCGGCAGTACCAGTGCGCGATACTGGAACGAGTATGCTGCCGCAAGCGCGAGGCCGAGGGTGAGGCCGAGAAACCCCGCGATCGACGCCAGGTGATTGACACGATCGAGTGTGTCGAGCGGCGGGAAGAATCTGAAGATCGCTCCAAACCGCGCCGACTTGAGCTCGCGTCTGGCGACGAGGTACATCGTTCCCGCGGCGGCCGCCGTCGCGTACGCGGCGATTCCGATGAAGCTCAGCACTATGTGCATGGTGAGCCAGACGGCGCGCGCGCCCTGCGGCTCGAGGAATGGGTGCATGCCGGCCAGGTTGCCGGCTACGGTGACCAGCGCCGCAACGGGCGCCGCAACGAGGGCCAGGCTCACCTCACGCGCCAGACTCTCCACGACCACGAGGGAGAGGGCGAGGACGAGACCCGCAAACGAGAGCCCCGGTCCGAGCCCGGTGAGGGACGCGGCACCCGCCTGTCGGGTCAGACCGGCGAGCGCGGTGGCATGGGCCCCAATTCCAAGCAGAAGAGCGATGACCACGGCACCAACTGGCGCCTTCACGCGGCGCGCGAATGGTAGCGCCGCAATGGCGGCTGCCGCGAGATAAAAAGTGACGGCGACGAAGTGGGCGATCGGAATCATCGGATCGCCCTAATTTAATTCCTCGTTCCGCTTTTAGCGCGTCATCGGCGGGCTAAATGTACCCTCGATGACGCGCGCTTTCTCAGTCCATCTTGGCGGTCAGGCGCGTTTTCATCCCGTCGCGGA
>Ga0193727_1001184_pt1 | contig 10750 bp, 6 predicted proteins | sample H2c2metaG_FD_143051 | JGI IMG/M metagenome (GOLD analysis project Ga0193727, IMG submission 143051) | Soil microbial communities from a riparian zone of the East river system, Colorado, United States - H2c2 | ecosystem: Environmental > Terrestrial > Soil > Riparian zone | place: USA: East River...
TTGCGAATTTGTGCGACCACAGCAGATTCGTAAGATATCCCGACGGTAGTAAGGTATTCCGACGACTCAAGGGGCGAAGGGAAAGAAGAGCACAATTTCACGCGGCTCGGTCTGCGGGCTTGCGGCGCTGGGTAGCAACACAGGCGTTCTTGTCGGCAGTAGGATGGAAACGTTTGGGTTGCCTGAGATCCAGGCTCGACACCCTCTGTGCAAAGACAGCGGATACGACCCACTATCGGCTCTGGGCTACAAGCAAAGCCACGGTTTCAGCGAACGGCCGCTTGCGCACAAGCTTTAGATAAAGAACGAGCAATCCCGATCCAGGGCAGTTACTCTCCCTTGGCGTACAAACAAAAAGTGGCCGCCTCAACGAGCGGCCACTTTCGTGTCGAAAAACTATTTAGACTCCTTACCTCTTGAGGAATCGCCGCGCCATACCAAGCGCACCGAGGGCCGCGCCGAGCAACATTACTGTGGTGCCGCCGTCCGGAACACCGTTGCCGCCTGGGCCAAAAAGCGACCAATGGGAGAGGCCAAAATTTTGGCCAGCCAGTCCGAAAAGAGGAATCGTCACAATCCCGGTCAAACCTTGGACATTCCAAACTTCAGACCCTCCATTTGGGCCGTCGTACTTCCCAATCAAGTATGTAAAGCCGCCGGTGCCAAGATCTACATTAGTAGTGTCGTCTCCATTATTGACAAAAGGTTTCTCTTGTTTGGAATTAAAGACGGCTGCGGGACACGAGCCGCAACTAGCAGTTGTGCGCGTGTAGGTGCGTGTGCCGATCACGTGCACGCCAGGGGACAAGGGAAGCAACGTGTTGATATAACCTTCTTCTTGGTCTGGGCTGGCTGGTTCGGGCGGTGTGTAATTGCCTAAATCAAATTGGTCACCGAAGGTAAGGGCTTGAGCAGCGCTGGGCAGCCCCGCCAAGACTCCAAATGCCAAGGCGATTGCCGCCAGATATGCTAATTTTCTCATTTTCATATTGTTTCTTTTGTTTCTGTTAATTTTTGATTTACCTGTTTTCCAGTAACAGAAGCTTCTTAAGCAGTAACCGTGCCACAGATCAAGGTGTCCTGGTAAATGCCGTATAATTATCTGATTACAAGCAGTTTATAATAACATTTTGTGTGGTTAGGTGCTCTCTCGCCGAGCTGGACGAATTGTAAAGAGAATCCGACAACCGAGGGGCGCAAGGAGAGTAATATTCGCATAAGATTCTCTTGTCCAGATCGTTACAGTAAAAACCGATAAAGTAAGAGTTTCCGACGTAATACCGCCCTGGCCGAGGACGCCCGAAAACTTCTACACTTGAGTCCGCCCGATGACCCCCTTACCGGCTCACTCTTCCTGACATGATTTAGCACCGTTTAGGAGCTATTTCTGCTTAAGCGCTGCAGGCGACGCTCGATATCGCTACGTCGTTTAAAAGAAAACCGGGCGGGGTTTTTCCCTGCCCGGCAATGGTTGTTCTTGGAATCTCGCTCTTACGCGGTGGGCGCGCGGAGTATTGGGGCCCCTCCCGGGACAAGGATCTGGTTTTTGGGTTCTGTGGCAACAGAACCGTTACCTGCGCTAGACTCGTGGTGATCGCAGTGAACCCAATGAAGGTCGTTGATCACTTGGGCTGCAATTCCGCGAGCCGCTGCCTTGCCTCTTGCGCCAACGGATCTTGCAGACCGGCGGCCAAAGCGCGCTCCAGGGTTTCACGCCCTTTTGCATCTTGCTTGGTTTGCAGCTGCGCCATCCCAAGATAGTAAAGATCGTCTGCAGGCAGAGGCTGGTTGGAGGCGCTTTGTTGAAACAACTGAATGGCGTAGGCAAATTCCTTCCGCTTGAAATTTAGTTCGGCCAGTGTTCGTGCCAGCTCGGGATCATCTGAAAGTGTTTTCCGCGCCTTCATTGCCAGGTCATAGGCCTTTGCCAGGTCGTCTGGATTGTCGGCGTAGATGGCAGCCAAGCGTTTCTGTGCCGGCGCAAAGTCTGAATACTGGCGTAGAACTTGCAAATAGATGCCCGTTGCCGTTTTCGCATCGTTGCGTTGCAACTCAATCGCGGCTCGTGCCATCAGGGCCGGCACATAATCCGGCTGCGTCTTCAGGATTTTCTGAACTTCTGGCTCAGCTGCAACAACCTCTGCCGATGGGTGATCGAGAGCCGTCATCGCCAAAAACCGTTTCGCATATTCGGATTGCACGCCGCCCGGCACCGCATCCAAAGAACGCTGCATTGTTTGGCGGGCCTCGGGCACTTTTCCTAAAGCGTAAGCGGTCAGGGCGAGGTCGTCGAGAATGTCGGGATCGTTACGGCGCTGGCGGGCGCTCTCCTGGAGAAGACTGTAAGCCCAGCTAAAATTACCGGCTTTCAACGCGATGCGCCCGAGTAGGCCAGCCGCCTCTGCGTCATTCGGGGCGAGCTCCCTTGCTTTTTTAGCAAACTCCAGCGCTTTATCGCGCTGCTGCAAAGGTCCAGCATAAAGTTGAGCGACCTTCACAATAGATGACAGTAATTTCGGGTTAAGCTTTAACGTTTGCTCATAAGCCGAAGCAGCTTTGGCAGCATCCCCCTGCTTTTCGTATGCCTCGGCCAGACGCTTCAGAACAATGGGGTCGTTTGGCTGTTGCTTCAGAAGCCCCTCCAACTCGGTGGTGGACAACTCTGCTGTCTGGCCCACGGCTCCCTGGAGTTGAGCGAGTCGCCGTTGGGCCTCGTTTTTGTCTGGGAAATCGACGGTGGCATGAGCTGCCCGCTCAAAAGCCGCGCGCGCCGCATCCACCTGGCCCATCATATAATTGGTCATCCCGATATGGAACTGAACCTCCGGATTCTCCGGTAGTTTGCTGGCGCTTTCTTGCAGGAGCGTTAATGCTTGCTGATAATCGCTGCGTTTGTAAAGGACCCACCCAAGAGTGTCCGCGATCGAGCCATCACCTGGCGCGAGATTGCGCGCTTTTTGCGCCAATTCGTATGCTCGGTCGAGCTGGTTCAGTCGCTCGGAATAAAGCGCGGCGAGATTGTTCAGGCCGACAACCGAGTTCGGATTCAGAGCGAGGAGCTTCTCATAGGCGTCGCGCGCCTTGGCATAATCCTTCATCTGCTCGTAAACAAGCGCCATCGTTACGAGCACCTGCTGGCTGTTGGGGTCCTTAACCAAGCTTGCTTCAAGCTGGCTAATGGCTTGCGGCAACTTATTTTCTGCCCGGTAAACCGAGATCAGCAGATTGTAAGCGGGGGCTAAGTTGGCATCGAGCTCGATTGCGTTTTTGGCCGCCGATTCAGCGCGCCCCCAGTCCTGCTGCGCCGCATAGATTCTTGCTTCCATCAAGGCCACCATGGCTGAGTCGGGCCTCTTCTGAAATTCTTGCTGCACACGCTGCATTGCGGCGGCGTAGCGCTTGTCCGCCAGATCCATCCCCATAAGTTGGTTGATTGGCTCCAGATCGTCCGGCGCGAGCTCGGCTGCCTTTTCAAATGCCTGGCGTGCTTCGTCATTTCTTTTCGCCTGGCGCAAGGTGAGGCCGAGCGCCATCTGGGCTTTAGGATCCTGCGGCGCGAGCCTGACTTGCTCGCCAATGATTACGGCGGCATCATCGAAGCGATCAAGCGAACCATATGCAGCGGCCAGGACCAATGCCGCGGGCCTTAGATACGGATTTCTTTTCAGCAACTCTGTCATCGGTTCGATCACCATTTCACTATGACCGGTGTGAACATTGATTTGGGCGAGCAGCAGGATCGCATCGTCATAATTCGGATTAGTTAAGATGGCCTGGTCCAGCGCCACCTTTGCCTGATTCGTGTTATTATTTTGGAGATATGCGCGGGCCAACTGATATTTGATGACGGCAGCGCCCGGATAGGCCTGGTCGACTCGCTCCAAAACGTCGACCGCTTTTTTCGTGTCTCCCTTTGCCAGCAAAACCTCCGCTTGAAATAGTCGTACATCAGGGTGATCCGGATCCCGGCTGAGGATGTTTTCGAGAAGCGAGAGCGATTCGTCGTACTTCTTCTCCCTTAGGGCGATCTGAGCTAAGGAAAGCCACGCGGGAAAGTAATCGGGCGCTTTCCGGGTTATCTCCTGGAGAGAAGCCTTGGCCTCAACGATGGCACCGTTCGCAGCTTGGAAATCGGCATACTTAATCCTTTCGACCGATCGCACCGGGGCCAGATCCGCAGCGCTCTTGAGCTCAAGGCGAGTCTGGCCAACATCCTTTTGCAATCCATAAATGGAAGCCATGGCCGAGTGCGCCTGGCGCGATTTGGGTTCCACCGCGATCGCTTTCTGAACCTCATTCGATGCGCCTTCCAGATCTCCTTTCCGTAGAGCCACGCTGGCGGAAGCCAAATGAAAGGGGGCTGTCTCTCGTTGTGAAAATTTTTGCAGCTGCTCTTCCGTAGCAGCGATTTCCTCTTTGCTGTAGCTGGTGTCGGCAAGAACAACGATAGCTTCGGCGTTTCCGGCGTCTTGCTCGAGGATGGAGAGAGCTTCTTTTCTCGCCTCGGCAGATTGGCCTACTACCTTTAAACTAAGCGCAAGTTTGGCCCGCGCCGCCATATTTTGCGGCGCCAGCTCACGAACTTTGAGCAGAAACGGGATGGCGCGAAACGGGTCACCTTGTTCAAACCAGATAAAGCCCAATTGCTGAAATGCAGTAACGTTTTCTTGATCCGAACGCAGCACATTGAGGTAGCTCAATTTGGCTTTGTCATAGTTTCCTGCTTTAAAATAATTGTCGGCCTCGGCAACTGAGCGCTCTTTCCTGCCTTCCTTGGAGCAGCCGGTGATGAGCGTGACTGCCAAAATAAGCGTCACGATTCTGAATACTAATTTCGATGTTTGCATTTTCGGTGACTTCAACCTTACTTGATGTTTGTGTTTGCGCGCTCTTTGGCAATGCCGAGTTTTTCCATCAGCTCGTAAAAAGTCGGCCGGCTGATCCCGAGATCGGCAGCTGCGGCAGTAATTCTACCGAAGTTTCTCTTGAGCGCTTGCTCAATCATTTCGCGTTCGACGTGTTCGCGCGCCTCTCGGAGAGTCGTTCCAGATGAAGCCTCGTCCTGGCTCTGTTGCAACTCGAGATCTTTTGCGGTCACTCGCGATCCGCTGGCCATGATGACGCCCCGTTTCACACGGTTTTGAAGTTCCCTCACATTGCCTGGCCATGAATAACGGGTCATTGCACGCAGCGCGTCGGGTGCGAAAACAAGCTTTGTCCGGCCGTTTTGGTTGGCATAGCTTTCCAGAAACTCACGCGCCAGGAAGACAATATCTTCCCCGCGTTCACGAAGCGGCAGCAGGCTAATAGTGACCACGGCAAGGCGAAAATACAAATCCTCGCGAAATTTCCCGTTATCGATCAGCTCTTTTAGATCGGCGTTGGTCGCGGCGACCAACCGCGTATCGACCTGGATTTCCTGTCTTCCACCCACGCGCTGCAGGCGCTGTTCCTGGAGAAACCGGAGAAGCTTTACCTGGATGGCGGGCGGAAGTTCACCAATCTCATCCAGAAACAGGGTGCCGCCGCTGGCTGTTTCCAATAGTCCTTTGCGCTGAATGTGGGCCCCAGTGAACGCGCCTTTTTCATGGCCGAAGAGCTCACTCTCTAGGAGGTTTTCGGGAATGGCATTGCAGTTAATCGCGACAAAAGGGCCGTCCTTGCGCGCGCTGCGGCGATGAACCGCCGCTGCCGCCATTTCTTTGCCAGTGCCGCTTTCTCCGAGCAGGAGCACCGGAGCATTCGTCCCGGCTACCTTACGAATGAAAGCAAAAACTGCCTGCATTTGTGGACTGGTCCCGAGCATATCTTCAAACACATCGGAGCGTCGGCTCTGTTGTAACTCGCGGTATTCTGTCTCGAGTTCTACTACGTGGATGCATCGCCGAAGCAGCAGCTTCAGTTCCCCCATCTCCACCGGCTTGCACAAGAAATCGTAAGCGCCCGCGCCAACTGCCTCGATAGCGTTCCGTTTTTCCTCCTGCCCGGAGACGATGATGACCTTAGCCGTACCGTCAACGGCGAGTATTTCGGACAGGACCGCCAATCCTTCATCGCATTCATTGGGGCGCGGTGGGAGACCCAGATCAAGCAACGTCACCGCCGGAGAGTTGGCCTCAAAGGCTTCCAGCGCCCCTTTTCGGTCTTCGGCGAAATGAACTTCGTAATCCTGGCTCAGCGCCCATTTCATCTGAGTCCGGATCGCTTCGTCGTCATCGACGATGAGCATTTTGTGTTTCATGCTATTTGGGGTTCCAAAGGCAACATTACCCGGAAAGTTGTGCCGGCGCCGGGCTGGCTTTCTACCTGAATCTTTCCCCGATGTGCTTCCACAATCATCTTGGATTGAAACATGCCGATGCCGAGGCCCTTCTTCTTTGTTGTCTGAAAGGGGCGAAAAAGAGCGGCCTTTACGAACGCCGGACTCATCCCGCATCCATTGTCGGCGACTGAGAGGATTGCCCAACCGTTCCTTTGACTGGTCTCAACTTTGACTTCGCCTCGGGGTCCGAGCGCGTCGCGAGCATTGAGGAGCATATTAGTGATCACACTGCGGAATTGGTCTCGGTCCACCCTAAGTTTCGGCTGGAGGCGAAGCTCCTTCACGATGTTTATTTCCGGCGCGCCGTTTAAGACTTCAAGCGCGTCAGCAACAAGCAGATTGAGGTCCGCTTCCACGGGTTTGAGTTCGAGATGTCGCAAGGCGCCCACGCGGCTGATAAGCTGGTTGATGCGATTTGCTGTCGCGCCGATCCCGCGCAAGGCGTCTTGTCGAAAAATGGGATCATCAAAATGCACAGGCAGATTCTGAAGGGTCAGGCTTAGAGTTGAGGCCGCGTTTTTCAAATCATGAATGAAGAATGCGGAGATGGCTTGAAAGGCTTCCAGTTCTTTCGCCCGCATCACCTCTTCGGTAAGCCGAAGGTTCAGCAGACCCACTGCAATCTGATCGCCCATGCATTTCAGCAAATCCAGTTCTTCAACCGTGTAGGGAACGCCACCGACGCGATCCGCCAGGATGGCCACGCCTATGCAGCGATCTCCCGTCCATAACGGAGTACAAACCCGATTGCCTCCAGTGCGAAATTGGCTCGAACTGATGCGCCTCAAGTTCTCTGCAAAATCGCCTTTTGCTTTTTCCAAATCAAAAGATTTGGAAAGCATGCGAACACTCGCCAGTCCCGGCTCCAAGCCGGCCAGATTTGGGAGCGCGCCGTTGGTCTCGCGTTCTGATCTCGATGTGGACGCCGCGAACGTGAGCCGGTCTTGTTCATCAAATAGCCAGATAGTGACCGACAAGATGCCAAAGGTTTCAGAGATCAATTTTGCGGCTGCAGCGCACAAGCCGGGCTGATCGAGCACACTGGAGGTGCATTGAGTAAAGCGCGTCCATATTTGGCGGAAATCATACTGCGGCCTTTTAAAATGCCGGCTAACGAAACGCCCGATATTTTGCCGGACCCGATTCGAGAACGATAACACAGCCAGGAGAGCAAATCCCAACAGCACCACGAAGGCTTGGAACTGGAACGTCCCCGGTTCGCCGGTCCGCGCTACGACCTGGGCAAGCACGCCGACAATAAAAAGATACGCCCCGACCAACAGCACCGTCAGGGAAGTGCGCAGAACAGCGTGGGACGGATAGACGTCGATTTCGCCGAAACCACTTCGCAAAAAAGCCACTGCCATCAATGCGCACCCAATCAGCAGCGCGACTATATCAACGTCGCTTAAGACCATGATCTCGCCCGAAAAGAGCAGCCCCTGGCTCAAGGTGTAAATCCGCGCTGCGAACACAATCGCGAGACCAAGAACGATAAACTTAATTCTCCACCGCATCGTCCCGACAGCCGAACGGAAGGTCCTTTCGAGATTCATAAGAACCAGTACCGTGCCCACCAGCAAAAAGCCGTTCAGCATTTTGGCCGCCGCATGAGAGCGAATCCACCAGGTTTCGCCCGACAGGCTCTGAGGAAAAATGGGTGCCAGTTGCTCCCGGAAAACCAGGGATAGGCCTACCGGAACTAAAAACGCCGCCAGGACGAGAAATCGTGACCTCATCGGAAATTCGCGAGAGCTTCCGCGCGAATACGTGAGGCTGAAGCAAAGCCAAATCCCCGGAAGAAACGACTTCGTCACCAGTGTAAAACTTCCCCAAAAGGCCGCTCTTTCGGGAATAGACGCGGCAAGCCACATAGCGCCGAAGAGACTTTCCAGCGCGAAACTCAGCATCCCGGCCGAAAAGCACCAGGTCGCAAGCGAACGGCGCCCGCGACAAGCTGCTGCCACGGCCAGGGCGGCGCTCAACGCAACCAAAGCTAACACGGAGTGCGTGTTCACAACTCGCTCCGAGGTGAGGTAATGAATCGCATTTTTAATACAGTTCCAGCTACGGCAGAGGTCTCCGACCGATAGCCAAATCGAATACTCATCCGTTCAGTAAAGGCACCTCTTCCAAGCGCGAACCTTACGAAATCTGAGTCAAAGCTTACGTGTCAAACACAGCGGAGAATTCGTTCTTCCAAGCGCTTCTACGGAAGCCCGAGGACGAAGTTCCCGAAAATTTGTAAAAAAAGAGAAACTGCGAGCCACCAGCGACACACTAGAAAGTCAGCGGTTCGCATCCCGTGAAGCGCAACGCTACTCCGGTTGTCGGGTCCGGACGTCGCCCTTGCGCAGCAACCACAACACGAGAAGAAATGGGATCAGCGAAAGCATGAAAAAGAGTGGGCCGCCGCGGCGGTGGATCAGGCTGTGAATCATTTGCGGCCCGACATTCACACAGAGAAGCCCGATCACAAGAATGCGAAATCCGTTCCGTAAAATGGCAAGTGGAATGACGAAGGCAATCAGTGCAAACCGGCGCCATCGCGTCCTCAAGAATAAATTGGCGGCCAGGATGCTGGTCATCAAAAGCACCCAGCTCGATCGAATACCGCTGCATTCCTGCGCAACTTCGATGGTGATGTTCGGCAGTTGGAAAATGAGACCCGCCCGGAGAAAAGGCGTACCGCTGAGGTGGAAAAGAACATTTGCCACCTCCGCCGAGGCATATTTCGAAGCACTCTCGAGCGCATCTGCCATTGCATCCGGCATTGGAATCATGAAAATGAGGTAGGCTAGCGGAAAAGCTGCTGCTCGCATCCAATCGCGCCCGAAAAAGAAAAGAACTCCCGCACCAAGACAGCAAAGGAACGAGATTGTCAGAAGCACGAAGTAGTAATTGTCTGCGGGCAGTCGTCCAGCGAACGCCAACCAGTGAGTGAACAGGAAAACGCCGAGACCGCCGGCCAGTGTCAAGATGCTGAGGGGAATATCGGCGACGCGTTTTTTCGGCAGTTGGTCCCGTCGAAGGTAAAGGAGGTAGCCAGAAACAAAGGGAATCAGCAAGATGTACGAGTGCAGCGAACTGTGGGCCGCGTAATTTGCCAATCCGAGGAGCGGCTGGCCAAACGCGGCCAGCAGTACAATCACAAAACAAGCGGCGCTCCAAAAACGCCACATCTTCCTAGAACTCGACGGAATAGATTTGGAGACGTTCCGAGCTTGCGCACGAACGATTGAATCTCGAGCAGTAGCTTTGTTTGGTAGATGTAGCATTGCCAAGGTGCCTCTTGGGCGGGGGCGGGCAGTTGTCGACTTTGTTCGAGGAGTTACGGGTAGCTAAACTATCTCGCCTGATAGGTTCTCAGGTACGTGTAAGTGAGACCGGCAGAATAGCGGCGGCTCGCATCAAGGTGCGTCCAAAAAAGAAAAAACCTCCAGCCCCCAGGCAGCAAAGGAACGAAGTGGTCAGCAACGTGAGGCGATCACCAATGGCCGGCGCTCGCCCCGCAAAATCCAACCAGTAAGTGAAGGTCAAGCTGCCGAGACCGATAGCGAGGGACACGATCGCGAGCGGAAGATCAACGGAGCATGTTTTCGGCAGTTGATCCCGCCGGATGTAAAGCAGGTATGCAGAAACGAACGGAATTAACAAAATGTATGAATACAGGTGGCTGGCCGCCGCGTAATTGATCAGCGTCAGCAGAGAGGGCCCGAAAACCGCAGCCAGCACGACCGCAAAACACGCGCCTCCCACAACCGACGGCTTCTGCCGCTGTTCCAGTAGGGCAGATCTGGAGATGTTCCCTGTTTGCACAGGAATGGTGGGCTCGCGAGCAGCAGCTCCGTTTGGTGAAGAGCGCATATGTAAGGTCTCTGTCAGGTTGACGTCAGAAGGCAGTTTACGATTTTGCCCGAAGAGCTTGTTGCACGAGTGCGATCTTAGCGGGATTTTCAATAAGTATACGTCAGGCCGGCGGAATATCGATTTCGCGAGTAGCCCCCTTGCCCGTTCTGAGAGCTGTACTCGTAATCAACGTGCGCCGCGAAATGTCTATTGATTATATAGTTGAGATTGAGAGTAAATTGCAAGGCATTCTGTGAGCCTGCCGATGTCGTTCCAGATGACCCTTGATTATTATTGCTGGAATTATAATAAACAGCAGCCGTCGAGTGGATCCGCGAAGTCAGATTGTACGTAGCGTTCAGCCCGGTTCGGAGCGTGGTGTTCCCCATTCCGACAGTCCCGGTAGATTGTTCGACTCCATAAGTTGTTATCCAGCTTAGCGAATGGTTGCTACCTTCATACGTAACGCTCACTTGCGCGTACGGGTTGATCGTGTCGCCGTCGTCTTTGAAAGAACGAAACGATGGACCACCACGCACGTTAATCCGTAGGTGCTCGGTCAAATTATGATCGAAACCA
>Ga0193727_1001185_pt1 | contig 10736 bp, 8 predicted proteins | sample H2c2metaG_FD_143051 | JGI IMG/M metagenome (GOLD analysis project Ga0193727, IMG submission 143051) | Soil microbial communities from a riparian zone of the East river system, Colorado, United States - H2c2 | ecosystem: Environmental > Terrestrial > Soil > Riparian zone | place: USA: East River...
GGCGTGAGTGGATGCAGGCGCTGATCGGCGAGCCGAGCCGGCGTGACCCGGAGATCGACTTCGCTCTCGGTGGCAAGGATTTTCGCGGGGACATCGGCAGCGCGCAGGTCATCGGCGATGTTCCCTTCAACGTCTTCGCTCAGGCCATCTCTCGCGCGCGGATCAACCTCAACATCACCCGGCGCTCGCACGCGACCGTCTACGCATCCTCCACGTGCAGGCCATTCGAGCTCGCCGCTTCGGGGGCGGCGATCGTGTCGAACCCGCACGAAGGGATCGAGCGCTGGTTCGACGTCGGCTCCGAGCTGAGGGTCGTCGCGACGCCCGACGAGGCGCTCGCCGCGTATCGAGAGCTCCTCGACGATCCGGGCGCTGCGGAGGCGATGGGGCGACGGGCCCGGGAGCGTGTGCTCGACGAGCACACGTACGCTCACCGCGCTCGCCAGATCCTCGAGCTCGTCGGGCTCGGCACACCGGTGGCCGCGCGTGGCTGAGCTCGCGGCGGTTCCTTCGCCGCCACGCGACGCCGTGCTCGCGCAGCTCGGCGAGCTGAAGCGGATCGCAATCGTCCCCGCGCTGAACGAGGAGGGGAGCGTCGGCCGGGTGATCGACGAGATCCACGCGTTCGACCCCGGATTCGACATCGTCGTGGTCGACGACGGTTCCACGGATCGAACAGCCGGGATCGCGGCGGATCGCGGGGCGCACGTGCTGCGTCTGCCCTTCAACCTCGGCATCGGCGGCGCAGTCCAGACGGGGTATCGGTTCGCGTTCGAGCGTGGCTACGACGTCGCGGTGCAGGTGGACGGCGACGGCCAGCACGATGCGGCCCAGCTGCCGACGATTCTGGAGCCTGTTTTGACCGGACAGGCCGATCTCTGCGTCGGCTCGCGCTTTGCTCACGGGAGTGGCTACCAGTCGTCCTTCATGCGCCGTCTCGGGATCAAGGTCTTCGCGATGGTCGTCTCCGCCGTCGTTGGTCAGAAGGTGACCGACACGACTTCGGGTTTCCGCGCCGTCAACCGGAAGGGCATCGCTCTGTTCGCCGCCGACTATCCCCACGACTATCCGGAGGTCGAGGCGACGGTGATGTCCGTGAAGCACAAGCTGCGCCTGCACGAGGTGCCGGTCGAGATGCGCGAGCGCGCCAGCGGCGCCTCGTCGATCACAGCTCTGCGCTCCGTGTACTACATGACGAAGGTGCTCCTAGCGATCTTCGTCGGCTTGTTCCGCCGCTACGCCGTTCCGCCAGAGGAGGGCCATCACCGATGACACCGCTTCCCGTTTCGATCGCCGCGGCGGTCGCATCCTTTCTGCTTCTCCTCGTGGTCTTCGAGCTGATTCGCTCGCGCCGGCTGCGTGAGCGCTATGCGCTGCTGTGGCTCCTCACCGGTGCGGTGCTGCTCGCACTGTCGGTCTGGCGCGACGGTCTCAACACGATCGCCGGCTGGTTCGGCGTCGAGACGTATCCGCCCGCCATCCTCGGCGCAATCGGTGCGCTCTTCATCCTGATCGTGCTGCTGCACTACTCCACGGTCATCTCGCGGCTCTCGGACCAAAACACGATCCTGGCCCAGCGGCTCGCGCTGCTCGAGCAGCAGTTGCGCGAGGGCGTTACGGAACCGTGATCGCGACCGGTTCGCTCAGGACGTACACGTCCCCGAGCCGATCGTTGTTCAGCCAGTTCGCCGACACCGCGACGCGGTAGCTCCAGGTTCCACCGCCCGGGTGGTCGACGAGCGAGGTCGACCGCGTCGGGATCGAGTTCTGCACGGTGAGACGACAGTCCACACTCGCACTGACGAAGTGCGCGCACGTGACTCCGCCGCCGGGGCCGGTCGAGCGCAGGACCACGTAGAACGTCTTGGCGGGCCGCACGTGGTGCGGGTCCCAGGTGAGCTGGACGGCGTTTCCGTTGGCCGACGCCTCGAGGCCGAGATCTCGCACCGGCACGAGCGTCCCGGAGTAATCCATCATGTGGCTCTCGTCGCCCACGCGCTGGGCCGCGGCGATGACGACGACCGGAAAGACTGCGAACACGGCGAAGACGGCGACGGCGACCGCTCCGAGCCTCCTGCCGCGCAGGAGGGGAGCGGCCGGCGCGGGCGCCGGCTTCGGTCGCGCCCCCGGGAAGAGGAGCGGGATGGCCGCCATCAGCAGCACGAATGCGGGGAACGCGGGCAGCAGGATGCGGAAGAAGCTCGCGTCGTCCATGCGGGCATCCACATAGCTCCCCTTGATGGCCAGGAAGGCGGCGAACCACGGCACGATCAGCCAGAACGCACGGCGCGCGCGCGCAAAGAGGGCAAGCGCTCCTGCGAGTGGGAGCCACTCGAGCACCCGGGCGACCCAGAAGTGCTCGCGGATCGCGATCAGGTTCTCGTGGAAGTGTGACCAGCTGTTGGCGTCAGGGTTGTGGACCCGCCGCAAGAGGTCGCCGACGCCGCTCGCCAGCCGGACCGGCTCCTCCTGGGTGGCGCCGAGATGCCCGAGGCCGCGGTACTTCCAGAGCGCGAGCGTGGCGATCGCCGGCGCCAGTCCGAGCACGAACGGCAAGATCGTGCGCCACCGCGTGAGCAGCAGCAGGAGCGCGGGGCCGAAGAGAAAGATGGCACTCGACGGCTTGACGGCTATCGCGTACCCGGCTGCGAAGCCCGCGGCCACCATCGTCAAGCGGCTGCCGCTCTCGAGCGCGCGCAGGCAGAAGTAGGCGGAGACGAGGAGGCCGACCATGCTCGGGAAGTCCGACATCGCAGTCAGCCCGACGATGTGCGGGATCGTCAGCTCGGTGTACTTCTGGTGGTAACCGGGCTCGACGAAAAGGATCCCGAAGTACGGCAGTGCGATCCAGAGCGCCGCTGCCCAGTAGCCGAAGAGCCGGCCGCCGATGCGCGTCGCGATGCCGTAGATGCAGAGCAGTGCTACCGGAAGCAACACGAGCGTGTTGAAGAGGACGATCACGGGCAGTGCCGACACGAGATTGGGACCGGTGAAGTACGTGACGGGTAGCAGCAGCATCGACCAGCCGTAGCCGACGAACGAAGGCGGCTGCAGCCGGTGACCCAGGACGTAAGCGTCTGTGTAGTGCCAGAGCTGGTCGCCGCCAGAGTAGAAGAGCCAGCCGTTGTGTCGAACCGTCAGAGCGAACGCGAGCACGGCGAGCCACTGCACGGCGATGAGCGCTCCCAGCACATACGCGGCACGGACGGACAGCACGAGCTCCTTCGCGCGCCGGAGCTTCTCCCCGGCGGCGACGAGCGGGGCAGGAGCTGAAGCCGCCGGTGCGCTCACGTAGGAGTGACGGCGGCGATCGCGCCGGCGTGCTCGCGATACCAGGCGATCGTCCGCTCGAGCCCTTCGCGGAGCGGCGTGCGCGCCTCGAATCCGAAGAGCTCCCGGGCGCGGCTCGCGTCAAGGCTCCGACGCGGTTGCCCGTTCGGCATCGAGCTGTCCCAATCGATCTCGCCTTCGAAGCCCGTGAGCTCCGCGATCAGCTCCGCCAGGTCCCGAATCGAGATCTCTACGCCCGTGCCCAGGTTGACCGCGTCGGCGCCGTCGTAGCGTTCGGCGGCCAGCAGGAGCCCTTCGACGCAGTCGTCGACGTAGAGGAACTCCCGTGTCGGCGAACCGTCGCCCCAGAGTGTGACCCGCTCCGAGTTGTCGAGCATCTTGCGGATCAGCCCGGGAATGACGTGCGACGTTTCGAGGTCGAAGTTGTCGCGCGGTCCGTAGAGGTTCGCAGGCAGCAAGAAGATCGAGTCGAGGCCGTACTGCTCACGATAGGCCTGGGCGCCGACGAGGATCGACTTCTTCGCGACGCCGTAGGGCGCGTTCGTCTCTTCGGGATAACCGTCCCACAGGTCGGCCTCGCGAAACGGTACGGGGGCGAACTTCGGATAGGCGCAGACGGTGCCGGCGATGATGAGCTTGCCGACGCCGTGCTCCCGGGAGAGCTCGAGCACGTGCGCTCCCATCATCAGGTTCGCGTACCAGAAGCGGCCCGGGTTGAGCCTGTTCGCGCCGATGCCGCCCACCTCGCCCGCAAGGTGGAACACCCGTTCGGGCTCTGTGTCGCGGAAGAGCCGCTCTGCCTCGTCCCAGTGCGTGAGGTCGACCTCGGCGCGACGCGGAACGACGACGTCGTGGCCGTCGGCCTCGAGGCGCGCGACGAGATGGGAGCCGAGAAAGCCGCCCCCGCCCGTCACGAGCGTCTTCACGCCGGCGCCCGGGTTTGCGTGTGCCAGTCGACGCGGCCGATCCAGCGGGGTTGGTTCTCCGCATACCACGCGATCGTCCGTGCAACGCCGTCCTCCCACGATACGTTCGGCTCCCAGCCCGTCTCGCGATTCAGCTTCTCGTAGCCGACACGCAACGCCATCACCTCGCTCGCCCCGGGACGGAAGCGATCGGCCGTCGAGACGACCTCGCGCGCTTCCCAGTACCCCTGCTCACGCCCAACGCGCAGGATCATGTCGGCCCAGTCCCGCATCGAGATGTTGTTGCCCTGCCCGTACACGTAGACGTCGCCGGGGATCCCGCGTGCCGCGACCATCAGGTGTCCGCGGACGCCGTCGGTGCAGAAGCAGAAGTCGCGCAGCGGATCGAGTTGGCCGAGCTCGACCGTTTCGCGCATCAGAGCTTGCGTGATGATCGTCCCGGTCACATAGCGGGGGTTCTGGCGCGGCCCGTAGTTGTTGAACATCCTCGTCACGACCCCCGGCACGCCGAAGGCGTCGTGGTAGTTCATGGTGAGGAAGTCAGCGGCCACCTTGGACGTCGCATAGATCGACTTCGGGTTGATCGGCGAGCGTTCGTGCAGGATCAGCCCGCCCTCCTCGTCGAAGTCGTGGTGATGTGCGACCGACTCGCGCGGGTTGCCGTACTCCTCCGATGTTCCTGCGGTGTCGAACTTCTCGAGCTCGAGCCCGTAGTCGACGATCGACTGCAAGAGGTTGAGCGTTCCGACCGTGTTTGCCATCACCGTCTCGTAGGGCCGGTGCCATGACTCGCCGACGTGCGCCTGCGCTCCGAGGTGGAAGACGTATGGCTTGTCGGGCGCGTCCAGCAGCTCCTTCACGAGGTAGTCGACCGACGTCTTGTCGGTGAGGTCGGCGAACTTGATCTTCAGCTGCTCGCGCAGCGGCGCGATGTTGTTCAGCGCACCGCTCGAGGTGGCGCGCACGAAGGCATGGACGTTCGCATCGAGCGAGACGAGCGCCTCGGTGAGGTGGGAGCCCATGAAACCGTCGGCGCCCGTGACGAGGCACGTGCGGCCGGAGAAGAACTCGCCAAAGTCCCGCCGCAGATCAGCGACGCCGTCATCCGTCCAGGTGGAGTCTTGTTTGTCTGCTTTCATGCAGCGGTGCCCGCCGACGAGCAGCCCAAGGGTAGCCCGGAGCGCGGCCGGAGTGCCGTTCGAAGCGGCGCCTTTACGGGTCTCTCATATGTGGCTCTGAGCCTTGCCGCGGCGGTGGCCGGTGCCTTTCTGGCGCACAAGTTCGGCCGGAACGACAGGACGGACGGCTTCATGGCCGCCTACGGCGTCTATCTGGTCCTTGTGCTCGGTGCCCAGGCCTTCCGCATGGTGGTCGTGCCCGACCTGACCCGTGCCGAGGCGGAGGGGCGGCTCGGCTCCGAGTTCCGTGCCTATGCGGTTGCCTTCCTCGCCGTTGCGGTCCCGGCGACGGTGGTGACGGCGGTGTTCGCCAACTTCTGGGGCGAGCTGATCACCGGCCGGCTTCCGGAGTCGTCCGCCCACGTGGCCGCCCAGGCGCTTCCCTGGCTGGTGCCCGCCGCTTTCGCACAGCTGATCGCCGCACTTGCGGCGAGCGCGCTCGCAGCGAAGGACAGCTATGCCCCTGCCGCGCTCGGCTTCGCGATCGGCGGGATCGCGGGCGTTGTCTTCTTCGTGCTCGCCGCCGACTCGCACGGTCTCGTCTCGCTCGCGTGGGGGCTGGCTCTGAACGGTGCGATCGCGATCGGTCTGCCACTCGCGGTCTTGCTCGTACGAGGAAACCGTCTGCGGCGGCATCGTGGGGTCCCGCTCAGGTTGGGCTACCGGCTCTGGCGCCTTGCCTACGGCGCCGCGGTGCCGATCGCCCTCCAGGGCCTCTACCTGATTGCGCTCAGGTTCGCCGCCGGCACTGGTGAGGGCAGCGTGACGAGCCTTTCCTACGCCTATCTGCTCGCCGCGACCTTCGTCAGCACGACCGCCTTCTCGCTCTCCCTCATCTCGGCCGCTCCGTTGACGCGTCGTGGGGTTGATGCGGAAAGCGCCGCAGAGCACGTCGTGCACTCGGCGTGGATCTCGCTCGCGTTCGTCGGCGCCGCGGCCGGTCTTGTCGCGCTGCTCGGCGGCCGGGTCGTGACCGCCGTCCTCGGGCCGGCTTTCGCCGGAAATGTCGGCGAAGAGCTCGGCCGGCTCGTGGTCTTCCTCTCGCCGTGGATGATCGGGAACGCGGCGTTCCTGATCACCTATCCGCTCCTCTTCGTCATGCACCGGACCCGGTTCCTCATCCCTCTGGCTCTGGCCGGTGTCGTGATCGACGTGCCGATCTCGATCGTGTGCCGTTCGCTCTGGGGTCTGACCGGTGTCACCGTCGCGCTCGGGGTCACCACACTGCTCGTCGTGCTCGGGCTGATGGCCTCGCTCGCGCCGAAGATGCTGTGGTTGACCGTGAACGGCCTCGGCCGGCTCTCGTTGCTGGTCGGGGCGGCGACGGCACTCGCTTTCGGCGGCGCCTCGCTCGTTTTCGGTGCGGTGCCCGCCGCGGCCGCGGGTCTCGCGCTCTACGCGCTGCTCCTTCTGGCGATGCGGCAGCTCGGGCTCGCCCAGGCGTGGCACTACGTGCGCGCGCTCCACTGACAGGTTCACCCCGTACAATCCTCTGAATGTCCGGGCCGGAGGCGAAAAACCCGGCGCCTGCAGGTATTTCCTCGCCGGAGGAGATCGACGTCGCCGCCCTGTTCGAGCGGCTCCGCGAGGAGCTTCGACGTGGTGCTGTCCACGGGGACTCGCGGGGGGCGGAATTCGCCTCGACACGGGCCCTCGCCGAGCGCTTCTGGCCGGTCACGGCGGAGCGGCCGGCCGGCGGGGGGCCGAAGGGCGCGGTCAAGCGGTTTCTGCGCAAGCTCATGCGCTGGTACGTCGAGCCGTTCGCGGCCGATCAGCGGGTCTTCAACGACTCGGTGCTGAAGCTCGTCGACGCACTCTCCGAGCGCGCCGACTCCGCGTCGGTCGCCCGCGAACAGGCAGAGCGACTGGTGCGCGAGCTGCAGGAGCGAGTCGAGCGGCTGGAACGGCGGCCTCCGACCGGCAGCGCAGGGCCGGCAACGCCTGTCACGGTTGCCGCTCAGCCCGCGGCAGCTGCGATTCCGGATTACTTCGCCTTCGAGAGCCGGATGCGCGGCAGCACCGACTCGATCCGCGAGCGACAACGCCGTTACCTCGATGACCTCCGCGCTGCAGCGCCCGTCCTCGACATCGGCTGCGGCCGCGGCGAGTTGCTCGGCCTGCTGCGCGAGGCCGGCGTCGAGGCGCGCGGCATCGACGCCGACGCGGACATGGCGGCGTACGCACGCGGAGAGGGCCTCGACGTCGAGCAGGCCGACCTCGTCGAGTATCTCGGCCGCACCCCCGACGGGTCGCTCGGCGGAATCTTCATGGGCCAGGTGGTCGAGCACCTCCCGGGGCCGACGCTCGCCCAGTCGCTTTGGCTCGCCGCCGCGAAGCTCCGTCCGGGCGGCGTGCTGATCGCCGAGACGATCAATCCGTTGTCGCCGATCGCGCTCCGCAACTACTTCGCCGATCTGACGCATGCCCAGCCGCTGGTGCCCGAGACGCTCGAGCTGCTCGCGCGACAGGCAGGCTTCGCCGAGACCGAGATCCGCTTCCTGAACGAGCCCGCTGAGCGTCTCACCGAACCGGACGATCCCGTGATCGCAGCCAACGTCCGCCGTCTCAACGAGCTCCTCTTCGCGCCGCTCGACTACGCACTCGTCGCGCGAACGGCCGCGAATGCATAGACACGCACACGTCGCGCCCGTGACGCGGACGTGTGACAGTTCCAGGCGTAGGGTGTTGGTGGGCGGGCGTGGTGGGACCCGGCAACACGCGCGTGTAACTCTAGAGGTCGGATCGTGAGGATCGCGGTCTGCGCGCCGCAGGTGCCGTTCGCGCGCGGTGGGGCAGAGATCTTCGCGGACGATCTCGTGAGCGAGCTGCGCGAACGCGGTCACGAGACGGATCTGGTCACGATTCCCTACAAGTGGTACCCCGGCGAGCGCGTGCTTTCTCAGGCATTCCTCTGGCGGCTGCTCGACCTGAGCGAGTCGGATGGGCGCACGATCGACCTCGTGATCGCCACGAAGTTTCCGTCGTACGCCGTTCGTCATCCCAACAAGATCGTGTGGTTGCTGCACCAGTTCCGCCAGGCGTACGAGCTCGACCGCACCGAGCTCGGGCAGTTCGGCGAGAGCGCCGAGGATCGTGCCACGCGCCGTGCCGTGCAGCGCCTGGACGGCGTCGCCCTCGGCGAGGCGCGGAAGGTGTTCGCAACGTCGCGGAACGTGGCCGACCGCCTCCAGCGCTCGACGGGGATCGAGGCCGAGGTGATGCCGCATCCGCCGCAGGAGCTCGCCTATCGAACGGAGAGCTACGACGACTTCGTCCTGTCGGTCGGGCGGCTCGACCGGGCCAAGCGGCACGAGCTGCTGCTCGACGCGTTGGCGGCGGACACGACGCTGCGCTGCGTGATCGTCGGCGACGGGCCGGATCGCGAGCGGCTCGAGGACGTGGCCCGCCGTCACGGTCTCGACGGACGCGCGCGCTTCACCGGCCGGATCGACGAGGAGGAGCTGGCAACGCTCTACGCGCGCTGTCTCGCCGTCTACTACGCCCCCGTGGACGAGGACTTCGGGATGGTCCCCTACGAGGCGTTCCTCGCCGAGAAACCGGTCGTGACGACCACCGATGCGGGAGGCCCGCTCGAGGTCGTCTCCGATCGCCGGACCGGAATCGTCTGCGAGCCGCGGGCCGACGCCCTTGCGGAGGCATGCTCCTGGCTACGCGAACACCTGGACGACGCGAAGACGTGGGGGCAGGCCGGCAAGGAGATCGCGCGCCGCGTGTCCTGGGACGAGACGATCGCGCGCCTCCTCGCGTGAAGGTCGCCTATTACTCACCGCTCCCTCCGGAGCGGTCCGGGATCGCGGACTACTCCGCGTTGCTCTTACCGGCACTCGGCCGCCTCGTCGAGCTCGACGTTGTCAGGCGCGGACGCACACGCCCGGTCGCGGCGGACGTTGCGCTGTTTCATGTCGGCAACGATCCGGAGGCGCACGGCTGGATCATCGATGCGTTGAGACGTAGGCCTGGTGTCGTCGTCCTGCACGACTTCGTCCTGCACCATCTCGTCGCCGGGCTCACGATTGGCCGCAAGGACGGCGTCGGCTATCTCGCGGCGATGGAACGCGATGCGGGAATTCCCGGACGCTTGCTCGCGCACGGAGTCCTCGACGGACGCGTGCCTCCGCCCTGGGAGACGAGCCCGGCCGAGTTTCCACTCGTCGGCGAGGTGCTGGCAAACGCAACTGGGCTGATCGTCCACTCGCACTACGTCGAAGAACGTGTGCGCGAGGCCGGCTACCACGGCCCGGTCTGGCGCATCGAGCATCCGGCCTGGCCGCCTATCGACGTCGAGCCGGCTGCCATCGAAGGCCGTCCGGTGTTCGGGTGCTTCGGTCATCTGAATGCGAGCAAGCGCATTCACTGGCTGATCGAGGCATTCGGTCTGGTGCGCGAACGCCATCCGCACGCGAAGCTCCTCCTCGTCGGCCCCGCCTCGCCCGGCTTCGACGCCGACCGCTTGGTGACCGACGGCGTGGAACGCATCGGGTACGTCGAGGAGGACCGCCTCTGGTCGCTGATGGCTGCTTGCGACGCCTGCATCTCCCTGCGCGCGCCGACGATGGGCGAGACCTCGGGCAGCGCGATCCGAGCGCTGTCGCTCGGCCGACCGCTCGTCGTTAGCGACCTCGGCTGGTTCGCCGAGCTGCCCGACGAGGTCGCCTTGAAGGTGCCGGTCGACGAGGACGAGATTGCCTCCATCGCAACTGCGCTCGAACTGCTCGCGTCCAGCGAACCGACGCAGCTTGCGATGAGCGATGCCGCGCGTTCGTACGTCGAGCGGGTACACGACCTCGGCCGGGTTGCCGAGGAGTATGCGGCCGCGCTCGAGGACGCCGCAGGAGGGACGAGCGTTGCCGACGCCGTCGTCGCGGAGGTCGCGCACGCTGCGGCCGAGATCGGCATCGAGCCGGGGACGCCGTTCGCCGCGGAGCTCGCGGGTCAGCTGGACGAGCTCGGGCTTGCGCGTAACGGCCGGCCCGCACAGCAACCGGTGTCTTCGCGGAGCGCGAATCTCCTTGCACACGTGCCGGTCTGGGCGTGGCTCACGGCGCTCGTCATCGTCTCCTCGGTCTTCCGTTACGGACTGTCGCGCAGAGTCGTGGCGCCGTGGATCATGGTCGACGAGCTCATCTACTCCGAGCTCGCGAAGAGCTTCGCCGGCACTGGCCACTTCCTGATCCGCGACGTGCATCACGGTGCGTACGGCGCCGTCTACCCGTTGCTGATCGCACCGGCCTGGAGGCTGTTCGGCTCCGTTCCGGACGCCTACGCGGCCGCGAAGACGATCGACTCCGTGCTGATGTCCCTGACGGCGATCCCCGTCTAC
>Ga0193727_1001186_pt1 | contig 10734 bp, 10 predicted proteins | sample H2c2metaG_FD_143051 | JGI IMG/M metagenome (GOLD analysis project Ga0193727, IMG submission 143051) | Soil microbial communities from a riparian zone of the East river system, Colorado, United States - H2c2 | ecosystem: Environmental > Terrestrial > Soil > Riparian zone | place: USA: East River...
TCCTGGCTGGCGACACAGCCGCCGACCCCGATGACCACATGCGGGCGCTGCTGCTTGAAGAGCCGCCATTCCCCCAACAGGGAAAACACCTTTTCTTGAGCCTTTTCGCGCACCGAGCAGGTATTGACCAGCAAAACATCCGCTTCGGCGGGATTGTCGGTGCTCGTCATGCCATTGGCGGATTCGAGCACGTCCCGCATCTTGCCGGAGTCGTATTCGTTCATCTGGCAGCCAAAGGTTTTTATGTATAAAAGACCGGGCATTTAGAACATGGGCTCATGGGGAAAAGGCCGCTAAGATACTAGGAACCATGGCAATACGCGAAGTTCTCAAAATGGGCGACCCACGCCTCCTGGCTGTTGCGCAGCCGGTTGGCCAGTTTGGCACGCCGGAGCTCGAAAACCTGCTTCTTGATATGCAGGACACCATGCGCCATCTCAATGGCGCCGGGCTCGCCGCACCGCAAATTGGGGTCGGGTTGCGAGTGGTGATATTCGGCTTCGAGCGCAGCCCGCGCTATCCGGAGGCCGAGTCCGTTCCTTTCACGATCCTGATCAACCCGCAGATCAAGCCGCTGGGCGAGGCCTTGGACGAGGACTGGGAAGGATGCCTATCGGTTCCCGGCATGCGCGGCCTGGTGCCCCGTTATCGCGAACTGCGCTATACCGGCTTCGATGCGGCCGGAGCCCCGATCGATCGAAGCGTGAAGGATTTCCACGCGCGTGTGGTGCAGCACGAAGTCGACCACTTGGATGGGATCCTTTATCCCCGCCGCATTCGCGATCTCAGTCAATTCGGCTTCAACGAAGCGCTGTTTCCCGGGGAAATCCTCGTCGATGAATAGCCGCGCTGGGTGGTGATTGGAAAGATGAATTCGAAGCATTGGTCAGCGGTGATCACGCGGCGCGGCGACAATGTCCGAATCATTTCAGTAAGACGTTCGCGGGACGAGGAAGTAACGATTTATGAAAGCCAAGACCTTTGATCGCAAATTTGATGCAGCAGAGAAGATCATCGATCAACTGGACCTAAGCAAGGCCCGACGTATTGGCACGGACCCAAAACGGGTGAATGTCGATTTCCCGGGTTGGATGGTGGACTCCCTGGACCGGGAGGCACGCCGCATGGGCGTCACGCGGCAGTCTTTGATCAAGCTGTGGCTCGCTGAAAGACTGGGCCAGCCGATTGCGGCCGGAAACCGCCGAGGTCCGTGAAAGTCTCACGAAAGAGTACTGCCGACCCGAAGCGGGCATTCGCGAGTGACCGTTAATCGGTGCCTAGCGGAACCATCTCCGATTCTCGTTTGGTGGGGTAATACCCCTTTTTATAAGCGAGTTGATAGAGTTAATGCCGGTAAGAACGAACGCCTCGATGTTGCGAGACGACGGAAAGCGAATCAACCAATACGCTCGGGTGTTTAACACAAACGCGTTGCTTTTCATTCTCGTGACCGCCGAGCTGATGCGCTCAGGCTGTCAAATTATCCAGTTCCGATGCGGCGCGTGACACGAGTGGTCATCCGAAACGAGATCAGACGACTACGCTTCGAGCATAGCGAAATGACAACAACTGAGTCCTTCGTTTGCGGCCTGACTCAGACTACCCAGAATAGGAGCAAGCGACGGATCGGAACGCTGGCCATGCATCACTTCTCTGACACTGTACCCAGATTGCGATCAAAAAACTTCATCACGATCGAGTACATTTCTTTGGATTCGGGCAGATCCGGGTTATTGAAGAACGAGTGCCACAGCCCGTCCCAGATGTGCAATTCGGTCTTGACCCCCGCCTTGGTCAGCTCAATGTCTGTTTGGCACACAGAACTGACCGCGAAGTCTCGCGAGCCTGCAAGCAACAGCGTCGGCGGGAATTGCGCCAGAACCTTCTCCGAGTTCATCGGCAAAACCAGCGGATCCAACAGCGACACATCGCTGAAGTACGGCGTAAAGCTCAATTTCCCCTCCGTCGAACCCGGCAGGGGCGTCTGACCAGCGAGTTCCGGCGCCAGCTGTGCGGAATCCCCACCAAATTTGCCAGCCGACGCACAAAAAATGCCCACCGCGCCCGGCCTCGGTAAGTGTTCCTTCTGAAACCAGGCAACAGCTTCGGCCGTGAGAATTCCACCAGCGGAGCACCCATAGATGCCAATGTTTCCAGGCCTGTAATCCTTGAGAAGCGCTCGATAGACCGCAGCCACATCTTCGCTCGCTGCGGGAAATTTAAACTCTGGGGCCTGCCGGTAGGCAACCGTGATCACGGTAATCCGTCCGACGCTTGCGATCGGGATCGATTCAATCTCTCCGCCGGAGCCTTCGCCCCAAAGAAACGCGCCCCCATGCAAGTTGATCAAGACTCGGTCACGCTCTCGGGCAGCCACCCCTTGTTTCGGGGTGATGACTTCCACCTTGACGCCCGCCAACATCTTGCTTTCGATTCGGACCGGATAGATTTCTTCGGCGCGGCGCGCGAGGGCGCTGTTGAATCGATCATAGTACGCTCGCCTCAAGGCAATATCGGCATCGGCGGCCGGCGCGTGGTGTTCTTCGGCAAACAGTTTGGCGTAGGCAGTTTTCGCCTCATCGCTCGCAAAACTTGAGAACGGCACGGTGAGCGCTTTTGTATGTGCTGCGGCGTCCGTGCTGACGAAGGGTGGCTGTTGAGCTTTCGAAACCGTGGCGTCTGCCGCAGAGCTGCGTGCGCCGCTGGCGACGCCCACCAGAAGCAGCGGCATCGCGTATCGCAATGCGCTCGACCATCTGGATCTTGATGACGATTGATTGCTTGTGAAGGCAAGAGCTTTCATAGCCTAATCTCTCCGCTGGTGGTCCTTCCCAAAGTGGTAGCGCAGCTTCACGCCCCACATCCGCGGCTCGCCGTAGAACGAGGTGATGTAGCCATTGGCTACCAGATCATTGTATTGGCCGACGCGATAGGCCTTGTCGGTCGCATTCGTCACGAAGAACGAGGCGTCAAAAGTCGTCTGAAAGACGTGGTTCCAGTCGATTCGCGCATTCAAGAGTCCATATCCTTCAATGTAATCAAACGGTTGTACGGAAGGCGCATCGAAGAAGCGCGACTGATATGAATAAAAAAGCCCGAGCGAATACTCTCCCGTGTTTTGGGCCAACGGCAACTTGTAGGTCGCGCCGACACTGGCTTTGTTCTCCGGCAGGTAGGAAAACGGCACGCCGACGAGGGAGGGCGCCGCCGCCGGATCGATCTTGGTGTATTTTCCGTGGTTGTATGAGTAGGTCGCGGTGAGGGTCAGCCCGGTCACGGGCGCGACGCTGCCTTGAAATTCAAAACCCTCGATTTGCGCTTCGGAAGCGTTCGCAGTGAAGTTAGAGGCAATGCCGCCAGGGAGTACTTCAGACACGTAGCGCTGAATGTTGGTGTAGTCGGAGTGGAAGATATCTGCTGTGACTTGAGCCGGCGCGCCCGCAATATCAAACTCGGATTTAACGCCCAATTCGACATCGATTACCGACTCCGGCGCAAAGCGGAACTGCGGCGTATCCACACCACCCGGCGTGAACCCGAAGGAAGGATTAAAGCCGCCGGGAACGTAGCCGCGACCGGACCTCAAATACACGAGCGCCGCGGGCAGTTGATAGTCGAGACCCAGTGTCCAAGAACTACCGCCGCTTTGGCCGGATGCGGAGAAGGAACAATCGCTTTCGGGGTAGGTGCCCGAGGATGTGAGGCATGCATTGCCGTTGCTTGGACTGTAGCTGGCAATGCCGTAGCTGTAATTGTCCCAGGTGTATCGATACCCGGTCGTGAGCTTAAGCCCGTCCAAGCTTGAATAAAGTCCGCCCAAATCGTACGTGGTCTGTGCATAAAGGCCGCGACTTCGCTCCGCGTTGGTTTGATCAATCTGGTTAATGAGGAAATTACCCAGCGCGACCTGCACTTGGTAGGGTTGAGCCGCGAGGTTGTGTCCATCCTCGTAGTAAGCACCCGCAGTAACTTTCAACCGATCATCAAGCACAGCTCCCTGGATTTGCGGCTCCTCCGTGTAAGTCCCCACCTGGGTATGCCAGCCATGACCTACCGGCACCAGATCATCCAACACCAAGCTCGTGCCATCGACGTCCTCGCTGTTACGCCATTTCTGCACCTGATAACTGAAGATGTTTTTAAATTGCCACTGCTCGCTGATCGACCAGTGCGTGGTATTGATAATGCCGTAGTTATATCGTCGATCGATTTCATTCGCGGACAATGAAGTCGAACGTATGCCGGAGGCTTGCTGGCCGGAAAAAATCGGCAGCAGCAATGAGCCGAAAGCGCCAGCCGGATTGGCGGCCGTCAGAACGAATCCATCACCATTCCCCTCGCTATGCAGAGCGTTGAAGATGGTGGTGTTCTCTAGGTTGTCGAACGGCCGCAGCAGCAAGCTCACGCGCAGCGCCCAGTAATCCCGATTATCGTAGTCCTTGTCCGCAAAGAACGGCCCGCGGTCGATGGTAAATCCATCGCGATCGAGAAATTGGCCGGCGACACGCAGTAACACCTTGTCGTCGACCAGCGGGACATTCACCACGGCGGTCGCCGTCTTCATGTTGTAGTTGCCCAACCCGAATTCGACCGAACCCTCGAAGTCGTTAATTGGCTTCTTCGGCACGAACAAGACGGCGCCGCCAGTCGTGTTCTTCCCGAAAAGCGTGCCCTGCGGTCCGGCAGCAACCTGCACACTTTCAAGATCGTAGAAAAGGCCCGCACCCGCACCGCTGGTTGGCACGTCGGCGAAATACGTCACGACCCCGGTGCCGCCTCCGGCCAAAACGGCGCCGGGCCCCGAGCCGCCCGTGGGTCCCATACCGCGCAGCGAAAAGGTGTAATCATCGCGCGTGACGCTACTCGACACATTCAGCGACGGCACAAAATTTTGCAGATCTTCTGCCGTCTGGATGTTTCGTGCGCGGATGTCTTCAGGCGACAACGCCGTCACGGCCACTGGCACTGAGTAAAGGCTCTCTTCGCGACGTCGGGCAGTGACAGTAATTTCTTCCAGCCTGGGCGCGCCGCGCTCCCTAGCCTCAGCGGATTGCGAGTCGATTCCGCCCGCAGTCAATCCGACTGCGGATGCAAGACGTTGCCTCGTCGCGGGGCTGCTCGGGATCACCGTATCGTGAGACGTCGAAACATCGCCTGTCTTGTCGGCCGGCACGATCACCACAGTCTTCTCATCTGTCTTGCGGTACGTGAGGCCCGTCCCCGCGAGCAACCGATCCATCGCCTGATCGAGGCTCAGTTCCGCATCGAGCGCTCGCGCCGTTAAACCGCGAACCAACGCCCGATCGAACAGGATATTGGTCTGCGTCCGACTCGCGACGGCGCGTAAAGACTCTGCCAAGGGTTGACTCGGCATACTGAATTTCACGGTGGCTTGCCCATCGGCGTGTGCCGCGCACGACAAGAACATAAATCCCAAAGCTGCCCGAGCGAGTCCCGAACGGATGCAACTGCGCATTGTTATCTCCCCCTTATCAGGAGACGACGTTACAGACCCGCAAAAACCTCAGACCCGGAGGACGAATTTGCACGGGTCTCACTGAGTCTGCAGCCTAAGGAGTGCCTTTGCCATTCGCCAGGCGCTTAAGGTTTCGCTGGTGTGTGAAGGACAGGGGCGCCGGAGAGAACAATCTGGTCGTTGCGCTCTTCCACGGTCAGACCATAGCTCTGCGCCACCGCGTGCGCGAAGTTCAGCGAGTCGCCCGTTTGAAATAGTCCCGTAACCCGCATTGCTTGTGCCGCGGGTTGCTCGACCACGAGCTTATCCTTGCTGTAACGATTCAATTCCGAGGCCGCGTCAGATAGAGGCGTATCGTCGAAAATTATCTCGCCCCGGCGCCAGGCAACTGCCTTGTCCCGCGATGCATTTTCCAGACGCGCCTGCCCGGCCAGAAACGTCAATCTTTGCCCCGGCGTGAGCGTGAAAACTTGTGGTACAACCGGCGTCTCGCTTGAGCCGGCGGGCACGGTGTGCTCGTGCGGCGCCGACCCGTCTGCCGTAACCGTGACAGTTCCTTCCATCAGTGTGACCGCCGTCTGCGTCTCGTCGCGCCTCACAACGAACGAGGTTCCGAGCGCTCTGATCTGCCGATCCCCCGCTTTGACGATGAAAGGCCAAGTCGGTTTTTTCGCGACGTCGAACAGTGCTTCGCCCGTCTTAAGTTCGACCATCCTGGTGGCGGCGTCATACTTCACGGCGATCCGCGTTGCGGTATTGAGAAATACGTGCGTGCCATCTTTCAGCGTTACCAGCCTTTGTTCTCCTACCTCGGTTGCTAGATCGGCACTCGGAGCAAGCCAAAGGAAGAGCCCTGCCGCCAGCACCAGCATTGCCGCCACGGCCATTGAAACAAGGCCATATCTTCGGGGGGCGGCGGCAGGAACCTGAGTCGCGAACGGTGTAATGCGGCGCAGGTTGGCCGATTCTTCCCAAATCTCGGTGCAAAGCTCCAGCGCTCTATGATTCATCGGATGCGCTCTGAGCCAACGCTTGACGCCGGCGATGGCAGTCTTATCGGGCTCGCCGCTGTGCAAGCGCGCGATCCACACGCTCGCTTCCGCAAGACGTTCCGGCGGAATGGGGTCGCCTTCCTGTTCGAGCCGCCCACTCATTCGCGTTGTCGCTCGATGGTTAGTATCGTGAGCGCGCTCGCGATGTGCTTTTCTACGGCGCTTTTGCTCACCCCGAGCTTCTCCGCAATCTCGGCATGACTGAGTCCTTGGAGACGATGCATGAAGAATACTTCCCGTGTGCGGCGACTGACCTGATCCAACGCCTTCCTCATACCCAATAGACGCTGCTCCGCGGCCAAAACCTCATCGGGTGCCGGTCCAAGGTCCAATAAGTCCAGTACCTCGACAGGCTCGGGCTCGAAACGATCGCGACGCGAGCTTCGGTGTAGATCCACAGCGAGATTCAATGCGGTGCGGGTAAGAAAGGCCGCGGGGTTTCGCACCTCTCCCGCCTTGCGCGTGTATGCAAATAGTCGAACTACGGCTTCCTGAACGAGATCCTCGGCATCCTGAGGACTCGCCCCCCTGCGGCGCAGGAACTTTTGAAGCTGCCGTAGCTGGTTCTTCAGCACGCTCATCAGCAAGACAATGGCACGAAGCGACCCGGACTTCCAGGGATCTCCGGCAGCTCTAGCTTTTTCACATGATTACTGAGGTTTATTGCCATCTAAAACGTCTTTGTCGCCGCCGGGTGTCGAGCCGCGATATGCTAAAGCGGCAGATCGTTTTGTATTTGCCGGAGGTGTCATGGACGTCCGATCATCAGCAATTAGCCATTCCTTTTGGATTTGCGCTGCCGTCGCGGTGCTCACGAGTCTCGCAAATTCGATTGGCGCTGACTCGCTCGATACAGTCACCGTACAGGCGCAAAGAGACAGAGCCAAACTCGAGCGTGAGGTAAATAAGTTCGTCTCGAGCGCGATTGTTCAACCCAGCCGTTATGGCGAGTCACTCTGGCGTTGGAAGGATAAAGTCTGTCCTCTTGTGGCCGGGTTGAATAAACAGCAGGGCGAGTTTGTCCTCGCTCGTCTTTCCGAAATTGCCAAAACCGCGGGTGCTCCGCTCGGTGCCGAGACATGCAAGCCGAACCTCTATGTAATTGTAACTCCAGACCCCGAGCTCCTGCTGAAACAGTGGTGGCGCCGTGACATCGATCTATTCGACGGTGAATCTGGCCCAACCGTGAAGCGATTTCTCGAAACACCTCGACCCATACGCGTCTGGTACAGTGCCGGCACCGTTGGGGTGGACGGACAGTTTTTTATCGGTTTGCTTGATGCGACTTCGGAGCGAGCAAAACCCTCCGGACACGCCCCATGGGTTCACATCCCGCCGGAGGCCGCGACTCGCTTGAAGTTGGATTCGACCCGAAATATTTTCTCCGTAATCGTGGTGGTGGATTCCACAAAGATCGGCAATATCAACTTTGGCCAGCTTACCGACTACATCGGGCTTGTCGGTCTAGCCCAGATAAATTTTGAGAAGCAACCAGGTGATGTGCCTACTATCCTGAGGCTATTTGAGAGTTCCGGAGAGTCGCGGCCCTCAGAAATGTCCGCCTGGGACAGGGCTCTTTTGCATGCTCTCTATAGCACCTCACAAACCAGCATAATGCAGATATCGCAAATGCAAACCGCGACGCTAAAGGACATTGCTCCGAAGTCGCCAAATTAAACGCGTGAAATTACGCGCAGTTGAACCCTAGCGTCTCAGCGCCACAGTTAGAATGCACTCGGCGCAACGCCGTGCCTCCCTTAATCCTCGTCGAAAATAATGACGCCGCGTCCCTGTTTGCCCGCATTCAGATCGGCGAAAGCCAGCGGCGCTTCATCGATGGAATAGGTCCGCGTGATCAATTCGTCGAGCTTCAGTCTTCCCGAGCGGTACAGGCCGATCAAGCGCGGAAAATCCAGCTGCGGACGCGCAGATCCGTAGTAGCTTCCCGTCAAGGTCTTCTCGGTGGTCGCCACTTGTTGCGCGTTCAGCGTGATCTGATCCTTGGGATTGGAGATCCCGACGATCACCGCGGTACCGCCGCGACGCAGGATTCCCCACGCCATTTCCGAAATCTTGCCCACTCCGACGCAGTCGAAGGCGTAGTCGGCGCCGCCCGCCGTCAACTTGTACAAGTCTTTGGCGGCGTTCGCCTGACCCGTGATGTTGTAGCCATGCGTGGCGCCGAACTGCTTCGCCAGCTCGAGTTTTTCATCGCTGGTGTCAACGGCCACGATCATGCCGGCGCCGGCAATGGCGCAGCCTTGGATCGCATTCAAGCCGACGCCGCCGCACCCGAAAACCACGGCAATGGAGCCGGCCTGAACCTTGGCGGTATTGACGGCGGCGCCAACGCCGGTCATGACGCCGCAGGCGATCAATGCCGCGCGGTCGAGCGGCATGCTTTGCTCGATTTTCACGACATTGCCCACGTGCACGGTTGCAAATTCAGCCATGACGCCGCATCCGCAAAAGACATTGAGATTTTTCCCCGCGGAGTCGCGCGTGCGCACGGTGCCGTCGGGCAGGGTGAACAGCGATTTGAGCGATTGCACGCACAGCTGCGGCCTGCCGGTCTGGCAATAATGGCAATGGCCGCACATGCTCACGAACGATGAGACCACATGATCGCCGACGGCAAAATTGTCGACACCGTCGCCGACGGCGACCACCACCCCGGCGCCTTCGTGGCCAAGCACCAGCGGCAGCGGATAGGGAATCGTGCCGTTGGTAGCCGACAAGTCGCTGTGACAGACCCCGCAGGCGGCAATGCGCACCGTCACCTCGCCGTGCCGCGGATCCGCCACCTCGATCGATTCCACCACGACCGGCTTGCCGACTTCGCGCGCTAAAACTGCTTTCGCCGATTGAGCCATGAGTGTTTCCTTGAAGCCTTAAGAGCGCGTGAGCTCAGCATAGCGCTGCAAATGCGTATCGCTGTCGCCGAACATCAGCTCCGCCGCCGTAAGGCGTTTGAACCAATGGCTGACGATGAGTTCATCGGTCATGCCCATGCCGCCATGCAATTGCACGGCTTGTTGAGCGACGAAGCGGCATGACTGGCCGACGACTGCCTTGGCGGCCGACAGCGCACGCCGGCGCTCGGTGACATTTTGATCGCCGCAGCGCAGGGCAGCCAGATAACTCATGGAGCGGGCCTGCTCCAAATGAATCAGCATATCCGCGATGCGATGCTGCAGGGCTTGGAAACGCCCTATCGCCGGTGCCGAATTGCTGGCGCGACTGCACGTAGGCGACCGTGGCGTCGACGAGCGCCTGCATGACGCCGACCGCTTCGGCGCACAGTGCGCCGAGTCCGATATCCAGGGCCGCATCGATCGCGGGCAAGGCGCCGCCTTCGACACCGAGCCTGCTGCTCTCAGGGACTTGCACGCCTTCAAGGTAGATATCTGCCGCGCGCCGGCCATCGATGGTCGGGTACTGATCCAAACTCAAACCCTTGGCATCGCGCGGAACCCGAAACAGCGAGATACCCTTGGCATCACTCGGCTCGCCGGAGGTGCGTGCCGAAATGAGCAGGGTATCGGCAGCGCCGGCGTGCAGGACCACGGCTTTGTGGCCATCGAGCTGGTAGCTGCCGCCGGATTTTTGCGCGCGGGTCCTCACCCACTGGGTCTCGTAGCGCGAGTCGGGCTCGTAATGCGCAAGCACGGTAATCGCATCGCCGGCGGCCATGCGCGTCAGCAGCTCCGCGGCCGCGGCGTCGTCGGCGAAGGCGCGCAGCAACGCCGTCGCGATCACGGCGCTGCTCAAAAACGGCTCGAGCAGCAGACTGCGTCCGCAGGCCCCCATCACGCTCAAGGTTTCCAGGGGCCCAAAACCCAAGCCGCCCTGCGCCACAGGAACATTGAGCGCGAGCACGCCAAGCTCTGCAAGCCCGGCCCACGCGGCCTTGTCCCACCCCGATGGCGATGCGTTGATGGCGCGAAATTTTTCGAAGCTGTACCGGTCGGTCAGATAGCGATCGACCGTGTCCTGCAGCTGTTGCTGCTCTTCGCTGAATTCGAAGTTCATGTGCCGGATGCTCTTAAAGACCAACGATCATTTTGGAAATGATATTTTTCTGAATTTCGTTGGTGCCGCCGAAAATCGACAGTTTCCGCTGATTCATATAAGCCGCCGCCAAGGTCGCGGCATACTTGGGTCCCGGCGCCTCGCGAGCCGGGTCCGGCTGCCAGCCGGCTTCCA
>Ga0193727_1001187_pt1 | contig 10729 bp, 11 predicted proteins | sample H2c2metaG_FD_143051 | JGI IMG/M metagenome (GOLD analysis project Ga0193727, IMG submission 143051) | Soil microbial communities from a riparian zone of the East river system, Colorado, United States - H2c2 | ecosystem: Environmental > Terrestrial > Soil > Riparian zone | place: USA: East River...
CCCGTACCGAGATACGGACAAATGAATACGGCTCGGTGGACACCGAGCGCCTCACAGAATGCAAGTAACTCATACCTGTCTTGGGTCGAAGGTTCCGCCTTGTACTTCGCATCGGCCAAAGCCACATCGCGTTCAAATGAGCGAAAGTAGTAGTCAGGCTTCGTTGCATACGTCGCCCCAGTCGCGAACAGCGGCACTGAGTTCCTGTTCCCGTCAAACACTTGGAAACCACGAAGAGGGCCCGAACGGGCTTCTTGGAGAATCTTACGCACGTATTGTTCGAAGATTAATGAGACGTCGAACACAAGTGTCTCAAAACGGGCTCGGCCGAGCGCCTCCATTCGAACGACGCTCTTCATCAGCACTAGATACGACAGCCACAGCGCCGACTCATAAAAACGGTGGGTCGAGGGGAGGCGCCGGAGCATCAATGGAACCCTTCTGAGCAGATTCGGATTCTCCGGTTGAACGTCGGTAACGCCATTAAGCAGCTTCTCGATTTCATTGCATCGATACGCGATCTCCAAGTTGGCTTTCCCGCCGCGCTTGATGAAATGGTTTTTCAGCCGCCTCGCAGTTGTTTTCAGGAGCTGGTTCTCTTCGATGTCGGCTGTGTACTCATTGACTTCAAAGAGCGGCCTGACGTTCAACCCTTGCGCGTATCCGCGAGCAAGGCTAGGAGAGATCAAGATGCGCCCGCGGAGTGTTCTGTCAGATTGATATGAACAGTAACGCCGTATCGGGCCAACAGTACGCATGGTCGTCAGCGCTGAGAGAAAACTCTCCGCGTAGACATCCTCTACATCTGTGGCATTGGCGCTGGAAAGCTCATAGCCGCGGATGAAATCTTGCAGGCCCTGAACCTTTGCTCCACATCGGGCGACCATCCGAAGCAAGTTGGAAATAGGCGCGCGCGGTGTCACATGGATCGCAATGCGATCATTGAGCGGGATGAAACCGACGAAACGAGTCGCCTTGACGACGAGAGATCCTTGCTTGAAGTCGATGTCGAAGAACCCGCGGCTCGCAACATCCTCATAGATGTCGAGCGATCCATCGGAACGGAGCAGGTCCTTGACGGGAATGGCGACCTCGTCATGTTCCTGACAAGGGATAACGGTAAGCCTGTCATAGCTCCCGAGCACGTCTAGACCTCTTCCGTGGCATGTTGTCCGAGGACACCTTTATACATGGCCGCGAAGCTTCGTTTCGCGTTCGTCAGCTTGTCCGTTTCAAGCTCAAGGATCGCCTCGCAGTATGGAAGCATCCGATATTCCCACATGAGTTGAAGTTGATCCGGCCTTGTCACCGTTTTGAAGTACGTGTGCCCGATGCCGCCAGATTCCTGCGGGAGAATGGCCTGCAATGCTTCGAACCAGTGCACCACCCGGTCAATCTGTTCGGGGGTGAACTGGCCAGATTCGAGGAAGCTGGAGACCAACTCACTCGACGGTTTAAGTGGGATGTGATCGAGACGACGAATCAAAGCGAGATCGAGCTGTGTGATGCTCCGGTCGAATTCATTCATCGTGCCGATGAGCAGGAGATTGCTCGGGATTGACGCCGGCTCACTTGAATACGCCTTTCGAAATTGCACCCCTCGATAGTCGCGTTCGATGTAGGTCAGAAGCTCGCCGAGGATTCTCGCCGGATCACCTCTGTTTATCTCATCGATGATGACGACGACCGGTGTAGCTACCTTCGCTGCGACACCGCAGGCTTCCATGAAGACTTTGTCGACTAGTCTGAAGCCGGCTTTCGAATTCTGATCCGGGACGTATCCTTCAACGAAATCCTCGTAGCCGTAGGCCGGATGAAATTGAACATGGAAGATGTGCTCCGGTGACTTTGCTAGAGTAGCCGCGATCTTGTTCGCGTACCATGTCTTGCTTGTGCCCGGGCATCCCTTCAGGATGATCCCTGATGTCCCGAAGGCAATCAAATTCCTGATTTGTTGCATGACCGGATCGTCATCATCGAGAGGCTCATCGACGGTCGCGGCAGGCGGCGCCGACTTCTTCCCGGGCTCGGCCTCTACCGGTAGGAGAGCGCTTTCGATAGCGGCTCTGATGGTCTCCGGTGCCGGATGCACATTCGCAAAGATGTGGTCGGGATTCTCTTGAGTGAACCGGAACAGCTTTTCGAAGTCGGCGTTCGCGAATGAGAATCGCTCCCTGAACCTGGCCTCAAGGGTTTCAGAGGTTGATCCATCAGCAAAGCTCTCGTCCCGTAAGAGCCACACGGCTAAATCGACCACGGGGACGCGATGCACTTCGTTATCTTTTGATAGGACCTTGGCAACAAATATGTCGGCGAAATTGGCTTTCAGCAGCCATGACGATGAATCCTCCTTGAAGTCGGCTGCATGCCAAGAGTTCAGGAAGGTTCGCGTTCGAATGGTCCAAGGCCCGCGGTGGGGATAGTCCCCCGGCTTGTCTTGCTGTAACAGCGGATCTATGTAGTAGCGCTCGGCGAATCCACCGCCCGAGACATTTCGATTGCGTGTCTCGCCGGGGAAGCGGAAATAGCGATCCCAAAAGTCGAATTCGTTCGACTCTCTGAAAGACTTCTCTGCTGTCGTGCTCACTCCGGCTTCCATGAGCGCGAGCAGCGGCCATAGATGCATCGCTGCTTGTGCCTTCGCCTCTTTACGCCATGAGCTCAGCGTGCTGATTGCTATCGTCAATCGCGAAGGCAGTATCCAAAGTCCCATCCGTTCTCCAATCTTGCTCATCGGAGACGATGCTCAAATCCGGAGCATCGGCCCGAAGAAGTTTGAGCAAGTGTCTCCCTAAAGAACGCGCCAGCAAAGGTGGAACCGCATTCCCGATTTGTCGTGGCAGCATTGCGCCAACAAAGATGTATGAATCGGGAAAGGACATAAGCCGTGCGGCCTCTCGATATGTGAACGACCGGTCCTCAATCGGATGAAGAAATGGGCCAGAGGCCACATTTCGAAAGTTGCACGTGATCGTGTAAGACGGGCGTGATCGCGACACTCTGAAATAGAGTGTAGTGCAATCCTTCCGAAGCGAACCATCCTTGATTCTCCGCATCTTCTTAAACCGCTCGGGCAAGAGCCTCGGATTGATGCTTCGTAAACCGGCACCCTCAGTCACTAATCGGGCGATTTTCGCCGAGAGAGCCGATAATGGCTTTGTAAACTGAAGGCTAACTGCCCGCGATGCATTAGTCTTTCGAACGAATCGCTGGAATTCATTGCGAGGCGATGACTTGTATCGCCTCTCCCTAGACTCATAGTCGCCCTCCAGCAACGGCAAATCCGACAGAGCATCTTCGACACTCACATAAGGCGTGAACCCAAAGAGCGATCCCCCTTCCACATGAGTGGGGTTCGGAAATGACAACTCCGCGTCGAGCCTCGTCCCAAAGAAGACGATCCGGTGTCGCAATTGAGGGACCCCGTAGTCGGCGGCACAGACCACTTTGGAGATGACGCGATACCCTATTTTCGCGAACTCGCGTTCGATCAGTTTCCGGAAATAGCCCTTGCGATAGGTCAACAGCCCCTTGACGTTCTCCATGAGAAAGAACTTGGGCCGCACCTCACGAACGATCCGAACGAAGTGGTGAAACAGGAAGTTGCGAGGGTCATCTTCGATCCTTTTGCCATGGGTGCTGAAGCCCTGGCAACTGGGCCCGCCAGCAATCAGATCGACTTTGCGCCCACCGGCAGCATCGCGGATTTCCTCTCCGGTTACCTCCGCAATGTCCTTGCAGGCTACCTGGGCATGTGGGTGGTTGGCCTTATATGTCGCTATGGCGTGTGTGTCGAAATCGACACCGTAAACGGAGCGGAATCCAGCCAATTCGAGACCCAACGATAAGCCGCCCGCCCCGCAGAACAAATCGGCGAAAATCGGAGCAACGGAAGTTCCTGACATCACTGCCTCCAAATCTGTTGACCGCAGGCCTGACCGCTCAGAGCTCACGTTTGTCAAGTCCCAGCGGGAGCTCAAGCTGCCCGCCTTCCAATTGTTCAAACAGCCGGTCCAGGGCAAAACGGATGATATTAACCATCGGAATCCGTCGTTCATCCGACAGCTTCTTGATCCGAGCGAGTTCAGCTTGGGGAAGATTCAAGTTGAACTGCGTTCGCTTCCGTGCGGCCCGGTTCTCCACCACGTGTAGCCCTCCGATGCCTTCTGCATATAGATGCGTATAGACGCGTCTAGGTGCACCGGTCAAGACCAATCTACCGCCGTATGTGCATAAGTAGACAAGATTTATCGACCCGAACCACGCTGATAACGCATCCCGAAGATTGCAGAGAGCTTCGGCGAATGACCCCGTTCTACCCTCGTCTCCGAGAATGGGACAAGTCGGTCCGACGATCAGGCAACATGACATCAATTCATTATCGGCGAAGAAATAGCGAATGTATATGGGGGTTGTACCTACTTTGGTTCGCAATTCCGCAAATGGCCTTGCAACCTGGCGGTCGCCTGAAATGGCATTGAGTGCCCACCCGACCATATGATTAAGGCGGCGGCACGAATCGATGCCTCGGATGTCGAATGCCTCGCTTCAATTTCAATGCATCTCCAGCACGATCGGCTCTAATGTCCCGTGTTCGTAGAAAGGACACTCAGCCGGAGATGCTCGTGAGACGGGAACTCCACCGGCTTGGCTACCGGTATCGACTTCATGTTCGCGATCTTCCCGGCTGTCCAGACATTGTTCTTCCCAAGCATCGGACAATCATTCAGGTCAAGGGATGCTTCTGGCATGGCCATCAATGCGGAAACGTGCGTATTCCGAAGAGGAATCTCGATTATTGGATTCCGAAGCTGGAGCGCAACCGAAGCCGTGATGCATCGACTGAGCGCAAGCTCCGAGTGCTTGGCTGGTCTGTTCACTCGATCTGGGGATGCCGACTTACAGCCGGCAGGCTTTCGAAATTGAGTCAGGCGCTCGTGAAGCTGATCGAAGGAAAAGGCAGCGGGCGCGCCTCCAGGCATGTCTAGAATGCGACCGGTTCAACCGAGGGTCGAGGAATCAAGGAGGACACGAAATAGGGTTTTTTGTTTTGTCAAAGAGATAATCGCGAATCAGATGGACTAGCTGGATTCTGGAGGCACCGAATGACGGCGTCAACTCAATTGTTTTACTCCGATCGCTAAGGGGCTTCCACCCCAAGTGAATGCGTCCTGCGGTGTGCACCCAAAAAGAGGAGCATCTCTTGCATATAGAGTGCTCCTCGATGGTGATGGTCGGTTATTGCGCCTCCAGGACCTTTTTGGCCTGTTGCAACTTGGCAAGTTCGCGTTCCTCGCGGGCCAGATCCTTGCGCATCTCGGCCACTTTCTCTTCCTGCTTGCCGATCTGCTCAAGGACGATCTCGACCGGAGTTTTCTTGACCCATACCTTGCGGCTGGAGGTTGATGTGGATGTCGATGGCGGAGTGGGTGTTGCGGCTGGTGTTCCAAGCGACGTCGATTTCTGTGCAGTCATAGGCCCTCCTTTGGGCAAATGGGTTTGGTTGTGAAAGAGCTCAAGCTCCTACGAAAGCAGGAGCAGGACACTGCGAATAATGGTGAGCTGCGCTTCGATGCCGTCGAGCGCACCGAGGGCGGCGCGATGCTCTCCGGCTTCGAGGTCATCAGCCGCAATCCTGAGCCGGTCGAGAATCTCGGCATTCGCCGTCTTTGCGCGAGAAAGAATGCGCTCACGGATCGCCTCGTCCGGATCGGGTGATGGGGCTGTCGTTTTTGTCATGTAGTCCTCCTTTCATTTATTTGGCTGTGGTTGCGGTTGTCGGAAAGGAATAGTCCCTCCGGTGGTTGTGCGCCATGCGAAGCGAAAACCACTGCACTCGGCTACGGGTAATGCCGCGGGTAGTTCTGCCCGCAGCACGGTGCGGAAATTCCTTTGTATTTGCTTGCGTTTGCGCCTTTTCGCGCAGCCTGACATTCTTCTCTCTCCGCTAGTCGTCGCGGCTATCCCTTCGCTTCCAAAGCGTTCGGATCAATTCCTGGAGCCAATCGGGCAGCTTAGTCCAGAAGAGCCAGAGGGTAGCCAGAAGCGCACCAAGGGACACCAGAGCTTGCCGTGACGCCGAGGTACGGATGAAGGCAATGAGAAGCCAGAGGGAAGCAGAGAAAAGCACGAGTCCGATTCCGAGCCGAACAAGGATGGCAAGCAATCGCCAACTCATGGGAATTTTCGGCTGCGGCGTGGAGAGCTCACGGCTGCCACATCTCGAGCAGACCTCCGCGCCGCGTGGGTTCGCGTGCAATCGCGGGCAGAGCTTTACGTCATAGCTCCGCCCGCAGTGGTTGCAGAAAAGCGGCTCTCCGTCCGTCATGTGGCCGCATTGGTAGCAATACTTCATGGGGTTTTCTCAAAGAGTTGTTTCGGTTGGGTATCTTCTGGCCGGAACCATACGGGTGCAAAGAAGTCGTTTTGAACAGACGCGAGGGTTGCGAACCAGAAAATTTTGGGTGTTATTGCGCTCACCGTCTTTCGGATCGAATGCAGCCTACGTTCGGAGTTCGCGAGGACGAGGACCCGGAAGCGTTCATGCCCGAAGTGCTCCGGGTATTTCCCGGAAAGCGCAAACTCTAAATAGCGCTCGGCCTTCCGCTTCCAAATCGTTTGCGATTCGTGGCCGAGGTCCACTTCGAGAAAGCATGCGATGATTCCACCGGGTGTTATGAGCTCCACGTAGCCGTCGGGGATCAAGCTGATTCCCGGCACCACGGGCTCAAGGAAGCTCTGCCATCGATGGAAGGTCACATGCGGGACCGGGATCACGCCGTACTTCAGCGCGCAATAGATGGCGTTCACCGCAAGCTGATGCCCGACGAAGTAGTCGGCGACAAGGTACGCATCCTGCGGACGGCGCGGCCCTCGACAAGGAACCTGAGCCGCCTTCGCGCCTTCTCGCGACAAGGCATAAAGTGCTTTCCTGCCGCCGCCGGAGCCGAGGAAAAATCGTCGGAGCACCCCGGCATTGGTAAGCGCAAGCAAGCGGACATTTGCGCGCGAGGTGGAACCGAATCCGGCAACGATCTTCGCCTGCTCGCGGTCGATCACCCGCATCACCGCGAGTTCCCGGAGGAGATGCAGGTCGCGCTCCTGAAGGATGATTCGGTTATTCCCACCCATGGAGCACGTCGTCCGTGGCGCGGATGAGCGCCGCGTGCCGCGCCGTGATCTCCGCTTCGACCTCCGAGCGGGGGCGTCCATACCGGGTACGGGCGCGGCTTACGAGCCCATCAACGCTCGCGCGCGGATTCGCAACCCGGAGCGTGCGTCCTTCCCGCCAGTGGTCAGCACCACTCTTCACGACAAAATGCCGGGATGGGAGATTCTTCAAGCGCTCGGCGAGGGATTTCCCACCGTCGAGCGCCTGGGCCATCATCACGGCATCTCCGGGCGACAACTGGAAAAAGATGTGGGTGCCGACCGAGAGAATCGCGGCACGCGTGGCATCCGGGTACTGGCCGAGGAATTGATTTGCAGTAACGACCGAGACCCCGAACTTGCGAGCTTCCGAAAGCACGGTTTCGATGTCCGTGTCGTAGGCCACGAAATTTTGCACTTCGTCCACGTATACGGTGAAGAGGCTTCGCTCGGTCCGGGAAAAGAGCGCGTGTTTGCTCATGGTGAAGAGCAGGCTCCCCAGGGTGAGCGACTGCTCCCCAAGCTTTCCCTTCTCAAGATTCGCGATGACCCAATGACCCCGGTCCATCGCCTCCGTCATCCGGAAGGTCGATTGCCGTTGCCCTACGATGTGGCGGAAACTCGGATCGGCGGTGAAGGCCGAAGTCTTGTTCAGAATCGGCTCCCGCATTATGGCCTGCATCGGCTCACTTGCCGTGTCGTAGCGCTGCTCGAAGTAATAGCGGACCTCTGCATTCGGCGTCTTCGTGAGGCACTGTGCGCGGAACGCTTTGTGCGTGAGGAGCGGCGTGAGTTCGAGGAGCGTGAGGTTGTTTGCAGTGAGCACGTAGAGGGCATTTCTCAGAAGTTCATCGGTCCGCGCACCGAAGTGATCGAGCCCCCAGCGCCGTTTCAATACCTGCGCAAACTCCGCACTGTGGACGAAACTTGCCTCTACTGCTTCAAGGGGATTCAGACCCGCAGACAATTCCTTGTCGGCGGGCGCGATGTAGATCAAGCGGTCATGGAGTTCACGTCCGAGCGTTATCTCATGCGCGGCGATGACGCCGAGGAGAAAGGGCGCTGCATCGCCGTGCAAGTCGAAATACAGAATGCCGCGGCCCGCTTCGATGTCTTGCTGGGCCAAGAACCGAAGCAGTGAGCTTTTGCCGCTCCCCGTCTTTCCGAGCACCACAATATGCGTGGTGCGGCGTGTGTTACTCAGTCTAACGCGCTCTTGTGTTGCTGCTTCCTCTACGACTTGAAGCCCGAGCGTTACGCCCTGACCATTTCGTTTCACCGTATGCCGCCCGCGCATGCGGTTCCAGAGCGAAGCCATGAGTTTTTCGAGGAAGGTGAGCATGGGTGCGACGGGAGTCTCAATAGTTCGTGATGATGAGTTCGCGGTAACGGCGACCTGCGCTCTTCTGCGCGGTGTAGTGGAGGTCTATATGGCGGATCGTGAAATCGCGGAAAAGCGCGCGGACTTGTGGAACATCATTCAGGGAGAGGAGGAACTTGCCCTGTAATGTCTTGAGTCGCTCGGCTAGTTGCGCGAAATCTTCCGGCTCCAAGTTGTAGCGATACAGCTTGCGATCATAATAGGGCGGATCAAGGTAGAAGAACGTCGTGGGGCGATCATAGCGCTTGAGGACTTCCTCGTAGGGCAGCGATTCTATCTGGACCCGCGCAAGCCGCTTGTGGGCTGCTTCGATAGTCTTGGGAAGGCGTTCAAGGTTGAAGCTCGGTGGTTGCGACACGTTCACGCTGTAGTCCAGGTTGCGGACCAAACCAGCGTAGCAGTTCTTAAGGAGATACATATAACGGGCGGCACGCTGAATGTCGGTGAGCGTGCTCGGATTGGTTGCTTTCAGCAGCGCGTACCACGTCCTGCTCCGAATGATGAAGCGGAAATACCGGATGAACTCTTCATAGTGCTGCTGGCATACCCGATAGAAATTCACAATCTCGCCGTCGAGATCGTTAAGCACCTCGACCTTCGACGGTTCCTTGTGAAAGAACACCTGCGCGCCTCCGGCAAAGGCCTCAACATAGGTCGTGTGGTCCGGGAAGAGAGCGATGAGGGGTTTTGCAATGGCCCGTTTGCCGCCGATGTAGGAAAGCGGTCCGATCATGTATGCTGGGGTGCTGATTTTTCTAGAGCTTGAGTACGCCGCCTCGATTCGACCTTTATTTTTTTATCGAAGCGTCACGTCATCATATAGCGGGCGCGAATGAATGAAAGACGCTGATTCGTGCGCAATAAGTAACGATGGGGAGAGGTTGTGAAGAACCTCGGTGTGCACCGCACCGATTATTCATTATGCGCGACGACAGAAGCCTAGAACCTCGATGTGTTCATGCCTTTTCGAGCACGGGGGTGCTGCAACGGACGGGAGAGAAAACATTGCGGCCTCGCCTGCTTCCCTCATCGCTTGGCGAGCACCCGTCGAACGGCCCACGTTCAATCTACGTCGATCACAGTCAAGAACGAGACGCCGATTTGTCCGTCTCGGGTTATGTACTCGGAATGCACGTTCTTGCGTCTTGCGAGGGCAATGAGCGCCGTGTACCCTCTCCCGTATGAATGAAAGGGAAATCGGAGACTTGTATTCGGGGCTCTCCGACGAGGAGCGAACGATTGCTATGTACAACCTCGACCGGTATCTCGAACTAGCTTGGGAGATATTCGAAGACGTGCAGACACGGGAACGGGGCGGGTTGACCGGAGCCGAATCGAGTCCTACGATTCAAGGAAAGGTCGATTCCTCAATAAACTAATTTCACCACACATTTGAATCAGTATTTTGGTTACATAAGAGTCTCCACCACAAAACAGGGCGAACGCAGTGTCTCGCTTCCCGAACAGAGGAGCGCCATCGAGCGCTGTGCCACTCGCTCGGAAATGACCATTGTCCGGTGGTTCGAGGAGCAGCAGACGGCGGCCAAAAAGGGCAGGCCGGTATGGAACATGATGCTTCGGGAACTGCGCAAGGGAAATGCACGCGGCGTCGTGATCCACAAGATCGACCGGAGCGCTCGAAACCTCAAAGACTGGGCCGACCTCGGCGAGTTGATCGACGGCGGCGTTGAGGTTCACTTCGCGAATGAGGCGCTCGATCTCCATTCGCGCGGCGGGAGGCTTTCCGCTGACATCCAGGCAGTCGTCGCGTCGGATTACATCCGCAATCTGCGCGAGGAAACCAAGAAGGGCATCTACGGGCGACTAAAGCAGGGGTTCTATCCTTTGCCCGCCCCGATTGGGTACTGCAATCACGGCGCGGCGAAGCCGAAGACGATCGATCCTGAAAAAGGGCCGCTCGTGAGAAAAGCATTCGAACTCTATGGTTCGGGTCAATGGAGCATCCCCACGCTCGTCGAGGAAATCTATCGCCGGGGCCTGAGAAATCGCGCCGGGGGAAGCGTCACCCGAACAGGGCTACATACCATCCTTCGTAATCCCTTCTACACCGGTGTCATGCGCATCCGCGCCTCCGGCGGAGAAACCTACGAGGGAAACCACGAAGCACTCATCTCGAAGAGCCTGTTCGACCGTGTACAGGAGATTCTTCACGGCCGTGTCGGTACCAGAGTGCTTCGT
>Ga0193727_1001188_pt1 | contig 10727 bp, 10 predicted proteins | sample H2c2metaG_FD_143051 | JGI IMG/M metagenome (GOLD analysis project Ga0193727, IMG submission 143051) | Soil microbial communities from a riparian zone of the East river system, Colorado, United States - H2c2 | ecosystem: Environmental > Terrestrial > Soil > Riparian zone | place: USA: East River...
GCTGCGCGCCGCGGCCGAGGCCACCGGTGGGCGGATCCTGACCGTCGAGGACCACTGGCCTGAGGGTGGGATCGGCGACGCGGTGCTCGAGGTGCTCTCCGACGGCGAGACTCCGGCCCGCGTGGTGCGGCTCGCCGTGCGCGAGATGCCCGGCTCCGGCAAGCCGGCCGAGCTGCTGGCTGCGGCCGGGATCGACGCCGACCACATCGCCACGACAGCGCGCTCGCTCGTCGGCGCGGCCGTCGGCTCGCGCTAGTACACGCGACATACCCTTAACCGCATGCCCGTCGTCACCGCTGCCAACCTGCGCAAGGAGCTCGCGGGCGCCCTGCTCTTCGAGGGTGTCTCGTTCTCGGTCGAGCGCCGCGACCGGCTGGCGCTGTCCGGCCCGAACGGCGCCGGTAAGACGACCTTGCTGCGGATGCTCGTCGGTGAGAGCGAGATCCACGGCGGGGAGCTCTCGTTCGCCAAGGGAACGCGGATCGCGCTGCACGACCAGCGACCGCCGCTCGACCGCGGCCTGACGCTGCGCGAGTACTCCCTCACCGGCGCGCGCGACCTGATCGAGACCGAGGAGGAGCTCGGCAGGCTCGAGCGGGCAATGGCAGGGGGCGACCACGACGAGGCGACGCTGCGGCGCTACTCCGAGGCACAGGCGAGGCTCGAGCACGCCGGCGGCTACACGTGGCGCGACCGAGCGGCTGCGACGCTGCGCGGCCTCGGCTTCGCGGAGCGCGACCTCGACCGGCAGCTGACGACCTTCTCCGGCGGCGAGCTGACGCGCGCATCGCTGGCCCGCGCGCTCGCCGGCGATCCCGACCTGTTGTTGCTCGACGAGCCGACGAACCACCTCGACGTCGAGAACCTCGAGTGGCTCGAGCAGGAGCTTCAGTCACTGGACGCGGCCGTGATCCTGGTTGCGCACGACCGCTGGTTCCTCGAGGCGGTCACGACCGGCGTGCTCGAGCTGGAGGCCGGGCGCTCGCTCTTCTTCCCCGGGCCGTGGCACGTTTGGCGGCTCGAGAAGGCCGCGCGCGCCGCCCACGCGGCGAAGACCGCCGAGCGGGTCGGCGCGGACATCGTGCGGCTCGAGCGCTTCGTGGAGCGGTTCCGCTACAAGAAGAGCAAGGCCAAGCAGGCCCAAGCCAAGCTGACGCAGATCAAGCGCCTCGAGACCGAGCGCTCCGACGCGCGAGGCGAGCTCGAGCTGCTGACCCGCAAGAGCCGCTCGCTCGGCTTCGACTTCCTCAAGCCTCCGCGCAGCGGGCGGACGGTCGTCGAGGCGGACGGGCTCGATGTCGCCGCCGGCGACAAGCGGCTGCTGACCAACGCAACGTTCGCGGTCGAGCGCGGCGAGCACGTCGGTCTCGTCGGCGCGAACGGCTCGGGCAAGACGACGCTGCTCGAGACGGTGCTCGGATCGCGCGAGCGGGTCGCGGGCTCGGTCCGGCTCGGTCACGGCGTCGTGCCGATCTACTTCTCGCAGCACGAGGTCGAGCTCGACGAGCGTGGCAGCGTGCTCGACTGCGCCCAGCGTGCGACCAGCCTGTCGCGGCCGCAGGCCCAGAACCTGCTCGGCCGCTTCCTCTTCTCCGGCTGGGAGGCGCACGAGAAGCCGGTCACCGCGCTCTCCGGCGGCGAGCGACGGCGGCTCGCGCTGGCGCTGGTCGTCGCGTCCGGCGCGAACTTCCTTGTGCTCGACGAGCCGACGAACCACCTCGACCTCGAGAGCCGCGAAGCGCTCGAGACAGCACTCGACGCCTTCCCGGGAACCGTGCTGCTCGTCTCACATGACCGCGCGTTGCTCGACGCGGTCGCGCACCGGCTGCTGGCGATCGAGCACGGGGCGCTGCACTCGTACGACGGCGGCTGGGCCGAGTACGCCCAGCACCGCAACGAGCCGGCGGAGCCTGCTCCGGAGCCGCGGCCGCGTAAAGACAAGCCGCAGGCCGAGCGCCCGCCGAGGCCGAGCGAGCTCGAGCAGCTCGAGGGCCGGATCTCGCGTCAGGAAGCTGCCGTCGCGGAGCTCGAGCGGCGGCTTGCGGACGACTGGTCGGACGTGGACGCCCTGGCCGCGCACCGCGAGGCGCGCGAGGAGCTACAGCGCCTGCTGACGCGCTGGGAGCGGCTCTTCGAAGAAGCGCAGGCCTAGGTTCGCGCGGCCCACTCGCGCGCGGCGCGGCGGTTCCGGTACCAGATCACGACGCCTATCCCGAGCGGGGCGAGCACGATGAAGGCCAGTAGGGCGATCGGCACGGCCCACCAGAGGTTGCTCGGCTTCGGTGGCCCGGTCTCGGCCTGCGACAGAGGTGGGGCGGCGGTCTTGCGGGCCGTCTGCTTTGAGCGCTTCGCTGCCGCCTGGGCCTTCGCAGCCTGCTCTTTCGCCTTGGCCTTGGCCGCCGCCGAGACCGAGGGCGGGCCGTGGAACTTCTTCGGCATCCAGTAGTCGACCCGCCAGTTCCCGTCGTGGCCCTTGACGAGCTCGACGTCGGCGGTCATCGCCGACCAGCCCGAGCCCGGCTTCGGGAAGAGGAACACCTCGAGAGCGACTGTCCCCTTGTACGAGTACTCGACGTAGCTCCAGCGACCAAGCCCGCGGTTCGCCGCCGGGTACGGCACGACCGGCAGCGCGCCGTTCGCCCACTCCTTGCGAGTGAAGCCCTGGCGCAGGCTCGGCGCCGAGATCTCCCAGGAGCGGCCGACGTCCCGCCGGTCGACCGCGGTCAGGACGAACTCGCGCAAGACCTTGCGCACTGCCTGCTGGTCGTGCTTCGTGAACGGCACGGCCTTCGGCACGGAGTTGCCCGGCTCGTTCACGAGCGGCCCGTTCGCATTGCCGGGGTCGCCGGAGCTGGAGAAGTGGACCGCGAGGAAGATCAGCGGCGCGGCTACACCAACGACGAAGCCGACTCGGAGCACGCGGCGACGCCGGCGAGGTGACGACAGCAGACCCACCTCGGCATTGTGCCGACGGACGTCAGTCCGTTCGCTCGAAGGTGGCGACGACCGCTTCGGCGACCACCTTCATCGGCCGTCCCGAGACCTGGCTCGCCTTGCGCAGTCGCGCGAAGGCCTCCTGCTCGGTCAGTCCCTCGCGCTCCATCAGCAGACCCTTGGCCCGCTCGATCGACTTGCGCGAGGCGAGCGCCTCGGCCAGCGAGTCGGCCTGCTCCCGCAGGGCGGCAAGCTCCTCGTGACGAGCGCGGGCGGTACGGATCGCGGGCAGCAGGTCCTGCTCGCGGAACGGCTTGACGAGGTAGCCGAAGACGCCGGCCTCGATCGCGCGCGAAACGAGCTCCTCCTGGCCGTACGCGGTCAGCATCACGATCGGGATCGGGCGCTCGTCGAGGATCCGCCGCGCGGCTTCGATCCCATCGAGCCTCGGCATCTTCACGTCCAGGACGGCGAGGTCCGGCTGCTCGCTCCGCGCGAGCTCGACCGCCTCGACGCCGTCCTTGGCCTCGGCGCAGACGTCGAAGCCGGCCCGCTCGAGCAGCTCGCACAGGTCGAGCCGGATGATCGTCTCGTCCTCGGCGACCAGGATCCTCATTGCGCGGATCGTAGACTCCTGGCCGTGAGCGCCTGTTGCAGCCGCGGGTACGAGCGCTTCTTCGGCAAGCGCGTCGCGCGTCGCGATGCCCGGCGCTATCGGCGGCGCGGGCTCGACCGGACGGCGCAGCGGTTGGTCGACGAGCTGGCGGCGCGGGACGTCGGCGGGGCCTCCGTGCTTGAGCCGGGCGGCGGCGTGGGCGGGCTCGACCTCGAGCTGCTCAAACGGGGCGCCGCGCGCGCGACCGTGATCGAGCTCTCACACGGCTACGACCCAGAGGCCGCGGCACTCGCACGCGAGTCGGGGATGGCTGAGCGGATCGAGCGGCGGCACGGAGACTTTGTCGAGCTGTCGGCCCTCATGGACGATGCGGACGTGGTGGTGATGCACCGAGTCGTGTGCTGCTACCCCGACCCGGAGCGGCTCGTCGGCGCGGCGTCCAGCCACGCACGCCGGCTGCTGGCGCTCAGCTTCCCCCGGGACACGTGGTGGCTGCGCTGGGCCGCGCGCTGCGGGAACGTCTTCTTCCGCCTGATCGGCGGCATCGAGACGTACATCCATCCGCCCGCGGTGGTCGAACAGGCCGCCGAGAGCGCAGGCCTGACGACGCTGCTCCACGAGCCCGCCGGCCGCGTCTGGCGCGTCGCCGTCTTCGAACGCCGCTAGCGCCGACCTCTTAGAGGTTCACGCGCGCGCCCCGCCCATCTGGGTGGGGAGCGAAGTTCCTCCCGCCGCCCGCTGCGAGCGTATCGGCGGTCCGTTCGCGTGTCTGTGACGAAGCCGTGCCGAAAGCGTGACGTTCCGTCCCGCGGCTCAGGCCGGGAAGACCACTTCAGCGCGCAGGCCGCCGTTCGACTCCAGCGCCAGCGTCCCGCCGAGCTCGTCGCGGACGAGCGCACGCACGATCGAGAGCCCTGTCCCGGAGACCGGCTCGCCGTCAACGCCCGAGCCGTCGTCGGCGATCGCCAGCACGACGTCACTGTCTCGCCGGGCCAGCTCGACGCGTACCGATTGGCCGCCGTGCTCGAGCGCGTTCTGCAGCAACTCCGAGAAGACGAGCGCCAGCGCGGTCGCGCGGTTCCCGGCCAGCGCGACCGGCTCCAACGACGCCTCGACCGCCTTGGAAGCGCCGAGCCCCTGGACGAGCATCGCCCGCAGCCGGTCGAGCAGCTCGTCGAGCGCGACGTCGTCATCGCGCCGCTCGGTGAGCACCTCGTGAACGGCGGCGATCGCAAGAATCCGGTTGACGGAGTCGTCTAGCGCCTTGCGCGCATCCACGTCGTCGGCCCGCGCCTGCAGCCGCAGCAACGAGGCGACCGTCTGCAGGTTGTTCTTGACCCGGTGGTGGATCTCCTGGGCCAGGACTCCGCGCATCACCGCGCGTCCATGCTCGAGCGCGACCGCGGCGTGCGATGCGATCGATGCGAGCAGCGCACGATCGTCGGCGGTGAAGGGCGTGTCGCGGTCGCAGACCAGCTCGCCGACCTGGCGGCCCTTCCAGCGCAGCGGCACGCGCACCGCGTGCGCCCCCGCCCGCCCGTCCGGCCAGACGACCTCGCCGTCCTCGAGCACGAGCGCGGCCCCCGTCGCGTCGAGCGCGTCGACCGTCGCGGCGACGATTCCCTCGAGCGACTCCTCGAGGTAGAGCGACTCCGAGACCGCCTCCGAGATGCGCGACAGCGCCTCGAGCTCGACCACCCGGCGCTGGGCCTGCGCATAGAGCTTGGCGTGCTCGATCGTCTGCGCGACCTGCGACGCGATCGCCACCAACAGCTCGACCTCGGCGCCCGCGAACTCACGCGGCTCGCGGGTGCGCACGTTCAGCGCGCCCTCCAAACGCTCTCGCGCGAGGATGGGAACGGCGAGGATCGACTCGTACTCGTCCTCGGGCAGGTTCGGGAACGCCTTGAAGCGCTCGTCCAGGTGCGCCTGCGCCTCGATCATCACCGGCTCGCGCGCCGCGGCCGCGGTGCCCGTGATCCCTTCGCCGGGCCGCATCCGCGGGCGCCCGGTCATCTCCTCGACCCGCGTGCCGAAGGTCGCCCGCAGCACGAGCTCGTCCGCCTGCTCGTCGTAGAGGTAGACGAAGCACGCATCCGCGCCGAGCGCGTCGGCGACCTCACGCGCGACCAGCGAGAGCACCTCTTCCAGGTCGAGCGTCGAGTTGACGGCCGCGATCGTCTTGGTCAGCAGCCGCAGATGCCTGGCGGTCTCGTCCATCCGGCGATTGTAGGTAGCCGCCCCAACCCTTACGCTTCCGCGCGATGAACACCTACCAATGGCTGTTGATCTTCCACGTCACGGGCGCCTTCCTGCTGCTCGGCGGCGCAGCGATCGCGGCCGCATTGAACCTCTCGGCCCTCGGACGGGAGCGGCCGAGCGAGATCGTGCTCCTGTTCGGGCTGATCCGGATCGCGGTCGTGGCGATCGTGGCCGGCACAGCGCTTTCGTTCGTGTTCGGGCTCTGGCTCGTGCACGAGGCCGGCTACGGCTACGGCGAGGGCTGGGTGATCGCGGCGATCGTGCTCCTGATCGTGGCCAACGCGCTCGGCGGCGCGGGAGGCAAGCGCGACGAGGCGACGGCCAGGCTCGCACGCGAGCTCGCCGCCTCCGGCGACGCGCCGAGCCACGAGCTGAAGGCGCGCGTCCGCGACCCGATCTCGCTCGCGCTCAGCTACGGCAGCGGCCTGGTGCTCGTCGCCGTGCTCGCGCTGATGGTCTGGAAACCAGGCGCATGATGCTGGCGCTGATCCGCCCCGACAGCTGGAACTTCCCGCTCTTCCTCCACATCCTCGGCGCGACCTTGCTGTTCGGGACGGTCGCTACGGTCGCGATCGCAGGGTTCGCGAGCCGCAGCCACGCCGGCTACGAGCAGCTGCTCGCGCGCATCGCCCAGCGCACGTTTCTGCTCGGGATCGTCCCCGCGTACATCCTGATGCGGGTCGGCGGGCAGTGGATCGACAGCAAGGAGTTCACGAGCGGGGACGAGCCGGGCTGGGTCGGCGTCGGGTTCCTTGTCTCCGACGCAGGCGTGATCCTGCTGCTGATCGTCGGGATCCTGCTCGCAGTCCGGCGCCAGCGCGTGCTGCTGGCCGTGCCGGTGCTGACGGCGATCTACGTGGTCGCGCTGGGCGTCGCGTGGGTCGCGATGAGCGGCAAGCCCTAGAACGACCGCGAGCTGCGGAGATGTCCAGCAGCTCGCAGTCGGCCGTCAGTTGGGCCTCGCCGGCCGCAGAGGCTGACGAGACCGCTGTTCATCTTCTCACGGTTACAGCACTGCGAGGTAGCGCTCCAGCTCCCAGTCCGTGAGCTGCACCCGGTAGTCGTCCCACTCCTTGCGCTTCAGCTCGACGTAGCGGTCGAAGATGTGCGGCCCGAGCGCCTTGCGCGCGAGCTCGGAGCCGGCGAGCTCGTCGATCGCCTCGCCAAGCGTCTCGGGCAGCGAGACGATCCCGCGCTCGCGCCGCTGCTCTGGCGTCAGGTGGTAGAGATTCGTCTCCATCGGCTCGGGCAACTCGTAGCCCCGCTCGATCCCCTCGAGCCCCGCGTGTAGCAGCGTCGCGAAGGTCAGGTAGGGGTTGCAGGCCGGATCGGGACAGCGGATCTCGGCGCGGGTCGCCTGCTCCGAGCCCGGCTTGTACAAGGGAATCCGGATCAGCGCCGAGCGGTTGCGCTGCGACCAGGCGACATAGACCGGTGCCTCGTACCCCGGCACGAGCCGCTTGTACGAGTTGACCCACTGGGCGAAGACCGCCGAGATCTCGCGCGCGTGGCGCAGCTGGCCGGCGATGAAGGCCTTGCCGACGTCGGACAGGTGCCACTGGTCGTCGCCGTCGAAGAACGCGTTGCGCCCGTCGCTGAAGAGCGACATGTGCGTGTGCATCCCGGAGCCGTTCTCGCCGAAGATCGGCTTCGGCATGAAGGTCGCGTGGAAGCCGGCCTTCTTGGCGATCTCCTTGACGATCAGGCGGTAGGTGACGGTGTGGTCGGCCATCGTCAGCGCCGGCGCGTAGCGCATGTCGATCTCGTGCTGGGAGGGCCCGACCTCGTGGTGGACGTACTCGATCGGGATCCCAACCGTCTCGAGCGCGCGGACGGTCTCCTGGCGCAGCTCGCTGGCGGCGTCCATCGTCGTCATCGCGAAGTAGCCGCCCTCGTCGAGCGTCTCGGTGCCCTGGTCGTCCTTGAAGAGGAAGTACTCGAGCTCGGGGCCGACGTTGAAGGTGTCGAAACCCATCGTCTCCATCCGCTCGAGCGAGCGGCGCAGCACATAGCGCGGGTCGCCCTCGTACGGCGCGCCATCGGGCGTGACGACGTCGCAGATCATCCGCGCGACCTTGGTCTCGCCCTCCTTCCACGGCATCGGCGTGAAGGTCACTGGATCGGGGATCGCGACCATGTCGGACTCCTCGATCGCGTTGAAGCCCGTGATCGACGAGCCGTCGAAGCCCATCCCGTCGTCGAGTGCGGCCTCCATCTCGCTCGGGGTGACCGCGAAGCTCTTCAGGTGCCCCTCGATGTCGGTGAACCAGAGCAGCAGGAACTCGATTCCTTCGCTCTCGATCCGCTTGAGCACGCGCTTGCGCGCCTCTGGATCGCTCGTCGCCCTCGGCTTACTCTCGACCTGCGCCACGCTCGACTCCTTCCTAAAAACACGAAAGCCCCGAGCGCTCTTGGGCGCCCGAGGCCGCGTCGCCTACGAACGGGCTCAGTCTACAGCAGGCGTTGCGGGCAGCTGTTCGAGCTCCGGCTCGCGTCCGTGATGGGCAATCGCACGCGCGAAAAGGCCCAGTGCGGGGGCGATCGCGGCGGCGCCACCGGCCAGCGCGGCGCTGATCCCCCAGAGGTTGCCGACCACGCCGAGCACCGGACCGCCGGCCGACTGGCCGACAGCGTTCGACTGGCCGGTCAGCGAGATCACCGTCGCGCGGACGCTCGAGTCCCTGATCTGCTCGTTCAGCCAGGTGTCGAACAGCGGGCCGGCCATGTTGCGAGCGAAGAAGACGCCGAGGATGCCCGCGACCGCGAGCCAGATCGAGCCGGTCAAGGCGAAGACGAGCATCGCCACCAGCTCGAGGAGGACGAAGGCGAACAGGTAGCGCGCCACCGACTCGCGGCCGCCGCGGTCGACGCGCTTGATCAGGCTGCCGATCGCGGCGATGTTCAGCACCATCCCCGCCAGCCAGAGCAGGCCGAACCAGACCACCGGGTCGATCTCGCCCGGCAGGCCGATGTCACGGAGGAAGTGGGCCTCCTTCAACCGGTCGAACGCCTCGCTGGAGGCGCCCATGAACAGCTCGACGCCGATCAGGAGCAGGATCGCCGGCGCTGCCCAGGCGTAACGCGCACCCGCGGAGGCAGTGGTGCGCAGCTCCGCGAGCGCGGAGCCACGCTCCTCGCGCGGCCGCCGCACGAAGCCGTGCTCCGGCATGAAGGCGAGGCAGCCGAGCCCGCAGGCGATCGTGAAGACGCCGCCGAGGATCACGCCCGCGCGCAGCGAGACGACGCCGACGGCCACCTGGATGAGCAGCCCGATCACCGAGCCGACCTGACCCCAGCGCGCACCACGCAGGAAGACGCGGCCGACGTTCTCGACGCCGACCTCGTCCGTGATCCAGGCCTGCTCGGCGCCGCTCGTGAAGGTGTACGAGAGGCCCCAGAGCGCCCAGAGCGCGATCACCAGCCACGGTGCGGAGACGAGCCCGACCGCGGCCCAGGCGACGCCCATCCCCACGTAGCCGATGATCAGCGAGAGCCGGCGGCTGTAGGTGTCGGCGACGACGCCGGTCGGCACCTCGCCGAGGAAGACGGCCGCCTCCATCGCCGTCCCCATCAGCACGAGCTGGAGCGGCGAGAAGTGCAGCTCGCGCACCAGGTAGACCGCCATCACGACCCAGGTCGGCAGGTGCGCTCCGAGCTGCAGCCCGAAGTAGACCGCGGTTGCCGGCAGGCGCCTCAGACCGCGCCCCGCACCAGGATCGGCCCATCGCGCTCGACGTAACCGAGCTTCGACTTCTGCCGCCGCAGCGCCGTGTTCGAGACACCGGTCGTGGTGAACAGCTCCTCGTAGCCGCGCTCCGAAGCCCACGCGATCTGCGCGCGGCCGAGCGCGGTCGCGAAGCCGCGCCGGCGGTGCTCGGGGAGGACGCCGGTGAAGCCGTGCTCGAGCCTCGTCGGGTCGGCCATCGGCTGCAAGGTCCCGTAACCGACCACTGCTCCGTGCTCGAGCGCGACGAACGCCGCGACCGCATCTGCGAGCTCCTGCTCGACCCAGTTCTCGAAGGAACGCGCCTGCGCCGCGCCGGCGGTGGGCATGTCGACGGAGACGGCGTACGCGCCCACGCGATGCTCGTCGCCGAGCTCGACGATGCCGTCCGGGATTGCCTCTTCTCCGCGCGACAGCCGGCGGGTCAGCTCGACCTCGCGTCCTACCTCCGGGAAGCCCCGGCCGGAGACGAACCGCAGCGAGTCCTCGTCACCGGCCCGCACCCAGCCCCAGGCCGACTCGTGACCGAGCTCGCGCGCCGTTACGGCCGCGGCCTCCACGAGCGCCGAGCCGATGCCTGCCTGACGGCACTCGGGCAGCACGCGCACCATGGCGTACGCGCTGCCGACGACGCTCGAGTGGTTCACGTACGCATAGCCGCCGTCGGGATCCAGGAGGAGCCGGTCCTGCACCGCCAGCAGCTGCTCGGCCGTTGGCGCCACCTCGTCGACCGCGCTGCAGATGCGAGCGCAGAGCTCGAGGTCGGCGTCGCCTGCGACCGCGCGGATCATCCCGACCGCTTCAGCTTCCCATGCTTCTTCGCGTAGCGCTCACCGGTGCGAAAGGTGAAGAGACCGAGCGGCACCGAGATTGCGCCGATCAGGAGCAACGCCCAGATCTCGGTCCCGAGGTCGGACAGATCCGCGCCGTTGATGATCGCCGCGCGGCAGCCGCGCAGGGCGTAGGTGGCCGGTGAGATCACCGAGAGCGCCTGCATCCACTGCGGGAGCACCGAGACCGGGTAGTAGACGCCCGAGACGACCAGCAGCAGTCCCTGCGCGACGAAGCCGAGCTGCGTGCCTTTCTCCGGCGAGATCAGCGGCAGGACAGCCGTCATCATCCCGATCCCGATGAACGAGATCGAGGCCACGATCAGCAACACGAGTGCGGCCGCGTAGTTCGCGTCCGGCA
>Ga0193727_1001191_pt1 | contig 10714 bp, 9 predicted proteins | sample H2c2metaG_FD_143051 | JGI IMG/M metagenome (GOLD analysis project Ga0193727, IMG submission 143051) | Soil microbial communities from a riparian zone of the East river system, Colorado, United States - H2c2 | ecosystem: Environmental > Terrestrial > Soil > Riparian zone | place: USA: East River...
GGAAGTTGCTCGTCTACTGTTCTTATCGCGACGCATCCGGCGTGGCGTTTCGTCCTCAACAGTGGCAACCGCGGTGATGCCGAGGCAGTTGTCGCAGCCCGCGCATTTGGCTTTGGCGGCAGGGTCACCGAAGTAGCGAAGCACGAAGCCGCGTCTGCACTCCTTCGTGTACGCGTATTTCTGCACTGCCTGCAGCTTGGAGAGGTCAGCGGCTCGCCGGCGATCGATTCCGATCCAATCGATCTTGAACTTCGAAAGCGGCGCCTTTCGATCGGCGAGGTAGAGACCATTGCCGAGCCGCTCCCAGACGAGGAACTGTCTGTCCTGCAGCGCCTCGAGCAATGGTGTTGCGGCGGCAGCCCCGCCCAGTCCCGGCGGCAATCCGTCGAGGTCGACGACCGCGCCCGTATGGAGGGCGGCTCCAACGCCGCGCCAGAGCGCGCGAAGCAATCCCAGCTCGCTGTTACTCTCGCCGGTCAGCTCGCGCTTGATGCGCTCCGGCGTGGCCAGCAGCCGAACGTGAACGCGAGCCTGGTCGCCGTTGCTCAGGGTCACGGCAGCGGGGCGCGTCAGGATTCTGATCGCACCCTCGACCTCCCGGCTGTTGGGCTTGGGATTGATTGCGCGGGCGAGGTCCTCCGCATCCGCGTTCACATAGCCCTGATCGTCCGAGAGTTTCTTGAGCGCCTCGTAGGTCTTCTCGACAACCACGCGCTCAGGATAAGAGCCCTTGATGAAAAACTCGTGGGTAAATCGATCGGGAAAGGCGTGCAACAGAAACACGTCGGAGTGGAGACCATCGCGTCCAGCGCGACCGGCTTCCTGGTAGTAGGCCTCCAGCGTGCCGGGCATCGCGTAGTGAATAACGAGGCGGACGTTGGGCTTGTCGATTCCCATTCCGAATGCATTCGTAGCGACGATCGCGCGGATCTTCTCGGTCATAAAAGCTTCCTGCACCTCGCGCCGCCTGCTGTCATCCAGACCCGCGTGATAGCCGGCCGCGCGGATCTTCGCGCGCTCGAGCACAGTCGTGAGGTGATCCACCGCTTTCCGGGTGGAAGCATAGATCACCGCCAGTCCATCGTGCTTGCGCAGGATCTCGACGATCTGCCTCTCCTTCTCGGCATCGTTCTTTGTCGGAACGACGAAATACGTGAGATTCGGGCGGTCGAACCCGGTGATGATCGTCTCGGGATTCTTGAGCGCGAGCTCGCGCGCGATGTCGCGCCGGACTTCGGGCGTCGCTGTCGCCGTCAGTGCGATTGTCGTTGGCGACCCAAGGGCCTCGTGCACTTTCTTGACGCGGAGGTAGCTGGGCCGGAAATCGTGCCCCCACTGGCTGATGCAGTGAGCCTCGTCGATCGCGAGCAGCGAAACGCCAGCCTTACGCAGTCGCTCGGCCGTGCGGCCGTAATCGAAGCGCTCGGGTGCAACGTAGAGAAGCTTGAGCTCGCCGCGGTCGGCGCGCGCGAGACGATCCGACACCTGCCCGGAAGTCAGCGTGCTGTTGATGAACGCGGCCGGCAATCCCTTGGCGGTAAGCGCGTCGACCTGATCCTTCATCAGGGAGATGAGTGGCGAGACGACGACGGTGAGTCCCGGCATGATGAGCGCCGGCACCTGGAAGCAGAGCGACTTGCCGCCGCCGGTAGGCAGGACGACGACCGTGTCGCGGCCCGCAAGGACGGCGGACACAGCGGCCTCCTGGCCGGGCCGGAAGTTGTCGTAGCCAAACGCGCTCTTGAGGACGGCGCGCGCATCCTCGATTGTCGGCTTCGCCATCAAGAGAAAGCTAGCGACCCAGGCGCGGGCGGGGTGGCGTCAGAACGCGACCGTAATTGTTGTGTCGCGGAAGCTCAAATACCTTCGACGAGCTTGGCGTAGAGCGCGGGATCCGCATTTCCCCCGCTGATCACACAGCAGACGCGCTTGCCCTTGAATCGATTTGGTTCGGCGAGCACTGCACCGATAGCGAGCGCGCCGGTTGGCTCCGCTTTCAGATTCGCGAGGGCGAAGAGGAGACGCACTCCCTCCTTGATCTGTTCCTCCGTGACTTCGATCACGCCAGCGAGACCTTGGCTCAGGATCTCCCAGTTGTGATCGCCGAGTCGAAGCACGGCGGCTCCGTCAGCGATCGTAGCGCCCTCGTCTGGCCGCGACACGAGGCGGCCGGCGCGAAACGACTCGGCTGCGTCATTCGCCATGAGCGGTTCTGCGGCGATGACCTGCGTCTTACTCCCGCTTCGCTTCACTGCTTTGACCAGTCCCGACGTGAGACCGCCACCGCCGATCGGGGCGATTATGAAGTCGAGATCGAGCCCAAGGGCGAAAAGCTCGTCCGCCAGGCTGGCGTTTCCGTCGATCACCAAGGGATCGTCGTAGGGGCTCGCGACGTATGCGTCCGGATACTTCCTGACGAGCTCGGCGAGCCGCTCGAGTCTTCCCTTCTTCGTCACGTCGACGAGGTCCACCTCCGCGCCATGCTCTCGAACGGCGTCGACTTTTACTTTCGGCGCAGTCGCTGGCATCACGACAGTGCATCTCTTGTTGAACAGCGAGCAGGCGTACGCGATCGCCTGGCCGAAATTTCCGGACGAGGCCGTGATGATGTGATCCTGCTTGACGTTGGATGCGACGTTGTAGGCAGCGCGGAACTTGAAGCTGCCTCCGTATTGGAAGGTCTCGCTCGCCAGCACCAGCTCGACGCCCAGCTTCCGGGAGAGCCGCGGCGCATAGAGGATCGTAGTCGGTCGCGGAGGGGTCACAGTCGTGGCGTTGGTCGAGCGCGAGGAACTCATTGAAATCGGCGAGGAATCTTGACGAAGCGAAGGATCAGCGCGATGAACAGAAACCCGATTCCGGCCCAGCGTAGCGCCGCATCGTCCGTCCTCAGCCCCCAGCCGAGCAGAATCGCGGCAATCAGCATCAGTGCGAGCTTGGCAATTGTGAAAGGGGTCACTTGCCTTCCTTGTTGCGATTGGTGAATCGTTTCACGCCCTCGCGGAAGGCGGGCGTCGCGCGCGCGTCGGCGTTTGCGACGATGCCGGCCGAGATGGCGTCGATGAAGCTGAGCGTGTCGAGCTTGTAGAAGAGAGTCTTGGTCGCCGCCATTGCACTGAGAGGCGCGTCCGCCAGCTGGTTGAGAACGGCCTCAGCGGACGCGTGGAATTCCGCTCCGGGGAACACGCGTGACACCAGGCCGATTGATCGCGCCTCCTCTGCCTTCATGACGCGACCGGTGCTGACGAGATCAAAAGCGTGCTTCTCTCCAACTGATCGGCGAAGCAGTGTCATTACCATCGCCGGCACGAAGCCAATGGTAATTTCCGGGTAGGAAAACCGGGCTTCCTCGTGTGCGAGGACAATGTCGCACGCGGTTGCCAGACCGGCGCCGCCGGCGTACGCACGGCCTCTGACCAGAGCGACGACCGGCTTCTCCATCCGACGAATGGTGTGAAAGACGTGCCCGAGGGCTTGGGCGTCGTCAAGCTGCGCCTGTCGCGGAGCGTCGAGCATTTTGTCGAGCGCGACGAGATCGGCTCCTGCGCAGAAATCGGGACCTTCTCCGTCGATCGCCACTACTCGCACGGGGGGTGATTCGCTCAGAGCGAACAGCGCCTCGGCGAGCTCGTCTGCCATGGCGCGATCGAGCGCGTTCTTCTTGTCGGGGCGCGCGAGCGTAATCCTGCCAATCGGCCCTTCGGCAATCACACGGATATTCTTCATCGGGAGCAGTCTGCTGCCGGGCGAGGCTTCATCGCGAATACTCTACTACCGGGCGAAGCTTCTTCACTTCGCCGCCGGGAGCTCGAGACGCCTTGCCTCGGCGTCTGGCACGTCGATCACCATACGGAGAAGCGCCGTCGAATAGACCTTGCCCTGCGCGTCGGTCTTGAGCGACAGGGTTCCGCCGCCGTCGAGCGCCCCGTGCAGCAAAAAGTTGAGCGCATTGAGATTCGGAAGCTCGAACCTGTCGACCTCGCCATCGATCATCCCGCGAAAGTGCTCGGCTACCCGATTGCGCGTGACGAATTCTTTCAGCACTTCGTACCAACGAGCCTGCAGCGCAATCACGCCGACGTTGGCGGTGTCGCCCTTGTCGCCCGAACGAGCGTGCGCGATGTCGACGAGGCGCACCTTCATTGAACGAGATCCACCCTGGTCTTCACCACGGACTTGTCGATCAGCGCGGGCCAGTATGCCACGATTTCTTCCACCTTTGGCCGGCCGCCCGCAAATCCGGTGACGCTCGGCGGCCCGTTCAGAACGAGAGGTGCAATCTCCCGCGTGAATCGTTCCACGGCGGCGCGATCGGGCCCGCGGACTCCGAAGCGCAACTGTACTTCGGGCGCATTGCGCTGATCTCCAGCCAGATGTCCATGCGTGGCGCTGGCTCCGACGAATTCGGTGAGGATACGCTCGAAACGGAGACCGAGCCTCTCCAGCCGCTCACGCAGAATCTTGTCCGCCAGCTGCGCCTTTTCGAGAGCATCGGGCCACACGTAAACGAGAGTTCCGATTGCCTTGAAACCGGCGCGATAAGCGATCGAGACCTTGAGCTTGTCGGTCGGCGGCTTTCCCTTGATTCCCGAGACCCGCACGCGGTCATCGCCATCGGGCGCGAGCTTGATCGTGGTGAAGTCGGCGATCACGTCGGGCGTGATGTAAGCGTGTGGATCACCCATCTCGTAAACCAGCTGTTCGCTCACAGTTTGGACCGATACGCGTCCGCCCGTGCTTGGATGCTTCGTCACGACGAACGTCCCGTCGCGTTTTGCCTCTACAAATGGATATCCGACATTCGCCAGGTCGGGAATCGACCGCCAGTCGTAGAGGCAGTTGCCGCCGGAGCACTGCGCGCCGCACTCGATGATGTGACCGGCGACAATTCCGGCCGCAAGCTGGTCCCAGCTCTCCGCACCCCAGCCGAATTCGTGGCGAAGAGGCGCCATGGTCAACGCGGTGTCGGTCGAGCGTCCGGTGATGACGACGTTTGCGCCTTTACCGAGCGCCTCGACGATCGGCTCGGAGCCCAGGTACGCGTTGGCGGAGAGAACGCGATCCCTCACGGTCGAGAGCGGCTCTCCGGTTTCCATGTTCGCGAGAGCGTGCCCCGCTGCGATGAGCTGGTCGAGACGGCCCAGCAAATCGTCACCGGAAACGACTCCTATCCGCAGCGCACCCTTAGCCCCGTTTTTCTCGGCCACTGCTTTGACCGCGGCAGCACAGGCGGGCGGGTTCACTCCGCCGGCGTTTGCGACGACCTTGACCCCTCGCTCGACGACGGCGGGAAGCACGCTCTCCATCGCACCAACGAAGTCGCGCGCGTAGCCAAGGGCGGGATCACGCTCCTTCTGCTTCTGGAGAATCGACATCGTGACTTCCGCGAGGTAGTCGAGCATCAGGTAATCGACCTGACCGCCCTCCACCTGCCGTCGCGGAGCGTCGAGATCATCGCCCCAGAATCCCTGGCCTGCGGCGACGCGGACGATCTCCTTCAATTGCTCTCCTCCGAGAGATGCGGCGGGAGCACGAAGGCGCCGAGGTGAGGTCCGGGATTGTGGAGCGATGCGCGGAGAGCCAGGCTCAGCATCTCGCGCGTGTTCTCGGGGTAGACAATCGCATCGACGAATCCTCGCGCCGCTGCGTACCGCGCGTCGAGCTGGTGCTCGTAGTCGGCGCGCATCTCGTCTACCGATTTTGCGACGTCCGCCTCGAGAGCGCCGCCTTTCTTCTTGGCTGCTTCGAGGGCAGGTCCGTGCACAGCCTGAATCGCGGACTCGCCTTCCATGACCGCCATGCGCCCCGTCGGCCAGCTCAGAATGAAATCCGGATCGAATCCCTGACCCGCCATCGCGTAGTAACCCGCGCCTGACGCGTGATTGACGGTGAGAACGATCTTGGGCACGCGCGCGGTCGCCATCGCCTCGACGAAGCGCGCGCCGGCGCGGATGATTCCCTCGTGCTCCGCCTCGGTGCCTACCATGAAGCCGGAGACGTCCTGCACGAACAGCAGGGGAATCCCCAGCCGGTCGCAGCGATCGATGAAGTAGGCGACCTTCTCAGCGCTTTCGGTATAGACGATGCCGCCGAACCGCGGCTTCTCCCCTTCGCGGCCCTTGATCAGGCCGCGCTGGTTCGCGATGACGCCAAGATTGATTCCATCGATTCGGGCGTCGCCGCAGATCATCTCCTTCGCGATGCCTTCCTGGAATTCGTCGATCTCGCCGTTGTCGAGAATCGCGCGGAGCACAGCGTGCATGTCGTACGACATACGGTGATCGGCGGGAAGCAAGCTGTACAAATCCTCTTCCTTGCTGCCGGCCTTCGCGCCCGGCGCCTTGGCCTTGGCGGTGCTCGCGCCGCGTGCTTTGGCTGCCCTCTGTTCGTCGTCCGCGGTTCCCCTCGGCATGAGCGCGACGTCGCGCGTCGACGTCGGGAGGCGCTCGATCAGGTCACGGATCTTGGCGATGCACGCCTCGTCGTTGTCCACCGCGTAGTGGGCGACGCCGCTGATCTCCGTGTGCGTCGTCGCGCCGCCCAGCGTCTCCGAATCGACGACCTGCCCGGTCGCACCCTTCACCAGGTTCGGGCCGCCGAGTCCCATGAAGGATGTTCCCTTCACCATCAGGATCACGTCGGAGAGCGCCGGAAGGTATGCGCCACCCGCGATGCACTGACCCATTACCGCGGCAATCTGCGGGATGTGCAGGTAGCGACGCATGATCGAGTTGTAGTAGAAGATGCGCGCCGCTCCGTATTGCCCGGGGAAAACGCCACCCTGGTACGGCAGATTCACTCCTGCGGAATCGACGAGGTAGACGATCGGAATGCGGCACCGCATCGCGATTTCCTGGGCGCGAAGGATCTTCTTGATCGTCTCGGGCCACCAGGAGCCTGCCTTAACCGTCGCGTCGTTGGCGACGACGACTGTCGGGCGCCCCTTTGCGCTCACGATCGCGGTCACTACTCCCGCCGCGGGAGCCTGACCGTCGTACTGGTCGTAGGCTACGAGGAGGCCGATCTCCAGCATGCTCGAGCCCTTGTCGCGGAGCAGCTCCACCCGCTCGCGCGCCGAGAGCTTTCCCTGTTGATGCAGCTTCTCCAGCCGTTTCGCTCCGCCCGCCTCGCGGAGCTTTGCCTCGAGCGCCTTGACCTCGTCGCTCAGCTCGCGCAGCCGATTGCTCACTAGGCTTCCTGCTTTTCGCGCGTGGCGAACCACTCCTTGATGTACTCGATCAACTCTGTGGTTGGAGTGCCTGGTCCGAACAGTCGTCCGATTCCGCGGCGCTCGAGAGTCTCGACGTCTTCCTTGGGGATGATCCCGCCGCCCGTGATCAGGATGTCATCGCGGCCCTGCGCTTGAACGAGCTCCTGGACGCGAGGAATGAGCGTCATGTGAGCGCCACTCAGGATCGAGAGGCCGATTACGTCGACATCCTCCTGGATCGCCGCGGTCGCAATCATCTCCGGCGTCTGGTGCAGTCCGGTATAGATGACTTCCATCCCGGCATCGCGAAGCGCCGCGGCGACGACCTTGGCGCCGCGGTCATGACCGTCCAGACCGGGCTTGGCGACGAGAACTCGAATTGGTCTCATTGAGATGTCAAAGTTAGCGGCAGCGGAGCGGGAGCGGCAATCGGGCTTTACTCCTTGCGGGCGACGAGGAGCATTTCTGAAGACGTTCTCGAGAGCGGCCGATCGTTGAATCCGTCGAAGGCCTGCTCCACGACCAGACCAGCATCGGCGAACAGCTCGGACAATCGCGTGGGCGTGTACAGCCTGATCCGGTGCTCGCGATCGCCGGCCTTGGTGCCCCGTTTCCAGGTCGAGCGAACCGTCAACACGCCGGACAGCGAATCGAACTCCCGCTCCTGTGCAAAGAGCGTTTTGTCCGACGTCCACCAGTCACGCTCAAGAAAACGCGCCATCACTCCGTCTCTGTTGCCGCCGTGCCAGACGAGGACACCGCCCGGCTTGAGCACCCGCGCGAACTCCCGAACCACGCGCCCATCCTCCGCCGGATGTGCGAAGAAGCCAAATGACGTAAAGAGATTCAGCACCGCATCGAACCGGCCTTTCCAGCGCGCCGGCATCTTTCGCATGTCTCCGCGAGTGTAGCGGAGCTTCGGACCGGTGCCGCGCTTCCGGGCAACCGCGAGCAATTCGCTGGAGTAATCGAGGCCGTCCACATCGTATCCCGCTTCAGCCAGCAGGTGGGCGTGTCGTCCCTGCCCGCACGGAACGTCGAGCACGCGCGAGTCCACCGGAAGTCCAAGCAGATCCACGAGGCGCGCCGTTTCCTCGCGATCGCGCTCGGGCGTAAAGAGCAGGCCGTACTCCAGGAGATAGTGGGCGTCGAAGGCCGACTCCCACCACTCTCTCGACTTTCTCAGAAGAATACTGGCTCGCGGTAGGCGCCAAACACGGTCTCCATCGCGGCGCGGATCTCGTAGAGGGTGCAGTACGCGCGAGCGCAGTCGAGGATGTAGGGCATCAGGTTCTTTGACGTGCCGGCTGCCTCGCGCAGCGCGCTGAGCCTCTTCTCGACGAGCGCGCCATCCCGAGTTGTCCGCATCTTCGCCATCCGCTGGCCCTGCTCCCGCTCCGTCGCCTCGGCGATCTTGAGAAGCTCGATCTCCAGCGCCGGCCCGTCCGTCACGAATTCATTCACGCCGACGATGACGCGCCGATGCTGTTCGATTTCCCACTGCTGCCGAGCGGCGGATTCATTGATCTTCCGCTGCAGCCAACCGGTCTCGAGGCCCCGGACGACGCCACCGACCTCCGCGATTTGCTCGAAGAGTTCCTCGGCTTCGCGTTCAAGCTCGGTGGTGAGCGTCTCGACGTAGTACGATCCGCCGAGTGGATCGATGACGTTCGGAACTCCCGTCTCGTAGGCGAGGATCTGCTGGGTACGAAGCGCTACCTGCACCGACTCTTCGGTTGGCAGAGCCAGCGTCTCGTCCATCGAGTTGGTGTGCAGAGATTGCGTTCCGCCGAGCGCCGCAGCCATCGCCTGGTAGGCAACCCGCACGATGTTGTTCATCGGCTGCTGCGCGGTCAGGGTCACGCCTGCCGTCTGCGAGTGGAACCGCATCATGAGGGACCGCGGATCTTTCGCCCCGTACCGATCCTTCATGTGGCGGGCCCAGATGCGGCGCGCCGCGCGAAGTTTGGCGATTTCCTCGAAGAAATCGTTGTGGATGTCCCAGAAAAATGAGAGGCGCGGCGCGAATGTATCGACGTCGAGGCCGCGGGCGATCCCGCGTTCTACATAGGTGAATCCGTCCGCCAGCGTGAAGGCCAGTTCCTGCGCGGCCGTTGCTCCGGCTTCCCGGATGTGATAGCCCGAGATCGATATCGTGTTCCACTGTGGTACGTGCTCGGCCGACCACTCGAAGCAGTCGACGATGAGCCTGAGCGCGGGCTCGATGGGATAGACCCATGCGTGCTGCGCCATGTACTCCTTGAGGATGTCGTTCTGGATCGTCCCGCGCAGTTTCCTGGAATCGACACCCTGCTTTTCGGCCGCGGCGATGTAGAAGCAGTAGAGAATGACGGCTGGCCCGTTGATGGTCATCGACGTCGAGACCTGGTCCAGCGGAATTCCGTCAAAGAGAGTCTCCATATCGGCGAGGCTGGAGATCGCGACGCCGCACTTGCCGACTTCGCCCTCGGATCTCGGATGGTCCGAGTCGTAGCCCATCAGAGTCGGGAAATCGAACGCCACCGACAGTCCGGTCTGCCCCTGTGCGAGCAGGAACTTGTACCGCTCGTTCGTGTCGCGCGCGCTGCCGAAACCGGCGAACTGGCGCATCGTCCAGAGGCGTCCGCGATAACCAGTCGGGTGAACGCCCCTCGTGTACGGATAGAACCCGGGCATTCCAAGGGCTTCGGCACTGGTCTCGGCGGAATCCAGGGGCGAGTAGATCGGCTGGACTTCTTTTTCGGAATTTGTGAACGCGATGTCGCGCAACTCCCCCTTCTCGTACTTCTTCCGCCACTCGGCGACTTCCTTCCGGAGCAGGCGCAGCTCGGCGCTCTGTTCTTCGATCGTCGCGATCAGTTCGTTGTCGCCGGCGCCTTTGGAGCTGGGGCTCTTGAGTTTCGTCATTAATCCTCTTCTCCACGTACGAGCTCAGCGCTCTGTCGCAACAGCTGGTCGGCAACGGCGAACGGGGTGACGCGTCCCTCTTCAACTGATGGGAGCTGCAACTCGAGCCGACTCATCGTCGCGGTATCCTTCCACAGGCGCACGCGAACTTTCTGCTCGACGATATCCATCACGCGCTCCCGCAACCGCTCGCGCCTGCGGGCGCTGAGCTTCCCGCTCTGTTCAAGATAAGCGAAGTGACGGTCGAGCGCCCCGACGAGCTCGGTGATTCCCTCTTCCTTCGTCGCAATCGCGCTCAACACGGGCGGCGTCCACTCGACGGGGTTCGCCGCGGCCGCCGCTTCGCGCGCCGCGCGGGCGGGGTTCATCCGCTTGAGATCGATTCCATGGTGCGCCGGAACATTGCCGAAGGAAACGCCTTTGCGCAGCCCGAGCATCAGCTCGACGTCGTTCCGCAAACGGTCGGCGCCGGGCCGGTCGGCCTTGTTCACGACGAAAATATCGGCGACTTCCATTACTCCCGCCTTGAGCGTCTGGATGGAGTCGCCGGATTCCGGAACGAGAATCAACGCAGTCGTGTCAGCCGTTCGAGCGACA
>Ga0193727_1001192_pt1 | contig 10711 bp, 5 predicted proteins | sample H2c2metaG_FD_143051 | JGI IMG/M metagenome (GOLD analysis project Ga0193727, IMG submission 143051) | Soil microbial communities from a riparian zone of the East river system, Colorado, United States - H2c2 | ecosystem: Environmental > Terrestrial > Soil > Riparian zone | place: USA: East River...
CCGATTGTCGCTCCGTTCGCGGTCGTTTCCTGCCGGGAGACGATCGCGGTGAGAAAGACTACGGGGACGCTTTTAAATTCCGGGTCGGATTTGATTTGCGCGGCCAAATGGCCGCCATCGATCTCCGGCATCATTACGTCGAGAAAGATGACGTCGGGGTGAAAGTGGCGAGCCGTCTCAAGAGCGCGGCTGGCGTGATTTTCCGCATGCACTGAGTAGGCCCCGGAGCGTTCGAGGGTTACCTTGATCGTGCGCGTGATGCTCGGTTCGTCGTCGATCACGAGGATGCGTTTTGTTTTCATGGTGTGGTTTTGGTTGGTGCAGGAATCCGGATGGTGACGCGAGCACCGCCCTGGGGCCGATTGGCCAGACGAAGCGTGCCGCCGTGGAGCTGAATGATCTGCCGGGCGACGGAGAGGCCGAGCCCAGTGCCTTGGCCGATCGGTTTGGTGGTAAAGAACGGCTCGAAAAGCTTGGTTTGGTCCGCGGCGGAGATGCCGGTGCCGGTGTCGTCGATCTCGGCGATGAACTCCGAGGCTTTGGCGCGGGTCCGCAAAGTGAGCGTGCCCCGCTCGGGTGTTGCCTGAATGGCATTCATGAGCACGTTCACGAGCACCTGCTCCATCTTGTTCCGGTCCAGTGACAGCCGCGGCGCGGGCTCGCACCAGTCGCGGACGACGTTGATCTGCTTTCGCGAGATTTCGAGTTTAACGAATCCGAGCGCCCGCTCGGCCGCGGGGTGGAAATCCTCTGACTGGAGCGAAAGCGCACCGGGGCGTGCGAACTCCAGCATTTCGCTGATCACCCGGTTGGCCCGCTCGGCGGCCTCTCGTAAATCCTGGATCATGGCCGCTCCATCAGGTTCGGTCGGCGAAACGATCCGGGCCAAGTACTCCGAGGCCATAGCGATCGTCATGAGCGGATTCTTCACTTCGTGGGCAATCCCGGCCGCGAGGCGTCCGATTGATTCGAGTTTGTCCGCCTCGATAAAGTGCATCCTCGCGGCCTCGAGTTCCGTGTTGGCTTTGGCCAGCGAAGAGGTGCGTCGCTCGACCCGCTCTTCAAGTTCAACCTGGACCCGCTGGAGGGCCGACAAAAGCTCAACGAAGGCGCCGTAGATAAACGCGGGCATCGCAGCATTCCAATAGGGCATGAGCGGGTGGGGGTCGTGGTGGCTCAGCACCAGGTCGCCGGCGAGCCAGGCCGCGGCGCTTAGCAGCCCGATCAGCCACCCGCTCGCGCGTCCTGAGAACCAGGTGGCGAGGCCTACCGGCACGAGGTAGAAAACCGCCATGGAAAAGTCGCCGGTCACGTAGTCGAACCAGGCAATCACGGCCACGAGGGCGGCGGCCAGTGCCGTAGCGGCGGTTCGCGAGAGGCGAACGGGTTTGGCATCCATGATTGGAAGAACCAGCGTAGAAGTAGTAATGGCATTCATGACGTGCGGTGTTGACGGATCACTCCGTAAACTGCTGCCGCCGGCCGGCCACCGGTATCCGCGTCAGTGCTGAACTGATATAGGCGTAGTGCCTACGCCGCCCAGGCTCGCGCCCGCCACTGAGCGGCGGTAGGATGGCGCCGATGCGCTTTCCGCCGCCGATCAGAATCACCGCCCCGCTGCTCGCGTTGGTCTTCGGGCTCGGGGCGACATGGCTTGATTACCGGCTCAATCTCGAATCCGATCTTGCAAGGCCTCTCCGTGTCATGCGCACGCGAGCGGACTTGAATGGCCGCCACCTTGCGCGCCTGAGCGAGGAACTGCTGGCCACCTCCCAGCGTGATGCTTTGGAGGAAGATTTGAAGACGCGGGTTGACTCCTCGCAACTGAAGATCGCAGGAGTCGTGGATCAAAGCGGGCGAATCGTTGCGGACAGCACGGGCAAATTGAGAGGGCAACCTGTCGCGTCGACGCCGCTGGCGGCCGCGGCGGCGCTGATCAACCAGACAGGACAGGCCGTTGTCTCACATGACGTTGGAATGGGCGCAGTAATCAGTGCGCATCCGTTCCGTATTGGCGAGCGCGACAAAGGATGGGTGCTGCTTGAATTTGACATTACCGAGGTCATAGCTGCCGCGCGCGCGGACGCACGGGTACAGCTGGGCTGGATGGCCTCAGCGATGTCGCTGCTGAGTTTGACACTATGGGCGGTGCTGCACTTCGGCTTTGCGGCGCGGCTCGGGCGGCTTGCGGACAGCGTGCAGGCGTTTGGCGAGGGGAGGATGGACGCAGCCTCGCTGCCTGCGGGCAGCGACGAAGTAGGCGAGCTAGCCTGTGCGTTCTCCACGATGGCAGCAAAGTTGCATGAGCGTGAGATCGAGCAGTTCCGGCTCGAACACGAGGTGCTGGAGATTTCCGAGAGCGAGCGGCGCCGCATTGGCCACGACCTGCATGATGGCCTCGGCCAGCGCCTCACCGCGGCCTCGATGGGGTTGAACGCGCTTGTCGCCGCACTGAAGGCGGAGGACGCACCCGCGCTCGCGGAACGGGGCGAGGACATCGGGCGGCAGATCCGGGAAGCAATTGCCGAGACACGCTCGCTTTCCCACGGTCTCGCGCCAGTCGCTCTCGTGGACGATGGGCTGATGAGTGCGCTCGTTTCGCTCGCAGAAAGCACGAGTCGCGGGGGAACCGTGCGCTGCGTCTTCGAGTGCGCGGAACCGATCCACGTGGCGGAAGCCGAAGTCGCGGACCATCTCTACCGCATCGCGCAGGAAGCGGTGAACAACGCGCTCAAGCACGCTGCGCCCTCGGAAATCCGCATCGGCCTCGAGCGCCAGAACGGGGCGCTCGTGCTGGAGGTGGACGACGACGGCGAGGGCTTGAATGAATCCGCGCCGCTGGCCACCGGCATCGGCCTCCGCGTGATGCGTTACCGCGCACGACTCATCGGCGGGGATTTGGAAATCGGGTCGCCGCCGGCCGGCGGGACACGTGTCTGCTGTCGCGTGAAACTGGACACATGAGTGCTTCAAAAAACAAACCCAGGCTCAAATCCCGCGTCGTGCTCGTGGACGATCACCGCATGGTGCTCAACGGCTACAAGCTCATGCTCGACGCCGAGCCAGACCTGGCTGTGTGTGCGCTGGTCACAAGCGTGCCCGAAGCGCTCACCGCTGTGGAGCGTGACCGGCCCGACCTCGTCGTCACCGATCTAACCATGGCGGGCCGCGGCGGCCTTGACCTTATCAAAGACCTCCTCGCGCTGCACCCCGGGCTCCGCATTCTCGTCTGCTCGATGCACGACGAAACTCTTTACGCCGAGCGGGCGCTGCGGGCTGGCGCGAAGGGCTACGTGATGAAGGATGCCGACGGCCCCACTTTCCTCGCCGCCATCCGCCGCGTGCTCGACGGGCAGCTTTACCTGAGCGAAAAGCTCGCCGACCGCGTGCTCAACGCCTTTGCCGGGGCACATCCACGCGAGGGCCATGCACTACTGGAAAAGCTCAGCGACCGCGAGCTTGAGGTATTCCGTCTTTTCGGCGAGGGCAAGACAGCCAAGGAAATCGCCGCGCAGCTCAACCTAAGCCCGAAGACGGTTTCGGTGCATCGTGACCATATCAGGGAGAAGCTCGAGTTTCACACGAGCGCGGAAATGATTCGCCAGGCGGTGCGCTACGTGGAGACCGAGCACCTCAGTAGCGGCGCGTAACAGGCCGCATTTTCTCCTCCAAAGCAAACGCCACCGCTGGTTGATACCGCGGCCTGATGCGGCACCACGCGAAGGAACGCGCCCGCCCGCGATTGGAGCGGAGCGGTCCGCGCTGAAGCGACGTAGGCAGCGCGCCTATTCGCGGTTGGACTCGGGGCTGATTTCGCCGCGCGGCACCGTGCGTCATTTTCCTCTGCATGACGACTCCGATCTGCGCCATTTTCAACCTGCTCAAGCAACAGGCGCAGCGCCTGTTCGCGCTCCAGGAATTGCAGATCGAGGATACTGGCACTCACGCGGTTTTTAGCGGGGTTTGCGTCCGAGGCGACGTCGTAATCGCGTCGGCTCCCCCAAATGAGGTACCTGAAATTCCTACCGCTGCGCATTTCACCAATTCCCTCGTGTTCCTATCGTTCACTGATGGAGGAAGCGACGACTGTACTTACGACTGTTGAGGCAAGACTATGAACTCCTCCAATGGCAACGGCCAACTCGCGGTGGTGGAAGCGCCGTCACGCGCGACGAAGCACGAAACGTCCCGTGCTGGTGCACGCCAAAGGTTCTGGTTCTTGAAAGGCGCACCGCGATGGCTGCGAATTTCCGTCGCTGCGATTCTGATCGTCGGCGTCTCTGGATTCTACTCGCATTGGCGCGCAGGCGAAAAGACCAGCAGCGGCAAAGGGAGCACTCCTCCAGTTATGATCAGCACGGCCACCGCGAATGCGGGTGACATCGGCGTGTATGTGAAAGGGCTCGGCACCGTCACGCCTTTAAACACGGTTTCGCTGACCGCACGCGTGGCGGGACAAATTGCAAACGTAGAATACCAGGAGGGCCAGCTTGTCCATGCTGGCGATCCGCTGGTGGAGATCGACCCGGCTCCTTTCCAGGCGGCGGTAACTCAAGCAGAAGGCCAGCTCGCACGCGATCAGGCGCAGCTTGACCTGGCCAAGATCAACCTCGGGCGGGACACCGACTTACTGAATAAGGGCGTGATCTCAAAGCAGGAGTTTGATACGCAGACCGCTACCTACGGCCTAAACGAAGGTGCGGTTAAGCTGGACCAGGGGAATTTGGACCAGGCGAAGGTCAATCTGGCCTATTGCCACATCACTTCGCCTATCAATGGCCGCGTCGGTCTGCGCCTGGTTGATCCGGGAAACATTGTTCAGGCCAACGGCACGACGCCGCTGGTAGTTATCACTCAGCTACAACCTATCAGTGTCGAGTTCAACGTCGCTGAGGATTCCGTATCGCAAATCGTGCAGGCAGTGCGCAACGGGAAACAATTACCCGCCGATGCCTATGATCGCGCGGATCAAAAGAAACTCGCGACCGGGACGCTCGGAGCATTTAACAGTCAGATCGACACTACGACCGGAACTCTGCGGCTGCGCGCGACATTCAAGAACGACGACGCCTCTCTTTTTCCGAACCAGTTCGTCAACGTCCACCTGTTGGTCGACACACAAAAAAGTGTCACGCTTCTGCCCAGCAATGCCATCCAGCGAAATGACAACGGCGCATTTGTTTACGTAGTACAGCCGAATCAGACGGTTGCGCTGAAGACCATCGCCGTCGGAACAAGCGACGGCAATATTTCCGAGGTGCAGGGTTTGCAGCCTGGCGCAGTTGTCGCCGCGGATAGTTTCAACCGGCTCAGCGACGGCGCGAAGATAGCAGTTCGTTCCTCCGCGACCGAGACAAAGCCACCAATAGCTAAGAACTGACGTGAATCCGTCGCGCCCATTCATTTTGCGGCCGGTGGCGACCGCGCTGTTGATGGCGGCGCTGTTGTTATCCGGCGCGATCGCCTACAAGCAGCTCGGCATTTCAGCGCTGCCCGAGGTGGATTACCCAACGATCCAAGTGCAGACGTTCTATCCCGGGGCGAGCCCGGATGTCACAGCTTCGGCGATCACAGCGCCTTTGGAACGACAGTTTGGCGAAATGCCAGGACTGAACCAAATGACATCTGTTAGTTCGGACGGCAGCTCCGTCATCATTCTTCAGTTCGCCCTCAACTTAAACATCGACGTCGCCGAACAGGAAGTGCAGGCGGCGATCAACGCCGCGCAGACTTTCTTACCGATCGACCTGCCGGCACCGCCGATCTACAGCAAATCGAATCCCGCTGATGCGCCGGTCATGACACTGGCTGTCACATCGAAATCGTTTCCGCTCGCACGCGTCGAAGACCTGACCGACACGCGGCTCGCCCAAAGGATCTCCCAGCTGTCGGGCGTCGGTCTCGTCAGGATCAGCGGCGGACACAAGCCGGCTGTGCGGGTGCAGGCGAATCCTACGGCGTTGTCATCCTACGGCATCAATCTCGACGACCTTCGTACGACGTTGACGCAGGCGAGCATCAATCAGGCAAAAGGCAGCTTCGACGGAGCGCATCAGTCTTTTCAGATCAATGCCAATGATCAGCTGTTAACGAGCAAAGACTACAACTCATTGGTTATTGCCTATACGAACGGCGCGCCGGTCGTGTTGTCCGATGTCGCGCGAGTTACCGATGATGTTGAGAACAACAAGCTTGCGGCCTGGATGAACAAGACGCCGGCGATCATCGTGAACATTCAGCGGCAACCCGGCGCGAATACCATCCAGGTCGTTGACCGCATCAAGCAGCTCTTACCGCAGCTCAAGGCAAATCTTCCGGCTGGCATCGACGTTACGGTTCTGACCGATCGCACAACCACAATCCGCGCCTCGATTCACGACGTGCAGTTCTCGCTCATGCTCACCATCGCGCTGGTGGTGATGGCGATCTTTTTGTTTCTGCGAAATCTACGGGCGACCATCATTCCCAGCGTGGCCGTGCCGTTGTCGCTCGTCGGCACGCTGGGCGTGATGTATCTGCTCGGGTTCAGCCTCAACAATCTCACCTTGATGGCGCTAACGATCGCGACCGGGTTCGTGGTCGATGACGCGATCGTGATGATCGAGAATATCTTTCGTTACCTCGAGGAAGGAGACAAGCCGCTACAAGCCGCGCTAAAAGGCGCCAGGCAAATCGGCTTCACTATCATTTCGCTCACCGTCTCGCTCATTGCGGTCCTGATTCCGTTACTTTTCATGGGCGACATTGTCGGGCGGCTCTTCCGCGAGTTCGCCGTCACCTTAAGCGTCACCATCCTGCTCTCAGCGGTAATCTCGCTCACGCTCACGCCGATGATGTGTTCGCGGCTACTTAAGTCGAAAGCCGAGGAAAAGCGTGGCCGGTTCTACGAAGCGTCCGAACGTGTGTTCAATCGCACGGTCGCGTTCTATGGCCGCACCTTGCAGTGGGTCTTGAAGCGACAGAAGACAACCCTGCTCGTCGCGGCGGCGACGCTCGTTCTCACTGTCCTACTCTACATCATCGTGCCAAAGGGACTGTTCCCGGTACAGGACACCGGCGTGATCCAGGGCATCTCGGAAGCGGCGCAGACCATTTCCTTTCCCGCCATGTCGGAGAAACAACAAGCCCTGGCGGATGTCGTTCTGAAAGACCCCGCGGTAGAAAGTTTGTCCTCCTTCATCGGCATCGATGGAACTAACACGACACTGAATAGCGGCCGCATGCTGATCAATCTCAAGCCACTGAATGTGCGAAATGTTGGCGCATCCGATGTGATCCGCCGTTTACAACCGCAACTGGAGAAGATTGAAGGGATCACACTTTATATGCAGCCGGTCCAGGACCTGACGGTGGAAGACCGCGTTAGCCGGACGCAGTTCCAGTACACACTCGAGGACGCAAACGCTGAGGAATTAAATACGTGGACGAAGAAGGTAGTGGACAAACTACGCACACTTCCGCAGCTAACTGACGTAGCTACCGATCAGCAAACATTCGGCTCGCAGGCGAAGCTGGTCATCGATCGCGTGACCGCTTCGCGCCTCGGCATCACGCCGCTGGCGATCGACAACGCTCTCTACGACGCTTTCGGTCAGCGGCAGATCGCCACGCTCTTTACACAGCTCAACCAGTATCACCTCGTCCTGGAAACGCTGCCGGAGTTTCAAAAGGATCCGATGATGCTGAACAACATTTATGTGAAATCGACAAGCGGCGGCGCGGTGCCGCTAAGTGCGTTCACTCATTTTGAATCCGGCACGGCGCCGTTAGCAATCAATCGGCAGGGACAGTTTCCGGCGGTGACGATCTCGTTCAACCTCGCTCCCGGCGCGGCGCTGGGCCAGGCCACCAGCGCGATTGACCAGGTGCAAAAAGAACTTGGGATGCCGCTCAGCGTGCAAGCTTCCTTTCAAGGAGCGGCTGCTTCGTTTCAAGCTTCGTTGAAGAACGAGCCGTGGTTGATCCTCGCCGCCATCGTGACGGTCTACATCGTCCTCGGCGTACTCTACGAGAGCTACATTCATCCGATCACAATCCTTTCGACGCTCCCGTCGGCTGGGGTCGGCGCAATTCTCGCGCTGCTGGTCTGCCGCAGTGAGCTCGGCGTGGTCGCGCTGATCGGAATCATTCTGCTCATCGGCATTGTGAAGAAAAACGCGATCATGATGATCGACTTCGCGCTCGACGCGGAGCGAAACGAACACAAGAAGCCGGTCGACGCGATCTACCAGGCGTGCCTGCTGCGCTTCCGTCCCATCATGATGACGACCTTCGCCGCCCTGCTCAGCGGATTGCCTCTCGCCCTCGGCAACGGCGTTGGCGCCGAGCTGCGCCGGCCACTCGGCATTACGATCGTCGGCGGACTACTCGTTAGTCAGGTGCTGACTCTTTATACAACTCCAGTCATCTATCTCTTCTTTGATCGCCTGTCGGCGAGGTTCTCCCGTTCACACGCAGCGGAGGAAAGCGCGGGCGGCTTAACGGTGGCAGACCCAGCATGAATGTCTCCGCGCCATTCATCGGGCGGCCAATCGCCACCGCTCTGCTCACGGTGGCAATCGTTCTCGCCGGAATTGTTGCCTTCCTGCAATTACCGACTGCGCCTTTGCCGCAGGTGGATTTCCCAACGATCAATGTCTCGGCCAGCTTGCCGGGCGCAAGTCCGGACATCATGGCGAGCGCGGTCGCTGCGCCGTTGGAACGTCAGTTTGCTCATATCGCCGGACTTACCGAGATGACTTCGGCGAGTTACCTGGGCACGACCAGTATCACGCTGCAGTTCGACTTGAATCGCAACATTGACGGCGCGGCCCGTGATGTGCAGGCGGCGATCAACGCTGCGCGGGCCAATCTTCCCTCGAACCTGCCGCAAAATCCCACCTATCGAAAAGTGAATCCGGCCGACGCGCCGATCATGATCCTCGCTCTGACATCGAAAACCTACGGCCGCGGCCAACTCTACGATGCGGCCTCCACCATCATGCAGCAGCGGCTGCTTCAGATCGAAGGCGTGGGTCAGGTGAACATCGGTGGCGGCGCCTTGCCGGCGGTGCGTGTGGAGATCAATCCGACACAACTGAACAACACCGGCCTTAGCCTGGAAGATGTACGGGCGATGTTGAGTCAGCAAAATGCGAACATCCCGAAGGGACAACTCTCGGATGAACGAAAGACGGCGGACATTCTGGCCAACGACCAGTTACTCATGGCGAAAGACTACGCGCCGCTGATCGTGGCCTATCGCAACGGCGCGCCAGTAACCTTGTCGGACATCGCGAGCGTGCGCGATTCGGTGGAGAACATTCGCGCGGCTGGTTTTTTTAATGGCGAGCCTGGCATCTTCCTCGTGATCTTCCGCCAACCCGGCGCCAACATTATCGACACGGTCGATCGAGTAAAAGCGGCGCTACCTTCCCTGGAAGCGTCGATTCCTTCCGCGATCAACACGCAGCTCGTGCTCGATCGCACCCAAACCATTCGCGCATCCGTGCGGGAAGTGGAGCGGACGCTCGTCATCTCGGTCATGCTCGTCGTCCTGGTCGTCTTTGTCTTTTTGCGCAACGGGCGCGCGACGCTGATTCCGGCCGTCGTCGTTCCCACCTCGCTGATCGGCACCTTCGGCGTGATGTATCTGCTCGGTTACAGCCTCGACAACCTTTCCCTGATGGCGCTGACCATCGCGACCGGCTTTGTCGTCGATGACGCGATCGTCGTGATCGAAAACGTCTCGCGCTATCTCGAGCAAGGCATGCGGCCGATCGACGCCGCGCTCAAAGGCGCGCGTGAAGTCGGGTTTACCGTTCTATCTATCAGCATTTCGCTGGTCGCGGTCTTTACGCCGATCATGCTGATGGGCGGCATCGTCGGCCGATTGTTCCGCGAGTTTGCGGTCACGCTCTCCACCGCCATTCTGGTTTCGTTAGCTATTTCGCTGACGACAACGCCGATGATGTGCGCGCGTCTGCTGAGAGGTCGCGGCGAGGGCGCCGCAACCAGCACGCGAGGGCGCGTGCGCTCGGCGGGTCGAATCTCTCAGCTCAGCGACAATGTGTTCACGTGGATCTCGGACCGCTACAAAGGCAGTCTGCAAACTGTTCTGCGGCATCCGGCGGTAACGCTCTGTGTGTTGATCGCGACAATCGCCGCGACCGGTTTTCTTTTCGTTACGGTACCGAAAGGATTTTTCCCCCTACAGGACAACGGGACCATCTTCGGTGGCATGCAAGGTCCGCAGGACACGTCCTTCCAGGCGATGCAAACGACGGCCCTGCGTGTGAGCGAGACGGCCAAGACTGATCCGGCAATTGCGTCAGTCGTCACTGCTGTCGGCGGCACTGGCGCGACCAATAGCGGTCTCGTTTATTTGGCGCTCAAACCGCTGGCTGAGCGCAAGATCAGCTCGAGCGAAGTAATCAATCGACTCCGACCGAAGCTCGCAAATGTCCCTGGCGCGATGACATTCCTGCAGGCCGGCCAGGACTTGCGCATCGGCGGCCGGCAAAGCAACGCGCAATACCAATACACGATTCAGAGCGAGAACCTGCAAGATCTCGCAAAGTGGGGACCAATCGTGCTCGCGCAGATGCGCAAACTGCCTGGATTTACCGACGTAAACAGCGATCAGCAGAATGCCGGCTTACAAGCATCACTTAGTTATGATCGCCAGACCGCGGCGCGCTTGGGCATCTCAGCGCAACTAATCGACGATACG
>Ga0193727_1001193_pt1 | contig 10703 bp, 7 predicted proteins | sample H2c2metaG_FD_143051 | JGI IMG/M metagenome (GOLD analysis project Ga0193727, IMG submission 143051) | Soil microbial communities from a riparian zone of the East river system, Colorado, United States - H2c2 | ecosystem: Environmental > Terrestrial > Soil > Riparian zone | place: USA: East River...
CCGCGATCCACCATTCCCGCTGGAACGAGCACAAGGACCAGATCAAGGGAATGGTGGATCGCGGCTTCACCACCTTCAAGGAATTCATGATCTATGAATCCGAGGGCTGGCAGTCGGACGACAGGGCGATGTTCGGCACGCTCGAGAAGATGAAGGAGTACGGGACGATGCTGCTCGTGCACGCCGAGTCGGCGCGTGTGCTCGACGAGCTGATCGCGCGGCACCATACGCCGGAGCTGATGAAAACGTACGGGGCGCGTCTGCACCGGATGACGCGACCCAATTTCATCGAGGCCGAGGCGATTCAACGTGCCGTGCAATGGTCCGAGGCGACCGGCGGTCAACTCTACATCGTTCACATGTCGACGGGCGAGGGCGCCGATATTATTCGAGCGGCGCAGGCGCGCGGCGTGCCGGTGCTAGCGGAGACGTGTGTGCAGTATCTCGTGCTGGACGATTCCGTGTTCGACAGAGAGGACGGGCATCTGTACGCGTGTTGCCCGCAACTCAAGAAGCCGAAGGACGTCGAGCGCTTATGGAAGGGATTGAAGAGCGGAGAAGTCTCGGTCGTGTCCACCGACACCTGCACCTTCGACCGCGCGCAGAAAGCGATGTGGCAGGGCGACTGGACCAAGATCCCAATGGGGATGCCCGGGCTCGAGACGCTGATGCCCCTCACTTACACGGCTGGCGTCCTCGCCGGCAGAATCACGCTCGAGGAGATGTGCACCAAGCTCTCCACGAATCCCGCGAAGATCATGGGCCTGTATCCCAAAAAGGGCGCGATCCAGGTCGGCGCTGACGCGGACATCGCGATCATCCATCCGAAGAAAATGCACAAGGTCGACCCCGAGACGATGGAGACAAATGCCGACTGGTCGCCGTATGAAGGATGGGATCTCGCCGGGTTTGCGCGAACGACGCTCTCACGCGGCGATGTGATCGTCGACGATTACAAGGTCGTCGGAAAGGAAGGACGCGGTCAGTGGCTCCCGCGTAAGACGGCGGGTCTCGCATCGTGACGACAGCGGCCGCGGGCGCTACCTACGCGGCCGAGGGTGTTTCAGTTCCGGAAGACATCCAGAGCAGTCCACTCTGGAACAAGGATCTGGCACCAACCCCGTTGTCTCGCCGTACCTGGTCCACCTACAACATCGCCGCGTTGTGGATCGGGATGAGCGTGGTGATTACCACGTACACGCTCGCCTCCGGTCTGATGCAGGAAGGGATGACGTGGTGGCAGGCATTGATGACAATCCTCCTCGGCAACATCATCGTCCTGATCCCGATGGTTTTGAACGCCCACGCCGGGACTAAGTACGGGATCTCATTCCCGGTGATGTGCAGAGCGAGCTTCGGAGTTCGGGGCGCAAATATTCCCGCGATGCTCCGCGCGGTAGTTGCCTGTGGCTGGTTCGGAATCCAGACGTGGATTGGCGCACTCGCGCTCAACACGCTGTTCATCGCGGCCTGGCCGAGTTGGAGCACGGTCACGGGTGGCGTCGCGTTGGCGTTCGCCCTGTTCTGGCTGATTCAGGTGGCGATCATCGCCCGGGGAATTGAGGGAATTAAGATTCTGGGGAGTTACGCCGCGCCCTTTCTCCTTTCGGGTGGAATTCTTCTGCTGCTTTGGGGAATTCGTCACGGCGGCGGATTGGGTCACATTCTGACTGAGTCGCAGCGGCTCCAGGGCAAAACCTCGAACGTCTCGTTCTGGAAGCTCTTTCCGCCGGCCCTCACGGCGAACGTGGGATACTGGGCGACACTCAGCCTCAACATCCCGGATTTCACGCGCTACGCACGGAGTCAGCGATCGCAGGTCACGGGACAGGCACTCGGCCTTCCGACGACGATGACGACGTTCGCGTTCATCGGTGTGGCGGTGACGAGTGCGACGATCGTGATATTCGGAAAGGCTGTCTGGGATCCAGTGGTCCTTGTGACGATGATCGGCGGGCCAGTGCTGATAATCTTCGCGGCGCTGATAGTGCTCGCGGCCCAGCTGCACACGAATATGGCCGCCAATGTCGTCTCGCCCGCGAACGACTTTTCGCATCTGAGTCCAAGGCGGATCAGCTTCGTGACTGGCGGAATCATCACGGCGATCATCGGAATACTGATGATGCCGTGGAAGCTCTACGCGGGAGCGGGGGCGTACATCTTCACCTGGCTGATCGGATACTCGAGCCTCATGGGAGCGCTCGGCGGAATTCTCATTTGCGACTACTGGCTGTTGAGGAAGCAGCGGCTCGATGTCGACGATTTATTCCGGATGAACGGCCGCTACCGCTACGTCAACGGAGTGAACCCACGGGCGGTAATCGCGCTCGTTCTTTCAATCCTTCCGGTTGCCCCAGGGTTTGTCCGGGCCGCTGTCACCCCAGGCGGCAGAGTTGCGAATCCCGGCTTTTTCGATCAACTCTATTCGTACGCGTGGTTCGTAACGTTCGGCCTGAGCTTTCTGATCTACTGGCTATTGATGCGGCACCAGATAGCTGCCGACAAATCGACTTCTCAAACAAACGCAGGGAGATAGCGGATGGCCCGTGTCGTCAAGTGTGGTCTCATTCAGGCGTCGCATGCGGGCGCGACCGATGCGCCGCTGGAGAAAATCCGCGAAGCCAACATCGAGAAGCATATGAAATTTCTCGATCAGGCCGGGAAGCAGGGCGTGCAGATAATCTGCATGCAGGAGATCTTCACCGGTCCGTACTTCTGCGCCGAGCAGAATACGAAGTGGTATGATGCGACCGAGAGAATTCCCGACGGGCCGACGACGCGCCTGATGCAGGAAGTCGCGAAGAAGCATTCGATGGTGATCATCTCCCCGATTTACGAGGAGGATGAGACCGGTGTTTACTACAATACAGCCGCCGTAATCGACGCCGACGGAACGTATCTGGGAAAGTACAGGAAGAGCCACATCCCCCATACCGCGCCGGGATTTTGGGAGAAGTTCTATTTCAAGCCCGGCAATCTTGGGTATCCGGTTTTCAAAACCAAGTACGCGGACATCGGCGTCTATATCTGCTACGACCGGCATTTCCCCGAGGGCGCGCGCGAGCTCGGGCTAAACGGCGCCGAGATCGTGTTCAATCCATCGGCGACGGTTGCTGGGCTCTCGGAGTATTTGTGGAAGCTGGAGCAGCCGGCGCACGCGGTGGCGAACGCGTTCTTCGTTGGCGCGATAAATCGCGTCGGGTTCGAGAAGCCCTGGAACATCGGCGAGTTCTACGGCCAGAGCTACTTCTGCGATCCGCGCGGACAGATTGTGGCGCAAGCCTCGCGCGATAAGGACGAGCTGATCACGGCGGATCTCGATCTCGACAAGATTCGCGAGGTTCGGAATATCTGGCAGTTCTACAGAGACAGGCGGCCCGAGACTTACGGTGGTTTGTGCAAGCCCTGATTAACTGAACTGCAACGGAAGACTACCTGCCGGGTGCTGTCAGCGGAGCAGCTGAAGGCTGCGGGCTGGCGCCTTTTCGTCGAGCGCGGCCTGCGTGACGAGCGCAAACTTCGTGGTAGCTGGTATCCAGTCTGTCGAGCTCACCTTCCCAGTCCAGACCTTCGGCGGTGCGCCGAGCGCCACGGGCGAGATCGTCGCGTAGTTTGCGATTCATGCAGAGGCGCACGATCGCGTGCGCCATGCCGGTGACGTCGCCCGCGCGGTAGGCGAGCCCGTTCTCTTCGTGCCGGAGGTGGTCGGCGACTCCGCCCGCGGCAGTAGCAATCACGGGAAGTCCGCTCGCCATTGCCTCGAGTACGACCAGGCCCAGCGTTTCCGTCAGTGACGTGAACACGAACGCATCGCAGCTCGCGTAGACCTGTGGCAGGTCGCGGCTGCGATCCAGTATGCCAAGGAAGCTGACGTCTGGCGGGGCGGTACGGCGGAGCTCCGGGTCCTCTGGTCCGCCGCCGGCTATGACGAGATGCAAACTTCCCGCAGGGAGAAGCCCGCGGGCGATTCGGAACGCATCGAGAATTCTGTGCACTCCCTTTTCCGCAGCGAGTCGTCCCACGTGGAGCAGAACGAATTTGTGTTCCCACCCATGGAGCCGTCGGATGTTGGGATCGAATCGTGACGGCGCAAAGATTTTGGTGTCGACCGTGCGCCCCCACACTTCGACGTCCCGAACCCCAAAGTCGAGCAGGTCCGAGCGCGCCATCTGCGACGGAGTGTATGTCCGAAGTGCGCGACCATGGAAGCGGGCGATGTACCCGGTGACCGCGCTCCTCAGCCACGGTGCGCCGTACGCTTCGGTGTAGCGACTGAAATCCGTGTGGTAGGATGATACGAGCGGAAGTCCGGCGCGGCGGGCCGCGACCTCACCGAGCCTTCCGATCATGAACTCGGTGGCGCAATGGACGAGATCGGGGCGAAACTCCTCGACAGTTCGGGCGATGCGCCAGTACGCGGGCGCCGCGAGTCGAATGTCGGGATAGGGCGGGAACGCAACGCTCGGGATGTCAACGCGCAAATCGGGATTCCCGAAATCATCGACGAATTGCTTGACGCTTAGCGGTGGCCTGCTCGGATAACGCGGCGCGACGACCGCGACCCGCCAGCCGCGCGCGCGGAGTCCCGCGACGGCGAGCGCCGTTACGACGGAAACTCCATTTACCTGAGGCGGATAGGTGTCGGAGCAATAAACGACACCGGGTGCCTGACCTTTGTTTGATCGCAGTGGCTGAAGTCCGCGGAGCTGTAAACAGAAGGTAGATGTGGGTCGTAACCCTCATGTCCGTTCTCTGTCACGACTGCGTATTGATTTGCCTAAACGACGATGGCGTCGGCACTTAGGCGGTTCTGGCCCATCGTTACACAGTTGGGGTCGGTTCGTTGTCTTACGATGACACACGAAGGCTACGATTCAGCACGAGCGGAACAGGCAATTGGCCATCCGCGGCCTGATACCACGAGCTGCCTATGATCAGCACGACGATGCTGTTATCCAGTCTGGGTGCACGCGATCGCACGCTGTTTCTGCGATGGGCACTTGCCGACTCTTCCCGACTCGCCCGCGCCTTCTGGACGATTCTGACGAACGCCGGCGGGGCAGTCTCCACCATACTTGCGGCGACGTTGCCGTTTCTGGCGGGCGGAGCGTTCGCGGAAATCGGACGGCACGCCATTGCCGCCCTGGTTGGTTCCCACCTGATCGTTCAACTCATCAAGCGCACAGTCGGGCGACCGCGACCATCGCGCGGTGTCTTGACGAGAGCGCTGGTCGCCGAGCCGGATAGATTCTCGTTCCCCTCGGGGCACGCTGCCGCGGCAATGTCTGTGGCTTTTATCTACGCGAGTGCCTTCCCGTCGCTGGCGTTGCCGCTCGTCGCGCTGGCCGTAGGCGTTGGAATGTCGCGGGTATTCCTGGGGGTGCACTACCCGGGCGATGTTCTTATTGGCCAGGTGATCGCAGTGCTCACTGGAGTGGCCGTTCTCCACGCTTGAGTTTCTTTCCCTAGTCTCCGCCCGGAAGCATGCTTGCAGTTGAAACCCGAATTGCACGCTCTAGCATGAGTACAGTCTTGGACTAGATTCGCGGCATGACCCCGCCTGATTTCGAGATTGACAAGGACATTCGCCGCGCATCGACGCTGCCTGCGCGCGTGTACTCCGATCCCGACTACTTCGAGATCCAGAAGGACCGCGTCTTTGCGCGCAGCTGGCAGTGGGTCGGAGATGCCACACGCGTAAAGGCTCCCGGGCGCGTCGCGCCCCTAACGCTGCTCGAGGGTTGTCTCAACGAACCGCTGGTACTCACGTCGGACGATGAGGGCGTCGTGCGATGCCTGTCGAACGTCTGCACGCATCGGGGTGCGATCGTCGTCGAGGGGGAAGGCCACGCGCGCTCTCTTCGCTGCCGCTACCACGGACGCAAGTACGGGCTGGACGGAAAATTCGTGTCGATGCCGGAGTTCGATACGACGATCGGTTTCCCCTCCGAGAAAGACAATCTTCCGGAGCTGCGTCTCGAGCGGTTCGGCCCGCTTCTCTTCAGCGGGCTCGCTCCCGAGATGCCGTTCGACGAATGGATCGCGCCGGTGCGGGACCGCGTCTCGTTCATGCCGCTCGACCAGTTCACGCGCGACAACGCCACGTCGCAGGATTATCTGATCAACGCCAACTGGGCTCTCTACTGCGACAATTATCTGGAAGAGTTCCACATCCCCTACGTCCACGCGGGATTGGCGGAGAAGCTCGACTACTCGGGCTATCGCACGGAGAGATACCGCTATGGGAATCTCCAGCTCGGAATCGCGAAGCCTGGCGAGCCGGCGTTCGATCTGCCAAAGGATCATCCGAATGCGAGCGAGCGCGTAGGCGCGTTCTATTTCTGGTTGTTCCCCAACATCATGTTCAACTTCTATCCGTGGGGACTTTCGCTCAACGTCGTCACGCCCCTCTCGGCGGGACGCACCAAGGTGGCGTTCCATTCGTACGTGTGGAATTCCGCGCTACGCGAGAGTGGAGTTGGAGCCGGACTGCACCGCGTCGAGATGGAGGACGAGGAAGTCGTCGAATCCGTGCAGCGTGGAGTGCGGTCGCGGCTCTATGATCGCGGTCGCTACTCGGAGCGACGCGAGGTCGGGACGCATCATTTCCATGAGCTCCTGGCGGATTTCATGTCGAGACCGCTCGCTACGAATGGGTCATCGCGACTGACATCTCGCGCGTGACCGAGGGAGCAAGCGCGCCGGAGCCGGTGACTATCCCGGCGAGGCGACCGGCGCGGAGCCTTCTCACCGTCCTCGGAGTTGTGTTCGGGGTGTCGGTGATCATCGGCAATACGGTCGGCTCGGGAATCCTTCGCACACCCGGCGAGATCGCTCAACACCTTCCGAGTGTCCCTCTCTTCCTCGGCGTCTGGGTAATGGGCGCTCTATACGCGGCGCTCGGGTCGAACACTTTGGCCGAGCTGGGGACGATGATGCCGGAGTCGGGTGGGTTCACCGTTTTCGTGCGAAGAGCCCTGGGCCCGTACGCCGGATTCGTCGTCGGCTGGAGTGATTGGCTATCCACGTGTAGCAGTGCTGCGTTAGCGGCGATCGTGATCGGCGAGTACTCTGCTCTGCTGTTCGGATGGCAGAAGGAATTGGCTTCGACAATCGGATCCGCGGTCGTTCTTGTTTTCGCTCTGCTACAGTGGATCGGTGTCAGATCCGGGAGCCGCGCGCAGATGGTAACCGCCATTGCCAAGACCGGCGCGTTCGTTGTCCTCATCATCGCGTGTTTTGCGTGGGGCCACGGACAATCCGTGCAGGCCGGCGACACCGCACGCCTGGCTGTGCCGAGTGGATTCGCTCTTCTCACGGCACTCGTGCTGTCGATGCAGGCGGTAATCTTCACCTACGACGGGTACTACGCGATCACGTACTTCTCAGGTGAAGTGCGTGATCCGGCGCGCGAGATTCCGCGCAGCATCTTCGGGGGAGTAATAGCGGTTGGCCTGCTTTACGTGCTTGTGAATCTCGCCTTCCTGTACGTGCTCCCACTCTCGAAAATGGCCGGCGATCCGCTCGTCGCCGGCTCGGCGGCGCGTGAAGTTTTCGGAACGAAGGGCGACACAGTGCTGCGGTCGATCATGATCGTCTCGCTGTTGAGCGCAGTCAACGCGTTCCAGCTGATGGCGTCGCGGATTCTCTACCGACTCGGCGCGCTGGGATTCCTTCCGTCAGCGGAGTACGTGAATCGAGGTGGGACGCCATCCGTCGGTCTGTTGCTTAGCACGATTGTCGTGCTCGCACTGGTGATCACTGGAACGTTCGAGCTCGTACTGGCCATCACCGCTTTCTTTTTCGTCGCGCAATACGTTCTGACCTTCGGGAGTTTGCTAATCCTCCGGAAGAAAGAGCCCAACGCGCCACGACCATACAGAGCAAAGGGTCATCCGTGGACAACGTGGGGAGTGTTTGTGCTTTCGGTAGCGTTCCTATTAGGTGCGGTTGCGGCCGACACGCGAAACAGCATCTACTCGCTCATTCTTCTCGCGTTGAGCTGGCCGCTCTATCTGATTGTACGGCCGAAGCTGGTGGCGAAGTAGTCACCGACGGGGCGACGCTGGGCTGCGGCTGGATTGTGCGGATGCACGGCGGGCGATCCCAGCTGCGTAGCGCGCGGTCGGCCGCGCTCACACTTCTGTTCCACTCGAACCATCGACGCTCGGCCGGAAGTCGGACGCACGCAAGCCGTGCTTCGACGATCACGCGCGCATCCGCAGGTAGCTGCGCACGTCGTGAGATCAGCGTGGGCATCGCGTCCATCGATAGTCTGCCCGCATAGACTCCGTCGAACTTCCCGCTTTGGGCCGCGCGATCGACGTTCCGGTTGACGATCCACGCTTCGTAATTCCAGAAGACGAAGACGGTGAACACGCCGAGGCCGATCTCAGCGACACGCCTCCCAAAAGAAACCGAGATGGAGCCACGCAGGATCTCTATAGCGAGCGCGATCAGCACGAGCGACATGCCTACCATGTACGCCTGCGGAAATAGTCGACCCGTCGTAAACCCGTATGCCTGCTCATACAGGACTACCCGTCTGAAAGCCGAAATCAGTACCAGCTCCAACGCGACTAGAAGCGCAAGCTCGAGCCGGACCAACATCTTCCGGTCGCTCTCGGTGGTATCGGCAGGGCGCGTGTATTCCAGAATGAGGATGATCGCGCCGACTATCGTCGTCGCGAACGAGAGCTCACCAAAACCGCGGCGAGCGTATTCGGCGAACGTAACGCCGCTGTCCATCGCCACCGGCGGCGGGTGAATGAAATAGGAGATCTGAAGGAACACAAAAAGCCAAAGCACCGCGGCCGCGCTCCAGAGCATCATCCGCTGCTCGGTCAGGCCGATCGTCACTCGCTTAGCCAGCGCCGGCATGTTGGGCAGGCTGGATCCAATCTGTCGGGACGAGATCGAGTTGACGCCCACGGTGATCGAGAGCAGAAAAGCGAAGAACAGCAATCGGGGAGGGAATGACCAATCCGGGAGCCACTCTACGACCCGGTCGGTTCCCCAACGTATAATGGGGTCGGCGCTGCCGAGGAGCGCGATGAGAACTAGCACGAGTGGGGCTGACAGCAGAGCTCCCTTGATGATCGATCTCGCTCTGGGTGAGGAGATCGACCGGGGGGCGTCCGCCGATTCATAAGCTGTGGCGCGCCACGCGCGAAAAGGCGCCAGGAATGGCACAGCCACCAGCAGTTTTGCCGACAGGGCGCTCCATGACTCGACGCCGATGGCGATTACCGCGAGCCCCAGCAGCATCATGTCGCTGATGATGGTGAAAAAACGGATCTCATCGTTGTCGCGAATGGCCACTCCAAAGCTGAGCACTGTGGCCCAGGTGAGCAGTACGAGAAGTGGCAGCTCCAACTTTTTCTGACCGGTGATTCGCGAGAGAACGACCGATATTGAGGCCGCGGCGACCCAGATCGGCCAATTGATTCCGGCCTCGGCGGAAAAGAGAAGCGCTGCTCCCAGGGCTGAGGTGAGAGCTGCAGCGGTCCAGGTTGTCGTGGCGGAGTTATCGCGCATGGGTTCCGGAAGTGGTTGCAGAGTACTTTACAACACAAAGTAAAACAGCGCAAGAGGCGATGTGTCTTTTAGACGCTCGTCCCATTGACTTAGACACTTCGCCGAATAGCTTTACAAGGCTATGGCGGAACGCAGTTTACCGCGCCCGCATTACACTAAAATTTAATCGCCGAAATCAGCCCGCTCGCGCGGGCACCGCGTTACACCAGCGGACGGCGCGCCTCGAGTCCCCATTCGCGAACCAGTTGCGGATGCACCCGGCGGCAGCGGATGGATACCGGTCCCGTACAGGGATGCCTTGGTCCACCCGCGTTTTTGTTGAATTGAGATTACCGGCTCCAGCTGTTTCGGGCCGTCAACTACATAGAGAGAGCTTTTCAGAGATCATGGCACGCCACACCCCGCTCGACCGCTATCGTAACATCGGCATCATGGCCCACATCGATGCCGGGAAGACGACTATGACCGAGCGCGTCCTGTACTACACCGGCAAGACCCACAAAATCGGCGAGGTGCATGAAGGCACCGCGACGATGGACTGGATGGAGCAGGAGCAGGAGCGCGGCATCACGATCACGTCCGCCGCGACCACCGCATTCTGGACGCGCAACGGGATCGAGTACCGCATCAACATCATTGATACGCCCGGCCACGTCGACTTCACGGTCGAGGTCGAGCGATCCCTGCGCGTTCTCGACGGTGCCGTAACGCTCCTCGATTCCGTCGCCGGCGTCGAGCCGCAGACCGAGACCGTCTGGCGCCAGGCTGATCGCTACAAGGTCCCCCGCCTCATTTTCGCCAACAAGATGGACCGCGTCGGCGCCGATTTCGACCGCTGTATGCGAATGATCAAGGATCGACTTACGCGAAACGCGTATCCGATCCAGCTTCCCGTCGGAACCGGCGAGACGTTCACCGGCCACATCGATGTCATCGAGCGCCAGCAATACATCTTCGACGACGAATCGCTGGGCAAGAAGTTCGAGATCACGGAAGTCCCCGAGCAGTATAAGGAAGCGATGGAGAAGGCCCGCCACGATGTCATCGAGGCCGCGGTCTCCCACGACGAAGCGCTGATCGAGAAGTACTTCAGCGGCACCGACCTCACCAACGACGAGATCCGACACGCAATCCGCAGCGCAACTGTGGGCGGCTTCATCGTGCCC
>Ga0193727_1001194_pt1 | contig 10688 bp, 9 predicted proteins | sample H2c2metaG_FD_143051 | JGI IMG/M metagenome (GOLD analysis project Ga0193727, IMG submission 143051) | Soil microbial communities from a riparian zone of the East river system, Colorado, United States - H2c2 | ecosystem: Environmental > Terrestrial > Soil > Riparian zone | place: USA: East River...
ATCTTTGCTGAATGGGTGGCCATAGGCAGGCGGAGATGGAGCCGTATTCGCACCACGTGCTCATTTGCACGGGCGATTTCTGTTCGCCCAATCGTCGCGGACGCCAGCTCTACTCGCTGCTCGCCGAGCTGCTCCAGCGCGAAGATATGCTCTTTGGGCCGGATCGCGTGAAGCGGGGTGAGACGCCCTGTCTCGGCGTTTGCAGCAACGGACCGATCGTTGTCGTCTATCCGGAAGGCATCTGGTATTCCGAGGTCACACCCGCGCTGTTGGAGCGAATCGTCGTCGAGCACCTCAAGGGAGGAAAGCCGGTTGATGAGGCGGTCTTTCACCGACTCCAGCCCCTGCCTTAACTTTCACCTCATCCAGCACCAGTCGCAGTAATGACTCCATCGCCTTTCAATCCACGCAGGCTCGCGCTCGGGGCTGCGAAAAAACTGATTTTCGAGAACGAAGATCCGGAGACCGCGCTCGAGCGCATCGCCGGTCTCACGTCGGTCGACAATCGCGGCGCCTTGAGCCCGGAGAGCAAGTCAATGTCACGCACGCGCAGCACCATTCTGGACAACCTCGACGAGATGTACCGCGAAGCATTCGAGCGCGCGAAAGCCACGGGTGATGCGACCCAGATGGCGACCCTCGACTTCGCCTATCGGAGAGAGCAGCTCTACTTCGAGATCCTTCTCGACGTTCGCGACGCGCTTGAGCGTCGCTAGCTCGCGCGCACATCACGCCCGGGCGCCCGGGCCGTGAACAGTCTCTGGGGCTGGGTCGGATTCAACGTCGTCGTGCTCGCGATTCTCGCGCTCGACCTGGGCGTTCTCCACCGCAGATCGGAAAAGGTCTCCGTCAAGGAAGCCGCAACCTGGAGCGGAGTCTGGGTGGCTCTCTCCCTCTGCTTCGCGTTCGCCATCTATCTCACCATGGGGAGGGAATCCGGACTCGAGTTCCTGACCGGATACCTCATCGAGTACGCGCTTTCGATAGACAACATCTTCGTCTTCGTGCTGATCTTCACGTACTTCAACGTTCCGGAGAAGTACCAGCACCGCGTGCTGTTCTGGGGAATCATCGGGGCACTGGTTCTCCGCGGAGTGATGATCGTTGCCGGATCGGCGCTGGTCACGCGGTTCTCGTGGACGCTCTACTTCTTCGGCGCTTTTCTGGTTTTCACCGGCTTGAAAATGGCGCTGCAGAAGGATGACGTCGCGTACAACCCTGACCACGACCCGGTTCTCCGGCTGGCGCGCAAGCTGATTCCCGTCACACCTGACTACCGTGGCGACAAATTCTTTGTCCGCGAGCCCGACGCCGCGGGCAGGCTCCGGTGGTGGGCCACTCCGCTCTTCATCGTGCTCATCATCGTGGACACGACCGACGTGATTTTCGCCACGGACTCCATCCCCGCGATTTTTGCCGTCACGCGCGACCCGTTCATCGTCTACACCTCGAACATCTGTGCCGTGCTTGGCCTTAGGGCTCTCTATTTCCTCCTCGCGGGCGTGGTGGACAAGTTCGTGTACCTGAAGCTCGGCCTATCGATCGTTCTCATCTTCATCGGCGCGAAGATGCTCCTGGAGCCTTTCATCCATATCCCGATCATTGCGGCACTTGGCGTGGTGGGAGTGGTTTTGGGGACATCCGTCGTTGCCTCGATAAAATGGCCCGGAGAGGGCACTAATTGATGTCTCGGGGTTACCGATAGTCAGACCCGAACGTCTTTTTTTCGTACCTCCCTCACGTCTCACACACAAAAATCGGGAATCTCAGAATGAGACTCACTCTGCGCCTTGCGAGCGCCGCACTCGTGCTCGCGCCGCTGCCTTACCTCAATGCTCAGTCTTCACCCGCCCCTGTAGGCGCTCCCGCGGTTACCCCCGCGGCCACCCCCGCAGGGAAGAACCTGGCGATGGACTTTCGCACCGTGGTGACCACGCAGGGAATGGCCGATACCGGAGTCATTCAAGGGCACGCCGTCGGATCTGCCGACAAGCTTCGTATGGATCTGACCATGAAGGGACCCGGCGCCCAGATCAGCCCACTCGGCGGGCCCGGCGGCGAGATCACCATGATCCTCTCCGATAGCGGGAAGACGGTCACGTACCTCGATTCAAAGGTCAGCCACTACCTTCGCGTTCGCCCGGCCGACATGCTCGCCCAGGCGCAGAAGACCGGCGTGAAGATGAACTTCTCCGGAACGGAGGCGAAGGTCGACAATCTTGGCGCGGGTCCGGTCATACTCGGCCACCCAACCTCGCACTACCGTATTGGCACCGGCATGACGATGACCATCAGCGCGATGGGCCAGGAGCAGGTCGTGAAGATCTCGAGTACCTCCGACTACTACTACGCCAACGACATCAAGGGCATAGTGAATCCATTTGCCAGCCTGAACGGCGGCGACATGGCTGCGATGTTCGGCAGCTCCAACAAGGAATTCGCCGACAAGATGAAGGCGATGCAGGCAAAGCTTCCAAATGGCACGCCGCTCCGCGGCTCGAGCACTTCGACGATGACGTCACAGGGCCAGACACGGGTGACGACCACCCTGGGCGAAGTCACTTCCGTTCAATGGGTCGATGCGAATCCCACGCTGTTCGAGGTTCCTTCGACCTACACGTCGGTGACCCTTCCAGGCATGACCGGAGCACAAGGCGGCGCCGTGCCGCCCGCGAAGTAAGGGCAGCGTATCAAAAGGAAAAGGCGGGCTCATTAGAGCCCGCCTTTTTTTGCCGTCAGGAGCGAGATCACGGCGCCAACTCAGAAAGTCATGATCTCCTCATAAGCTTTCCTGAAATCCTCCACCTGCGGAAGAATTGCATCCTCTAGGCTCGGGGCGTAGCCGACAAACGTATCGTCTGACGCAACACGCTTCACTGGTGCATCCAGCCACGCGAAGCACTCGTCGGCAATCGACGCCGAGATCTCGGCGCCGAATCCCCACGACAGAGAGTCCTCGTAGGCAACTATGACGCGCGAGTTCTTCTTCACCGATTCGAAAACGGTTTCCCTGTCCCACGGGCTCAGGGTGCGGAGGTCGATCACCTCGACCGAGATTCCGTTGTCGGCAACTGCGTTCGCGGCCACTACAGCGCGCCGAACCGTCGCACCGTAAGTCACGACAGTCACGTCAGTCCCTTCGCGAACAACCTTCGCTTTGCCGAAGGGGATCATGAAATTGGGGCCGGGAACGGCCGACTTGTTGTATGTCTGGCGATAGAGATGCTTGTGCTCGAGGAAGAGTACGGGATCGTCGCACCTGATTGCCGTGCGCAGCAACCCGTTCGCATCGAGCGCGGTCGATGGGCACACGACGCGCAGCCCCGGACAGTGCGTGAAGATCGAGGCGCCGGTCTGCGAGTGGTAGACTGCGCCGCGAATGTATCCGCCGTATGTGGTCCTCACGACGACCGGAGCAGAGAAGTTATTGTTTGACCGCCAGCGCATCGTCGCCAGCTCGTTCCGGAGCTGCATGTAGGCGGGCCAGATGTAGTCGAAGAATTGAATCTCGACTACCGGTTTGAAGCCGCGCACCGCCAGCCCGATCGCGCGCCCAATAATGTTCGCTTCCGCCAGCGGGGAGTTGTAAACCCGCGAGCCACCGAACTCCTTCTGGAGTCCCCATGTAACCTTGAACACTCCACCCTTGCCCTTGACCTTGCCGAGGTGCTCCTCTCGCGACACATCGGCGACGTCCTGGCCGAAGACGAGAATCTTCTTGTCGCGCCGCATCTCTTCCTTCATGCAGGAGTTGAGCAGATCGACCATCGTCGTCGGATCACCCGTGAATTGCGGATCATCCTCCGTATCGAATTGCTCGCTGGTGGGATCCACATCGGGGGAATAGACTGCGAAGTTCACCGTCTCCGGGCCCGGCTGCGGCTGAGCGAGCGCGTCGTCGGTCGCCGCCAGGACGACTGAATCAACCTCCGCCTGTATTCTCTTTATGTCGTCATCCGTTGCGTGCCCTTCGCTGATCAGCCACTTCGGGAATTGCGTCACCGGATCGCGCGCGGCATCCGCGTCCCGCTCGGCCGTCGGGCGGTACAGCTTCTCGTCGTCGGACAAGGAATGAGAGTACGGACGGATGACCTTCGCGTGCACGAGCGACGGCCCTTTTCGCGATCTCGCGTGGTCGACGGCGCGCTGCATGGTGTCGTAGCTGGCGAGCAGATCGCAGCCGTCCACCTCTTCAATGAAGAAATCCGGGAAGGAGCGCACCAGCCTGGAAATGCTCCCGCCGGCGGTGTTCACTTCGACCGGGACGGAAATGGCGTAACCGTTGTCCTCGACCAGGTAGACGACGGGCAACTTCAGGTTCGACGCCGTGTTCAGAGACTCCCAGAACTCGCCTTCGCTGGTGGTGCCCTCGCCGGTCGTGACCAGAACAACCTCATCCTTCTGAAAGCCTTCGGAGATGTTGAGCAGCTTGGCACGAAGTGAGGCTTCCGCGGATCCTACGCCCTGAAGGAATTGGGTGCCCGTAGGTGAAGATGCCGATACGATGTTGTAGGCCTTGTGTCCCCAATGGCTCGGCATCTGACGCCCGCCGGAAGCGGGATCGATCGCGGCCCCAACCGCCTCATACAGCATTTCGGCCGGCGTGACGCCAAGCTCGAGACATAGAGCACGGTCGCGATAGTACAGGTAAAACCAGTCGTATGCGGGCTTGAGCACCATCCCGGCCGCGGTGAGTATGGCTTCGTGTCCAGCGCCCGAGATCTGGAAGAAGATCTTGTTCTGGTTCTTGAGCTGGACTTCCTTGTCGTCCAACCGACGCGACAGCAGCATGTTACGATAGGCGGCCACGAGCTGCTCAGGCGAGAGATGGGCGCTCGGTGATCCTGCGGATTTGCGATCGGGGATGGTTCTGGTGGCCATTTTTCTCCGGCAGGCGGGGTCGAACTCTGCCCTCAAAAATAGCAGATAGCGCGCCGAAGCGGCTATCGGTTTGGGCCCTCTCCTACGGCTGGCCGGCTTTCTGCCTATCCGTCAGCGCTACCGACAACCAGGAGGCAGGGTGGTGACCAGAGGTTCTTGGCTTTTCGGAATGGTTATGGTCCTGGCTGCGTGCACGCAGCAAACTGGCGGTGCGCCGTCCGGTCCCGACGGGGATAAGGTCGTGCTCACCGGCGACCAAAAGACTGACTGGGGGCAGATCGTCGCGCTCGAAAATGAGGCAAAGGCGCTCGCAAAGACCGACGGATGTTCGACGGCAGGCGAGTGTCGCACGGCTGCAGTCGGATCGAGAGCGTGCGGAGGTCCGCGCTACTACCTGGTTTATTGCTCCCGAACGACCGATTCCGCGGCGCTATTCAGGAAGCTCGAAGCCGTGGCTGCCGCCGAGCGCGAGTTCAACTCGAAGTACCAGATCATGTCGACTTGCGAGTTCAGGTTGCCGCCGAAGGTCGCTCTGAGCGGGGCGTCCTGCCAGGCGCAAACCGGTCAGTAATCCACGGGGCGGAGGTAGGATTCTCCGATACCCGTGCCGCTGAGAAGCGCGACTGTCGGAAGCTTTCGCTTCCAGTGCGTTCCAGCGAGCCGCTTCCGAACCAGCTCGACCATGTCCGGATCGAACCCGCGTGCCTCGAGTGATGCGGGACTGTACCCGCTCACGAGCCAGTTCAAAATCTTGTCCGCCTCGGCGTAGCTGATTCCAAAATCCCCTTCGTCGGTCTGGCCGGCGATAAGATCGGCGGAGGCGGGCTTGCTCACGATCAAATCGGGAACGCCAAGGAATCTGGCGAGCTCCCACACCTGCGTCTTGAAAAGGTCGCCGAGGGGATTGATCGGCGGCGAATCATCGGCGTGCCAGGTGAAGTACCCGAGCAGTCGCTCCGTCTTGTTGCCGGTTCCGACGGGCAGCGCGTGGTATTTCGCAGACTGATCGAACAACACGATCATCCGCTCCCGCGCCATCACGTTTCCTCGGCGTCCCGGATCCGCGTCCGCCTCGCCCGCCAGATAGCCATCCACCGCCGGAGAAATGTCGATCGTGCGCGACTCGATGCCGAGGTCGTTTATTACGAGCTGGGCATGCGCGAGCGAATCGGGATTGGAGGTGCGATACGGCATGCGCACGGCGATCACGTTCTCTTTCCCGAGAGCCTTGGCGGAGAGGTACGCCGTCACCGCCGAGTCTACTCCTCCCGAGAGGCCGACCACCGCTTTCTCGAATCCGCGCCGCTCGAACTCCTCTCGCAGAAAGGAGACGAGCCAGCCCGCGGTGAGTTCCGGATCGATTTCGAGGGGCGGCGGCCCCGAGCGGGACTCGGGCGCGCGCACCACGGCAATCGGCTCGCTTCCATTGCGACTCGCGTCGGCTGCTCCCGCGCCCTTCTTGGAGCGCTTTGCGGGGCGCGCAGTGGCGCTGGCGCGGTCGTCCCGCGCGCCACCCACCCCACGATTCGCCGGAGTGAGCGGTCCGCCTTCCATCGGGGCGTCGTCGTAGCTCAGCACCAGCCGTTCACCGGCCTGAATTCGATCGACCGTTCGCATGAGATGCGGCATCATCGTCTGCAGGTCGGTGAGGAGCGGCACATCGGAGCGCGCCCGCGTCAGATCCTGCGGATCGAGCGAGATCGTCAGAATCGCCTCGTCCCACAACGGAGCCCGCGCCCGAACATCGCCGTGCGGTCCGCAGATGATGGACCCGCCGGAAAAAGTCTTTCCGCCTTCGGTGCCGACGAGGTTCACCAGTGCGACGAACACTCCATGCTCTTCGGCGATGTCCCGCGCGAGACGCTCCCACCGCTTCAGGTTGGCGGGAACGGGGCCTTCGTCCTCGCGCGGCCAGACGCCCCGGGCCGGCGAGGCGGCAACCACGAATACCATAGTGGCTCCATCCAGGGCCGCAACGGTTCCGGTCAGGCTGTGCCAGGCATCTTCACAGATCAGCATGGCCGCGCGCCCCCACGGTGTATCGAAGGCCCGAACCTCGAAGCCGCGGTCGACGAATCTTTCCTCGTCGAACAATCCATACGTGGGCAGAAACAGCTTGCGGTGGACGTGTCTGACTACCGGCTTGTCGCCTCCCAGCGTCACATAGAGCGCGCTATTATAAAAGGCGTTGTTCCACTCCTCGTAGAACCCAATGCACACATCGAGCGTCCGCGGTGTAGTAACTGCGGAGGCGTACTGCGCCTGAAGGTCCCGGGCGAAAGCGCCGGCTGTCATGGCGACGTCGCGTATGCCCCCTTCTACGAAGTATCCAGTGAGGGCGGTCTCCGCGAAGACGGCGATATCAGGACGCGGGTCGAGGGAGTCGATTTGCGAAAAAATGCCGGCCAGGCGGGCGATGTTGGACGCATAGTCGCCCTTGCGCGGCTTGAACTGGACTACGACGAGATGAATAGAGCGATCCATCCTTCTGAAGTTGCCATAGCGCAGAGGCACAATCAACCGTTGCGCGCGCTGGTTCTGGCGACGCTTCTGTTTACGCCGGCGCTGGTGGGAGCGCAGCAGGCCGGCGCCACCGACACGGAGCCCTGGACGATCGTTCCGATGCCCCAGGCATCGCTGGTCCTGGCCCGCGATGGGTCGCTGATTGGGGAGATCGGAAAGGAGATGCGGACCAATGTGTCGATCAAATCCCTGCCGAAATATGTGCCGCAGGCGTTTGTCGCCGTGGAGGATCACCGCTTCTACCAACACGACGGAGTCGACGTCGTCGGCATCGCGGGCGCTCTCAAGGACAACATCTTCGGAGAACGCCGCGGAGCCAGCACAATCACGCAGCAGCTCGTCGGCAACATGCACCCGACAATCATCGACCGGACTGACAAGAGCCTGGGCCGGAAGCTCGCGGAGCAGTCGGCCGCGCGCGAGATGGAGAAGCACTACTCCAAGGACCAGATACTCGAAGGGTACCTGAACCAGATTGGATTCGGGCACGGATGGTACGGCGTCGAAATGGCGGCGCGCCATTATTTCGGAAAGAGCGCATCGAGGCTCACGCTCGCGGAGGCCGCCTCGCTGGCGGCGATGCCCAAGGGGCCGGCGCTCTACGATCCGCTCAAGTATCCCGATCGCGTGCGGCAGCGCCGCAATATCGTGTTGTCGCTGATGGAAGATCAGGGCTACATCACCTCGGCGCAGGCGAAAGCGGCGAAGGCAACGGCTCTCGTGACTTTCCCGAATGCCGGCTATTCCGCTTACTCACCGTGGTTCGTCGATGTCGTTCGCGTGCAGGCGACGCGCGCGGGGATTCCGGTCACTCAGGGCGGATATCGGATCTACACCAGCCTCGATCCGATTCTACAGAACGCGGCAACGAGCGCACTGGCGGAAGAGACCGCGGCGCTCGAATCGCAGCCCGGCTACGACCATCCGAAATACGCTCCTGAGGTGGCGGGGTCGAAGTCGACGCGCACTACCAGCTATCTCCAGGGAATGGTCGTCGCCATGGACCCGACGTCCGGAGACGTTCGCGCTCTTGTTGGTGGGCGCGATTACGGCGATTCGCAATTCGATCGCGCGGTCGACGGAATGCGACAGCCAGGATCGTCGTTCAAGCCGATCGTGTACGCACTGGCGATCGCCGACAGCATCACGCCCAACACGATCTTTCAGGACACGGCGCTCGCGATCAACCTTCCTAATGGCACTGTCTACAGTCCTCTCAATTCGGACGGCGAGTACCTTGGACCTCTTACGCTCCGCGAAGCACTCGCCAGGTCGCGCAACGTCGTCTCCGTCCAGCTCGGCCAGCAGCTGGGGATGGATTCGATCGCCAAGCTGGCGCGCCGGATGGGACTGACCTCGAAAATCGCCCCGGTTCCGTCGAGCGCGATTGGCGCGTCGGTCGTGCAACCGTTGGATCTCGTGGCTGCTTACACCACCTTCGCAAACCTTGGAACGCCCGTAGAGCCTCGCTTCATCTACCGGGTCGAAGACAAGAACCGGAAGGTTGTGCTGAGTCGCGACGTGAAAGCCCTGGCACCGGCGCTCGATCCTCGGGCCACCTACGTCGTGCGCGACATGATGCGGGACGTCGTCGAGCGCGGCACGGCGTCGAGCATTCGGCGTTATCTCCCGGCGTCGATCCCCGTCGCCGGAAAAACCGGAACGACCAACGACAATTCCGATGTGTGGTTCATCGGCCTCACGCCGGATCTCGTGGCGGGAGTCTGGCTCGGCTTCGACAAGCCGACGTCGATCACGGCCGGCGCGGCCGGTGGATCGCTCGCCGCCCCTGTGTGGGGCAAGATGGTCGCGCGCTACTACGCCGCCAAACCCGAGATTCTCACTTCACGCGCGACCGAACAGTGGACGCCACCCATGGGCGTGATATTCGGAGACGTGGATCGCGTGACGGGCGAGCTCGCGACGGATAAGACGCCTCCGGAACAGCGTTACACGGAGTACTTCGTCGAGGGCACCGAGCCCGCGTCGCTGAAGGCAAATCCGTGGAAGCTATTTGCCTGGGGCCCGATCATCTTCTAAAGGATCGTCCTGAGCAGCTCATCCGTTGCGATAAACGCTTGCATCGGCAGCAACCGTCTTCCAGCTTGGGAGGAACGGTATTCCCAACCACCCAGGAGGTCGCGTATGCATTTAAGAATTCGTCAGTTCGATGTGGGGAAGCGGGGGCAGGGAAAGCTTCAGGGGAGGGGGATCGCGACGCTGATTACAGTCGCGTTGCTGGCTGCATGCACAAGTACTACTGAGCCGGTTGGTGCGATCAAGATTGTCCCGATAAGCGAGACGGTCTCGCTCCAGACTTCCCCTCAGGGGCCGACATTGAGTACTTCGCTGACCCTGACTAACTCGTCGGCTCACACCATCTACTGGCACCCCTGCGCACTCTCTCTCGAGCGGAAAGTCGGGGACGTTGTGGCTCTCGACCAGGACGGGGAGCCTGGATGGCAGCGGGTGTGGTCACCGATCTGCGGTATCGACATATATGCGGCATCCACCGTTGAGCCTGGAGAGAGCGTGACTGTTCCGATCAGCGTGGTCGCGACTCGGGATTACTCACCAAGCTTCACTGGTGATCCCGGATTGTATCGCGTCCACCTCTATATCAGTACGAAGATCGGGGCGGACTATCAGGCGGTACCTTACAGGGCGTCGTCGTCCGAGCCGTTCGAGGTACTGGCGCAGTAGCTGGTTGGATGCGCAAGACGTTAAGGGGAGCCAGTGATGGCCCCCCTTCTTGTTTTAGCACTACCGCTCGAAGGCCCCCAGCTGAAAGGCAGACCGCGCTTGGCAGGTGGTCTTCAGTTGCGCTGAACTACGCGGGGTGAGGTGGCGTATTCCAATCCCCAACACTATGTTCGCGAAACACCATCGAAGTTTCTCTCTAGCCTTTCGGATGGCCCGGCTGTGAATAAGGCTTCCGCCCCACTGGGCGATCAAGAATCGGATCTTGTCCCGCGCATTCGCCGCGGAGACGAGGCCGCATTCGAGTTGCTTTATCTGGCTCACCACGACGAGCTGTGGCGCTTCGCTTATACCCACGTTCGCTCGCGGGACGTGGCAGAAGAGCTGGTCCAGGACGTGTTTCTCGCCGTCTGGGGCACGCGCGCCACATGGGAAGTCAACACGCGTGTGCGAGCGTGGCTGTTCGCCTCTGTTCGCCATCTGGCGCTGAACTACCTCCGACATGAGCGAGTGGTCACGCGAACGACCGGCGCGAATGCGCGCGCGGCAAGAGCGGGCGCGTTCGACGGCGGTAGTCCAGCTTC
>Ga0193727_1001195_pt1 | contig 10681 bp, 10 predicted proteins | sample H2c2metaG_FD_143051 | JGI IMG/M metagenome (GOLD analysis project Ga0193727, IMG submission 143051) | Soil microbial communities from a riparian zone of the East river system, Colorado, United States - H2c2 | ecosystem: Environmental > Terrestrial > Soil > Riparian zone | place: USA: East River...
CCGCAATTCGACAGTGGCGCGCCTTTGCAATTTACTCCCCAGGCCTGCGCGTGAACGCGTCGCGCTGCAGGCGCACATTCCGCTGCCAGCGGGTTTCGGCAGTCGCGTCGTGCTGCAATTTCTACGCGAGGGCTATTCCGGCCAGGCGCCGGTCAATGACGATGAATTGAATCTGTGTCTCGTGAGCAAACCTTCCCATATATCTGCGCTCCGCCATTGGGCGGAGCAGTGCTTTGGTCTTCAAAAAAATCATTCGTGGCATACTATCACTCCGCTCACCCGGGTCGCGCTTTTGCCGGCGTACGACAAGTTGTTTATGATCGGCGACGCGGCGCGCGTGGTTGAGCCGTTTACCGGCGAGGGGATTTATTATGCGCTTCGCTCAGGTGAGCTGGCGGGACAAGCCATCGTCAAGACTGTCCGGGGAAAATACGATGTCGATCCAATGAATGAGTACGCGCAGGCGCACGCGGCAATGTATCGCGGCAGATTATGGGTCAACCGACTGGCACGCGCAGCGGTCTTGTCGCCCCGAGTCGCGTCGTCTCTTATTCACGCGGCGCGAGTTCAACCGATTTTGCGCTCGCTAACGGCCAAGATCGTCAGGCCGCACTTGTAGCCATCGCCGCTTGTGGTCGTTTAACGTGCCACAGCCACGCCTCTACCATGATTGCCGGGCCGCTTTCACCGTGTTCGACATCAACATTGCTATCGTCATCGGCCCCACGCCACCGGGCACCGGCGTGATCACCGCCGCCTTTCTGGCGACTTCGTCAAATGCCACATCGCCGACAAGCCGATAACCACGCTCGCTCGCCGCGTCTTCCACACGATTGATCCCGACATCGATAACGCTGGCGCCGTCGCGCACGTGTGCCGCTTTCACGAAGTTCGCTTGACCGATCGCCGCGATTAAAATGTCCGCTGATCGGGTAATCTTTTCGAGATCGCGGCTGTGCGAGTGCACGACCGTGACTGTGGCGTTCGCGTTTTTGTTTTTCTGCATGAGAAGCAGGGCCAGCGGTTTGCCCACGATCATGCTGCGGCCAACGATCACGACGTGCGCGCCGTCGGTATCGATCTTACTTTCAAGCAGCAAGCGCTGGACCCCGAGCGGGGTGCATGGAACAAATCCGCTGGGATCACCGATTACTAGCTTCGCCACATTCTCCCGGTGAAAACCATCGACATCTTTTCTTGGGTCGAGTGCGCGGACAATTGCTTCTTCATCTATCTGCTTTGGTGCCGGCGATTGCACAAGAATACCGTGAATGCTGGGGTCGCGATTCAATTCCTGGACCCGAGCGAGCAGTTCAGGTTGGGTGGTCGATACCGGCAGCTCGAGCTTCACTGAATGCAAGCCGAGAGCGCGACACATCTTGTCTTTCGAGCGCACATAGGTCCGCGAGGCCGGATTGTCGCCAACAAGAACGACAGCGAGACCTGGAATGATGCCTTTCGATTTTAATTCCGCGATCTCGCGGCGAAGCTCGACGTACACATTTTCCGCGATTGCGCGTCCATCGATGAGCTTTGCCATGCGCTGAACCGTAAATGGGTCAGTGCATTTCAACCAGCGCCATCATGGCATTCTGCAAGCGAAGCCGTTCGGCTTCGAATTCTTGTGGGGTATTTGTAGGGGTAACACGGTGCACGGGCCCGAAAATGACGCGGACTTTCGAGAAAGGGCGCGGCAAAATAAATCGATCCCACGTCTTGAGCCGCCAGCAGCTTGAATATTCCATTTGAACCGGCACGATGCCCGCCCCGGTTTTTTGCGCGAGAAAGATGATGCCTGGGCCGAGTTCATAGACGGGCCCCCGGGGTCCATCCGGTGTGATGCCCGCGTCGCTGCCGGACGCGAGCACGCTGGTTAGTTGCAAGACGGCGCTCGCGCCCAGTCGCGAACTGGATCCTCGCACGGTATCGAAGCCGAAGCGCTGCATTGCCTCCATCAACAATGCCCCATCGCGGCTGGCGCTGACCAGGACCGTGTTTCGCCTTTGCGGGACGAATTTCTTCAAAACAAATGCAATTAACAGAAGCCGATTGTGCCAGAGGGCGCCGATATAATTTTCCTTTACCGGCTGGCCGACTACGCCGGCCCGATCCTCGACTTCATAACGCAGAGTGCGCGCCCAGATTTTTAGCAAGTAAACTCCCAGCGCGATCAACCAGCGCGCACGCCAACCTTTGATCTTCAATGTTTACGGGAACGTTTTGCCTTCTCATCTCCCCAACGATACGCGCTTGGGCTGGGCAGGCCGATTTGATCGAGGATGCGCCAGACAACTGTGTCAACCACGGCGGTGACAGAATTTGGCCGGCTGTAAAAAGACGGAATCGCAGGCAAAACAGTCGCGCCGGCTTCGAGCAGGGCCACGACATTGCGCGCGTGAATTAAATTCCAAGGCGTCTCCCGCGGGACGAGAATTAATTTCCGGCGTTCCTTCAGAAACACGTCCGCTGCGCGCAGCAAAGCGCTATCACTCGAGCCGGAAGCAATCCGGCCGAGCGTAGCCATTGAGCAGGGGACAATGACCATCGCGTCGAATCGTGCGGAGCCGCTGACGAATGGAACGTTGAGATCGTTCTCAGAATGCTGGGCGATTGCTTTGGGTATTTTGAGAATGCCGAGCTCTTGCTTCGCCACTTGTTTGGCGTACCCGCTCATGACCAGATGCACGTCGTGCGCGGCACAATCAACCTGCTCGAGTAGCCTTTGCAGATAGACCGTTCCGCTCGCGCCTGTGGCGGCAATGACAAGTTTCATCGTGAGAAATTTATCCTGGAGTTTGAATTTAATCCGGTATGGGAGCAATAAGATACGGTATGGTCAAAAAACTCTTACACACCCGTTATCGGGTGAGCGATCTGGAAAAGACGATCTCATTTTATAAAGATGTTCTCGGTCTCGAAGAGGTTCGCCGCCAGACGTCTGGTCGCGGTTCGCAGCTCGTGTTTTTGAAAGCGCCCGATAGCGACGTGGAAATTGAGATTTGCAAATTTGACGCGGCCGGCCCGGTTGTGGTTGGGCCTGACCTCACGCATCTGGCTTTCGAGGTGGACGACCTGGATGAGTTCGCGAAGGCGGCGACGGCGAAAGGTTATCCGCTCTCGGACGGGCCACATTCGACTGGCAGCGGTAGAATTGCGTTCATCGACGCGCCGGAAGGCTACGAAATCGAATTGATTGAACGCGGAGCAAAGTCATAGGTCCAAAATTCCCGCCTGCTCTACGGACTTGCAATGGCCAAAATCTTACCACTAATTTTCCGCTCATGAAATTGTGGCGCGACCGGCTTTTGCTCCTTTGTGCCTTGATTTCGATCAACGCGCTGAGCGTTTCGGGTCAGGACAGCGATGTCGAAGCGGTGCGGCCGAACGGTGTTTCCGGGCCTGTCCGCAAAGCGCAGCCAGTCGACTCGATCTCCGATTCGACCGACGAAGTGTCAAGACCTGCAGCCAGTCCAGTCCGGAAAGCTTCAGTAGCTAAATCGACTTCTGGTCGTTCACGCAAGACCCGCGCGAAGGCGAAACGAACCCCAGCATCAACGCCGGCGTCCATCGAGTACACATCGGATGGGATCCCAAAGACCGGCGCGGCTTCGGTGATTGTGGTGGACGCAAACACCGGTCAAACCTTGTACGAAAAAAACGCGGACCAAACCCGCGCCCCGGCGAGCACGCAAAAGTTGCTTACGGCTCTAATCATAGCCGAGCGCGGTTTTTTGGATCGGCCCGTTACGGTCCAACAAATTGATACGATGGCCGAGCCGGTGAAGCTGAATATAAAACCGGGCGACACTTATCAGCGGATCGATCTGCTGCGAGCGCTGCTCGTGAAAAGCCCCAACGATGTCGCCCGATGTCTGGCACGGGATAATGCCGGCAGTGTGGAAGCATTTGCCGAGGTGATGAACAGGCGCGCGCGCGAACTCGGAGCCGTGAATTCGCATTTCGTTAATCCAAACGGCTTGCCGATGCCGGGCCAATACTCAACAGCCCGCGACCTTTCGATCATCGCTCGCACCGCGTACGCCAATTCGACGATCCGATCAATCGTTTGCCTTCCGCAGCTTGTTTTTCGGTATGCTAATGGTCGCACGCGGGAGCTCGAAAATACTAACAAAGTCCTAAAACGTCTTCCTTACTGCAATGGGATGAAGACCGGTTACACCGAAGCTGCCGGTCACTGCTTGATCAGCAGCGGATCGCGAGGCGGCCGCGACATCATCGTGGTCGTTCTCGGTGACAGCAAAGCCGGCGTTTGGCGCGATTCCTCCGCGCTGCTTTCATGGGGTCTTTGGATGTGATTTAGGGTGCTCTCCGAGCCCCGGTCTCGTGCGCGATTTTTTTCAAGAGCAGTTGGCGGCGCTCCGCGCGCGTTCCCTGGATCGACATGTTCGCGAAATCAGTAGCGCGCAGGGACCAGAAATCGAAATCAGCGGCCGTCGGTTGGTCAATTTTTCCTCAAACGATTATCTAGGTCTGGCCAACGATCCTCGATTGCGGGAGGCAGCCATCGGCGCCATCGGCGACTTTGGTGTTGGCGCCGGAGCTTCGCGGCTGATTAGCGGGACACAATCGCCTCACTTGCGCTTGGAACGAGCGCTGGCGAAATGGAAAGGAACAGAAGCAGCGCTTTGTTTCAGCAGCGGATACGCTGCGGCGCTCGGGACGATTCCGGCCTTGGTTTCCAAAAGTGATGTAGTCCTCCTCGACAAACTCTGTCATGCCTCACTCATCGATGGCGCAAAATTAAGCGGCGCTGTCCTGCGCGTGTTTCCGCACAATCATCTGGGAAAACTGGAGAGTCATCTCGAATGGGCTCGGCGTGGATATCCGGGAAAGCGCATTCTCATCGTAACCGAATCAGTTTTTTCCATGGATGGCGATCGCGCGCCATTACGCGAATTAGTTGAATTAAAAAAGCGTTTCGGCGCGCTCTTAATGCTCGATGAAGCGCACGCCGTTGGAGTAATTGGCGCAAACGGGCGGGGGTTGGCTGCGGCAGAGAATTTGAATAAAGATGTCGATGTCCAGATGGGAACCTTAAGCAAGGCGCTCGGTGCAAGCGGGGGTTACATCTGCGGTTCCCGCAATCTCATCGAATGGCTGATTAATCGAGCGCGTTCCTTCATCTATTCGACGGCCCCGGCCCCTGGAATCGCCGCGGCAGCACTGGCCGCGGTTAATTTTCTTTCCTCTGCTGAAGGAGAAGAGCGCAGGCTTTTGCTTTGGAAAAGAATTAATTTGCTGCGCGAACTGCTGCCCATGAATGCATCGAACACAAAGGGCAGCAGTGCCGGTAGCGCAATTTTCCCATGGATCGTGGGGGACGCACAAGCGACACTCGATCTGGCGTCCGCGCTCCAAAATGAAGGATTTCTTGTTCCAGCGATTCGCTATCCAACGGTTGCCAAAGGATCCGCACGATTGCGTGTTACCGCGACTGCTTCACACGAAGAAGATCAAATCCGATTGCTCTGCGAGGCGATTAAACGATTAGGTGCCTGAAGCAAATCTTTTCGTCCGCCAGAAATCGCTCCAAAGTCGATTGCAGCTTCCCCCTACAGAAACCGTCCCAAAATCGGCTTCAATTTTTCGACGGTTGCAGGGGGCCAAAGCTTGCGGTCAGTAACCAGCGCTGAATCCAACGCGGTGTGTTCCGGCCAATTCGGCTCTGTCGGGATTCGCGGGATCACATCTAGCAAGACTTTCTTCGCCGTTTCCGCATTTGCGAGTAGATGACCGAGGACCGTCTGGGCAGAGACCGCTTCCTCCTCGACTTTCCAGCAGTCGTAGTCGGTAATCATCGCCATGGCCGCGAACGCGATTTCAGCTTCGCGGGCCAACTTCGCTTCGGGCAGATTCGTCATCCCAATCACGTCGAAACCGTTTCGCCGATTCAATTCTGATTCCGCGCGCGTGGAGAATGCCGGCCCGTCCATGTTCACATAAGTGCCGCCGTTGTGGACTGTGACGCCGAGAGACCTGGCTGATTCGGCGAGCAAATTCCGCAGCTTCGCGCTGATAGGCTCAGCGAACGCGATATGCGCAGCAATACCTTCGCCGAAGAAGGTGTGGGCTGCGCGCCCGCTTGTGCGATCGTAAAACTGCGAAGGCAACAATACATCGCGAGGCGCATATTTTTCCTGCAAGCTGCCCACCGCTCCCACCGAAATGATCCAGCGGACGTTGAGCGAGCGGAGCGCATAGATGTTGGCCCGGTGATTCAGTTCATGTGGCAGGATTCGATGGCCGCGGCCGTGTCGCGGCAAGAAATAAACCTGACGCCCGGCAACTTTGCCCCCGACTAGGATGTCCGATGGCGCCCCGAACGGGGTCTCGATCTTGTATTCGGTCGCACCGCGCACCTCTTCCATCTCATATAAACCGCTGCCGCCGATGATCCCAATTCCTGGAGATTCATTTTTCATTTCCGAAAGTCTTCGGGATTTATTGCGAAAGACCGAGAAGATGGAAAGAGGATAATCTCTCCGTGGCGAGGATAGCTGGCCCGTGTATTATTTCCGCCCAGCCATGCCGAAATTTTTCATCAAGACCTACGGTTGCCAGATGAACGAGCGCGACTCGGAACAAGTCGCGCACTCGCTCGTGGCGCGCGGGTACGAGCGGGTCGCGCACGAGGTGGAGGCGGACGTCGTGCTTTTAAATACCTGCAGCGTGCGCGACATGGCGGACCAAAAGGCGCTTGGCAAAATGGGAATGCTCGGTCGCATGGCGAAAGAGCGGCCACACGTTGTGTTCGGTTTCCTTGGCTGCATGGCTCAGGCGCGCGGCGAATCCCTGCTCAAGAATGTGCCGCATGTCGATCTTGTTGTCGGGACCCAGAAATTCCATCGCGTGGCCGATTACGTGGAAGAATTGGTTGCGAAGAAAACATCCGGGCCGGCCGCGGTCGACGCCCGCGGCTACAACCGCATGGACGATTTGCGGTTCTCGATTGTCGATGTTGGTGAAGAAGCCGGCTCGCAATCGACGATTCGCGATCAACAACTCGTGCCCCGGCAAGCCACCGCTTTCGTTTCGATTATGCAGGGATGCAATATGCATTGCACCTTCTGCATTGTTCCGCAGACGCGCGGCGGGGAGCGAAGCCGTTCCATCGATGAAATCGTCCACGAAGTGCGCGATCTGGTTGCGCGCGGAGTGAAGGAAGTCACTTTGCTTGGGCAAATCGTGAACTTGTACGGCCGCCACGAGTTTCCGAAGCGCGATGGCAAAAGTCCTTTTGTGCAGTTGCTCGAGGCCGTGCACGAAGTCGAGGGCCTGAAGCGCCTTCGTTTTACCTCGCCGCATCCGATAGGGTTCCGCGACGATTTGATCGACGCGTTCGAGCGGCTGCCGAAGCTGGTCGAGCACGTTCATCTCCCGCTGCAATCCGGTTCGAACAAAATCCTGAGAACGATGCACCGAGCCTATACCGGACAGAGATATGTCGAGCTTGTCCGGCGCATCCGGCAGACGCGGCATGGCATTGCCATTACAACCGATATCATTGTCGGATTTCCAGGCGAAACTGAGACCGATTACAAACAGACGCGCGATCTGGTCGAGGAAATCCAATTCGACAATGCTTTCGTCTTTCGCTATTCGCCGCGACGCGACACGCCGGCCGCGGAAATGCCGGACCAAATCGATGAGCGCGTTAAAGAAGAACGCAACCAGGATTTGCTCAGGATCGTGAATGAATCGACGCGACGCGCCGGCGAGCGGTTGGTCGGCTGCAAGGTGGAAATTCTTTGTGAAGGGCTGAGCAAGACGAACCCGGCGCGCTTAATGGGCCGGACGCGCACGAACAAGATTGTCGTGTTTCCGCCTTCGCCAGGGCGACGGCGGGCAGGCGAAGATAGCGATGAACTGGTGGGAGAACTCGTCGATGTCCAAATCGAGCAGGCCAATGGATTCAGCTTGTATGGCACGCCGGTCCTGCCAATCTCACGCGCGGCTACCAACGATCGCGTCCACCACCGGACGGATTCGCCGTTGCGAACATGATTTACAATCTGTCTTTGCAAACTGCGGGAATCATCGCAGGTGCGTTCCTCATTTTGATCAGTTTGTCCGGGTTGGTGAAACCGAGCCTCATCAGTGTCGCGCAGCGGTTTCCGCGTTCTCACGTCGCCGGAATCGTTCTGTTAACTATCTGTCTTGCGTGGACGTTTTGGCTGCTTGCGACGATCCAGATGGGCGAATTCTCTGCCTTCCGGCGGCCGCTGCTCATTGCGCTGCCGATCGGTTACGTGCTCGCGCTGCGTTTCGTCGAAGAATTTCTCGCCGTACGTGCGCTCGGAATTCTTTGCTTGCTGGCCGCCGAACCACTCCTCGACGCGGCCTTTTTACGCTACGAAACGAGCCGGCTCCTCATTACGGTATTCGCTTATCTGCTGATCGTTGCGGGACTGTTTTGGGTTGCGATCCCGTACGTGCTTCGCAATCAAATTAACTGGAGCACGCGGAGCGTTTTTCGCTGGCGCTTCCTGCACACTATTGCGTTCATCTATGGTTGCGTGATTCTCGTATTCTCGTTTACGCGATATTAAGGATCTGTAGCGGCCGCCTGTGACCGCTTCGAATAGATGCGACGCTAACAGAGCGCCGCTACAGTAAACGTATGAACCGGATTCTGGTGATCCGCGGCGGCGCAATTGGCGATTTTATTCTCACTTTGCCGGCGCTAAAGGCGTTGCGTGAGGGCTTTCCTTACGCGCACATTGAGATCCTCGGTTACAAGCACATTGCAGTGCTGGCACAGAACCGGTTTTACACTCAAGCCATTCGCTCGATCGAATACGGAGCGCTCGCCGGTTTCTTCGCTAAAAACTCGAAACTGCCGGCCGAACTGGCAAACCATTTCGCAAGTTTTGATTTGATCATCAGCTATCTCTACGATCCGGATGGAATCTTTGAGAAGAACCTGCGGCGATGCGGTGTCGAAAATCTGATCCACGGACCTGCAAAGCTCGATGATCGTGAGCATGCCGCGCGTCAGCTCGCCCGACCGCTCGAAGAGCTAGGACTGCGAGCCAGCGATTTCGCACCGAGGATTTATCATTCCACAGAAGGTCGAAAATTTGCCGAAGATTTTCTACGCGGTATGTCGCGGCCAATTCTTGCTATTCATCCCGGCAGCGGCAGCGAGACTAAGAACTGGCCGATCGAAAACTGGATCGAGTTTGGCTCACGAAGCGGCGCTTTCCAAAGCGCCACCGGTGAGTATGGGCGCCTAGGAAAGCGCTCTTTCTTGATCGTTGCCGGCGAAGCCGACGAGACCCGGTGCGCACGCCTGGAGAGCGAATGGGAAGATCGAGATGTGCGTTTCGCAAAAAACTTACCGCTGCCTCATCTGGCTGCCGTGCTCGAAGACTCGATCTTTGTCGGACACGACAGCGGAATCTCTCACCTTGCCGCGGCTGCGGGCGCAAAATGCATTTTGCTATTTGGTCCGACCGATCCAGACATCTGGGCGCCGATGAATGAGAATGTAGAAGTCATCCGTGCAGTCAGCGGAAAACTTAGCGATATTGGAATCATCGAGGTGGAAGCCGCTGTAGCTGTTGCCCTATCGGCGGCGCGATGCGTGCCCTTAAAAGAACCTCAGACTACGCTTTCGCACGGCGAAACGGCTACAGCTACGAGCTGATGCGCATCGGCATCAGGACGTAGAGAAACGGCGTCTGAATTTTCAGGATGCCGGGACTCATCTCGTCGATCATGTCGAGAAAGACCTCGTCTTCGCTGAGATTGCGCAACGGCGCCATGAGGAATTCTGGATTAAAGGCAATGGAAAAATCGCGCCCTTTGTATTGCACTGCGAGCGATTCCTTCGCTTCGCCCACTTCTGGGGTGTTGGCAGTGATGTCGATGTTGTTCTTGCTGAAATTCAGCTTGATCGAATTCGACTTGTCGCTCGCCAGGAGCGAAACGCGTCGCAGTGAATTTAGAAACGTTTCGCGCTCCAGTTTCACCCGCTCTTTTGTTTCGGCCGGAATGACTTGGCGATAGTTCGGATAATTGCCTTCGATCAATTTCGAAACCAGCAACGTCTTGTTTAGATCGAACGCGATCTGGCCGCTGCCCATGCTCACTTTCACGTCGCCGTCATCGCTAAGCAGCCGCTGCAATTCGGTGACTGCTTTTGTGGGAACAATAATGTCCACTTCATGACTGCGCGGGAATTCCAGTTCGATTTCGACCATGGCAAGCCTTCGTCCGTCCGTTGCAACCAATGTGAGCTTGTTGTCCTTGAAACTAAAAAGGACGCCGTTCAGCACGTAACGGGTCTCGTCGGTCGATATGGCGTAGGAGGTTTTCCGCAAACCGTCTCGCAAATCTTTTTGCCGAATGGTGACGACTTTCGCGTCCTCAAATTTGGGCAGCGGCGGGAATTCTTCCTCGGGCAATCCGAGAATTTTGAAAAAGCTTTGCCCACTCCGGATCGATGCCGTGTTCTTTCCATCGACATCGAACTGGATTTCGCTGGAGGGCAGCTCACGAACGATGTTGAAAAGGCGGCGGGCCGGGAGTGTGGTTGCGCCCGCTTTATCCACTTGCGCCTCGCAACTGCCGCGCACCCCGACATCGAGATCGGTTGTGGTTAGGTGGATTTCGTCACCGTCGGCCTGCAGCAGAACGTTGGAAAGAATGGGCAGAG
>Ga0193727_1001198_pt1 | contig 10667 bp, 12 predicted proteins | sample H2c2metaG_FD_143051 | JGI IMG/M metagenome (GOLD analysis project Ga0193727, IMG submission 143051) | Soil microbial communities from a riparian zone of the East river system, Colorado, United States - H2c2 | ecosystem: Environmental > Terrestrial > Soil > Riparian zone | place: USA: East River...
CTGCTACTCTAAAGATCTTACGTTCAACCGCGCATTAAACCAGGTCGTAACCCAGCGCGATCGTCGGGTGCGCGAGAACAAGAAACTCATGAATATCTATTGGGTGAGTGCCTCCAGTGATTTTGTGCTTGATAAGGTCGGCGAGATGATCCAGCAACCGGTTATTTTCATCTATATCTGCGTCAAGGACCAGAACTTCATTGCCCTCCAGGTCTCTAGTTGGCGCCAGGGTTAATTGTATATTTGCGTGTTCTTCTAGGGACTTGATGCTGAACATCTTCGACTTAAGCACACTGAATCCTTCAGGCACTGCCTCCTGGATGCCCGGGAAGTGAATATCTGCAGGCGTGTGCTTGTAGTCCTTGAACTTGGTTATGTCATTCTTGATCGTGCGGATGATCTCTCCCATTTTCGGGTCCACGAGCGCGATGAATCTCTCGCGGTCGATCAAGAAGATCTGTTTGACAAACGAAAACCACGACGCCGCCCCGATTGTCGGTTCTTTTGTAATCGTCAACGCAGAGTATAAATTGAGCAGGGCCATCTTCGCGAGAACCGATTTCTTATCGGTAACGCCGTCATAAGTGTCTCTCACGAGTTTATCGAAGGATACGCCTTTCTTCACCCTTATGCCGGGCGAGTCATTTAAGACATCTTGCAAATCCAGAAATGCGCTTGAAAGCAGATTCCATGGCACAAACTCAGGCGTCCACCTGTCGGGTGAACGAAGAACGATGGGATTCCTGATTGTGACCTTGCCATCCGTGAGCGTGAAAAACCCGGTATTCCCCTGGCGAAACCTCGAAGGAGTAGTCTCGCAGAGCATGATTTTCTCCTGAGGAAAAGCAGGAAGCTTAAATCGTCTGATCGGGGGAAATTCCAGATCGTTTGCTTGCAGTAATGTTGTATTATCGCTCACGCGCAAGAACCGGACTCTCGTGCCTGGATCATGCGCAGGCCGGTTTGTCACATCAAGCAAGCCAAGCTCAAAAAAACCTTCATTGCCCATAACATCCTCCTCATTCCGACTACGAAGCAGACCAGGCCATCATTTTGTGACAACAAACTCAGAATAGCCGCACCCATTTCATACGAAGCGAGTTGTGGCGATCGATCCAAGTCGTGGCGGCCAAAAATCATCACGGCACTCAGAGCGGCGAGTTAAAGGAGAATGTAACCAGTGTATTCTCTTCATGCTTTCCCCTTATCGTGACTTGCACGGTCTGCTCTCCCGTATCGTTGACGGTGATGAGTCCGTATTGGCCTTTGTGATCGTCAAAGATGCCGTGACTGAACGGTTTGCCCTTCTTACTGTTGGGGCGGTCGAGCGGCGCCGCACATAAGACCGGAAAGCCGCCTTTGCCGGTCGTACCGCGATTGTTCGAACCATCATCAATGGCGATCATATGAGCATCCGCGCACAGCATAAGAACATTGGTTATGCCGTTGTTCTCGATAAACGATCCCATCTCGTTGCGCTCGGTCGGGTAGCTGAACCATGCATCGGTGTCGTTGTCTTCTACCTGAGGATCGCCGATCCAGGGAACCGAGTTCACCCAGACTTGCAAGGGAAACTGGTCCCTGCCTTCAAGCAGCCTATCCTTTAGCCATTGCTTCTGGCGTGCTCCGAGTATTGACTTGGCTGCGCTGTCCGGGTCTTTGCGTGGAGTGCGCTCGGAGCGCGTATCGGTAAGCAGAAACCGGACGCGACCCACGGTGAAGGGTTGATAGATGGCAACGTCGCCTTCTCCTTCAACCAGCGGGTAATGCGGCACAGCCCGCTGATAAGCCAGCCGCGCTGCCTTGCGACCTTTAGATTTCCCGTCGCTGGCGTCGCCACAGAAGTCGTGATCATCCCAGGTATACGCCAGCGGCACATTGCGGTAAAGACGAGCCTGCCTTTCTTCCTTCAAAACTCCCCGGTATCCGTCGACGTGGGCGGCGATTTTTGTGCTGCCGATATTATCATAGTGAAGATCACCAAGGTGGATGAAAAAGAGCGGGTCTGCGAGGCGAATCAGATCGAAGACTCGATGATTTGAGAAGCTGCTGAAGAACAACTCCCCTCCTTTGGCATCGCCCGCGCACGCGAAGGTGAATGACGCCGGGTTGCCTTCGACCGGGAAGGTGCGGAAACGTCCTTGCCGCTCAGTGGCAATCGACCCGTTGATTCGCAGCGCGTAGTGAAACTGCTGGCCGGGCTGCAACCCGGTGAGAGCGAAAGCCATCACGGTCATCTCCGACGATACGCTGAGGGCTGTTGAGCCGTGAGGCCGTTGGCGAGTCCCGCTTTGATAGTGGCTTTGGCTGAAGTGACGCCTCCGACCCAGGGGCCAAAGATGATTTCGTCTGCCATATTCGGATCCTTTTCTAAGTCAAATGCAGTTGAATCCTATAAGCCTTCAAGTGCGAATGCTGTCTTCGTAGACCTGTTGAAATCCATCCAGCCGGCCTGACTTTGCAAGGCGCTGAATAATTGATTTGTTCCTTCTACCACCTGGCTTGGATAAGTCTCCATGCTGTCTGCCCCTGTTCCGCCGTCGAGCTCGTCGTAGTCGAAGGAGAACTCCCCTACTAGCGGCCAGTCGTTCTCCTCTTCGGTTAAATACCAAAAGCTCAAACTGGCTTTGATTATCGGAGGCTCCCCAAATTGAAACTTACAAAGCTTGCGGACCACCTCGTTCGCTCTGAAGTCATTGACCGTCTTGACAGCAGTATCCCCTTCAATATTGAGTTTCTCTAATCCCGGGAACAGGACAGCTATTTTCTCGATGCTACTCAAGTCAGGCCTCGTTTTGGTTTTGATTGAGCTCGAGTGAGAGAACTTGCTAACAAATGGCGGAAGAATATCTTCCTCAAATTTGGTTTTGTCTGCCTGAGGGCTGGATAAATCTTGAGCAGCAGATATGTAACGATCTGAAGCCCGATACTTCAAATTGATCTGGAAGCCGTCTTCTGCTTTGGCTTCCTTTCTCAGCCGCAAGGTAAATCCATTTTGATGCAATGCTGATTCGGGCGTATCCAGATAGGATGTTTGGCGTCTTTCTTCTTTATTTTGTCTCTCTATGATGTTTCCTCCTTCTTTCCCGATGAGGAAATCAAGGAGGCCCAGGAATACTTGAGATCCCTGATCCCGATCCTTAAAACGGTCCGCGTTGAGCATCAACTTGTATTCTCGTGAAGTGACTGGATGGTTCGATGCGCTCATCTTTTTATCCCTTTTTTTTTTAAGTGTAGTGTCCTCTTAAGCCTGGGCGGAAAACGGCGGCGCCCTGGATTTTCAGGACGGCCAGATTGTTTCTTTGTCCAATTGCTTTTCCTGCTTCTCTGTGTGTCTCACATATAAATGTTTTCTCAGGGGGAAACATTACCGACTTGTCCGCGCAGACTTTCTTCAGCCGAGCGTAAGAGTTCTTTGTCATCGCTGCGTCTCTCTCCGCGGCGAGGTGTGCTTTCAATACAGTATTTATTGTTAAGCTCGCACGAACTCGGCTATTATTCTCGGCTCTTGGATACTGCTTAGAGGAGATGAGATGGAACGAACGTTAATATTGATCAAGCCCGACGCGATTCAGCGTGGACTCATTGGCCGCATCATCGCGCGCTTCGAAGAAAAAGGTCTTAAAATCATCGGCATAAAATACTTGAAACTCACAGACGAACTTTGCGCAGAGCACTACAGTCATCTCGCCGACAAGCCGTTTTTCCCCGGCATCAAGCGATTCATGCAGCAGACTCCGGTCATCGCCCTTTGCCTCGAAGGACTCGACTGCGTCGATACTGTGCGCTCGCTCTGCGGCATAACCAAAGCTCGCGCGGCCGCCCCGGGAACGATTCGCGGCGATTGGGCAATGAGCATCCAGGCGAATCTGGTGCACGCATCGGATTCCATCGAGACGGCGGAAAATGAAGTCGAACGTTTTTTCACCGCCTCCGAGTTGTTTGATTACGAGACGGCGCGCACGCAGACGATCTACGCGGCGGACGAGTTGAAGTAGCGGTCAGGTTTGGCCGGAATCCCACGGCGCGAACTCCCTCAGATTGGGAGGTGCAAGGCCGGCGCCCTGGTGCGTTGTAATAGTATGGTCCGTATTAAGCGAAGCCTTTTGAAGTTTTTTCTTTTAGTGATTACCGCGTGGCTGGCGGTTTACGGCGCGGCGTAACAAACACTCAGCGGTTGACCCTGTTTGAAATAACGCGATCGAATCTGGGTCTGAATCAGGACTCGCAGTTGCCGGCAAGTGATCCGGGACCAGCCTTTGGAAAGCTGGATAAGATCCAGGGGTCGCCTCGCGTGATGCAGTTCGGCTTGCGTTATACCTTCTGAGAATTGGTGCAGTTTAGTCTTATGGCGGGCTGGGAAGTGTTACCCAGCTCGATTCTTTACATGAAAAGGTGAACTCTTCCTGCAATTCGAGTCTCGGTGATCCTCAGAGTTATACGGGTGTGATTAAAGGGGGGACTCGAAGTCAAGTCGTTGGGAGCCGGCTGGAGACTAACTCTGTAGGAGTCTCCTGTCGATAGATAAGGGCTGCGAACGGAATCCTGGCTCCATCGGAGCGACCTCTTGCTGCGCATTTTCAAAGGAATATCCGCTGCGAGGTCGCTCCGATGGAGCGAAGGCGAAAGCCAGGCGTCCCGTTCTATCGACAGGAAACTCCTACGGAGTTACACAACGGAAGTCCCACTTCTAATCACACCCCAGAGCTACCGCCCTAACTTTCAACTAACACCCCAGAGCTACCGCCCTAACTTTCAACTAACACCCCAGAGCTACCGCCCTAACTTTCAACTTATTGAAGGCCCGACCTGCTTCTGATACCTTTGTTGACGCGAAGAGCCGCAAAAGTTGAGAGGCGTTAAATGCCATCGCATGTGATGAGCGGCGCTGTCGCAACCAGTCAAGACCTGGTAACGGAGAAAACCGATGGCAAACGATGTACTCATACTTGGAGGGGCGCGGACGCCGATGGCCGAATACGGCGGTGCGCTGCGTGAGCTTTCAGCAATAGAACTTGGGGCGATCGCCGCAAGCGGGGCGCTTGAACGCACACGCGTCGCGCCCGAAGCGATTGACCACACGGTGATTGGCAACGCGCTTCAAACGTCGGGCGACGCGATCTACGGCGCGCGTCACGTGGCACTCAAGGCCGGCGTTCCAATTGACAAGCCGGCGCTTACCGTCAATCGCTTGTGCGGCTCCGGCATTCAGTCAATCGTCTCGGGAGCGCAGATGATTCAGCTCGGTGAAGTCAACACCGTGCTGGCAGGCGGTATGGAATCGATGAGTCAGGCGCCACACGTCATTCGCGGCGCTAGATGGGGCTTCAAGCTCGGCGAGGGCAAGCTCGAAGACTCGCTGATGGTCGCGCTGCTCGATACGCAATGCAACCTCTACATGGCTCAGACCGCCGAGAACCTCGCGCGCCAGCACGACGTCTCTCGCGAAGCTCAAGACGAATACGCGTTGCTGAGCCAAAAACGGGCGAAAGCGGCGTGGGAAGCCGGGCGGTTTGCAGATGAAGTGGTTCCCGTCGAAATCAAAACCCGGAAAGGCTCCACGCTTTTTGAGCGCGACGACCATATGCGTCCCGACACCACAATAGAAGGCCTCGCGAAACTGAAGCCTGCTTTCTCGAAGGATGGACTCGTTACCGCAGGCAATGCGTCCGGGATAGTTGACGGAGCAGCGGCAGTGATCATTACAAACGAGGAGACAGCCGGGAAACTCGAGGCGCAACCGTTGGGGCGCATCGTCTCGTGGGGCATCGCCGGCGTGCCTCCTGAGATAATGGGCATCGGTCCTGTGCCCGCGACTCGAAAGGCGCTCAAGGCAGCGGGGATGAGCTTGGGCGACATCGATCTCGTGGAAGTCAACGAGGCGTTCGCGGGGCAGTATCTCGCGGTCGAGCGAGAGCTTGAGTTGGATCGCGAGCGAACGAATGTGAATGGCGGTGCGATCGCACTCGGCCATCCGCTGGGTGCGTCGGGTACGCGGCTTGTGTTGACTGTGCTGCTCGAACTGAGGCGACGGCGCAAGAAATACGGGCTTGCGACGGCGTGCATCGGCGGCGGCCAGGGAATCGCCATGATCGTCGAAGCGGTGTGAAGTAAGGACTGAGGACTAAGGACTGAGGACTGAGCACCGAAGCGGTCAGTGCGGCACGAAAACACTAGCGCTTTAGTCAGGCCTTAGTCCTCAGTCCTTAGTCCTCAGTCCTTATGTTTGGTGGACGGAAGAAACTTGTCATGTGTCAGGTGTGCCGCGGCTTGATCGAAGCCTCGGCTAGTACCTGTCCGCTGTGTGGACGCGAGTCGGTCCCACCCGCTCGAATCTCCACCGCGGGTCTCGCCACAAGCGGCAACTTCTTCTCGCTTGTCATACTCACAATCAACATTGCGCTGTTCGTGCTGATGTCGATCGTTGAAGTGCGTAACGGGCGCGGCGCCGATGCATTTATGCAAAGCGCAAGCAACGGCGTACTGGACGATTTCGGCGCGCTGGTCCCGTCGCTGGTTGGAGCTGGTCAGTGGTGGAGGCTTGTGACGTGCAACTTTCTCCACATCGGTTTGATGCATTTGATGTTCAACAGCTCGGCGCTCTTCTCGATCGGTCCACAAGTCGAGGATCTCTTCGGCTCACAGAAATTTGTGTTCATCTACATCGGAACCGGGGTAGCGAGTGGAATCGTGTCGTACCTTTTTCTTCCCGCGGGCTCGGCCGGGGCATCAGGCGCGATCTTCGGCTTAATCGGGTTGTTGGCGGTCTATGGTTACAGACTTGGCGGAAGCTTCGGCCGGGGGTTGATGAGGCAGATGCTGACCTGGGGCGCCGTCGGGTTAATGTTTGGCTTCTTTATCGGAGCAAACAACGTCGCTCACCTTGGCGGGTTTATCGCAGGCGGTGTATTAGGGTTCGCGCTCGCGCCCGAGGCTCCGGGGACCGTTCGCGCGGCTGCGCTCTGGAACGCCGCCGCGATCGCTTGCGTCGGCGCGGTGGCCGTCAGTTTTACGATGGCTGGCGTGAATTACGGCTCGGCGCAAGAGTCCGAGGAGCGAGCTCAAAAGGAGAGGCGCGAGGTCGAGGCCAAATGGCAACACAGTAAGGATGTAATTCTCCTCGCCGAGAAAGTTCGCGACGCAGAGAAGCTGGTGTTCGATGAAAATGATTTGAATCCAAAGACGAGTCGAGACACCAGGGATATCTCAAAGGACCTGAAGTCCGCCGCACTCGATATAGAGACTGCGCCCAAAATCGACGAGCGCAGCGATCAAATCCGAAACCACCTGGTTGAGCTCATCAACAAGCGAGCGAGCGCGTTTGATACCGCTGGCCGAAGCCTTCCGGCTTTTGCTCTCGCCCCGTTCTCAGATCTGGATTCTCTAAAAGACGCGTTCAAGAACTACTACGAATGGGAAGAAAGTATCTTGTCCGAATATGGCCTCCAACGAGGGCGTAAGTGATCCCGATCTGACAGCGAGCAGCACACCAGTAATTGACGAAGATGACGGAAGACACCGCATTTCGAGTGTGCCCGCACTGCGGAAACTCAACGCCCGCATCTGGCGCGAATTGCGAGCACTGCGGAGCCGTGTCAGGTCAGGCGGCCGCAGCCGCACAAGAAGCGGCTATCGAGTATCGTTTCCTCCGCGCGGTGTTCACTCGATCGAGTCAGTTCACGATGATCCTGATAGGAATGAACCTCGGTCTGTTTGTGCTCGAATGGTTAGCCGGAGGCATGGGCACGATGTCGGCCGATCACGCCGTGCTGATCAGATTTGGCGCGAAACAAAACTCACCCATAACCCAGCAACATCAATACTGGCGCCTGGTCACCTGTATGTTTCTTCACATCGGCTTCGTGCATTTCCTGCTAAACAATTACGCGCTGTGGATCATCGGCCGGGACATCGAGCAGATCTATGGTTCAGCGCGATTTTTGATCCTCTACGTAACGACCGGCGTGCTGGCTTCGATGAGCAGCTTCTACTTTAGCCCGAATGCTGTGTCGGCGGGAGCTTCGGGCGCGATCTTCGGGTTGTTTGGCGTGATGGCGGCGTTTGCTTTCAAGTATCGGAAAGAGATTCCCGCCGCGCTCAGCCGAGACATCCGCCGAAGGGTGCTTCCAATCATCGCGATCAATCTGATGTTCGGGTTCACCGCAAGAGGCATCGTCGACAATGCGGCGCACATCGGCGGGCTGATCGCAGGCGTCGCGCTCGCGCTGGTGATACCTTTCAAGCACCCGGACGAGAAGGAGACTCCGTTTGTATGGCGCGCGCTGCAAGTATTGTGCGTTGTTGTGGTGATGGCGTCGTTTGTCGAGGCGTTTAGAAACTACGGCGGCCCGCGGTTGAGCTTCGCGAACCTTACGATGACCCCGGGATCGAAGGCTGTCTCCTATTTTGAGCATATGAAGGTGGCAAACAACTCTCTCAACGATTCCATTGACGAGCTTGAGAAGGCCTCGCAGGGCGGATCGATCGACTGGACTAATGCGCTGCGCGCCGTTGAAAGGGGCACTAAATCTGCCGAAGGTGCGCCGATAGTCGATCCGCGGGGCGAGGAGTTTCGACTCAGGCTGCTCGGTATGCTCCGGCGGCAACATGAGGTCATTCAGCGTTACTGGCAGTCGAATCAGACAGGCACGCTTGCCGTGCCCGAGGAGAAGGAGCTGCGTCGTCAGTATGACAAGTTCAGCCAGGAGTTCCGCCCGTGGCTGCGAGGGTTTATGGAGCAAAATGGATTCGAGTTTGAGGAACCGCCACAGAAGCCCGTTTCGAGTAACCGCCGGTTGAACAAACTGCTTTGAAGTAATAACCTACCAATTCGAAAATCGGCGCGTGAGCGTCCTTCGGCATTCAGTCATCATCATCGGAGGCAAGCAATCAATGGCAATCAACAATGTAGCAGTGCTCGGGTGCGGCTTGATGGGCGCAGGGATCGCCCAGGTGTGCGCTCAGTCTGGCCGCGACGTGACCGTAATCGAAGTCGCCGAAGAGTTTCTCAAGAAGGGACTCGGGGGCATCGACAAGCAGCTTGCGAGAGCCGTTGAGAAGGGCAAGCTGACCGCCGAGGATAAAGACCAAACGATGTCGCGGCTGCACGGATCAACCAATCTCGAAGACGCCGCGAGCGCGGACATTGTCATCGAAGCGATCATCGAAAACATGGACGAGAAGCATAAGACCTACCGCCGGCTCGATCAGATTTGCCGGCCCGACGCGATCTTCGCTTCGAACACTTCGAGCTTGTCGATCACCCAGATGATGACTGCCACCAGCGCCGAGCGTCAGCGCCGGTTCGTCGGTATGCACTTCTTCAATCCGGTGCCGGTAATGAAGCTGGTCGAAGTCGTGCGCACGATACTGACCGATCCCGAAGTCTTCAAGACTGCAACCGAGTTTGGCCGCGACATCGGCAAGGTCCCTGTGCAGACCTCCGATCGAACCGGCTTCATCGTGAACCGGTTGCTGGTGCCTTACATGCTGGACTCGATTCGCGCGCTCGAGGAAGGCGTCGCGTCGATCGTGGACATCGACAACGCGATGAAGCTTGGCTGCGGCTACCCGATGGGACCGCTCACGCTTAGCGACTTTGTTGGACTGGATACGACCTACTATATCGCGAACATCATGTTCGACGAGTTCAGGGAGAGGCGGTTCGCGCCTCCGCCTCTCTTGAAGCGCATGGTGATGGCAGGTCTACACGGGCGCAAGAGCGGCCGCGGGTTCTACGATTACAGCGACCCAAGTGATCCGAAGCCGATGAGCCTCTTGTAGCACAGAGCGTCAGTGGTTAGTGGTTAGTGGTTAGTGGTTAGTGGTTAGTGGTTAGTGGTTAGTGGTTAGTGGTTAGTGGTCAGAAGTTGCTTTCCGGTGATCCTTGCAAGCAGGCCATTTTTCATTGACAACGGGCACACTGACCACTGACCACTGACCACTAACCACTGACCACTAACCACTGACCACTGACCACTAACCACTGACCACTGAGGGGTTCCGTTCAGGCTTGATCGGCGAGCGGTCTACCAGTGCCAGATCTGATCGTGCCGCTCGAACACGCCGGCGATTTCGCTCCGGCGGATCATCTGAATATTGCCGATGCATGAACCGGCGGCGATTCCTCTCTCCTCGACGTCCTCCTGAACGACGTACACATCGGCTCCCTTTTCTCGAAGCTGGTTGATGTCTTCAGTTGGTCTGGCCGGATGCTTGATAGTGGCGCTGCCTATTTCGAGCGCAGGGCATTCCTGGTTGACGATATAGTTCACCGCGTTTCCCCGAAGCAGAATCGACAGATCGGCGCCTGCGTTCTTTAAGGCGCGGCTCAGCCACAGAATCGTGTCGTCTTGTTCTTCAAGTGTCGCGCGATATGCTGTTTCGACTACATTGAGTATCTTCATTTTTCCCTCCGCCCTTTGGCCTTTTACCGCGTTGGTATGACCAGGGTGTTGGTGGACTCTTGAGCCATCTTCAGAAAATCACCCGGTCCGCCGCGCTTCACGCCTTCGATCGAGTTCCCGGCGCCGCGCTCGTCAACGCACAACCCGCAGTTGACCCAGGTGAGCAGCGGATCGCCCTTTCCAATCTCGAGCAGAGACGCTACGAAGTTCCGGGTAGTTGGATGATCTTCTTCCTCGACCGTAGTTCCCTTCACCGGGTTG
>Ga0193727_1001199_pt1 | contig 10665 bp, 9 predicted proteins | sample H2c2metaG_FD_143051 | JGI IMG/M metagenome (GOLD analysis project Ga0193727, IMG submission 143051) | Soil microbial communities from a riparian zone of the East river system, Colorado, United States - H2c2 | ecosystem: Environmental > Terrestrial > Soil > Riparian zone | place: USA: East River...
GCAAGCCTCGGATCGGGGAAGCCCGCAGGCCCAGCCTGTTTCATCCTTCCCAGAGCAAAGATCCTGACCGTGATAGACCTCGACGTTCAGATTCGGGACGGATTTGAGAATCTCTTTCAGCAGGGCTGCTAAATCAGAGAAAGGACGGAGATCTAACAGCAGGGCGCACGCCTTTCGCATGGGGGCTGCTCCTAATCTACCCACACAGAGAACAGACCAATCGAGCCCGTTGGCCCAGACCAAGAAATCTATCCGGACCTGTTGGGTTTGTCGGCTTGCACCTTTAGATCTCCCATGGGCGCCGCCGGTCGATGGGCATAGTCGATACGCGTGCCTGCTTTCCCATCAATAATACATGACACCAAATGTTGTCAAATCTCTGCAATTGAAAACGCCGAGGTTTCCTTTCGCGAGGATCACGCCGCTGCGGTTACCGCTGCTGACGAGAGAGATCGCGCGAGGTCACCGGGCGGACTGAGTTCAGAAAGGCCTTTGCGCCGAGCGTGTTCAAGACTTCGCCTCGTCTGACTCCCGCTCGTCGGGCAATGCCGATGCCGAATCTAAGATTCTCCAGATCCGAAATGGAGTGTGCGTCTGTCGAGACAACGAATTTGATATTGCGCTTGCGAGCCTCCCTCGTCCACCGCGGCTCCATGTCCAGCCGGTGCGGATCTCCGCTGATCTCGATCGCCGCGCCAGCTTCGGCAATGACATCCAGGATTTCTTCGACTCGGCACGAAATCGGCGGCCGGCGCTGAACCAGTCGTCCTAACGGATGACCCCAAACTTTGAAGAAGGGATTCTTCATCGCATTGATGACCCGTCTGGTCATCTCATCCTCGTCGAGCTTGTAGCGATTGTGAATGCTGGCGATGATGACGTCGAACTGTTCGAGAATGCGGTCGGGATAATCAAGCGAGCCGTCGCGGAGAATGTCGGATTCGGTTCCCCGCAATAGCTTGATCGACACACGTTCCTGAACGCGATCGATCTCGTCCCATTGCTTCTTTAATCGATCGAGCTTTACACCGCCGGCGTAGTGCGCAGTGGGTGAATGATCGGTGATGGTGATGTACTTTACGCCCATCGACTCAGCGGCAAGCGCCATCTCTTCGATTGTATTCCGGCCGTCGGAATAGATCGTATGGCAGTGGATCATGCCTTTGATGTCTTTGATTGTTATCAAGTCATCGGGAATCGAGTGAGAAAATGCAGCTTCGATTTCACCTGTGTCTTCACGTAATTCGGGTGGCACGTACTGCAAGTCCAGATGTCGATAGATGTCGCCTTCACTTTGAACTTTCAGGATCTTCCGCTTGCCGATCAGTCTCATTGTCGTGGGGGCCAGCTCAATACCCTTCTCTTTTGCTATGCCTGACAGCCGCTTCAGATGAGCCCTGGAGCCGGTTTCATAATGAAGCAGATTCCAATATTTGTCGGGAGTAGCAACCGACAAGAAAACCCTGACGCCTTCAATAAGGCTCGCAGTCGCCGCCTCTGTTGTTTGCCTTTCAATTTGCGCGATTAGCGGGAACCGAAGAAAATGTTTGACCAGTTCTTCGGCACGCCGGGAACCGGCGGCAGTAACACGAATCGTGGATATCGTTTCTTTCCACCGCCGAGCCGACCCGGCGATATCGACGCAAACCAGATCGGGGTAAGATCGCATATGGGCGATCACTTTCTCAGCTATCTTCAACCCGTGAACCAACAGCATTCGATTATCGCGGTTCTCGTATCGTGATATCTGCTCGAGTAACGCGCTTTCGCTTTTCGCTCCGAATCCCTGTATCTCTCTTAGCTTGCCGGCTTCGATTGCCGTCTTGAGGTCATCGATACTGCTGATGCCCAGCACTTCGTCGAGCTTCTTGATCTTCTTTTGAGTGAGCCCGGGAATCTGAGAGAGTATTAGCGCGCCGCGTGGTGCTTCCGCTCGCAATCTCTCGAGGAGAGACGATCGGCCGGAGACATAGAGCTCTTCGATCACGGCAGCGAGTGATTCTCCAATGCCTTTGATCTCTGTAAGGTGGCTTTGCTCGACTAGCGACGAAAAATCACCTTCGAACTCAGCAATCGCCTGCGCGGCCTTAGCGTATGCGCGGGATCGAAACGGATCGCCGGATTTCAGCCGCAACAACAAACCTATCTCTTTAAGCGCGGCGACAATCGCAAATCTGGTCATCCCTTTGCCCGCGTCATTGTGTTGTTCAGTGCCCATAATGTGAGGATTAATCGGTCCGCCGCAACTTACTACTTACATTGTTAGCACGTGTTCGCTGATTTGATAAGAAGATATTGGTATGCTTATAAGGTAATCATAATCCCGAATGGGATTGAGGAGCGAAGCGATAAGGTAAGGGTTTCTCTAAGGGCAGCATGCTCAACACGCCTAAGAAATCCTCATCAGAGAGAACACTCGCGCCTTCCAGTCAGGCTCATCCAGGTACAGACCGTGCGCGTGAAGATCGCTGCCATCGCGGTCGTACCGGGCCTGTTCCATTTGATCCTCCAACCGCCACTGGCCGCCTTCAAGATCCGTGAACGGCAGCCGAACGTAGCACTGACTCTGGTTGGGAGCATAGTTCACCGTCACCAGCAGTCGGTGGTCATCAGGGCCTTGCCAGGCAAAGGCCAGGAAACAATCCCAGGTCCAGTTGCCCTCCCAGGCTGGTACGCATTCGAGCAATTGCCACTGGCCGTCGCGAACAACCGGCTGCCGGATCGCAGCCAGGAGGCGCTCGTAGAACTGTTCGAGCGCTTCGTCGGGGTGCTCCAGCGGCGCCCGGATCAGGTGCGGCGAGACGCGCTTCCTCCAGCCCTCTAACTGCCCCTGGTGGAAGAATCGCAAACCCGGCGACAAGTACGTAACGACCGCCGCCGCGCGGTGAACTTCCGAAGAGAACGCAGCGGCCGCCCGAGGCTCGTCGTGGTTTTCCATAAAGCGAGCCATCCCGTTCTGGTAATCCATCCGCGCGTGGAAGTGCTCGCGTACCGGCCGGGCGTGTCCTTCGCGCAGCCGGTCGTAAAGCCGCTTGTCATAAGTGTAATCAAAACCCTGTTGCTGAAGCGTCCATTCCAGGTCCCAGTAGACCTCAGCCATGAAACAAAAGTCGGGAACCCGCTCCCGCACTCGCCGGATAGCATTCGGCCAGAACGGCTGAGTCGGGATGCTCCAGGTTCGCTCAAACACATCAGGCAAAACCAACATGGCCATGTCGCAGCGCACCCCGTCACACTGCCCGGCGATCTTCAAGAGTTCCCCGATCACTGCTTGCTGGGTAGCCGGGTTCCCGTAGTTGAGTTGAAGCGTGTCCGGCCATCCCGGGAAGTACGGATCGCGCCCGTGGGCCAGAAGCAAATCGCCTTGCTTGCGCCTGGCCCAGGTATAGTTCTCGGGCGCCTGGGCCGCGTCCAGTTCGCTTCCGGGAACGTAGTACTCGGGATGATCTTCCACCCACGAGTGATCCAAGCCTGTATGATTGGGCACAAAATCGAGCATTAACCGCAGGCCAGGCTTGCCGAGCCGCTCACGCAGCCGGGCCAGCGCTGCGTCGCCGCCCAGATTGCCGTGCACCGTGTAGCCGGTGATCGCAAACCCGGAACCCGCTATGTCCTCTTCCCGCAGGTCCGGCAGAGTCTCCTCGAACTCCTTGCGCCATACGTCGCTACTGCGCGAAACCTGCCGGCTTGCCGCACCCGTCTGCCAAACGCTCAGCAACCAGACCCAGTCAAACCCCATCTCCCGCAGGCGGTCCAGTTCGCGGTCCGGAATGTCATCGAGGGTCGCACGCCGGCCGAGCGTCCTCGACAATTCTGTTAGCCAGACACGAGTGTTGATCTGGTAGAGCGTGGGAGAGCGGGATAATGCCATTGCCTTTCTATCAGTCGTGCCTGCGCAAACGTGCGAGGCGATTCGAGAGCGAGCGAGCGATCGTGTACGGCCCCACGATCAGCACCGGTCCCACCACGAGCGCCGCGCCCGGATGCGAGACGCCGAGGATGATCCACTGGAACACGGAATCCATGAGAATGCCCATCAGCAGGAGGTTCGCCACAGTCGCGAAGCCGCTCTTCGCAAGCTCCCCCCTAAGGCGCCGATGAAATAGCACGCCATACAAATACGGCGGCGATCCCGCTCGCGCGTCGGACAGGCCGCTCCGGATGCCGAGGACGATCGCGACCATGGGTTGGAAAATGAAGCGAAATCTCCCGGGACCGGTAAGCCGTTTAGGGATGTCCTCGAGGAATGCGCGCGAAAAGAGGTAGATCTCTCCTCGGTTAACATAGTCACGTAACGACCCCGGCAGCGACAATGCAAGCACGACCAGCATGAGGCCGGCGAGAATGACGGTCCCTCGCCAACCCTTTAGCGAAAGATATTGGGATAGTGCCATGGTTCTCGACGGCGCCCGCACTCATCTCACTTTCCGGAGTTGTCTGCGACGCCCAGCGGACTGTGAACATTCGTGGTTGTCTCAGCATAGGCCATATCAAAACTGACCGTAAGGCGCAAGAAAATGACAGGACATCGATCTGAAGGAAGTTAGAACAGAGAGGAAGCGAGAGCCGCGTTACAGCGCATCTTCGCCCTGATCGTTTTGAGTGACATAAGGCACCGATCGCGAGACAAACAGACGTCCGGCCATCGCTTCTTTGATTGCCAAACACAGGTCCGACGCCATTCGCGACTTCACCACATATGCAGACGCTCCCGCGGCCATCGCCACCCGCAAGTAGTCCGAGTCTTCATGCATGGTCAAGAACACAAGTCTCGCTTTTGAACCGAGTTCTCTCAGTTGAGTTGCCGCTTCGATCCCGCTCATCCCAGGCAACGAAATATCTATCACGCACACATCCGGCTTCATCAGCGATGCCGCTTCCAGGAACGCCCGGCCGTCGTCGACGACTCCGACCACATCGAATGCGCGCTCGAGCAACTGCAGGACCCTCTCGCGCATGCCAGCGTGATCTTCGGCCAATAATAGACGAGGGCGAATCAATGCGCCCCCTTTGCGAGCATGCTTATTCATCGGTCTGCCGCGATTCACTAGGGCCACCAGTCTGGGTTCGTTGCAAGATCCCCCGTTAGCTATCCTAGTCGATGCTCTTTTGAAAAAATACTGGTAAAAGTAACAGCTTGCACCAAAGGGAATTGGGGCCACGCAGGAGGAATGAAGACTAGTGCTCTCGGTTATTATTGGCGGTTGTAGTCGGAAGTGCGGTCGATAAACGCCTTCAACTCAGGGTCCAGACCCGCCATTGCGCGAATCGTCAGGCCCTGACTCAAATGGCGTGTGTCCCCCGTGATGCCATTGTAAGAGGCGCAAAAGTCCTCCCACGCGGGCGCCAGCCGGGTCACCGCGAGTCACGCAGCCACGATAGAATTCCTCGCCGCGTAGTGGACAAGCTCTGCGGTGGACTTGATGTGAAGTTGTTCCATCATGGTGTACTTATGGAAGGCAACCGTCCTCGCGGTAATTGAGAGCATGAAGGCGACCTCTTTCATCGGGCGTCCCTCGGCAAGAAGCTGAAGAACCTCCCTTTGCCGGAGCGTAAGCTTGTGAGGCTGCTTCTTGCTCATCGCATTTTGAATAAACGATCCGACCATCCCTTTCGTCACCAGGGGAGTGACGTAACATCTTCCGCGAAGAACTTCGCGTATGGCGCCGACGAGCTCCGATGATGCGCACGTCTTGAGTACATAGCCCGAGGCGCCGAGTCGAAAGGCTTCGGCAGCAAGGTCGGCGTCGTCATTCATCGTCAAGTAGATCAGCTTTACTGCTGGGCGGATCTGCTTGAGGCGCCGGCCCGCATCGAGACCGTTCAACCTCGGCATCGAGATGTCCATCACTACCAGGTCAGGGTTGAGATCGCAGACAGCATCGATCAGCGCGCGCCCGTCGGGGAAGACGCCTGCCACCTCGAATTCAGGTTCAAGCAACCCTTTTATCGCTTCAACCAGCAACGTATGATCATCGGCCAACAGTATGCGTATGGTTTTCATGGCATCCTCCTTTTCTCAGGCCCTGTTAGTTCAGGCCGCTTGAGAACATTCGTATACCGACCCTGCTCGGGCAACGCTACCCGCGCGAGGATCCGGGTGCCACGCGAAGGTTGGGACTCGATTGAGGCTTCTCCCCCGATCAGCAGCAGACGTTCTCTTATGCCGATCAGTCCAATTCCACCTTTCGCTTTGCTATTGGCGGGGTCGAAACCGCACCCCTCGTCTGAAATGCACAAGTTGATCTCACGGTGTTCGCCCGACAGCGCCACTTGCGCCTCCCGTGCGCCGCTGTGCTTGATCACATTGCTAAGAGATTCCTGAACAACACGATAAATGCACAGCGCCACATCTTTGTGAATCGAGGAGGGAATATCGAAGTGGTTGAACCGAATCCTTAATCCGTGGCGTTTTGAAAGCTCGTTGCACAGGCTCTTTACCGCGGCGACAAGACCCAGGTACTCCAATTTGGAAGAGTGCAAGTTATGCGACAGCCGGCGCACTTCCAACGAAGTCTCCTGGGTTTGCCCCCAGAGGGCTCGGAGCCGCCTTCGAACGTCACTCTGTTTCCGGGGCAAGGCTTGTATGATCTGCTCCATCTCGATTCCCATCAGCGCAAGCCTCTGACTCACATCGTCGTGAAGCTCTCGTGCGATGCGTCTGCGTTCTTCCTCCAGAGATGTGATCATCTTGCCGCTCAACTCTCGCAGGTTCGCCTGAGCCATCCGGCGCTCGGTCGTTTCGATGTGCGAAATCACCGCTCCTCCGCCACGTGCCTCACTTCGTGGGGTTACCGTGACCCGGAAGAACTTCTGGCCGGAACCGGGCAGATACTCATATTCCATCTCAAATATCTTTCGCGATCCTTTGACGACTGCATCTATCCCCTCCAGCAAGATCGCCGCCGACTCAAGTCCGTTCTCGAGGGCCAGCCGACAAGTATCGAAATAGTTGAGTCCAAGGCTGACGCCGTTCAAAAAGGGTGCGCCGCTCTCGGCATCAAAATGCCTCCCTACGCTAGCGGCAATGACTCTGCCTTCCTGGTTGACCACGACGATGTGGCATTCGAGCGAGTCAAGCATCGCATGGCTTAAGTGATCGCTCTCAAGCAGTCTCTCCTCGTCTTGCTTGCGCACAAGCGCTTCGGCGAAGACGGCGCCCAGGATCTGCAATGGCGACTCCAGATCATCAGTCCAGGCGGCCTCGTCGTGCGATGAGCCCAGCATCAATGCCCCTAAAAGCGATCCACCCGTCATCACTCCTGCGAGGACGACCGACTTGAGTCCGAGGCGCAACAAAAACTCTTCCTTGCATAACTCATCCGACGGGACTTGGGGCTGCGAAAGCAAAAGGACGCCTTTGCGACGAAGTCCATCCGCGAGCCAGGTCGAATTGTCTGCTTGCTCAGTATCTGAAATTGCCTTGAAGTTTTCGGCCGGCCAGGAGTGCGCGACCGTCAGGCCATTACCTGTGATTTGATAAAACGCGCCGTGATCGACTCCTAAAGCCTCGACGATCTGGCGGAGCCCTCCTTCGATCGCAGCATCGATGCAGTCGACGGGGAGACCAACGAACGAAGCAGAGAGATCGGCGATCAGCCTTGCAAATCGCGTTCGCTGCCGGACTGCAGCTTGACCCTCGTCCCCGAGCTTGGCGGCCATGCGCCTTGGTGCTAGAAGCACAGACGAGGGGCCGCGCCGCATCGCCATGCCCATCCTGCCGCTGACGGTACTCCTGTAAGTTCGATCTTCGGAGGCCATAGAATCAGTTCTCCAGTAGCTAGTGAGCGTTCGATCTGTGTTGATCGACTGCTTTGTTAACATCGCGGATCAGAGATGCTTCGTTGAATGGCTTGCTGACGAACTCAATCGCACCGGCCTTCAACGCCAGAGCGCGCGACTGCTCGTCACTATGTGCAGAAAGAAAGATAATGGGTATCTGCCATTGGCCGGCGGCTAACCGGCTTTGCAGTTCAAGGCCGCTCATGCCGGGCATTCGCAGATCGAGAATGAGGCACGACGACCGTTGAAGGTCGCCAGTGTTGAGGAACTCTTCCGCGGACGCGAAACCATCTACCTCGAATCCGACAGATCTGAAAAGCCTTCCCAGACCTTTGCGGATCGATTCGTCATCATCGACTATTGAGATCAAGACAGCTCCCTTCGTGTTTGCAATCATGGGGCACGCGCCTTTGCCAGGGGCAGTTACTCTGGCCGAAAGTCCGTTGTTGATCTTGGGGTTGTTTGTTCGAGCAGGAGAATACTACCGGGCAGACATACAATCTATTGGGAGTTGGGGAGAAAGGACTGTACTTTGGTGCAACACGGTTAGCACTTTGAGGTGGTAATACCCAGTCTTTCCGCCATGGCGCCAAGCTCTGCCGGAGATTCCGCCTGCATCTTCTCCATCACTTGATGTCGATGGGCTTTTATAGTCCTCTCGCTCGTGCCCAATTCCGCGGCGGCCTGCTTGTTGAGCCTCCCGGTGACGATCAAAGAAAAGACCTCTCGCTCACGAGGCGTAAGAGTCGCATATCGCTGGCGCAGGGTTGAACTTTCGTTTTGCTGTCGTTTTGACGCGCGGTTACGGTCAAGAGCCGCGCCGACTGCGTCGAGCAGATCTTGTTCGTGAAAAGGCTTGGTCAGGAAATCCACGGCGCCGGCTTTCATAGCGCGAACCGACAAAGGGACGTCGCCGTGACCGGTGAGAAAGACAATGGGAATAAGCACGTCCGCCTCGGCCATCTGTCGCTGAAGGTCTAAACCGCTCAAACCGGGGAGCCGCACATCAAGCACCAGACAGGCAGGCGCATCTCTCCGCTTGCTGTCGAGGAACTCTGTCGCCGAACTGAAGCTGACGCACTCGTGACCCACTGAGCGAAAAAGCCGCTCGAGCGACCTGCGTACTGAAGGATCGTCATCCACAACATAAACAACATCAGGCAACTCAGTCATAACACCCTCTCAATAGGGATTGGCAAAGTGAATCGAAGTGTCGCGCCCCGTTCTTGGTTAGATTCGGCCCATAGCCTCCCGCCGTGAGCCTCGACTATCGTCCTGCAGATCGACAGCCCCATGCCCATCCCGTCCGGCCTGGTTGTATAGAAGGCGTCAAAGATGCGCTCCAGGCTCTCCGATGCTATTCCGACTCCGGAGTCTCTCACCTCGATCAGCACGCCTCCCGATTCATCTTGCGCCGTCTGAACCAGAAGGTTTCGGTCTCGGTCTTCGACTATGCTCATCGCATAAACCCCATTCATCATAAGGTTGAGCATGACTTGCTGCATCTCGACTCGATCGGCTTCCACCTTCGGAAGACCCTCGGCCAGCTCAATTTTCAACGACACTTTCTTCCCAACAAGATCATTCCGAACAATAGCGACGACTTCCTCAATGACTTCATTGATTGCCAGAGGCTCTGTGCTATGAGCGCCTTTCCTGAGCATCGTGCGGATACGGCTTACCACATCGCTCGCACGGTGAGCGTCGTGGATGATGTCTTCTATTGCCTCGCGGGCCTCGCCGAGGTTTGCTTTTCCATCGCCAAGCATCCGGCGGGCTGCGTTTGCATTGGCGACCACGGCTGTAAGCGGCTGGTTGACTTCATGAGCGATTGTGGCGGCAAGTTCTCCGGTGGTCATCACGCGGCCGATGCGAGCGAGCTCTGATTGGGACTGTTGCAGAGCCTCTTCGGCCTGCTTGCGTTCGGTTATTCCTTGCAGGACCAGGACCAGGTAATCGACCGTTCGGTCTGCACGTCGTACACAGCGGGCGGATATACTCGAATAGACGGTGTGACCATCGCGGTGTATGAACCGCTTCTCCATCGTATACCCCTCGGTCTCACCGCTCAGGGTCTGCTCCAATAGCCGCACATTATCAGCCACGTCGTCAGGGTGTGTTACGTCAACCCAGCTCTTCCCCGTCAACTCGTCCATCGAGTAACCCAGCATATCGCAGAGCTCCTGATTGACCTCGACAAAGCGACAGTCAGGCGATGTGATTGCCATGCCGATCAACGGCAGCTCAAAGTAACGCCGGAATCGCATTTCGGCCCGCTTGCGCCCGGTGATGTCACGCACGATGCACATAACCCGATCGCCGTCGAGCTTTACCATGCTGGACTCATAGTAGCGTTCCTCCCTGCCCATCTGGAGCGAGTAATCAAGCATGACCGGTTCGCTTGACTGCGCAGTTTGTTCAATACATCGCTCGAACGATCGGGCAAGTTCTTGTGGCAACACCTCGTGCATGTTTCTTCCAATGAAATCCTCGGGAGGCACGAACAACTCGCCCGGAGCTCTTGCATGGTAATCCAGATAAGTGCCGTCTCTCGCGAGTATGAAGATCAGGTCGGGAAGCGCCGTGAGCATGGCGCGATTTCTGGACTCGCTCTGGCGCAGCGCGTCATCGGCGCGCTTGCTCTCGGTGATGTCGGTGTCGGTCCCGACCAGGCGGATTTCCTTCCCCTCATTGTCCCTGACGACGTTTCCACGGGCTAAGAACCAGCGGACGCTGCCGTCTTTGTGCAGCATGCGATGCTCGGACTCGAGGCACGGCGTCTCGCCGTCTCTGTAAGCCTGAGCCTGCTTGAAGGCCTGTTGGACATCCTCCGGGTGCACTAACCGGCTCCAGTCATCGATATGGTTGCGGATCTCGTGATCC
>Ga0193727_1001200_pt1 | contig 10659 bp, 10 predicted proteins | sample H2c2metaG_FD_143051 | JGI IMG/M metagenome (GOLD analysis project Ga0193727, IMG submission 143051) | Soil microbial communities from a riparian zone of the East river system, Colorado, United States - H2c2 | ecosystem: Environmental > Terrestrial > Soil > Riparian zone | place: USA: East River...
ACTCGGCGCTCGTATCACTGCTGCAACACGCGATGGAGAGCCGCAACCTTCGCGTCGCAACCTTTGCCGACGGCGAGATCGCGGTAGCAGCGCTCACCGGCGCCGCGCCCGAGGTGCAGGCAGCTCTGATCCTCCTCGGCGTAGACATCCCCGCGTTGAATGGGCTCGACGTGCTGCGGCGGCTCAAGGCCGGCGAAATAACGAGGTCGAGCCGCGTGGTGATGCTGACATCCCGCACCGGAGAACGCGATGTGCTTGCCGCGCTCGAGCTGGGTGCCGCTGACCACATTGCCAAACCGTTCAGCGTTCCAGTTCTGATGCACAAGGTTCGCGCGATGCTGAAGCAGGGCCACGCGTGATAAGCAGGCAGCTCCTTAACATCGCGATGTTCGTGGAGCTCGGACTTCTGGTGCTGGCGGTCTGTCTCTTCTTCGCGCACGGGCTGTGGCTCTTCTTCTATGAGCGGCGGATCCAACGGCTCACGGCATTGGGGCGTGATTCGCTTGCTCATCTTGCGACGCGCGGAACCGTAAATCTCGAGGAGATCGAAGCTCTCCGGCGACTTCCGCACGACGTGCAGGTAATCGCCTTCCTCGAGATGTCGCGCCACTTGAGTGGAGCAGCCAAGGAGCGGCTCAGTTTTGTCGCGGGGCAGGTCGGGGTCGTGGATCGCGCCCGGAAATTGTGCGACAGCAACCGGTGGTCGCGGCGTCTTCGCGGCGCTCGCATCCTGTCGCGACTCGATGTGGTTGATCCATTGGTGCAGCGACTGCTGTTGGATCCTCATCCCGCCGTCCGCGCACAAGCCGCGGAATGGGCGGGCGCTCAACCATCGGTCACAGTGATCTCCGCCATGCTGAAGCTGCTGGCCGACCCCGCGACGCAGGCGCGCTTTGCCGTGCAGAACGCGCTTTTGCGTATGGGCGCCGTCGTCGCGGGACCACTCGCAACGTTCCTGGAGAGAAATTCCGGTCGCGCGGCGGAAGCCGGTCTTCGTGTTGCCGAGTCGCTGGCCGAGCCAAGGTTCGGGGCCGCGGCGCTGCGTCTGTCGCGAACCAGTGATGTGGGTGTTCGGATCGCGGCGGCGAGGCTGTTGGGTGCGGTGGGCGATGCGGGGGGCGCCGAGCGGCTCATAGAGCTGCTCGAAGACGATGACCCGAGTGTGAGAGCGGCCGCGGCGCAGGGACTCGGACGGATGCAGCACTGGAAGGCGGCATCACTACTGGCGTCTCGCCTCCGTGATTCTGCCTGGAGAGTCCGGCGCGCGGCAGGTCTCGCGCTTCGATCGATTGGCGCTCCTGGTGCACTGTTCCTGCGACGCGCGCTCAAGGGTGACGACGCGTTCGCGGCTGACATGGCGCAGCAAGTTCTCGACCTTCCCGCTGCGGCCGCGTCGGCTTGAGCGAAATCATGCAGTCCGCGCTCAGCCAGATTCTGCTCAAGGGCCAGTTCCTCGTCCTCTTGTTCTTCCTCACGGTCAACGCGTGGTATCTGGTTCTGCTCGTCAGCTCGCTGCTGGAGCTGCGCCGCCACATGCTCCTCATCGCCGACGAGAGCCGACATCTGTTGTTGAGCTCGACGCTCTCGCCCACGATTTCGATTCTCGCGCCGGCGTTCAACGAGGAAGCCACCATCGAGGCGAGTCTGCGGGCGCTGCTGGCACTCCAGTACCCGAATCTCGAGGTGATCGTGATCAGTGATGGCTCGAAGGATCGGACCGTTCAGGTTCTCGTCGAACGGTTCGACCTCGTTCCCGTGAAGACCATCTACGAGCAGCGCATCAAGACGAAGCCGGTGCGGTCACTCTATCGCTCCTCGACCTATCCATCGCTCGTCGTTGTCGACAAGGACAATGGAGGAAAGGCCGACGCCCTGAACGTCGGGCTCAGCTTCGCGCGCGGAGAGCTGGTGTGCGCGATGGATGCCGACACGCTGATCGAGGCAGACGGACTGCAGCGCATGATACGTCCCTTTCTGTATGAGACCGACGTGGTCGCGACGGGGGGGACGATTCGAGTCGTCAATGCATCGGAAGTGAAACACGGCCGCGTCGTCAGGACTTCCGTTCCGACGCGCCTGCTTCCGGGCGTCCAGGTCGTCGAATACCTGCGCGCGTTTCTGTTCGGCCGTCTCGGATGGAATCGGCTTGGGGGGAACATCATCATCTCCGGAGCCTTTGGACTGTTCCAACGCGACGCAGTGGTGAATGCGGGGGGTTATCTCCACGATACGGTTGGCGAAGACATGGAGTTGGTGCTGCGCCTGAAGAGGCTCTCGTACGAGCGCGCCGGGCCTGGAAAGATTGCGTTCGTTCCCGATCCCGTGGCGTGGACCGAGGTGCCGGAGTCGGTAAAGGTGCTCGGGCGTCAGCGCGACCGCTGGCATCGCGGGTTGGCTGACGTGCTGTGGAGACACCGCCGGATGATGTTCAATCCCCGATACGGAGTGACGGGCCTCTTCGTTTTCCCGTATTACGTGTTCGTAGAGCTGCTTGCCCCGGTTATCGAGGCGGTCGGCCTGATCGCCTTGGCTGTCGGCCTCGCGACGGGGGCCGTCGACTGGACAATCGCCGGACTATTCTATCTCACCGCGTACGGACTGGGCACGGCTCTCACCGCATTCACGCTGATTCTTGAGGATCTGAGCTTTCACCGCTACGAGACATTCCGGGATCGCGCGCTTCTTTTCTGGTGGGCGCTCGTCGAAAATCTCGGCTACAGGCAAATGACGGTTTACTGGCGGCTGCGCGGCCTCTGGAAATTCCTGCGCGGAAACAAGGACTGGGGCAGCATGGAGCGAAAGGGGTTCCGTCCGGTTACGGCTTCGTAATGGGTTTAGATAATGGCGCAGTCGTCCGGCGGTGCATAATCTTCGCGAAGGCAGGTCGTGCTCGCGGCTGGTCGCCGCGTTCCCCGGGAATCTGGAGGACATCATGAAACGCCTCGCCTACATCAGACGCCTCGCCTACATCAGACGCCTCGCCTACATCAGACGCCTCGCCTACATCAGACGCCTCGCCGGTATCTGTGCCGCCGGGGTTGCCGCGTCGATCATGGGTTGCGCGTCCAACCCTCCGTCGACGCAGGTAACCGCCAGCGATTTCGATCTCAACCCGCTCGTCGGTGAATGGCGCGGGAATTACAGTAGCGCCGAAACCGGGCGAACCGGGACGGTCGCCTTCACGTTGCGGGCGGGCGAGTCGTCCGCGTCGGGAAACGTTGTAATGATCCCGCGCCCCGACTCGATGCTGACTACGAGCGAGCGAGAGCTCGTGACCAACGTCGCGGCGCCCGGGAGATCGGTTCTCAAGATTCATTTCCTGAGAAAGGAAGGGGGCAATCTCAGCGGGACGCTCGATCCATATACGGACCCGGATTGCGGTTGCCCCGTCACCACGACGTTTCAGGGAACGTTCAAGGATGCGCGCACAATCGAGGGAACGTTCAGTACCGTTCCATCCCAGCCGGGCGGAAAGGTTACCGGCGGCTCTTGGAAGGTTACGCGCGTGAAACGGCTGTAACTCGTGGCGCCGGAGTCGACGATCGGACTCAGGAGTCCTTGTCGGGCTCGTCGTGCACCGCGATCTCGAGATGGAACCGGTGGAGGAAGCGCTGCAGCGCCGGCGCGAATAGCACGCCCACCGTGGTGATGAAGGTCACGCCACTGAAGAGCGCGTAGAAACCGGCAAAGAGGTGCAGATTCAGCAGTCGCTCGCCGGTGAGCGCGAGCGGGTCCGCCGGAGGTCCCTCTCCGGCAAGGATCATTGACGCGTAGTAGAACGATTCTATCCAGCCGAGTCCGCCGAGTCGGTGATAGCCGGTCATGCCGATGATTAGTCCGCCGCCGACGAGGCCGGCGGCGATCGCGGCGTTGTGAACCATACGGCTGACAAAGAATCGCCATGGCGGGATCGGTCTCATCATGATCGCCGGATCCGGCAACGGCCCAGTAACTCTGCGATTGAACGGCATCAGTCTCTCCTTTGTGCTCTCATACGATTATCACCCTCCTCGGCGTTGCGCTAAATTTGATGCATCAACTGGAGAACAGATGCCGAAGACCGGTGCGACCGCACGACCCGCCGCCAAGAAAAACAACAGCAAGCCACCCACAGCGGCGCCCGCGAGGGACGTCAAGAAGCCAGTCGCTAGCGCTCCGACCAAAGACTCCGCCAAGCCACCGGTCGCTGCTTCGTCAGGCAGCTCGCTCGAGATAAAAGACACACGCACCAGCAAGACGTACAGCGTGCCGATCGCCGACGGCGCGATTCGCGCACCTGAACTCAAGAAAATCAGGACGAGCGACCCCGACGACACGGGGCTCATGAGCTACGATCCGGCGTTTCTCAACACCGCATCGTGCCGCAGCGCCATCACGTTCATCGACGGCGACAAGGGAATACTGCGCTACCGCGGTTATCCAATCGAGCAGCTCGCGGAAACCGCGACGTTCCTCGAGGTCGCGTGGCTGCTTCGCCACGGCGAGCTGCCGAACCAGCAGGAGTACGACCAGTTCGTGCACGAGATCACGTTTCACACATACGTGCACGAGAACATGCGGAAGTTCCTCGAGGGCTTCCGCTACGATGCGCATCCGATGGCGATGCTCAATAGCTCCGTCGCCGGCCTGGCGGCATTTTATCCGTCGGCGCGCAACATCTTCGACGAGACCGAACGGAACATCTCGATCATCCGCCTGCTGGCGAAAACCCCGACTATCGCCGCGTTCTCGTACCGGCACGTAAAGGGTCTCCCGTTCGTATATCCCGACAATCGACTGTCATACGTCGAGAACTTCCTGTCGATGATCGCGCGAATGAGCGAATCGAAGTACGAAGCGAACCCGGTTTTCGCGCGTGCTCTCGAGATCCTGTTCATTCTGCACGCCGACCACGAGCAGAACTGCTCGACGAATGCGGTGCGCGCCGTGGGATCTTCGCACGTCGATCCGTTCTCTGCGGTATCGGCCGGTGTGGCCGCGCTGTTCGGTCCGCTCCACGGAGGAGCGAATGAGCAGGTCCTCCGAATGATCAACGAGATCGGAAACGTCAAGAACGTCCCCAAATTCATCGAGACGGTGAAGAGCGGGGAAGGCGGGCGGCTGATGGGATTTGGTCACCGCGTCTACAAGAGCTACGATCCACGCGCGAAGATCGTGAAGAAGCTGGCCGACGATGTGTTCAAGATCGTGGGTGTCGACAAGGATCTCGAGATCGCCCTCGAGCTGGAGAGGATTGCGCTTTCCGACGATTACTTCACGTCGCGCAAGCTGTACCCGAACGTCGATTTCTACACGGGCCTGATCTATCGCTCGATGGCGTTCCCGACCGATTTCTTCACGGTGCTGTTCGCGATCGGACGGATGCCGGGTTGGTTGGCACAGTGGGAGGAGATGCTGCTCGACAAAGAGCAGAAGATCGCGCGACCGCGACAGATTTACACCGGACCGGCGGAGAGGCAGTACCGTAGCAAGTTAAAGGCGAGATAAACAGATATCGGATCACGTTCTGGGGCTGATGCGTCCGAAATTCGCGACTATCGCGTCCCCCAGAAGTGACACGGCTCCTCTCAGTTCGCGCGATTCCGAGCTTAACAACACGGCGCGGTAGTTGCCCCCGGGTTCCTCCGACATCCTCCCCGTCGGGTGATCCCAATGAAGCCGTTCCTGACTCTCAATGCAGGCGCCGCAGTTCTCTTTTGTGCATGTGTCCGGACCAACGCAGCGCTGATCGATCCCAGCGTGCAGCTCGCCCGAACCTGTCCAGACGCGATAAAGCTCTTCACAACCCCCGATAAAGTCGGGCACCCCTATCGCGAAGTCGCGCTGCTCAACGCCAAAGGCGAATCCAATTGGTCGGATGAGGGCGACATGATATCATCGATGCGCGACAAGGCGGCGGAGGTCGGCGCCAACGCCATCATACTGAGCAAGATCGACGAGCCGAGCGCTCTCACCAAAGTGATCGGCGAGGTGGCGAAGACCGGGAGTCAGCGGAAGGGGAATGCGCTGGCGATTTATGTCCCGTCGGATTCCACGAACACCGCGACGATTTGCGCCAGGAAGAAGTGATCCTCGCGAGGAGTTGGCGGGGCTCGGCCAATCACCGTTGGATCCGAGGCTAGCTCGCTGCGGTAGCCAGCTCAACCCCTTCCGCCGTAAGTAGCGCCTTCTTCACTCCGGGCAATCCGCTGTAGCCGCCGATCGAGCCGTCGCTCATCACCACGCGATGACACGGGACGACGACCGCGACGGGATTGGCCCCACACGCCTGCGCTACTGCCCGCGTAGCCTTTGGCCGGTTGATCGCCTGCGCGACATCGAGATAAGTGCGGGTAGATCCGGCCGGAATCGCGAGAAGCTGGTCCCAAACCTCGCGCTGAAAAACGGTACCCTGCAAATCGAGCGGGAGAGCTTTGTCGAGACTCCGCCCACCAATTCTCTCCTGAACGGTATCGAGTGCCGGCCGCAGCCCAACATCGTCCCGCGTTATTTCCGCCTTTGGAAAGCGCGCGCGAAGGTGCTCCTCCGTTCCCGCATCGGACTCCCGCAGACTGACAGCACACACGCCTCTGTCGGTCGCCGCGACGAGCACACTCCCAAGTGCGCTCGGCCCGGTAGTGAATCTGATTTCCATTCTGCTTCTCCGATTGATCTCTGACAATATCGCAAGTGCGATTGCCGCTCTGCCAGTCTTCACCGGACGCACATTACTTCTTCTGTCACCGAAATCTCGCTTGGCGTCGCCTCGAGCTGCGCGGTGGTGTCCGGCTTTAGAACCAGCATCGACACCTTTGCTGATTGCATTACCGCCGTTGCGACGCTGCCGCGAAGCATTCGGGCGAGCCCACCGCGACCGTGCGTGGCAATCGCGATGAGATCGGCACGCTCACGCCCGGCATAATCCCCAATGGCGCTGGCGACATTGTCGCCAATGACGATGTCGGTTCTTACGGGCGTGCCGCCGCGACGAAGGGTGGTTGCCACCTGGAAGAGATATGACCGCGCCACGGAGATGTCCTTCTCCCACCACGGGTGGGTGGGGTCGACGACATCCTGATGCGAATTCGATCCTGGAGTGAGTACGCTGAGCAGTGTGATCTCCGCATCCTCGAATTTCGCCAGTGCTACTATCCCGGGAAGGATTTGCTCTGCCAGGCTCGATCCATCGAGCGGAACTACAATGTGCCTGAACGCTTCGCTCGGCCGCGGGTTCAGGTAGCTCGTCGGCGGCTTCACCACCAGCACCGGAATCGTCGTGTGGCGGATCAACGAGTCGGTTACGCTTCCAAGCGAGAGCCGAGCAAGGCCGCTGCGTCCGTGCGTGCTGATGACGATGAGGTCGACATGATGGCGTCGCGCATATCCCTCGAGGACATCGCCAACCGGCCCACCATGAAGATCGGCGGTGATGTCAGCCTTCGATTCACTTCTGCACTCCGCGGCCAGCGCGTACAGCTCGCTCCAGGCCCGGTCACGCTCGCTGAGATCTACATCGGTCGCAGGAATTCCCTCGGGGGCCGCCGCGAGACTGAAGAACGAGCTGGTTCCCAGCACGCGCACGAGGCGGACTTTCGCGTTGCAGCGTTCCGCCGTTCTGAGTGCGACACGAATGGCTTCGCGGTCGAATCCGGAGCCATCGGTCGGGACCATGATCACTTTGTACATACAGCCTCCTTGAGCTACGGTTCTCCGCAGCGCGTATTTTGAGAAGCGATCGTAAGGACCGCAGTTCCCACCACTGGCATCGTGCTCTCGATTCTCGCCGGCAGTCTGCAGGCGTCATCGGTCAGATGAATCCGGATGATGCCCTCTCCTTTGTAGTGTTGTGGATCGCGCACGTGCATCTCCACCAGAATCACGTGCAGCTCGCCCATTGGAGTCGGTATCATCTCGCGGCGGATCACACTCACTGTCGTCGGGTTTCGACTGGAGTCGAAGTGTCTGTCGAGGCGATATGTCGTTCCCGGCGTCATTGGGAGCGTCCGGATGTAGTACATGAACGACAGCTCGTCGAGAGGCAGGTCGCTTGGGCTCAGCCCGGTCTCGCCATTCGCTGCCTTCCACTCCTTCTGGTCTGGATAGAGGTCCACTGATTCGTCGTGTTTCGACAGTGGGTTCTGTTCGTGCTTGAAAAAACGAAGCGACGACCGGCGAAGCGGGTCGAACCACGATGAGCTGCGGCTGATCGCGGAGAGCAGCGCAATCCGGATCTTCGAATCGAAGCGCAGAACGTATGTGCTGGTCCCGCGAACATCGACCGGTCCTTCGATCCACATCGTCGCCGTTCCTACCTTGCCACCACGGGCGACGCTCACTTCGTAGCTGAGCTTCTCTCCAATCGAGAAGGGCAGTGCAACGCTTTCCGATGGGGCCTTACCGCTGGCGCACACACCTAGCAGTGCGAGGGCGATAAGCCCGGGTTGCGCCATCCTTATAGTACGGCGCCCGTGCCGCGGGAATTGCGGGCCAGGTGACTCGAGGAGAGAGCTAGGTATCATCCCTCAAGATGCGGCTCGATCGTGTTCCCAACTGTCGGGGAGCACGATCGACTTTCGAGGAGATGCTCCCCGTTTTAGTGAGGGAAAGCCTTACCTGCTCGCTATTGCTCGGGTTTAGCTCTCGACGGTGAGAATGCCAATGGCGCCCTTCTGCCTTTCCTTGCTTCGCTGAGGAAGTGACCTGCGGTGGCAGAGCCCTGGCTCACGGGCTAATGCGTCAATCACTGTAGGGGTTTCCCTCAGGAATGGAGGGGGATACCGCGTCGAAAATTCAGCGACATCCCCGCGAAAGTTGAGGTGAAGTCCGACAGTCCGCATCGACGTCCATTCGTATCCTCAGTGCACAACAGAAGCATCCGCATTCACGACAGAGGATATGAAGATGAAAAAGACCCTTATTACTGTTTCCGCGCTGATCGCTGTGACCGCCACCGCGGGCGCACAGAGCGCCAGCGCGATTCGACTCCGCCTCGATCCGACAAGCGAAGTCACCATTGAAGGGACTTCTTCAATGCACGCCTTCCACTGCAAGACCAATAAGATCAACGCCTACGTCGATGTAGATCCTGGCTACGCCAAGGATCTCACCAAGGTCGCGCGTCCGATCGTGAGCGTGAAGGTGAACATCGTCGTGCGGACGCTGTCCTGCGGCAATGGCCAGATGGACAAGAACATGTACAGCACGCTCGATGCTGATAAGAACCCGCTCATCAAGTACACGATGTCGAACTACGACATTCTCGATGGCACCAAGTCACCTGCGGCATTCGCAGCGAAGACCACCGGCACCCTGTCGATCGCCGGTCAGGAAAAAGTCATCAACATGAAGATCAACGCCGAGCGACTGAGCGATGGCGAGGCTACCGCACAGGCAGAGGAAGCGATTCTCATGACCGACTTCGGCATCAAGCCACCCAGCTTCATGTTCGGCAGGCTCAAAGTTGGAAACGAAGTCACAGTCAAGTTCAATCTGAAAGCGGGACCGGAACTTCTGGCCCAGCTCGCCTCGATATCGAACGGCGGCGGGAAGTAGAACGCGCGCACGAACGAACAATCACGCAACAACGAATACCATAAAAGGAGACTACGACCATGAAACGCACCTTCCTCGTTCTCACTGCCGCGCTCACGACGGTTGCTTTCGCGCCTCGATCGAACGCCCAGGGGACCAACAAGATGTCCGCCCCGACTACCCCCCCAACGGCCACGAAGATCGACACTGCGTCGGGCGCTCTCGTCCTGCCGGAGTCGACGACGATTGACACAGTCAAGAAGACCGTTGTCGCCAAGCGGAAAATGAGCTTCCTGTCGACCGCACCAGGCGTCCAGATGCAGAACTACCGCCCCGAGGACAAGCGTGGCATCAATGTCTTCGAAGCACCGAAAGACGAAGGGATCGGCTACGACGGATTCAAGCTCCAGTGGGGCGCTGCATTCACGCAGCAGTTCCAGGGTCTGGATCACAGCAACACCGCGACTCCAGTCCTCGTCACCACAGCTGGCGTCACGACCAATTCAAATCAGCTGATTCGCATCGGACACGGCCCCAACACTGCGACTGCTAACCTTTACCTGAATGGTCAGCTCGCACCCGGCATCCGTGTCGCGATGACCAGCTATGCCTCGGCTCGGCACCACAACGAGACGTGGGTAAAGGACGGCTATCTGCTCGTCGATGCTTCGCCGATCGACTGGAAGCCACTCAACGACATCATGAAGTACGTGACGATCCGTGCCGGTCAGTTCGAGATCAACTACGGAGATGCTCACTTCCGTCGCAGTGACAATGGCAACTCGATCCGCAACGCACTCGTCGGCAACTATATCATGGATGCCTTCACGACCGAAGTCGGCGGTGAAGTCTACGTCCGCGCAAATGGCTTCCTGGCGATGGCCGGCGTCACCGGCGGCGAGAGCAAGGGCGTGATCACTACGCCACAGAAGCGGTCACCCAGCTACCTCACCAAGATCGGCTACGACAAGCAGTTCAGTCCTGACTTCCGCTTCCGCCTCACGGGTTCGGAATACGCGACCTCGAGCTCGGTGAGCAACACGCTGTTCAGCGGCGACAGAGCTGGATCGCGGTACTATGACGTGCTGCAGAACACTGCTTCGACCGAGGCCGCACAAGCCTGGTCCGGCGCGATCCAGCCGGGTCTCA
>Ga0193727_1001202_pt1 | contig 10632 bp, 9 predicted proteins | sample H2c2metaG_FD_143051 | JGI IMG/M metagenome (GOLD analysis project Ga0193727, IMG submission 143051) | Soil microbial communities from a riparian zone of the East river system, Colorado, United States - H2c2 | ecosystem: Environmental > Terrestrial > Soil > Riparian zone | place: USA: East River...
ACTCGGGTAATCTTCATGACGGACTCCTCTCTCGACGACTGTGAGCGACATCCTCAGTCTGGCACTCGATGCCGTATAGGGGGAGGAGTCCATTCCATTGGGCTTCAGCCCACCATCTGCCTCCACAGTCCACAGTGCTTGACCAGCTCCCCTGTTGAAAGCCGCCGGAGTGACTGCAAAAAACAGATTGCTGGAGGTTCGACCTGCCTCGAGATTCCTTGCGCAGATCAGATGTCCAGGTCGACGCAGTTCAGGTAGATGTGTTGCATCCTTGCGTCCTGCTGTGTCGTTGCGAACGACTCGACGGCGCATGTGCCGGAGATGATTTCCGCCGATCGCCCGATGTAGGCAATCAGCTGCCAGCGGTTGCCGGGCGCGTGCAGCGCGGCGGGATCGATGACCGGGCGCGGCGAATAGCCGGGAGTTTCCAGATTCGTCAGGTCGATGCCGATGCGACCGCCGCCATCGGCTACCTCGAAGTAGCGCAGCGGCCCGCCGAATCCGAACGTCTGGCCGGCGTAGGTAATGACCACCTCGGCATACATCGAGACCGGCTTGGCGGCTTCCGCCGCCCTCACCGCCGCCAGCGCTATCGCGGCCGCAAAGAAGAATCGAACGTATACCGCATTCATGGCAACTCCCGTTGGCGACTGGACTCCTGTCGTTTTTCGCTGTCCCTCATTGATGAGTTCAGCTTTTCCGCCGTGCGATTACCAACGTCGCGGCCCCATAGGCACAGGTTTGGCCTGCCCCCTTCCGTCTTCGGCACCTTCCCCCGCAAGCGGGGGAAGGGAAGATGAGAGATGCTGCGTTACCGTGCGACAGGCCGATCGCACCATGGCCGCAGCGGCGCGGCAGCGGCGCGCCGTGCCCGGTTTCGGCCCGTTGGCATGTCCGTCGCCTTGCTTAAAACGCCTACAATTGCCGATTCGACTTCGCTGGCATTTTGATGGCGCTCAACTCGACCACCTACAAGGCCGAACTGGCGATCAGCGACATGGATCGCCACTACTACGCGACCCATGTACTGACCGTGGCGCGGCATCCGTCCGAGACCGAAGAGCGGTTGATGGTGCGCCTGCTTGCGTTCGCACTGTTCGCCGACGAGCGCCTGGCATTCGGCAAGGGCATCAGCAGCGACGACGAACCGGACCTGTGGCGCAAGGATCTGACCGGCGAGATCATCGAATGGATCGACCTGGGTCAGCCGGACGAGGGGCGCATTCGCAAGGCCTGCGGCCGCGCACGCCAGGTGGTCGTGATCACCTACAGCGGACGCGGCGCCGACATCTGGTGGGACAAGAACAAGGCGCAGCTGGCGCGCGCGAAAAATCTCACGGTGATCGACATACCGGCGTCCGCCGTGGCCGAGCTCGCCGCGCTGGCCAACCGCACGATGCGGCTGCAATGCATGATCCAGGATCGCCAGGTGCAGGTGTTCGGCGTCGACGTTGCAGTCACGATCGACCCGACCGTGCGCATGGCGCCGGCGCAACCGGGCCGGTGAATACGTGGCCGACGCGTTCGATGCACTGATCGTCGGCGGCGGTGCCGCCGGCCTGATGTGCGCGATCGTGGCCGGCCGGCGCGGTCGCCGCGTTCTGGTGATCGAGCATGCCAATCGCGTCGGCAAGAAGATCCTGATGTCCGGCGGCGGTCGCTGCAACTTCACCAACACCGGTACCACGCCGGCGAATTTTCTCTCGGCCAATCCGCACTTCTGCAAATCGGCACTGGCGCGCTACACGCCGGCCGACTTCATCGCGCTGGTCGACGCGCATCACATTGCCTGGCACGAAAAGGAACTCGGCCAGCTGTTCTGTGATGATTCGTCGAAGCAGATCGTGCGCATGTTGCTCGACGAATGCGCCGCAGCCGGCGTGCGCGTCGAAACAAGTTGCGCGGTGACGCAGGTCCGCCACGAAGGCGCGACGTTCCATCTGGATACCGCACTCGGTCCATTCAGTGCGCCGGCGCTGATCATTGCCAGCGGCGGCTTGTCGATTCCGAGCATGGGCGCGAGTGGCTTCGGCTACGAGATCGCGCGCCAGTTCGGCCATCGCGTGCTGCCGACACGCGCCGGCCTCGTGCCGCTGACGCTGAGCGGCACGCATCAGCAGCGTCTTGCCGATCTTGCCGGCGTCGCGCTGCCGGTCGACGCGCGCTGCAACGGCGCGAGCTTCCTTAACTTCATCCTGATCACGCATCGCGGCATCAGCGGCCCGGCGATCCTGCAGATTTCCTCGTACTGGACTGCCGGTGATGACCTGCGCCTGGACCTGCTGCCCGACATCGATGCATTCGAATGGTTGCTGGCGCAGAAGTCCGAGCGAGCCGACGCGGAATTGAAGACCGTGCTCGGCGAGCGCATGCCGAAACGTTTTGCGCAACGCCTGTGCGAACACTGGCTGCAAAGCAAGCCGATGCGCCAATATCGCGAAGCTGAACTGCGTGAGATCGCCGCGCACCTGAGCGACTGGCCTCTCATCGCCAGCGGCAGCGAAGGCTACCGCACCGCCGAAGTCACGCTTGGCGGCGTCGACACCGATGAGCTTTCCTCGACCACGATGCAATCCAGGCACACGCCGGGGCTGTACTTCATCGGTGAAGTTGTCGATGTGACCGGCTGGCTCGGCGGCTACAACTTTCAGTGGGCATGGGCATCGGGACACGCTTGCGGCATGGCGGTCTGACCGCGCGAACACGGCACTTCGGATTCTCGCAGGCTCAATCGCAACGACTGCTTTGAGGGCACCGGCATCTGTCGCGCATCCGTCGTCGTGCGCTGTTTTGTTGACGAATTGAGGGTAACCCCACATCGCATCGTGCGATGTCACTCAAGCGAAGATGCGCAAACCATACATGCGCGCTTCTCTGTGAACCGCGTATGACAAACGACCTGTCAATGTTGACGGGTTCACCCGGGACGACATCCCCGTACAGTCATCGCGGGGAACCATCTTGAGGTGTGCCATGAAACGAGTACCGACCGAATCCTTGCGTAACCGCTGGAACATGCGCGCGCTTCCGACGCCGAAACAGGTTTCCGGCGCCTTGTTGCGAATCCTGATACTGGCGTTGCTCCTGTTCGGCTCGGCCGCCATGGCCGCGCAGATCGCGGTGCCGAACGGCGATTTTACTTCAGCGACGAATGCCAACGCCGGTGCGCCGATAGGCGGCGGCTTGTTGACGGCGCCCGCCAGTGGCGTCGCGATCGGCACGACCGGACCATGGACCGGCACCTACGCCGGCGCGCTCGGTGTCGTCGCACCGCCGCAGCTGCAAATCGATTCCAGCGCCCATGTCGCCGACATCGATGGCATCCTCGGACTGAACGTGCTCGGATCGCTGGTCGCGAACTCCGGATCTTTCAACCAGATATTTCCGGCCGCCGACGCCAATAACCTTTATCGAGCCAGCAAGGTATATACCTTGGGCGTGCATGTCGATGCCGCCCCGATCGTCGGCGTCGACCTGCTTTCAAACGGCATATTCGGCGCGTCACTGACCGCGACCAATGGCGCGACGACCAATACGGTTGCGACCTCCAGCACGAATCCTGCAACGCTGGTCCTGCTGTCGACCGGCCATTACCAGTTGTCGTTGCCGTTCACCACGCCGGCGTCCGGACCGCCGATCTCGCGCCGCATCGGCGTCTCGCTGTTCTCGCATCCGCAGGGGCTGGTGTCATTGAGTCTGTTGTCGACGATAAAATTCAGCAATGTCACGCTCAACCGCGTCGGCACGATACCGTCCGCCATTTCAGTAACGATCGGCAGCCAGAGCGGAGCGCAGAGCGCGACCGTCGGCCAGCCTTTCGCGCATCCGTTGTCGGTTACCGTTGTCGACACTGACGGCGATGCGGTTCCGGGTGTCAGCGTCACGTTTACCGCTCCCGGAGCCGGTGCCAGTGCGGTACTCAATCCGGCCGCGCCCGTAACGACCGACGCCAATGGCGTCGCGACAGTCGATGCCACCGCGAACACAGTCGCCGGCGAATATTCGGTCAGCGCGACCGTGGCCGGCGTGGCAACTCCTGCGACATTCGACCTGACCAACACGGCCGGGACGGCGAGCAAGGTCAAACCCGGTGTCAACGGCAGCCTCGCGCAGAGCGGATCGCCGCAGAGCGCAACGGTCGCCACGGAGTTCACCTTGCCACTGACTGTGCTGGTCACTGACCAGTTCGACAATCCGGTCAGCGGTGCGAGCGTAACCTTCACCGTGCCGGCAAGCGGCGCAGGCGCGAATCTGTCGAACGGCACACCGACAACGAACGCCAGCGGCATCGCCGCCGTGACGGCGACGGCCAACAACATCGCGGGCGTGTACAACATCCCGGCGACCGTGTCGGGCGGCACGCAGACGACGACATTCAATCTGACCAATACGGCCGGCACGGCGAGCAAGGTCAAACCCGGTGTCAACGGCAGCCTGGCGCAAAGCGGTTCGCCGCAGAGCGCTACGGTCGGCACGGCGTTCACGCTGCCGCTGACGGTGCTGGTCACCGATCAGTTCGACAATCCGGTCAGCGGCGCGAGCGTCACGTTCACGCCACCGGCGAGCGGCGCAGGTGCAGTTCTGTCGAGCACGACACCGACAACCAATGTCAGCGGCGTTGCCGCCGTGACGGCGACGGCCAACAACATCGCGGGCGTGTACAACATCCCGGCGACCGTGTCGGGCGGCACGCAGACGACGACGTTCGCCCTGACCAATACGGCCGGCGCGCCGACCAAGGTCAAGCCGGGCGTCAACAACAACCCGGCATCGAGCGGCACACCGCAGAGCGCAATCGTCACCAAGGCGTTCGCGCTGCCACTGACGGTCCTGGTGACTGATGCCTTCGACAATCCGGTCAGCGCAGCGATGGTGACGTTTGCACCGCCGCAAACCGGCGCGAGCGCAAACCTGTCGAGCAACTCTGTCGCGACGAACGCCAACGGAGTAGCGTCGGTAACTGCGATCGCCAACAGCCAGACCGGCCTTTACCACATCCCGGCAACGGTGGTCGATGGCACGCAAAGCCTGACCTTTGACCTCACCAATACGGCGGCAGCAACGACCGGCGTGGGTGGTACGCCACAGGCCACGGTGGCCGGCACGGAGTTCGATTGCGCGCTGATCGCCAAGGTCAATGACGTCAGCGGGCCAGTCGCCGGAGTCGGCGTGCAGTTCACCGCCATCGCCGCCGGCAACGGCGCTTCGGCCACGTTCTCGTCGGTGGGCGGATCGGAAAACACCAATCCGCTGACGGTCAATACGGACTCGAGTGGCTTTGCCGCAGTCATCGCGAAAGGCAACGCCATTGCCGGAACGTACAACGTGACGGCGGGACTTTCGGGCAGCGGACAGACGACGACCTACCTGCTTACGAACCTGGACGTCAATGATCCGATATTCAGGAACGGCTTTGAAATTCCACCGGCCTGTGCCGAGGCGCAATAACTCCAAGTGATCGCGTGACGTGGCCGATGGAATGGCCACGTCACGCAACGGGAGCCGAAGGGCTCCGGTGCGTGCCGGACGAGATGCGAACGGCGGGCTGAAATCGCTAACGCAGGGAATAAGTATCCCCCGGCAATGCCGGGGGCATTGGTTTTATGAGCCGCTCAAAGCGGCTTCAGAGCAAGTCCAGCCAATCATCCTGCTCGCGTCAACATCCGCGCATTTGCTCCAATGAAGTCGTCATCCCCGCGACTGCGCGCGCCGCAGCTCGCGCAAACAGCGCAGCTGGCCCGAAGGGCGAGCACCCACAATGCTGCGAGTCAACGGGGATCCTTCTTGATCTTGTTCGACGCACCATTGAGTAAGATGGATTGACTCGTCGCATCCGCGGCTCGCGCGTCGTGCCATTCGCCGAGCGAATGTTCGCTTCGGCATCCTGCCTTCGCAGTCCGCTTTCGCGGGAATGACATGAGCCGGGAGACTCTCAGTTTTTCTCTGGCAAGGACGCCTGATTGGGCCGGTGCCGGGGATGCGCACAGAAGAAAGCGAAGGAAGCGAACGCAGCCGCAAGCGCATCGCTCAATGCATCAGGTCAAGTACCGTGGCCTTGACCGCGGCCTGCGTCTTGTTCGGGACGTTGAGCTTCCACAGGACTTTGGCGACGTGAAAGTTGACCGTGCGCGTCGTGATGCCGAGGATCCTGCCAACTTCGTATGCGGTCTTGCCGGCAGCCGTCCAACGCATCACTTCACGTTCGCGCGCCGACAGTTCCTGGTACGAACCGCTGTCGCGACGCGCGGCGATGGTCTGGATGGCATCGTTGGCGACATGACACAACCAGCACAGCTTGCCCTCGATCTCATCGAGCTCTGCGCCGGTGATCGGCGGGCCGGCGCGCGCGATCGACAGCAGGCCGGTTTCCTGGTCGCGTCCGTGTACGGCAAGCGTCAGCCCGTGGCGAACCTCGCTGCTGCAAGGATCTTGTCCGAGGCATTTGCCGGACGAGGCATCGTCGCCCCAGATCACCGGAACCGCCCTGTGCAGGGCGGCGGAGATGAGCGGATCGGTATCCATGTGGCTGAAGCCGAGCGCGTGGCCGTACCACGCGGGCGGGAAGTTCGTGAACCACAGATCACGTTCAGCGCACTTCACCGGCGGAATATGCAGTCCGAATGCGCAGTAGGTAAATCCGATGCTTCGAACAATATTTGCCAGGGCGGCAAATACCGCATCCTCCGTGCGGGCCTGCGTCGTCAATTGACGCAACCACTCCTCGCGCCAGCTTGGCATGTTCCACTACTCCACTCGCTGCCATTTCGAGAACGACCGTTCCTGATATGGCGCGATGAGGGTCAAAGCATAAAGCATGCCTCACGCTGTCAGCGCCGTGGCGCGCCGCTAAAGTGGAGAACAGGTCGACCAACAACACCGAACGGGCGAGCCTGAATGCCGCGGTGGGTCCGAAATTGGCGCACAGCGTTGAAAGTGTCACGGCACCTGAGGCGCGCCAAGGCGCGCGAACACGAGAAGGACTTGTTCTTAAGCAAGTCATTCTCCCTGCGGGAGACGGTAGCCCGAAGGGACGGATGAGGGTCGGATCATTTATCAACCTCGATACAGGACCCGACCCTCATGCCTCCCTATCCCGGAAGGAGAGGGGCTAAAGCACGAGACGGTGCGCGGTTGATCGCTGGCAGACCGGCGCCCGCTCGGCGACAATCCTCGCATGCTCGAAGCTTTGTTCCAGCGCGTACTCGACCTCAGTGCCTTCGACGGCGATTCGCGCGCCGCGTTGCGCATCATGCACGCGCACTTCGCGCCGGACCTGCCGGGATGTTCGCTGGCGCTGCTGCTGGTGCGCGGCCAGATCGAGGGCCGCTGCCGCCTGGCCGGCCTGATCGGTCCGGACGGTACCGAACACGTCGCGAACCTCGACCCGAACGCGGAAAGAGGCGCACTGCCGTTGTTCGACGATGACATCGTGGCGCGCATCATCGCGGAGCGCACAGCGCATGTGTTGACGATTGAACCGGCGAAGCGCGACTTTCCCCTCGCGCAGGCGTTGTTTGCTCCGGCCTCGGCGCTGGCCGTTCCGATCGCGAACAACGCGCAACTGACACACTGGCTCGTGTTCGCCGGCAGCGTGCCGCACCGTTTCGACTCGGTGCAGCTCGACCGCGTGCTGCTGCACGTAAACCTTGCCGCCAGCATGATGATACGGCCGATCGCGCTGCGTTCACTGACGCGGGAGAGCGATCGCCAGCGCCATCAGATCGAGGGCCTGGCCGACATCCAGAAATCGCTGCTGCCGGACAACCCGCGTATCCGTGGTCTGGACTATGCGATCCACTGGCAGCCGGCGGAGACGGCAGCCGGCGACTATTACGAATTGAGCAACCTGACCGAGTTCGCGCCGCCGGATTTTCAGCCGACCGGTGACGACGTCTGGGGCGTGATCGTCGGTGACGTCTCCGGCCACGGCGCCGCCGCGGCAATGGAAGCCGTGCAGTTCGACGCCATCATGCGCACCTACAAGGGTGGCGACGGCCCGCCACCGGCGGCGGCGATGAGCTACGCGAACCGCTATTTCTTCTCGCGCCGCAGCCGCGGCCACTTCATGACCGCGTTCGCGATGGTGTATCGGCCCGATACGCGCATCCTGAGTTATCTGAGCGCCGGCCACCCGCCGATGCTGCATCGACGCGGCACCTGCGTGAGCCTGCTCGGCGAGGGCGACCAGATACCTCTGGGCGTCCTGCGCGACTACGAATACCGCAACAACGACTTCACCCTCGAACCGGGCGACCTGCTGTTGCTGTATACCGACGGCCTCACCGAGGCCCGCGACCGTCACGAGCGCATGTTCGGCATCGACCGGCTGCGCGAACTGTTCTCCCACCGCGGCGATTCCCCGGCCGCGGCTCGCGACCGCATCGTTGCCGCCCTGCACGAATACCAGGAAGGCCCGATCGGCATCGACGACCAGACCCTGATCGTGCTGGCCATCGCGCACGAAAATCCGTCGTTTGAACCCTGACGAGGCTACGCGGAACTAACCCCCCGAATGCGAGTTTTGCGGCAGTCGGTTTTTAGGCAATCGGCAGACAACTCGCGTGAACGCGCAAGTCCGTCCAGTGACCGCGTAGCAGCATCAGATCCAGCGCCCGTCCGCGCCACGCGTGGTCGCCTGCCGGATCTGTGCGGACGCCAAACGAGAGATCATTCATGAATTTTCGACAATTGTTTTGTGGTTTCGTCGCCATCTTGTGTTTCGCCGCGGTGGCTCCAGCGCTCGCGACGAGCGCGAACGTTACCGTCGGTACCGGCGGCGCCGGGATGTCATTTTCCCCGTCGACGGTTACGATCAACAAGGGTGAAACGGTGACTTTCACTTACGCCGGGGGCGGTATCGCCGGCGCACACGACGTGCACGCCGACGACAACTCATTCCGTTGCGCCAAGGGCTGCGACGGCGACGGTCACGGCGGCAACGGCAATCTCAGCAGCGCCGCGTGGACCGCGACGGTCACCTTCAACACGGCCGGCAGCTTCCGCTATTACTGCGAGAACCACGGTGGACCAGGCGGCCAGGGCATGTCCGGCACGGTCGTCGTCAACGACGTCGTCGTGACGCCACCGCCGGGCCAGAACATCAATGGCGGCATCAGCGGCAACTGGTTCGATCCGACGCCGAACAAAGGCGGCCACGGCTTCCAGATCGAGATCCTGCCGAACAACGGCATCCTCGTGATCTGGTTCGTGTTCAACCCGGCCGGCACCACGCAGAACTGGATCTACACCCAGGGCAGCTACGATCCGACCAAGAGCACGGTCACGATCCCGGCATTCCTCGAACAGGGCGGTGCATTTCCGCCGAACTTCGACTCGACCAAGCTGACGGCACCGTCATGGGGAGACCTGACCCTCAACTTCACCGATTGCAACAACGGCAGCGCGTCGTGGAAGTCGAATGCGACTTCGCTCGCGGCCGGCTATGCCGACGTGACATTCCCGATTCAGCGTCTGACCAATATCGACGGAACGACCTGTCCCTGATCGAACGATAGATGTTTGCGCAAAACCTGCTGCACACCACGCTGCCGCTCCTCCAGGCGGCAGCGTGGTTTCGCAGTGGGCTGCCAGCCGGCACCGACACGGAGTGCGTACGACCATGCATCGAAGCCTGATTGTTGCCGCGTTGCTCGCCTGCGCGAGTGCGGCGTTTGCGGCCACGCACCTGATCGCGATCGGCACGCCGGCGCCGAGCTTCGACCTGCCTGTGTTCGGCGCCAAGCCCGGCCACCACATCGGACTGGCCGACCTGCGCGGCAAGGTCGTCCTGCTCGACTTCTGGGCGTCGTGGTGCGGGCCCTGCCGGCAGTCGTTTCCGCTGTACGAGAAGCTGCGCGCCGAATTCCCGGTGCGCGACTTCACGTTGCTGGCAATCAACCTCGATGAAATGGCCGACGGCCCGACCGCGTTTCTCGAGGAACATCCGGTACATTACACCTCGCTCGCCGATCCGGCCGGCGAGGTCGCCCGGCAGTTCGGTCTGATCGGCATGCCCTCTTCGTTCGTGATCGACCGCGACGGCGTGGTACGCGCGCGCCATACCGGATTCAAGCCGCAGGATGTCGACGCCCTGCGCAACGAGATTCTCGAACTGATCGGAACCGACGCCAATGACGAATAGCAACGCGCTGCGGATCACCCTGGGGCTGCTTGCGCTCATGACACTGGGCGGTTGTGCCACGACGCCGGTGCAACCGTGGGAGCGCGGCCGTCTCGCGCGCTGGGACATGCGCTGGGACCCCGACCCGCTGCAGGCCTCCATGGCCGATCACACGCATTTCAGCAAGGAAGGCAGCAACGGCCACATCGGCGCCGCCGGCGGCGGCTGCGGCTGCAACTGATGCGGCCGCCGACACGCTGGTCGCCCTCGCTGGCAGCGCTGATGAGTGCTGCGGCAACCCTGGTTCCCGAAGCGCATGCCCAATCGGCCAGCAGCGCCGAAAGCGACGCGCACGTCAGCTATCGTTTCAATGAATACGATGAAGATTCGCTCTCGGGCCCGTACTTCGGCGATGCGCAGCGCTATCGCGTCCTGTCGCAGCAGTTCCAGCTCGCGACCGGCGTCGGCAGCGACGCGGCATTGAACATCAGCGCGACGCACGAGGTCATGAG
>Ga0193727_1001203_pt1 | contig 10620 bp, 13 predicted proteins | sample H2c2metaG_FD_143051 | JGI IMG/M metagenome (GOLD analysis project Ga0193727, IMG submission 143051) | Soil microbial communities from a riparian zone of the East river system, Colorado, United States - H2c2 | ecosystem: Environmental > Terrestrial > Soil > Riparian zone | place: USA: East River...
AGAGCGCTTTGGCGCATTTTTCTGTTCTGCCTGGTGCAGGTATGGAACGGCTTGATCGATCTCAAAGGCCCGGAAGATCGAAATGCTCAGCTTCAATATGCCTGAGAATCACTTTTTCAGGATCGACGAATTAATCTCGGACGATGGACGGGAGTAGATCTCAGACTGACCCGATGTCCAGCGCAGCGTGTCAGACGACGGGATCCACTCCCAAGTCGCGATGCGCGCGTCACCTAGCGAATTCCGGACAATTTCGGGGTCCAAAGAGAACATTAGTGTCCTTTGTTGAGCTAGATGCAAAGGTTTACAGAACTAGATGGCGCTTTTGTCTTCCAGATCCTTGAATACGGGCTAACTGCTCTGCAGCGATGGGAAGCGCATGGACACGAACGTTTCACGTCGATATCTTTAGGGACCGCAGGTTTTGGCCCATTCCATTTAGTCGAGCCTGGAATTCTAGTCGCTGGCGCGAGGTGGTCAGGAAGCAATTCAAGGTGCCGTCAAAACTCCGCCGATAGGACAGAACTGTATCTCGCGGTGCGTAAAGATTGCGTATTAATCTCGCCGGGGGAGTAGTTAACAAAATCTTCATAAATATACCAACGACTGTCGAACCGCATCAATAGGGGAAACCCCGATATAAATTCGTATTGCTTGCTCTACAAAACTCATTGCACAATTCGTCTCGGCGGGTCCAATATTTGGATTCAGCAGCAACCGCATCCCTGGCCTTTCCAAGCAGCTTTGCCCTCTTTGATGAGAAAGGGGATGGCCAGCAATGCGGCAATCGAATCGAACCAGGGAATATGAAATGCTGCGTTGAGGGCGAGGCCAGCCAGAGTGATGAGCGCGATGTAGGCGCAGGTGGCGGACTGCACGGCATCGGCAGCCAGGGCCGCATCATTACTGCGGCGAGCTTCGCGGCGCTTGAGGGTGGCCAGTATCGGCATGACGATGAGCGCGGCGATTGTGATTCCGATGCCGGCGCGGCTTGTCTCGGGCTGCGAGCGAAGGACCGCCGAACCGAGGGCAATGAGCCAGACCACAACGGCGAGCACGAAGAGCAGGACGGCGGCCGAACGATGCGCCTGGCGTTGCGAGATGGGCATCTTCGGGCTGTACTGCAGCAGCACCACGGCCGCCGAAAGAAGCTCCACCAGGCTGTCGGAGCCGAAAGCCATCATCGCGGGGCTGCGGGCGGTTACGGCGGCGAAAACGGAGACGCCGAGTTCCACCGACATCCACGCCAGGGTGACACATTGCAACCAGAGTACGGTTGCGCTCGGCCGGGGAGGTCGAGCGGAGACAGGCTGCGATGGCAAGGCACCGAGTTGAATGAGTTCTGGCATCCTGCTCCTCTCATCGTTTCAGGCTCGCGGATGGAAGGCAAGAGCACAGATTGACGGGCGCGGCGCGCGATACTCGCAGTTGGATAGAATGCGGGTGACCCCTCATGCTCGACGAAGATTCAAAGCGAGACGGTGCGACGCAAGGATCCCCAGGCGGGGGGACGTGGTGCTACTTGTTCGGAATCGCTTATCCGGCGTTCTATTTGCTGCGAGTGCCACGCGAGAAACAGGACGAGTTTTTGCGCTTCCACTGTATCCAGTGCATTTTCCTGTTCCTGTTCTGGACTCCGTTCCCGTTTCTGGGTGTGGGTCCAGCGTACATTTCGTTGTCAGGATTCCTGCTAGGCCTGGCTGGGTGGCTCACCGCAATGATTCAGGCCCGCCGGCGCAAGCTTTTCCACCTGCCCTTGATTGGCCTGGTCGCAGATCGGTTCGTCTGAACCAGGTCAGGGCTGAGACAAAATGAGTACGCAGCAGATACTTCGCATCTCTTTCATTGCCTTCCTGCGATCCATCAAAGCAGCGGCTCCATCGCTAACTCCATGCTGCACTTGGCTGAAAGCTGCGAAGTGCATCGGGGCTTGCCAACAGTCGATGCAAGCAGTCATTGCAAGCGGTCACTTCAAACCGGCGAGAGGGGGCGTGCGGTTCGCTCCCGGCCGTTGAGCACCCGTTCAATGCTGCTAGTATCGAGTGGCTGTCGGGTCCCCGTACGCAAATTCACCCAATGTCAAAGTTCGTAAGGCCGCTTCGGGTTCTCGTGGTCGACAACGACAGGGTCATCGCGGACACCCTCGTGGGAATTCTGCGCATACACAACTATGACGCATGCGCTGTTTACAGCGCGGAAGATGCTCTGGGTTTGTGCCGCGACCGCTGCCCCTACGCGGTGATCACCGAGGTGCTTTTGGGGCCGATGAGCGGAGTGCAACTCGGCATACAGATTACGAAAAGGCTCCCGAGTTGCAAGGTGCTCATGATGTCCGGTAACTCCCAGGTCTGCGCCCGCCTTCCTGATTCTAAGTCGTTTAGTGATCACTTCACACTTTTCGCCAAGCCGATCGACCCGCAAAAGATTCTCGACTTCCTCGACTGCGCGTAGGGAGGAATGGGGGATCGTGGCGTTTGCGTGCAGCGCCGGGACTTGCATCGATCCGCAACAGGGCCTGGACCTGGTCAGCAGTAATGATGAAGCTCTCAAGGAATTGAAGACGAGCTACGCCTCGGGTCTACGAAGGATCGTGAGGGTATCTACAGAAATTTCGTTAAGAATTGGCCCGTTGTCGTTCGGGAGCAGAGACGCGCTCTTCGCCGCATGGTCCAGCGACAACACAAAGAACACATCGTCTCGTCCCTCGACAGCGACTCGATCTCCAACATTGAGCAGACTTGTTTCCGGCATGATGAGTGCCTCCATTCCGCGTCGGCTGGGATAACGGTAAAGTCAAGCCCAACGAGGAATCCACCGAGCATACTCTTCACGCACTGAGATGGCACGGACCGAATGCGGCAAGAGCAGGCTCGGGGGCGTGCCGAGATTTGCCGGGCTACTGCTGGCTGCCAGAGTCGGGTTTCGGAGAGGCGTCGGCAGTGGCTTGCGTTGACTTCTGCTGGGTCGTGCGGGCGAAGTAGCCGGGACGGGTGCGAACAATGAGGTGCTTGTGGTTTGAGGGATGGGCTTCGACGCGGATCCGTCGATAGCCGCCCAGGCTGGCGGGCTTGCTGGAGCGAAAGCCGATCCCGTATTGATTGCGGACGTCGCGGGCAACTTCAGAAGCGATTTCGCCGACCTGGTCGATGGACCGGGGAAAGTAGGCGAGTCCGCCAGTCCCCGCGGAGAGCGCTTCGAGGTCGTCGCGGGCCTTTTGATACTCCTTGCGATCGGTGTCGTAGAGCAGGCCGATGGTGTAGACCACGGGTCCGGAGAGGCCCTGGACGCGATGGATGGCGTCAGCAAGGGTAAGGCGGGAGGCGTTGTCAGCGCCGTCAGTAACGATGAGCAGCAACTGCTTGCGCTGCGTGGCGTGGCGGCTGAGTTCCTCGGCGGAGGCGGCGACGGCATCGTAGAGGGCGGTGGTGCCGCGGGAGTCAAAGTGCGAGAGGCCGCGATCGAGCGCGACGCGATCGACGGTTAAGCCCTGGTCAAGGTAGGCGCGCTCATTGAAGTTGACGACAAAGGCCGCGTCGCTGGAATTGGACTCATTGAGGAGCCTCATGGCGGCGGCGTTGACGGCGCTGCGCTTGTCGACCATGGAGCCAGAGTTGTCAATGAGGATGCCCATGGCAACGGGCTGGTCCTGGTGGACGAAGGACGTGGTGGTCTGGGGGGCGCCGTCTTCGTAGACGCTGAAGTCGCCCCGCTTGAGGTCGAGGACGGGGCGGCCTTTTTGATCGACCACAGCAATGTCGAGAAGGACTTCGTCGACGTCGACGTGGAAGGAATAGGTGCCGTCTTTGCCCCTTTGGACCTGTCCGGCGGGGGCAGATGTATTGGTGGTGTCGGGATCGGGCGACCTGACCGGGTCGCTATCGACCGAGAGATCAGACCTGGTTACCCCTTGAGCGGGAGTTGTGGATTGGGCGGCGGGCTGGGGCGTGGCTTGTGCGGGTGAAGCTTGAGCGGATGCTGTCGATGTATTTGAAAACAAATTGGTTACGGACAGAACGACAAAAGCGATAGCGGCCTGGCGGACGAACGCGACCGAACGAAAGCGCAACTGGCGATGACGGGTAAGCATAGGGAGGTGAAAAGGACAGCTTAACCGAGTTTGAGACACGGGAGGGCGAAAATACGGTTGCAGCGAAGGCGGGAGCCTATCACTGAGGGGCGGAGGAACCCGGTTTACCGGGCGCGGGAGGGGCGCCGGAGGACGAGGAGTTTTGCGGCTGGCTCTCGCAACTGGTGGGGAGTCCGGGCTCGATCGCGGTGCCTTCTTCGTAGTCGTTCCAGGTCTCGAACATGATGAACGGCGGAACATTATTGGCCGGGAAGAACTTACGCCAGCCGTTGAAAGTATCCTTGAATGTCTCGCCGCAACGTGCTGAAATATGACGGTTTAATCCCCAGGAGGCCTTGCTGTCGTCGAAGGTAGACCAGGCGCCGCCGATGATCAGCTTGTCAGGGTATTTGGAGCCCATGGTGCTGTAGAAATCGGCGAGATACTGTTCGCCCCAGTTGCTGCCATCCTGCGCCCAGCCCTTTGGACCCGGCTGGACCCAGGCGTAGAAGCCGTCGAAGGCGTCTGCGTCCTTCCCTGGCAGACTTTCCTGAACCAAGAGTGGCGCGGGGTTCCAGGCACTGACTACAGAGCGGACCTTGGCCCAGTCGGTGTGATTGCCCTTGGGAAAGATGAAGATCACGGGCCGTCCCTGAAAGGTGAGATACGCCTGGTGTCCGGGTGATTTCGGTGACAAGTATGTGTCGCGGAACATGGTAAAGTCCGCGATGGCTTCATCGGTTGCGCCGTCTTCCTGGTCGGTTTCGTCGTACATCATGGCGACCTTGAACTTGTTCTTCTCAGCCAGGGACTGCATCAACGAGTAGCTCTTGTCGATGAATGGCTGGCGGTCGCCATACCAGTCGATTACGAAGGCGGAGATGCCCATTTCCCTGGCTTTGTGGATCTGCCGCGTCAAAACCGCCGGATCGTGAGAGGAGTAGCCGATGTCGATGTGCTGCGGATGGCCAAACCATGCCTCGTAGAGAGCAAGCACTTCAGGAGAAGCGCCGAAAGCCTTATACTTCAAGGATTGGACTTGGCTCGCCTCCGGCCCAGAACATGCACGGGGCAGGAACAACGCTAAGAAGAGTGCAATGCTGGCTCGATGCTGAATCATTGTCAAATCTATTAGATAGCTTAGCCGCCGAAAGGTTGTTGAGGAGTGGCAAAGTGAGCCTTACCGGCGACCGGCCTTAAGGCTTTTGGGATCGTAGTATTTGTCGTTTGAGAACTTGATTGGCCAAGGCGTCATCTCTTGTTCATTTTGCATCCAATTGAAGTTCCTGGAGTTCCCGGCTTGCCGAACAGCATTACACGAAAAAAGAGGAAAGCGCTTCAGGCCCGAATCGTCTCGGGGAGCGTTGTGCTGCTCTCAGGCACCGGCCTGACGATGGCGATCAACCTCGTCTACAACGTCGCGGTTGCGCGATATCTCGGCGCCAGAGGCTTTGGGCACGCCACGGTCGTTTACACGCTCCTTACTCTTTTGTCGGCCGTAACCCTGGCGTACCAGATGATCGGCTCGAAAGTGGTGGCGCAGCAGGATTCCCCGCTGGGCAAGACTGCGGTGTATCGGATGCTCCATCGGGGATCGCGGATCTTTGGGATCGTTGTGGGGCTGCTTCTGTTTGCCTTGCAAACACCGATTTCAAATTTTCTGAACCTGCCCGATTCAAATCTGATTGCTTTGATTGCCATTGGCGCCGCCTTCTACATTCCCCTTGGAGCACGTCGCGGATTCGTCCAAGGCACCCTCGGATTTCGCGTTCTTGCCCTGAACATGGTGATCGAACAGGCCGTACGGCTGGCCGGATCGATGGCACTGATCATGGCTGGCTGGGGCGTTCACGGCGTGATCATTGCCAATTCGGCTGCGATCGTAGTTGCCTATTTTGGGATGCCGATAAAGCTTACCGGACATGATCCCAGCCCCGTGGGCTTCCAGGACGCCGTGCGGGAGACGTTTCACGCCACGGTGTTCTTTTCAGGTCAAATGCTGATTAACAACTGCGGCATCGTTCTGGTGAATCACTATTTTCTGGCAGGAGACGCCGGCATCTATGCCGCCATTGCGATGGTTGGCCGGGTCATCAGCTCCATGTCGATGGCGGTGGTGAATTCGACGTTTCCGCTTGTTGCTGCCACAGTTGACGAAGAACGCCGCGATCTACGCGTGATTGCCACCTCGCTCATGCTGGTTCTCAGCATCGGAGCCGGCATTGCATTTGTGTTGATGGTGGCGCCGGCCTCACTCTGGACGCGCTTGTTTGGCGCGGAGTTCCAGATCGCCGGCCGGTATGACATTCCTTACCTGCTTGCCCTTTACGCGGTTACCACCGTGATCTATTCGCTGGCTGCGCTCATTATCAGCTTTGAGATGTCTTACAAGATTGCCAATACGAGCTGGGTGCAACTGGCATTCAGCGGCGTCCTGGTGGCAGGTATCTCTCTGTTCCACTCGTCGCTGCGCGAGGTTGTGCTGGTGCAGTTGGCGCTGATGATTGTGCTGTTCGTGCTGGTCTCGTTGCCGTTCCTGATCACCGCGTTGACTGATCCCAAGGACATGTTGCGCGGTGCAGGGTGCCCACCGTTCCGCCTTATCCGGCGTGTTACCGAGGATGAGGTGATCGCCGAATTTCTGAAGAGCGATTTTCATCGACACGAATTCCGCGAGTATCGCGACAGCATGAGCGATTTGGTTCTCAACCCGGACCTGGATAGCGCCGAAGACAATACGAAGCGACGGGCGCTGCTCTTCATTCGCCACCTTTCGCTCTGGAAGGAGTTACCTGAAGAAACGGAGTGGTACGAGGTTGAGGTGACCGAGGAAGAACTCAACAACATTCAGATCTTTCCGCGCGCACAATGGCGCAAGACGGCGAAAGGGAGCTTTACCGCGACTGATGTGGCTGCGGGCATTCGTTCGCGCCCGCATCTGCTGGAGACAACGTTCCTTGCCAAGATTGACGACATCGGCATGAAGTTGCGGCAACCCAACCCCGGTCTTGCCGCGGTGATTCTAATCGGCGTAAACGAAAACGAGCCACTGACCGTGCTGGACGGCAACCACCGCTTGATTGCCGCGATGCTTTCCCCGCCGAGCCGCGTCAATAAGCTCAGGTTCCTCTGCGGGTTGTCACCGCGCATGACGGAGTGCTGCTGGTACAACAGCAATTTGATGACGCTGCTCCATTACGCCCGAAACGTTTTGACAAACACGACCCGCAACCCAGAAGCGGAGTTGGCGCGACTCTTAGGGAATACTGGATCAACAGCCGAAGTAGCTTTCTTCGACGATGACTCCGAGGACTTTCAAGGGACTAAAGACATACAACGAACCTACGATGGGAAGTCTGGATGACACGCTCTGCACGCGCCGTTTCAATCAGGCAGTTACCGGAGAAACTGGATGTAGAGCAAGGGCAAATCTTCTTCCGCGAACTGGGGAGTTGCATGAATGTCGAGCGGCCGCGCATCGTGCTCGACTGCTCCATGGCGCGGGAGATGGACCAGTACACCGCTCATCTATTGCTCTGCTGCCTTGAAGGGGCCATCAAGCGCAATGGCGACGTGCGTCTCGCAATGGTGTACCCCGCTGCCCTGGTCAACCTCGAACTCGCGGGAATCGCGAAGCTGCTCAGGATCTTCGACACCGTTGACGAGGCCGTAGAGAGCTTTCAACCCGGAGCGATGCGCAAGGACTCCAACGGTACTCGACATCAGGGCTGGCTGCCAGTCGTCAACGGTGACGCGCGAAAGATCCGCTCGTAACCTGGCAACAGGAGGATCAATGGAGAACTCCAGATTGAAGATCGTACGGGCATCAATTGCCGGATTGTTGATCGTCCTGCTGGCCGCGCCACTGGCCCAGGCTTGTCCAGTGCAGGAGCCACAGGAGCCAAAACAACAGCCGCCGGTACCTGCGATGCCGCAGCCTTCGCCGCAGCCGCGGCCTGACGCAAACCCGCCTGGCCCGAATCCGCAGAATGCTCCGGAGGCGAACCCCCAACTTGCCGATCCGGCGACGCGCCCGAACAATCCAGCGACGGATCAGCAGCAGAACAGCCATCCGGTTGGGACCGCAGCGGCGCCCGAGGTAAAGCCTACGGGTGTGGCGGCTTCACGGCCCGCGGGCGCAGTGATCGCTCCTGCCAAGCAGCGCCGGGTGCGCACTATCGTTATCCGAGTGGGTATTATTGTGGCCGCCGGAGTAGCAATTGGGACCGTTGCGGCACTCTCACACGGCAGCCCTGCGCGACCGTAAGAAACCGGATTTACCCGAATCTTTTCGATAAAAACAGCAATCGCGGACACGCAGTTCCGAGACGCATGAGGGACGATAGTCTTGAAACGGCGGAGTGACTCTGATGAGAGCGGGCACGCTTGATGCCTTGCAACTGCGCATTGAAAAGGTTCTGACGCTGATATCAACCAACCTGTGCGAGCCGTTGCCGCTTCGGCGGCTCGCCGCGGAAGCCTCCCTTTCTCCATTCCATTTTCACCGCATCTGGCGGGCAACGACAGGCGAGCCGATAGGAGAGACGATCCGCCGGTTGCGCCTGGAAAAATCCATCCATTCCCTGCAGACGACCTCTGACTCCGTAACCCAGATTGCGTTTGACTCGGGATTCGGCTCGTCTCAAGCCTTCTCGAGAGCCTTCAAACAGGCGACGGGTTGCGCTCCAAGCGCATATCGGGCGAAGGGTGTACTGCCGGCGCTTCAAGACAGGAAGGAACAGCAACATCGTCTGAAGGCATTTGACGTTGAGGTTGTTTCGCTGAAGCCGTTCCTCGTGATATCAAAGCGCCGCAACGGAGCATATGACGAACGTCGCCTGGCCGAAACATTTCGGATACCGTGGGACTGGGCGATTGGATCCGGACACAGTGAGCGATTGCGCGGGATTTACGGAATTCCCCATGATGACCCGCAGAGCGTAACGGCCAGTCGGCTTCGCTACGACGCGTGCCTCGATTTGGGAGCAGACATCCAGCCTCCGCCGTATTTGCGGCGACTAACCCTGGGCGGCGGTGAGTTTGCAAGGTTGAGGGTAACCGGGAGCTACGAGCAATTAGAAGACGCGTATCAATATTTGCTCGGCATCTGGTTGCCAGGCGCGGATCGGGAAGCTGACGACAGACCGCTCTTCAATCACTTTCTGAGCGACCCCGACGACACGCCTGAGCCTGATCGAGTAACGGATGTTTATTTGCCGTTGAAGGCTGAGGGCCGTGGTCATGCCGAGTAGGTTGACCTTTATCGCACTAGTAGCGGCAGTTTTCGCGAATAACTGCGCTGAAAGGTCCGTTTAACCGACATGACCTTGACGCTATGGAAAAACTTTATTCGGATGACGCCGAGCTCAAGTCTTCGGACTTCTGTTCACCGCGTAGAGGGCGAAATGACGTCCGTCGAACCTACAAGGAGCTCTTCGATAATTTTCCGGATTTACGAGATGACGTTCAGATACTCGTGGTGCAGGACGACAGGGTTGCGGTGAGGTTTGTATCCAGCAGCGCAATACACGGACCGTTCAAGGTGGAGATCGCCACTTTTCTGACGGTTCGAAATGGTCAAATCGTTAGCGACGAGAGCGTGTTCGACACTGCAGGCCGCCCCTGTTCAAGGTAGTCGTGGCGAAGTCTAGGGGCGCGGGATCAATATGCCACGAGGGCTTCTTCAAACAGGCGTGCGAGCTGTTCAGGTCCGGCCGGCCGCGGCGAGAGCTTGGTGACGCGGTGCTGGGGTAGAGTGCCCCCGACCAGCGCAGGAATATCAGATGAGGTGTAGCCCAATGCGCGCAAACCATTGGGCAGTTTCAGCCGCTCAATGAACCACGTGATGCGATCCGCGAGCACCTTTCCTGCGTCGGCGGGGACCACACCTGAGATGTTGCCGCCCAGCGCTTCAGCGGCTTCGAGATGCCGTTGCGGACTCGCGCTGGCGGTAAAGCGGAAGACTGCGGGAGCGTTGAGCACGACGGAATACCCATGCGGGACCATCGCGTGATCGGCGGGATAGCCCAACTCGAAATAGCCTTTCACCATGCCTGACACGGGATACGACATCCCGTGCGGCAAGTGCACACCGGCGTTGCCGAATCCGATACCGGCGTACGAGGAAGCCAAAATCATGTTGGCGCGGGCGTCGGCATCGGAAGGATCTTCCACTGCTCTCACCAGGTATTGCCCGACCATGCGCATGGCCTGCAGCGACCAAACATCGCTGATGGGATTCGATCCCTGATACGCGGGCCGCACTAAAGGGCGATCGGGCAAGGGGCGATCTGAATACGGCAATGCAGTGTAGGATTCGACGGCGTGGCTGAGCACATCAAGACCGGTCGCCGCGGCCACCTGCGAGGGCACTGTGAGCGTGTTCTCCGGATCGAGCAAACCGATGGTGGGCCGGAGCCGACGGCTGGCAATGCCGGTCTTGGCGTGCATCTTGCTCAAATCGAAGATGGCGACGCCGGTGGTTTCGCTCCCTGTGCCGGCCGTGGTGGGAATCGCTATCAAGGGCTTCAGAGGGCCCGGCACCGGAATGCCTT
>Ga0193727_1001204_pt1 | contig 10617 bp, 7 predicted proteins | sample H2c2metaG_FD_143051 | JGI IMG/M metagenome (GOLD analysis project Ga0193727, IMG submission 143051) | Soil microbial communities from a riparian zone of the East river system, Colorado, United States - H2c2 | ecosystem: Environmental > Terrestrial > Soil > Riparian zone | place: USA: East River...
CGGATCTCCAAGCGCCAACCCTGATCGTCGGTCAAATGCCAGTGCAGAACATTGAGCTTGTGCCACGCCATCCAATCAATCATGGAGCGCACAAAGGCCGGCGACTGAAAGTGCCGGGATGAGTCCAGCATCAGCCCTCGCCAGGGATATCGGGGCGCATCGATGATGGTTTGCGCGGCGATCTCGCCGCCGCTGACACCCGGGGGCAATAGCTGCCATAGCGTCACGGCGCCGTAAAACAGGCCTGCCGAGGAACTTGCGCTCACGGTGATCCGCTGCGGTGTGACCTCGATGCCGTAGGCCTCGCGGCCGGGACCACTGCGGCGTCGGAACTCGATCATCGGCGTGCGGACCTCAGCGGCGGCGGCACGGACTGCCAAGGTCAGCCCATTGCTGCGAGTCCACAAATCGGCCAGGTAGTGCGCGGCGGCATCAGCGTCGCCATCGCGCGGCGGCACACGTATGACGACCGTGGAATCAACGCGGAACGATCCGCTGCCCAGATTGACCTCGGCGGGCGCCGGAATCACTCCGCCCTGCGCCGCCGGCGGCAGTGCGATCAAGAGAGCAAGGGCGGCGGTCTGCACCGCCGCCCAGGATCGTCGCACCAGACTGAAGGCCCGTCGCACGATCCACACTCTACCCGAATGCCTCGTGCGCGGGCCGATACCGCCGGCCTACAGCTTGAATCGAAAGTTCAAGTAGTACTGCGAACCATTCTTGTAGAAAGCCCGCGGCTGCGTCGAGTTCAAAGCGAAGTACTTGAGCGTTGGATTGTTCAAGTTCATGCCATCGAGCGTGATGGAGAAATGATCGTTCATGGTGTATCCCAGCGCCGCCGACAGGGTGCCGATGGCATCCTGCGAGAATGCGGTACTGCGATCCAACCCGCTGAAGAACGCCGACCGATAGGTGTATCCCACACGAGCGTTGAACATTTTGTTCTCAAAGTAGGCGCTCAAGTTGTAGGTGTTCTTCGACGTGCCTACCAAGCGATGGTCGCCGGGGGTTCCGTCCGGATTGGGCTCCACATTCGACGTTTGCTTGCCATCCGCATATGTGTAGTTTCCGATAAAGCCGATGTTGTCGGTGAACGCCTGTTGATAGGCAAGCTCCATGCCGTCGACCCGGCCTTTGGCGTTGACGGGAACCGTCAAGTTGTAGTCCACCGGGCAGCCGGTCGGGCATATGGAGCCGAAAGTGTTGTAGGTTTTGACTTCCGAGCCGAAGCCCACGTAGTTGCGCAAGTCCATGTAGAAAGCCGTCGCCGACAGCAGCGAACGCTTTGAGAAATACCACTCGAGGCCGGCGTCCAAGTTGGTCGAGCGAATTGGTTTCAAGTCAGGGTTGCCGCCCGTGCCGCCACCGACACTACCGGCGACTCCCGGCGGCGTGAGGTTGGTGAAGCCGGCGAGCGCGGAGTAATCGGGCCGTGTCATGGTCTCCGACGCCGCGAAACGCGCCACCAGATCCTGCGTCACATCCAGCTTCAAATTCGCACTCGGCAACACGTCGTTGTAAGTATGTTTTCTCTCGAGGCCGGCAAACGGTCCGAACGCGGACGTCAACACCGCACCCGGCGTGGTCGGATCCACTTGCGTGTAGCTGATGGCATCCTCTTTCGTATTGACGTAGCGTACCCCGATGTTCGCGGCCCAGTTGTCGCCCTTGAAATCCGCCTGTACGAATGCAGCCGCATCCTTTTCGTACACCGCAAACAAATACTGATAGTACTCGCGCGTGACCGGATCGCGATTGACGTTGTTGGGATTGTTGTATGCCGCCAGCTGCGCCGGGGTCCAATACCAGATGCCCGTCGGGATATTGCCTCCGAAGGTGTTGAAGTTCGACGGGTAATTCTGGAACCCTTGCGGATAGTTCGCGGGGTCCATGCCAGGGGCGAGCGGCCCTTGCGCGACGCCCGTGGGGGACGTGCGGTCGTGCGCCTGATAGCGCACACCGAATTTCAAATCCTTCCAGGCGCCGTTATCGATCTTGTATTCGCTGTCGATCTTCGCCCATTTTTCCGTGTCTCGGATATCGATATCGGCTGCACCGAATATCCAGCCGAAGCTCACCGGTACGCCTCCGGGCGTCGGCGTATTGTTGACCGTATTGCCGAGATTGAAATTAGGAGCCGACCCAAGGCCGTTCAATTGATAGCCGGCGCCGCTACCCAACCCAGGCTGAGTCTCCGAGACATCCTGGTGGGGCGTCTTGCCGTCGCCCCAGGAATACCCGACCTGCGCGAAGAAGCTCAAGGCACTGCCGGCATTCCAAGTCGTGTCGAGGTTGACGAAGTTCGCCGTGGCGGTTTCGTCGGGCCGTGAAATTTGGTCATAGACCCCGTAAAAGGTGCCCGGGACACCGGTGAAGTTCGCCTTGGTCAGCGTATTGTTCTGGACCACGTAGCCGGGGTCCGGGGCCTGACCGGCGCCGAAGTTGACGAAGTGCGTCGACCACAGCAGGTAATTGCGGTTGTAGTTGGTGGCTGTCAGCTTCGATGAAAAGGCCGACAGATCCAAAGTCAGGTCATCGGTCGGTTTGAACTCGATATCGGCCATGCCGCCGTTGCGCTGACGCCTTTGAGTGAAAAACGCGGCGCCGATTTCGGTCGGGTACTGCACGCCCACGAGGTCCGGATTGCTCTTCGCAATTGCGGTAGGAACGCCATTGGCATCCTTGCCTGCAATGGTGTCGTAGCCTAAGATTTCCACGCCGTCGCGGCGCAGATCCCGTGTCTCGGAAAATAACTGCAGCATGATGCCAAAATTATTGGCATCGTTCTTGAAGTTGGCGAGCGCGCTGTATTGCCCATCGGTCTTCGCGGGCAGATCCGCGTACACCGCGCCGACCGATGCTTCCAGCGTGAACTGCTTGCCGAAATCCAGCGGCTTGCGCGTGATGATGTCGACCGAACCCGCCACACCGCCTTCGACGAGCGAGGCGTTGGAGCTTTTTTCGACCACGACCTTGCTGACGATCTCCGAGGGCAGCAAGGTAAAGCTGACGCTGCGACCGACCGTCTGGACCTGATCGAGCACAAACCAATCGCCGGCCGCGATGTTATGGCCGTTGATCAGGGTCTGCGTCAGGCTGGGGTTCGTTCCGCGCATGCTGACGCGGTCGTTTTCATCGAAGCCACCCTCGTTCGCGCCGGCAGCGCTGGTGGTGATGCCGGGCAGTCGGGCTAAGGAGTCGGCGACGTTTTTATCCGGCATCTTGCCGATGTCTTCCGCGGTCACCACTTCCGTCAGTTCGGTCGCGTTGCGCTTCGCCTCGATCGACAGTTCGACGGATCTGCGGATGCCGGTGACGACGATTTCTTCGAGCGCGCTGTTGTCGGGTGCGGCGGCAAGCGCCAAGGATGGCGGCACGAGCATCGCGATTCCGAGTGCCGACTTGACCGCCAATGCGATCCGATTCATATAGATATCCCCTGTCCGATTCATATCCATGCTCCCTGTCCAGTCACCAAATTTTGTTGAGAGAGTTCCCTGCATCCGCCGGGTGGTTGCTGCTGCATGCCACACCAATTAAGACCCAATATAATACCAATTATAAAAATTCGCTAGTGCCGTGTAATAAAGACAGCAATAAATATTAGTTTATGTTTAAAATCAATCAATTAGTCGCTCATAAACGTAGTTGTTGTTCTCATAGTGGTATTTATTTGGTACTATTCAATGACTAAACACACCGTGGATGTGCCACCCGCGCCTATGACATCGCTCGCTAAAGCAATTGGTCCGCTGGACGGCCAAGGGAATTTGCCGCTGTATCAGGAATTGCAGCGAGTGCTTCGAAGGGCCATCGATAGTCGGCTTCTCGGCCCGGATGATGCGTTGCCTTCGGAGCGGGATCTGGCGACGGATTTCGCCGTATCGCGCATTACGGTGCGCAAAGCGCTGGACGGACTGGTCGCCGATGGGCTCCTTGTCAGGCGCCAGGGAGCAGGCAACTTCGTCTCGGCGCGCGTCGACAAGAACTTTGCGATGCTCACCTCCTTCTCCGAGGACATGCGCGCACGCGGCCGCACGCCGAGAAGCGTGTGGCTGAAAAGAGCGGCCGGTACGGTGACGCCGGAAGAGGCCCTGGCGCTGCGATTGAGCCCTGGTACTCCGGTGTTTCGCTTCAATCGCATTCGCTATGCAGACGATGCGCCGATGGCATTGGAATACGCCACCATTGTCGCCACGGCATTGCCATCGCTCGAAGCGGTCGATGCCTCGCTGTACGAGGCATTGGAGCGTGCGGGTCACCGGCCGGTGCGCGCCTTACAGCGCTTGCGCGCGGTGCTCATTACTTCCGATCAAGCTGAACTCTTGAAGGCCAAGCCCGGAGATGCCGGACTGCTGGTCGAACGCCTAGGTTCGCTGCCCGACGGCCGAGCCATTGAATTTTCGCAATCTTTCTACCGCGGCGACACGTACGACTTCGTCGCGGAACTCAGCACTTGAAGGCGGAAGTCTCGCGATCGGCAGAGCGCACTCATATGTTTGAGGAGGCCGCTGATGCGTCAAATGCCGTGCGCGCGCAGTTGCAACAGGATGGCGCAAGAATCGCGGCCGTTGGCGCGGCACTGCGCAAATTGCAGCCCCGCGCAGTCATTACCTGTGCGCGCGGCAGCTCCGATCATGCAGCGACCTACGCCAAATATTTGATCGAAACCCACGCGCGCGTGCTGACTGCTTCGGCCGCGCCGTCCGTGAGTTCGGTGTACGGCGTTCCGCAAGATGTGCGCGGCTGCCTGTTCATTGCCATTTCCCAATCGGGACGCAGTCCCGACTTGCTGGCGTCGGTCGCAGCGGCAAAATCGTCGGGCGCCACGGTTCTCGCGCTGTGCAACAGTGCCGACTCGCCGCTCATGGCAGCCGCGGATTTGGCGATCGATCTGCGCGCGGGTCCCGAAAAAAGTGTCGCGGCAACAAAATCATACCTGGCTTCGCTCGCCGCAATCACCCGCTTGGTCGCGTTCTGGACACAAGACGCGGCGCTGCAAAGCGCGCTCGAACGGCTGCCGGATCTCATGGACACAAGCTGGGCGCTGGATTGGTCAGCGGCGCTGCCCGAGCTTGAATCGGCGGCCAATCTGTACGTGGTCGGCCGCGGGCTCGGCCTCGCAGCCGCGCAAGAAGTTGCGCTCAAGTTCAAGGAAACCTGCGGCATGCACGCCGAGGCGTTCAGCAGCGCCGAGTTGCAGCATGGTCCGTACACGCTGCTTGGCAAGGGATTTCCGGCACTGCTGTTCGCGCAGCGCGATGCCACGCTCTCGGGACTTGAAACTCTAGCCCGGGAACTCGGGCGTCGCGGCGTGCCGGTCCTACTCGCCGGCGGCAGCGTCCCGGGCGCTACCCCGCTGCCGACGATGGATGCGGCACCGGAAATTGCGCCCATCCTGCTCGTGCAGAGCGCCTATCGAATGATCGCCTCGCTGGCGGTGCGGCGTGGTCTGGATCCGGATCACCCACCCCATTTGCGCAAGATCACGGAGACCGTGTAGTGCGCACTGCACTGGTGAATGGCCGGATTCTGGCCGGCGAGCGAATCATCAGTGGGCAGACAGTCCTGCTCGCGCAAGGACGCATCGAAGCCGTGGTTCCTGCAGCGGATCCGCGATGCCATGACGCCGGCATCGTCGATCTCGAGGGACAGCTTTTGCTGCCCGGCTTCATCGATGTGCAAGTCAATGGCGGCGGCGGCGTGCTGTTTAACGATGATCCCAGTCTCGAGTCAATCCGTGCGATAGGCGCGGCGCACCGGCAATTCGGCACCACGGGTTTCTTGCCGACGCTGATCAGCGACGATCTCGACACCATCGGGCAGGCGATCGCCGCGGTGCAAGCCTCGCTTGATGCGCGTCTGCCGGGCGTGCTCGGCATTCATATTGAAGGTCCGTTCCTCAACTGGGCCCGCCGCGGCGTGCACGATCCGAAGCATCTGCGGCGGTTGGACAATGGGGTGATCTCATTACTGTGCAGCTTGCGCGACGGCCGCACGGTTTTGACGCTGGCACCGGAAATGACCACGACCGCGATGATTGCGCAGCTTAGCGCAAGCGGCATCTTGCTTTCCGCAGGTCACAGCGACGCCAATTTTGCACAGACCTCGGCGGCGATCGCGCACGGCGTGCGCGGTTTTACACATTTGTTCAATGCCATGGCGCCGCTCGCGCCACGCGAGCCCGGCATCGTCGGCGCTGCGCTGTTCGATGCAAACACGTGGTGCGGCATCATCGTCGATGGGCACCATGTCGACCCGGTGATGCTGAAGCTCGCGCTGCGCTGCAAGCGTCATGACAAATTCATGCTGGTCACCGATGCCATGCCTCCCGTGGGTTCGCCTCAACCAAGCTTCGTGCTGCAAGGGCGCACGATCCGTGTCAAGGACGGCGTGTGCCGCGATGAGAACGGAACCTTGGCCGGCACGGGACTCGACATGGCCACCGCGGTTCGAAACGCCGTGTCTCTGTTGGGACTTGAGATCGCAGAGGCCGCGCGGATGGCCAGCGAGTATCCGGCCGCGTTCCTCGGGCTGGAAAAAGAGCTTGGGCGAATCGCGCCCGGCTACCGCGCAAATCTTGCGCTGCTGGATGATGACTTGCAGGTCAGGCGCACCTGGATCGAAGGAATCGCCTCATAAGCGTTGCCCTGCAAACCGAGCACCAACGTTCGGGCGTCGCACATTGAAGAAAGCGCTTGGGCGCCCGCGACTTCGCGGGCGCCTTTTTATTCATGGACTGCGGATGCTATGCTCGATTACCGTGAATGAATCGCTGACACCGTTTCACATCGCCGTACAAGTGCGCGACATCGAGGAAGCTCGTCGCTTCTACAAGGACATCCTCGGCTGCGCGGAAGGCCGCAGCGCCGCGCACTGGGTGGACTTCAATCTTTACGGGCATCAGTTCGTCTGTCACTTGAATCCCGATCTGGGCCGCGCCGGCAAATTGTCGAATCACTACAACCCGGTCGATGGACAAGGCGTGCCGGTGCCTCACTGCGGCGTGGTGCTGCGGCCGCAGCAATGGGCTGAATTGGCGCAGCGCGTGCAGCGATCCGGCGTTGAGTTTGTCGTGCAACCGTACACACGGTTCAAGGGCCAAACAGGCGAGCAATCGACCATGTTCTTCTTGGACCCGAGCGGTAATGCTCTGGAGTTCAAAGCGTTTCAGGACATAGAGTCGCAGCTATTCGCGGTGGGCCCCTCGACCCTCTAGATTCGCAGCGGCAGCTCTGCCGCATTCGCGCGCGCAATCATGCGTTCGTCGCGATCGAGCGCAAAGTCGCTGCTCGCACCACTGCATCGACCGCTCCTTTCACCATCGACCACTGACGTTCACACCGTGGTTGCGGACAACGAAGTTCGGTTCTACACTACAGTGGAATAAAAAAGAACCGCCGTTGATTGGCGGACCGCCATTGAATGGCGGGGGATGAATACAGAGAGTCGATGTGCGCCTGAGGCTGCAGGTGTGATGTGCTGCGCGTGAACCAAGGAGAACCTGCATGAAAACCACGTTGATTGTCGGGATCGCATTCGCTCTATCGATGTCTGGGAATGTGGCTAGTGCCCAGACCAGTCCCAACTCGGGAACCGGCAACGCAGCTTCCGCGAACGAACTCCAAGAAGTGATCGTCACCGGAACGAGGCGTCTGGACCGCACAGTAGCCGAATCCTCGGCACCGATCGATGTAATCAGCGGCAACGAGCTGCAAAATTACCCCTCGGCCAGCATGCTGGATACGCTGTCCAATTTGGTGCCCTCCTTCATCGTGGGGCAAAACTCGATTTCCGATGCGTCGAGCTTCGTGCGTTCGCCGTCACTACGGGGCCTGCCGGCAGATGAAATGCTGGTCATGCTCAACGGCAAGCGCATGAACCGTTCGGCGCTGGTGCAGGTATATCAAGGCGGCGAGACCGAGTTGGCCTTCGGTTCACAAGGTCCGGACTTGAACTCCATCCCCTCGATCGCCGTCAAGTCACTCGAGATTCTGCGTGACGGCGCGTCGGCGCAATATGGCTCGGACGCCATCGCCGGCGTACTCAACTACCAGTTTCGCAATAATTCCAGCGGTATCCAGCTCGACGGACGTTACGGCGAATACTTTCCAACCGGCTTCTCGCGCGATGGGGGCGACGGCCAGTTGGCGGTCAATGTGGGGCTGCCGCTGGGCAGTCAGGGCTTCGCCAACTTGAGTGCCGAGTGGTCCAGGAATCAACAGACCGTTCGCAATCCCACACGTCCGTCGGCCCTGGCCTTCGCTCAAACCTTTCCTGCGTTAGCACCGGAGTTGCCGCACTACCCCGGTCCTGTACAGCAGTGGGGAACGCCGCCGCAGGACAGCGTCAAGACATTTTTGAATTCCGGGATCAAACTCGACAACGACGATCAGGTATATTTTTTCGCCAACTACGCCAATATTCAGACGAATGAGAGTTTCAACTATCGCTTGCCGCAGACCGTCACCGACGCCAACGGCAATGTGTGGTCGCCCAATCCGGCATTCAATGACATTTACCTGGATCCCTGCACGTCCGCACTCACCGGTTGCCCGACCGGCGGGTATATCCAGAATGGCCGCACCTTCAACTTCCAATCCGTTTATCCTGCCGGCTTTACGCCCCGCTTTTACGGTGTCACGCAGCAGTTCTTTGGTGCCGTAGGCTACAAGGGCACAAACCGCTGGGGTATCAATTACGATTTGTCCGGCACGACGGCCCAGAACTCCCTGGCCGTGTCTTTGAAGGATTCACTCAATTCCTCATTGGGCCCGCAATCGCCCACCAGTTTCTACGACGGCAAGTTCATTCAAAAAGAAAACAACTTCAATCTGGACTTGAGTTATCCCTGGGCGGTGAGCTGGCTCGCCAGCCCGATCTCCATCGCCGGTGGTATGGAATGGCGCGACGAAAATTATCAGCAGCTCTTGGGCGACGCAGCCTCGATTGCAGCTGGGCCCTACTCTGCGCAACCACTCTATAACTGCGCAGCCGGAGCCTGCACGCCTGTGCTCGATGCCAAGGGGCTTCCGGTCGTTGCCACGCAAGCGACGACCTCAAATGGTTATGGCGGAATATCCGCTCCGGTTGATGCATCGCAAGTAAGTTATGCCGGATATTTGGACATCGAAGCGGATGTAGTGCGCAACCTCACGCTCGGGGTCGCCGGACGTTTCGAGCATTACGCCTCGTTCGGCAACACCACCTTGGGAAAATTTCAGGTCCGCTACAAGGCGTTGGACTGGCTCGCCTTGCGCGGCACGGCGAGCACGGGTTTCCATGCGCCCACGCCCGGACAGTCGAATGTCGAGACCTTGAGCACCACCTTCTTGCCGGGCAGCACGACGCAGGTCCAAATCGGCACTTATCCTGTGACCAGCGTGGACGCCAAATATTATGGGGCCGTGGCCCTGAAGCCTGAAGAATCCACGAATTTGAGTGCGGGAATCGTGCTGACACCGGTCCAGAATCTGCTGGTGACCATCGACGGGTACCAAATTGCAGTTCGCAACCGCATCGGCATTTCCCAACAGTTCAACGTCACGCAGGCGGACATCGTCAATCTGCCGGCGCTCGCCTACGTGGGCGCGGGCGGCACCGTCCAATACTTTACCAATGGCTTCAACACCAAAACCAAGGGCCTAGATGTGGTGGCGAGCTATCCGATTCAATTGGGCGCGGGAACCTTGGAAACTGCTCTTGCGTATAACTACAACAAGACCGATGTGACGAAATACGATCCCAAAGTCATCAGTCCGGCGCGCATTATCGACATCCAGCACTATGCCCCGAACAATCGGGTAAACCTCAACGCGAGCTATGCCTGGGGACCGATACACGCCTCGCTGCACGAGAATTACTACGGTACTTATCGGGACGAGAACGATTATCCGGGCCAACTATTCTCAGCCAAGTACACGACGGATTTGGAGGTTGGGTATCAAGTGCTCAAAAATCTCACCGCGGCGATCGGCGGGCGCAATATTTTCAACGCCTTCCCCGACAAGATTGCCAACACCGCCAAAACCCCGATCTACCCGACGACGGGCGGCGAAGCGGATGGCGAGCTATACCCGCGAACCGGCGGCCCGTTCGGCTTCAACGGTGCGTTTTGGTACGTGCGTTTGAGTGCGCAGTTCTAGGCTCAATTAACCACATCGATACGCGCCGCGAGGTCCACACTTCGCGGCGCGGCCAGGCCCCCGTAGCGAGCATCGATCTCTGTGAGTAGTTGTGCGCGCCCCGCCCCGGCGTGAAACTTTAGAAAATCCATTCCCGGCATCAAGTCGCGCGCAGCGCCGTGGCCACAGGTACTCGGGCCGCACGCAACGCAGGCAGGAGTCCGCCGACCAAGCCCATCGCCGACGCCCAGACAATGCCGAGCACGACGAGAGATGGCGTTACCGCAAGTTGAAAACTGAAGCCGAAGGGACTGGCCGATAAGCCGTTGAAAAGGACCCATGCCAAGGCACCCCCGAGCAACGCCCCGGGAAACGCCCATAGTATTGACTCAACCAAGACGGAGAGCACGATTGCGCCGGAAGCGAACCCGATCGCTCGCAATGTGGCCAACTCGCTGCGCCGCGAGTCCACTATTGCATACAAAGAGTTGAC
>Ga0193727_1001206_pt1 | contig 10607 bp, 10 predicted proteins | sample H2c2metaG_FD_143051 | JGI IMG/M metagenome (GOLD analysis project Ga0193727, IMG submission 143051) | Soil microbial communities from a riparian zone of the East river system, Colorado, United States - H2c2 | ecosystem: Environmental > Terrestrial > Soil > Riparian zone | place: USA: East River...
CTTGGACATCGAGCACGTCGCTCTTTTTACCGAACTGCTCGAGCTGTTCCGAGTTCCGCGAGTAGTTTGGAGGATCAGCGCGTTTGAACCACTGCCTGACCTTGGTCAAAAATTCGATTGGATCACCGCGTTTTCCACCAATTTCTATCTTTATCACCCGACGAAGGAACGCTGGGGAACAGCGGAATGGGATTTTTTCCTGAGCGATTTGGGGCAACACCTCGCCCCGGGCGGTAAGATTTTCTTTGGGCTGAATCCTCTCTATAGCGGCGATTACTACACGCCGGAACTGCGCGATCTTTTCATTAGCCGCGGCGCAGACGTCGAGCGCGAGCGGATCTTTTTCGAGAACGGATTACGCTTCTGAACACGCTGCGGATTTAAATGGAGGGGCGAGCTCTGCGAGCATGAGTGGATGCGCAGAGAATGATGCGATCGGCGTCGCAGAGCTCCGCCTTCGACATGCCTACGGCGTCGCCGACGGTGATTCGGGAGCAGATTCGTAAGGGCCGTGACGATGGCGCCCCCGCCGGTGTCGCTCTTCGATTTGTTGAAGTTTTTGCCGTTGTTCGTCGGTAAGATCGACCGCGATTTCCTTGTGCGCTTCCGTCATGATCTGATGGACGCGCCGGCCGGTGTCACGCCGTATCTCCCGTAGCTGCGCAGCCGTTTTATCGACAATCGGTGAAACTTTTGCGACCTGTTCAGGTGTCAATCTAAGCTCCGTGCGAAGGCGCTCTTTCATTCTGTCGCCGACTCGCCCTGGACGGTGACCGTCAAAGAAAAGATGCCGAGCGTAAAATCCCCCCAAAGCAGCGCCAGCGATTGCGCCAGCGACGAATACAAGGACAAATCCGGCAATAAGTTTCCACTTTAACGCGCCGTTCATTGTGAAAACTCATCCTGAATAGCGGTGTCTGCGATGGCAAACTCGTTCGTGAAATCCTTGGACTGTTCCCGACTCTGTTTGAGCTCGCGAACAGCCGCCAACGTCGAAATGGCAATCACTGCGGCCGACAAGAGCGCCACGCGCCGAAGCAGTGAAGCAATGCCATTTGGCTTCACACCCAAGGCACGCCAAAGCGCGACCACGCGAGTATCGAATCCAAACGGCATTTCAGCCGGAGCTTCGTCGCCCGTCTTCGCGGCTGATCGCAACAACCGATCGATTTCGTGATCTTTCATACTCCTTCCTTTGCCGAAATCCGGGCGAGGCACTCTTTCATTTTTTGTCGCGCTCGAAACGCCCGTACTTTAACGAGCGCTGCGCTCCAGCCGGTAATTTTACGGATCTCTTCAACCGAACGTCCTTGCAAGTATAGCAGATCGATGGCCAGCCGTTCGACTGGTTTAAGCGCAGCGAGAAGATGTTCGACCAGTTGGCGCGAGGCGAAACGCTGGTCTGGCGCCAGCTCGTCAGCGGAGGTTTTCAGATTCTCAATCACGGCTTGCTCTTCCACGCTTAAATCGGCGTGACGAACCTCGGGCCGTATTTTCTCCCACTGAATCTGGTTCAGGCAAGTGTTGACTGCGATGCGTGAGACCCAGTGCTCCAGCGGCACCTTTCCGGAAAATTGCGATAGTTTCTGGAATACTTTGATGAAAATCATTTGGCAAAGGTCTTCTTCATCCGTTCGATGCGGGCGATGAGCGCGGACGATCTTGGCCACGAGCGGATAGAGCTGTCGCACCAATGCGCGAGCCGCCTCATCGTCATGCTGGAGCGCAGCATGAACAAGCGCACTTGCGTCAGTATCATCCATGTAATCGAGAGCGCATCCACACTAGTAGCAATGACCGCTACCGGGGCGCTTTGGTTACAATTTTGGGTGTAGAAGTGCTTGTGCCAAGCGCTTGTCGCAGGAAAAAGCGGTTGCACGAGCGAACACAAGAAAAAATTGTAACCGCCCAGACTGCCTGCCGGTCATTACCTGAAGAAGCGAAAGAATATTTCGCGGAGACAAAATGAAACAAACCATGAAAAGAAACATATTAGCGGTTGTAGCCGCCGGCGCGATTGCGCTCGGGGGCTTCGTTGTTGTGCAGGCTCAAGCCGGCCCTGGTGGGCACGGGCACGCGTTCGGCCTTCAGGGAATCACCAAGCAGTTGAACCTGACTTCTGATCAACAGACAAAGGTTCAGCCGATTCTCGATGCGGCCAAACCGCAGCTCGCCGCCATTCATCAGGAGGCGATGCAGAAAGCAAAAGGAGTCGTCGACAGCTCGCTCTCGCAGATCAGGCCGCTGCTAACGGCTGATCAGCAGAAGAAGCTGGATGCCGTCCAGAAGGCGCATCAGGACATGATGAACGCCCACAAGGAGCTTCACGACGCAATGCAGCAATAACTTCGTTGTTCAGAGCGGTGGGGGGACGGCGGCGATCTGGGGAGGATCGCCGCCACTTTTTAGGGCCTGGACCGTGCTGTGCCAAATGCGTAATCCGCGGTCCGGACTCTGCAATCTCGTCTCAATTCTGTTTTTTTGTAATCGAAAACAGAAACACAAGGATGCCTAGTCCAGCGAAAATCGCCGCAGCGACGAAGCCTGTCGTCGTAATCTCAGCGCGCGATTGAAAACCCGCTTTTAAATGAGCAGCGATGCCGATCACAAAGGACAGAAATCCCAGGCAGATAAGAATGAGGCCGATCGCTTTCTTGTCGTCGGACGAAATCTTCATTTGGTGGTGACCAATCAAATATAATCGGCAGACTAAAATTCAAGTGCACTCTTTAAAATAGAAGGCATTAATGTGGCTGGTGCGCTGGCTTAAGCTCAGTTTTGGGTTGTTCGCTTTGTTGATTGTCGGTCTCCGGCTTAATGCTCAGATCGATCGCATCACCGGAAAGAATTTCGCCACGCGATCGGAAGTGCTGGCACGCCATGGAATGGTCTGCACAAGCGTGCCCGCGGCCACACAAGTCGGCATCGATATTTTAAAACGCGGTGGTAGCGCCGTGGATGCGGCGGTCGCGGCAAACGCAACGCTCGGTTTGATGGAGCCTGTCTCCAACGGGGTTGGCGGCGATCTGTTCGCAATCGTTTATAGCGCTAAGGAAAATAAACTCTACGGAATCAACGGCAGCGGACGGTCACCGCTCGGTTTGAGTTATGACCAGATGAAGGCCGAGCTGGCGAAACTGCATCGCGAAACAATTCCACCGGTAGGCATGTTGCCGATTAGCGTACCCGGAGCAGTGGATGCATGGGCGGAGCTGCACAAAAGATTCGGCAAACTGAATCTCAGCGACGACCTTGCGCCTGCCGTTCAGTATGCAGAACAGGGTTTTCCTGTCACCGAATTGATCGCCTATTATTGGGCGTTTGGTCCGCGGCTATACAAGGGATTGCCGGGCGCTTTTTTCGAGACTTACACACTCGACGGAAAAGGGCGAACCCCAGCCAAGGGCGATATTTTCAAGAATCCGGCCCTGGCGAAAACCTTGCGACTGATTGGCGAAAAAGGTCGCGACGCTTTTTACAAGGGTGAGATCGCAGACAAGATCGACGCATTCATGCGGGCGAATGGCGGCTTTTTGCGGAAAGCCGATTTCGAGAAGCATACATCGACCTGGGTCGAGCCAGTTTCGACGAACTATCGCGGCTACGATGTCTTCGAGCTTCCACCAAACGGTCAGGGGATCGCCGCGCTGCAAATACTGAACATTCTCGAGGGATTCGATCTGCGTGCAATGGGACGCAATTCGCCCGAAACGCTTCACGCAATGGTCGAAGCGAAGAAGATCGCCTGGGCAGATCGGGCGAAGTTTTACGCCGATCCGGCATTCGCAAAGATTCCGCTTAGCGGGTTGCTTTCAAAAAGCTATGGAGCCGAACGTCGCAAGCTAATCGACCCAAATCACGCGGCCAAGAAGGTCGAGGCCGGTAACCCCGAAAATGGAGTCGGCGCCCCCCCGCGCCGCTCGGTCGCGGCTTCGGCCCGAGGGCGGGCAGGCTCGAGTTCAGTCATCGACGACGGCGACACTATCTACATGTGTACCGCCGATGATGAAGGCAACATGGTCTCACTTATCCAAAGCAATTATCGCGGGATGGGCAGTGGCATTGTGGTGCCCGGACTCGGATTCATGTTTCAGGATCGCGGCGAGCTTTTTTCGATGGATCCCACTCACGCGAACGTTTACGCGGCGGGCAAACGTCCGTTTCACACTATTATCCCCGGCTTCGTCATGAAAGATGGTAAACCGTGGGAAGCATTCGGAGTGATGGGCGGCGGCATGCAACCGCAGGGTCATGTGCAGGTGCTTACAAACCAGATCGATTTTGGTTTGAACGTACAAGAAGCCGGCGACGCGTCGCGCTGGCAGCACGAAGGCGATAATGAACCGACCGGAGAAAAAATGACTGAATCAGGCGGCTACGTTGAAGTCGAGAGCGGTATTCTGTACGAGACTGTGCGCGAATTGCGCAAGAAAGGACACGATGTGCGTTTCGACGTCGGCGGTTACGGTGGTTATCAGGCGATCAAAGTCGAAATGCACGACGGCCAGCGCGTCTATGTTGGTGCAAGCGAATCACGCAAAGACGGAATGGCGGCAGGTTATTGATCCCGGAAACGGAGAAGCGACGAATGGGCGAAACGGCGGATGCACCGATCCGCCGACTTCTATCTTCATCGGTTATTCTGCGCTTTGAGCTCGGCGAGTTTTTCTTCGGCGTGAGTGACGTCGGATTTTTGTCCGATGCCGAGCTTAAGAAGCTTTTGCTGTCGGCGTAAGTTTGCTTCTGCGGCCTCGAGCTCGGCGCGTTCACGTTTCGCCGCGGCTGCTTGCGCGACTTCGGTTAATTGCGCCAGCGCTGTTTTCATTGACTCCAGTTCATCCCTGGTAATTTCACCAGTCGCGAGTTGAGATTCCTTTTCGGCAAGTTCCTCTTTTGCGCGAGCGACACGCGCGTTTGCCAGATCCGATTCGCAGCGGACAACCTTCAGCAACCGCTGCTCCACTTCCGCTCTCGCAAGTACACCAATTTTATAGAGACGTTCCGCGCCTGCGGCATTTTGCCTTGCGCGTTCCAATTGCTTTTCTAAACGCGCCATATCGCCGTTCGGCAGTGGCTCATCCGAGAGGTTTTGCTTCAATATCGGCGGCTCGACGTCGAATGAATCGGGTTCCTCGGATTTGTTTCCCGCCGATTGATCCGCTGCCAACGCCGCCATCGCCACAGCGAAAAGCGTGACCGGCAGGGCGAAAATGCGGGCCATCTTGCTAGTTTACCATGAATTCGTCCTGCCAGCATAGGCGCTTGTCTCGCATGCGCCGATCAAGCCACCCACTTACGCGATCTTGTTTTTCGTTTCGTCGAGTAATTCTGAAAGCCAATCGGGCGCTTCTATCTGGAGGTGGCGTTTTAGAATGTCACGAACGAAACAGCGAAAATTTCCATCGCAATCTGTGCAAAACTTTTCCATGGTGTACGCACCAAGCATCCGATAACTCTCGAATTGCGACTCGGAGAAGAACTGATCGCTCGTAGTCTCGTGCGGGAACGTCGGATTGGTCTTGAAGTATTCGTAGATATCGCGCGGTTCGTCGCCGTAACAAACCGGCTTGATGTAAACGATAATGCCATCCGGAGCATCGGCACCGTCCACTACCGAGTAACGAATGCGACCCACAGCGCAGTTATGGCCAGGAGTTTTTAAGGTGTCGATTGCGCTGCGAGGAAAGATGGTCATTGTGCCGAATTCGATCGGGATTCCAAAATCGATTCGGATTTTGCGCACTGCTTCACCGAGATCGGCATAGGCACATTCGGGATCCTCACCCCCGTCGCTCACGACGATAAAATGACAGCGACGCAGCACCATCTCGTAAATCCCAAGGTTTTCGAAATGGCCGCCATCCGACAGATTCACGTATTTGTAGTGATCGGTTGTGTTACCGATCGCTTCCGAAAACAGTGGCCCTACAGAATATCGCGGTCCTTTTCGGCGCCACGTTTTGGCGCCGGGCGATCCGGGGTTCCCCAGCCACCATCCAAGGCGCACGTTGAATAGGGTCATCAAGAGACCGAGGACCGGTGATGAATGGTAGCCCATATTCGGATTCGCCGCCGCGCCCGAGATAGCCATTGCTGTTCCGAGCGTGATCGCTTCGCCGTACTGCGGCGATGGGCGATAACCAACCTTAAAAGAACCGCAGTGTAGCCGGCTCATTGTGAAGGATTCAGCCTTGCGCTCCTGCCACGCTAGCTGCTCGCCTCTTATGACATTAAGCGCCCCATTTAACACATGAATAGGCTTGTCGGAAGACAAGTCGCCGAGCTTGATGTTGTCGTCGGGGTCGAACCCCGTAAACAGATTCGGCCTCCTAATTGTGCGCGAAGCAGCAAGGTAGGCGCGGATCAACCGGTTCCGATAGGTTGCGTGAAGAGAGAACTTGTTCGCATTGATGAAAAAACCAATCACGATTCCGAAAAGCAGCATGACGCATGTGAGGAAGACGACAACGAAGAGCTGAATACGCCAGGAATTTGGGTCGATAATTTGCTCCGGCGCTCCACCCAAAAGCCACGCAGTAGCGTGTTGTGCCCAGGGCTGAGAGCCAACCAATACCAGCACCCACGAAATTATGATTGCCAGAAGTACAAAGAAAACGACCGCCACGACAAGCAGAAGCCATTGAAAACCGGCTTTCTCGCCCAATCTACTACTCAGCTTCGATCGGATAGCCAGCAAGGCACTGACCAAACCGGTTACTCCTCCAAAAGCGCCAAGAAGACTTTTTGCTTGTGGTGTCGCCTTCACCTCCCCGAGAAAAACGCCCAACCGATTTGGCGTTGCAGAAATCGCCTGCGCACCCCAGAGAACGATTACGTTGATCACGATCCACCCGAAAATCGCAATAAGGATCCAAGCCGCTGATCGTCCCCACCACTCGCGATCCTCATCCTCTGTCACCCAACTCGTCAGGCCGGTAAACAGGAAATTAACCAACAGCAACACGCCGAGGATCAACGCGGGCGCGAAACTCACGTATTTGACCGCATTACTCGCGGGCGCCGGCAGCGGGAAACGCTCGGGAAGCTGATTTGGTTTACGCTGCAATGCACCGATTTCATTGTCCGTTATGCGCGCCGGACCTTGAGGCGTTTGGATGGTGTATATTTTGCGGACTTCGGTAATTTCAACCCGGGTGCCTGCTGCGAATTTCGTTTTCTCTCTATTCCAAGGAGTTGGCCAGGGAGTCGGGAGCGCCTCGCAATCGTGCTTCAAAGTGTATTGAATCGGAAGCTTTTGGTCTGGTTTCAGTTCCACAGGACCGAGATCGTTCTCGCCGATGCGCCCCTTCTTCTCAGGTGTTTCGATGGTATATCTTCTCTCGATTTGAGTAATGACGCCCTGAGTGCCTTGTGGGATCTTTATTTTCTGCTTACTCCATGGGATGGGCGTTGCCTCGAGGCCCTGGGTCAACGTAAATTGAATGGGAGGTTCTAAAAACATTCGCGTCGCGATCGTCGAGAGACAAAATCCTGCGAACGTCGCTGCTAGCGCAATGATACCCAATCGCCAAAGCGAATTGAAGACGCGCCGTTCTCTCTTTTGCTTACGAAATGCAAGAATAACCGTCGCAAAGACGCCGCCGACCAAATAACACGCAACGAAAAAAATGACGAACTTGGACCGCCACTCCCCGGCTTCAAACGGCTCGCTACCATGAACGTTGCGGACTAAAGCCCACCATTCAGCCAGGACGAGAGATGCGAGCATTAACGGAACTTGCCGAAATTCCAAGAAGCGGCGTTGTGGTAATCGCGCATTGCCGGTGGAAGGAACGTCGATGATCGCGTAGGCCATCGCTACAGCGATCAACGCGCCTCCAATTGCGAGCAGGATGTTGAGCCAGATGTCCCAGTCGTGCTTTATCTGGTCCGCCATCTGTATGTACTTTGTGAGGTCCATTTCAGGCCCCCAGGCGGGCCAGTTCGGCTGCAGGTTGATTGCCGCGAGATATAACCTGGGGATCATCATTGCGGCTGCCAGCCACGAGATCAGCACCAACCAGTTCAAGAACATGTTGCGAACGAACGTCGCAATCAGCGTCCAAGAATCTACCGACGTCAGCCCGGTTCGCGGTGCGAGGTAATTGCTGAATTCCCTCAGATGGCGGACCGGCTGCGGTTCGGGCTCTAGGGTGGAATCAGGCCGCCGCTTCAGTTCGTCGACCACACCGCGGATGCCGTTTGGATCATTCTTAATCCACGCGCTTAGCCAGCTGCCAATGTATCCTCCGCCAGAGACCGTGGATAGGTAATGAAATTTCTCGAGCAGCCCGCAGCGCGCCAGGCCCTGCAAAATCCCCAATCCGAAGGTGGCGCTCCGGATGCCGCCGCCCGAGATGCAGAGCGCCGCGCGTTTCTCCTTTAGTCCGTGGATCGCGCCCCACAATCCCTTCAGACGCGTTTTCGATTCGCTCGAGCTTGGATAGTCTGACGGGAGTTCTCCATGAAGAGCGACAAACTCAGCTTCCAATACTTCGTGCAATGGCAACGAAGAATCGGCCGATGAAGTCTCTTTCGCCATGGCGCGCAAACGCGGCGGTCTGCGCACCAGCGTTTATCAAGGCGCGGATCATTGGTCAATCCTGTTCCGTAATGGTCAATATTGTGACTTGGGTGTGATACTGCGCCATCCTTGCAGAGCTGTTCAAATCGCCGTTTGTTGGCGCGGTGACCAACTAAGAGAAGACAAATATGAATCAGCCGGTCTTACCAAGCTCTAGTAACGAAGAACACATGCTCGGCCATGGCTTTTACAACAAGCATTCGCACGAACAGGGGAAAGCGAACACTTGCGGCTTGCCATTGATCATTGAAGCCATCAATCAGATCGACCTCGGACAGATTGCCAGTGAGTTCAGCATCGCTGATTATGGCTCCGCACAGGGGCAAAATTCACTTTTGCCGATGAAGACCGCGATTGCGCAGATCAAGGCGCTGGCGACGAAGGCTCGCAGAACAGAAATCCCAATCACAGTTACGCACACGGATTTGCCGACCAACGATTGGACGACGCTATTTCAAACAGTTCTCTTTTCACCCGACAGCTATCTCGCGCATCAGAGCAACGTGTTTTGCTTCGTCAGCGGCACTTCCATTTATCACCAGATTTTTCCCCCGAATCACATCGCGTTCGGCTATTCAGCGATCACCGAACATTGGCTGAGCAGGAAGCCGTGCAATATCCCGGATGAAATCTGGTCTGCGCGGGCGACCGGAAAGGTGCGCGACGCCTGGGCGGCACAAGCCAAAGCCGATTGGCGCGCGTTTTTGCAGTATCGCGCCCTGGAAATGCAGCCGTCAGCGCGGCTCGTTATCGTTGGCAGTGGCGCTAATCAGCAAGGCAACAGCGGCGCCGAGGGCTTGATCGATCTGGCGAATGCCGTGCTACAGCAGTTAGTGAAAGATGGCGCGCTCGATCCGGAGGAATACGAAGAAATGGCAATCCCGACCTATTATCGTACCGCCGAAGAATGGAAGGAGCCCTTTACTTCTGATTCAAATTTTTCGCTCTCGCTCGATCATTTTGAAGAATTCGCGCTGCCCGACGTTTATCTTGAACGCTTAGAGCACGACGGTGACGCGCAGGCATTCGCTGAAGCGTACGCTGGGTTTTTCAAAGCGGCGTTCGAACCGTGCCTGTTCGTAAGCCTAAGCGACAAGCGCACGTCTGAGAGTCGGCAGCAAGTTATCGACTTGTTCTCGCAACAACTGCAGTCCGCGCTCGCGCAGGATCCGAAAAAGTATTCATGCCGCTGGGTCATCCAGCTGATGCTCATCTCGAAGAAGCAAAAGTAAGAATCGCTAGGCCCAGCAGCTTTTATTCGTCGGGAAACGCGATATATGTCCGGTTGTGCGACCGTAGCTCAGCTGGATAGAGCAACAGATTTCTAATTCAAGCCTAACGAATTGCGCACGTTTTCGTTGTGTTGCACAGCATTGCGAATCATAGGTAAGCCTAACGAATGGAGTCTGCGGCGCGTTACACAGAATTGCGCACCTTTGCAGCAAAAATTTCCCCGACCGTAGAAAAGACCGTGAAAAGTTCAGCCGTCTCAGCCTGTGTGTCTAACTGTTAGGCCCAATCACACACGTTCGCCGGCATTGAACGACATTGATTTTCTCTTGACAAGCGAAAGGCGACCTGCGCAGCATCCCATCAACTCCAAAACCCCTCCCGTCTAGCCCGCCGCACGTAAAGCCAAGCGACTCGCTTTCTCGAGCGAGGTTTTGCCAAGAAGAACAAACCGTTATGGACAGGTTCCGCTCCACCGGATTGCCCGCAACTAACAGATTCATGCGGCGAAGCGCGTTGTTCTGCAACGTGGCGCAAAATTTCCCCGAACAAGTGGAAAAGAAGGATATCATATGAAAAGAAAAATCGTTGCGAACATATTCCTTAGCATTGGCGTGGTTTTGGCATTAGCGGCTGTAGTGCCAGTCAAGACGCTCATCGGTCAGGGTCAGCCTGCGCAGGCAAGCAAGATGCTTACGAAAACTTTAAACGTTGGGGCCAAGGGGATCACCGTGAGGTATCCGGAAGGTTGGTCTACAGGTCAGCCGACTTTAAGTTCCTGGGTTATCCTTAA
>Ga0193727_1001207_pt1 | contig 10606 bp, 11 predicted proteins | sample H2c2metaG_FD_143051 | JGI IMG/M metagenome (GOLD analysis project Ga0193727, IMG submission 143051) | Soil microbial communities from a riparian zone of the East river system, Colorado, United States - H2c2 | ecosystem: Environmental > Terrestrial > Soil > Riparian zone | place: USA: East River...
ATTTGCACGTGCATCCTGGAAGGCCGGCTCTTTCGAGCCGGCCTTCGTTCTTTGCAGGGCTAACTGCAACTTATGACTACCGGCCGGGGGCTGTCGGCGGGCCGGCTTGTGGCTTCGAGCTAAACGACAGAACAGTTGGTGCAGCGTCCGGCGGTGAGTGCGAATAACTTGTGGCAATGAGAGCAGTGATTATTACGCGGCCAGGGGGACCGGAGGTGCTCGAGATTCAGGAGCGGCCCAAGCCGGAGCCTGGTGTCGGGCAGATACGGGTCCGCGTTCGGGCGTCGGCGCTCAATCGCGCCGATCTCATGCAGCGAGAGGGGAATTATCCCGTACCGCCCGGCGTACCGGCGGATATCAGCGGGATGGAATACGCGGGCGAGGTCGATTCCCTCGGGGCCTTGGCGACTCTTTGGAAGAAAGGCGACCGGGTGATGGGAATCATCGGCGGTGCGGGTCACGCCGAGTACGTTTGCGTGCACGAGAGAGAAGCGATGCCCATGCCCAAGGGGATGTCGTGGGAGGACGCCGCCGCGATTCCGGAAGCCTTTCTTACGGCGTACGACGCGCTCTTCAATCGGTTGGCGGTCCGCACTGGTGAAACGGTGCTCATTCACGCGGTAGGAAGCGGCGTCGGAACCGCGGCCCTGCAGATTGCGCGCGTGGCGGGAGCGAGGGTGGTTGGGACGGCGCGCACCGCGCAGAAGCTCGAACAGGCAAAGAAGCTCGGCCTGGATGTCGCGATTGATGCTTCGCGCGGTGACTGGCCCGCGCAGGTGGAGGCCGCCATCGGCGCACTGCGTGTGCACGCCGTGGTGGACCTCGTGGGTGGGAACTACCTCGAGGGGAATATGCGGGTGCTCGCGTTGCGCGGCCGGATCGTCGTCGTCGGTCTAACCGGTGGCGCGACCACTGCATTCAACATGGGCGCGCTTCTCGTAAAGCGGCTCACCATCGTCGGAACGACACTGCGAGGAAGGCCTCTGGAAGAAAAAATCACGGTCGCGCGCGATCTCTCCGAGCACATTCTGCCGCTCTTCGACGCGGGCCGGCTCAAGCCTGTCGTCGATCGTGTCTTTCCGTTCGACGAAATTCGTGCGGCGCACAAGCTCATGGAATCGAACGAGACGTTCGGAAAAATCGTGCTCGCGTGGCGGTCGTGAATCTCGACAAGGCGCGTACCTGGATTGAAAAAGTGGCAGGAGGCCGCGTGATTTCTGTCGCGGCGCTGCCTGGCGCCACGTCCTCGGAGCTGCACGCGGTCGAGGTCGAAACCGCGGACGGTGAGACCATGAGCCTCGTTCTTCGGCTCTTCACCAATAAGGATTGGGTGAAGCGGGAGCCCGATGTCGCAACTCGTGAAGCCAAGAGCGTGGTCCACGCGACGGAGGGCGAGCTTCCCGTCCCGCAGCTCGTGGGGTGTGATGCCGACGGATCAAAATGTGGGGCGCCGGCAACGCTCGTGACCATGGTTCCGGGCGAAGTAGTGCTCCAGCCCGAGAGCTGGACCGAGTGGCTTCAGGGTCTCGCCCATGTCGCGGCGCGGATTCATCGCGTTGAAGCCGAGGGATTCCGCTGGAAGTATCGCCGGTATAACGAGCGGGCCAAGCTTGCCGTGCCCGCGTGGTCAGAGCAACCGGAGGCGTGGGCGGCGGCCATCGAGGCAGTTCAGGGCCCCGCGCCTCCCTACATCGAGTGTTTCGTGCACCGGGACTTCCACCCGAGCAATGTCCTCTGGTGGAATGGACGCGTGAGCGGCGTCGTCGACTGGGTGAATGGCTGCAGAGGGCCAGCGGGGATCGACGTCGCCTGGTGCCGGCACAACCTCGCGAGCCTGCATGGCCTGCTGGCCGCGGACGAATTCCTCTCGCAGTACAGCGCGGCCGCGGGACCGGCGTTCGAGTATCACCCGTATTGGGATCTGATGTCGGTGGTGGAGCTGCTGCCGGGACCACCCGCGATGTACGAGGGATGGCGGGCCCACGGGGTTCCGGAGATTGACGCCGGGCTCATTCGCCAGCGCGTCGATCTCTACGTGGCGAGCGTGGTGACGCGGCTCAGCTCTTTCCCTTCCGTTTCCGACTCCGCCGATCCTGTATCAGAATCATCGCAACCATCCACAGCCCAATTATCGCTGCGATAAGAAAGCCGAATGTCGCGAGACGCGGCCGGTATCCCATGAGGAGCCCACTGGCTACGAGCAGGCCGCCGAGGACGAGTCCGGTAAAAATGCGGTTGGCGACTTTTTCCAATCCGAGCAGCAAAGATCCGAGCTGGGGCGTATCCACGCGGACCGCGAAATCGTCGGCGACCAGTTTCTGTGTGAAGACGTCGAGCCTGTGCGGAAGCGCGCGCACGAGGTCCGACGTTTCGGCCGCCATCTGAAAGAGGCGACGCGGCGATATGTCGCGCCGCGCCCGCTGGTTGGCGATTTCGGCGGTGTATTCCCGAATCGAGCTCGTCGGACTGAAATTGGGATCGAGCGATCTCGTCACGTCATCGAGGCTGAAAAGCGCTTTCGCCAACAGCGTCAGCTCCGCCGGGAGCTTTAGTCCCTCGCGATAGGCGATCGTGATGATCTCGTAGAGCATCACTCCCGTCGGTGTCTCCTCCACCGTCTGATCCGCCTGCTTCGCGATCAGCGCCGCGACGTCGCGAACGTACGCGTTGCGGTCGAATTCATCGGGCACCGCGCCCATTTCCATCAGCGTTTCCGCCGCGGCATTCCCGTCGTTCTCCGCCATCGCCAGGAGGAGCCGCACGACGTGGTCGCGCATCGAACCCGTCAGGTGCGCGGTCATTCCGAAATCGATGAGGGCGAGCTTCGGATCGTCGCGCGGAGCAGGGGCTACGGCCGCGGCTTTCGCTTCGTTCTCGGATTGGGTCAGCGCGGTTGCGCCGGGCCTCACCACCTGACGGCGGTCGTCCGCGAGCGCTTCCGCCGGCGTCTTTGGATTCTCGCGTCCCGGGAGCACGATGAACAGGTTTCCGGGATGCGGGTCCGCGTGGAAGTGCCCGCTATCCGTGATCTGGTGCAGGTAGGCGCGCGCGAACTCCTCGGCCAGCTCCGAGAAGTCGTACTCGATCCGCACGATCGGCGGGATCGAGTCGATCTTCACTCCCCGGATGCGCTCCGTCGTGAGCACCTTGTGGGTGGTGTACGCATCGATGACGCGCGGGATCAGGATGTGCGGGAAAGTCGCCAGCGCTTTCCGGAACGCCGCCGCGTTGCGCGCTTCGGTCCGGTAGTCGAGCTCATCGGCCAGCGCGCGCTCCACCTGCTGTACAACGCCGATGAGATCTACGCGCTGGCCGGCCGAGGTGTGATCCGTAAGAAACATCGCCAGATCGCGGAAGAAGCTGATGTCGTCGGTTAGCTGCTCGCGCAGGTTCGGTCGCTGCACCTTGACCACCACGCTTCGGCCGTCGCGCAGCTCGGCGGCGTGCACCTGGCCGAGGCTTGCGCTGCCCAGCGGCTCCTGTTCGAATGAGGCGAAGAGCTTGCTGATGCGGGCGTTGAGCTCCGCTTCGATCGTCTGCTCGACCTGCTCGAAGTCCATCGGAGGAACTTTGTCCTGCAGATGCTCGAGCTCCTCGATGTACGGCGGCGGGAGCAGGTCCGGACGCGTGGAGAGCACCTGTCCGAGCTTGATGTACGCGGGCCCCAGCTCCACCAGTCGCTCGCGGAACGCGCCCGCTTTTGCGGCGAGATCCCCCTCGAACGTGCCCACATCATCGATGGCCGCGCCCTCGATGCTCAGAAGGCCCTGGCGGCTGGCGAAATCGCGCAGGCCGTAGTTGGTAAAGAGGCGTACGGTCGCGACGAGGCGCGGAAGATGCTTTGGCGAGAGAATCATGTGCTGCGCGAAAAGGCAGAATCCATGCCCACGCTAAACTTTCTTTGCGCGGGTTCAGTGTCACCGCATGCAAGTGGCCGCGTGTGACGTGACCACCGATATTTATGCATGCCCAAGAAGAAGACCGACAAGAAGCGTACGGCCGCGAGGACCGCCGCGAAGCGACGCGCGGCGCGACCCAAGTCGGGGCGAACACCGGTCACACGGGTGCCGAAGCCGTGGGGACACGAGACGATCTGGGCGCGCTCCGACCGTTACATGGGGAAGATTCTCCATATCAACGCCGGCCACGAGCTGTCGGTGCAGTATCACAACAGGAAGGATGAAACGGTCTACCTGCTCTCGGGCGAGATCGTGTATCGGGTTCAGAAGGAGGGCGATGATGTTCTCGACGACATGCACTTGAGGGTCGGGGAATCATTCAGGATCACGCCGGGGACCATTCATCAGATGATCGCGGTGACGGATTGCGATGTGCTGGAAGTATCCACGCCGGAAATCGACGACGTCGTCCGGCTGAGCGACAAATACGGACGAGAGGGGACAACCGATCCATGAAAGTGATCATCCCGCTGGCGGGGAAGGGAACACGCTTGCGCCCGCACACCTATCTGACGCCCAAGCCGATGATGAAGGTCGCGGGCAAGCCGGTGATGTCCTACGTCCTCGACGAGCTGAAGAAGCTGGGCAACGTCGAGCAGATCGTTTACATCACCGGGCACCTCAAGGAGAAGATCGAGGAATTCGCGCGCGCCGAGATGGACGTACCGTCGGTGTTCATCGAGCAGAAGGTCCAGGATGGGACGGCGGGTGCGATCGCCCTGGCGCGCGACTATGTCGACCAGCCCGTCCTCATCATCTTCGTGGACACGATCTTCGACGCCGATCTATCGAAGGTGAAGAGCGTGGACGCCGACGGCATCATCTGGGTGAAGGAAGTGGAGGACTACCAGCGCTTCGGCGTCGTCGTGACGGACAAGGACGGCAACATGACGAAGATCATCGAGAAGCCGAAGACGCCGATCTCCAAGAGAGCCAACATTGGGCTTTACTACATCAGGAACTGGAAGCTCCTGTTCGAGGGAATCGAATGGGTTCTCAAGCAACCGAAGAACATGGGCGAGTATTTCCTCACCGATGCGTTCCAGTACATGATCGACAAAGGCGCCAAAATCAGAGTCATCGACGTCGAGGGATGGTACGACGCCGGAAAAATCGACACGATGATCGAGACCAACCAGGCGATGCTCGAGCGAGGCCGCGCGCGGCGGCCGAAGAACACCGGTGACTCGACCATCATCGACCCGGTTTACATCGAAGACAACGTCACCTTGAAGAAGTCGACGGTCGGACCCAACGTCTCGATTGGCGCGGGCTCGGTGCTCGATGGCACTAACATCAGTCACTCAATTGTTGGAGCGAACGCAAAGATCACGAAGTCGGTTCTCAAGAACTCGCTCGTTGGCGATGACACGGTGGTCGAGGGCGTGAAGGGCGAGGTGACGGTCGGCGACCACTCGGAAGTCCGGGCATCGTAAACCCCATGGAAGTGCGGAAGCCGCGTCCGAAGCTCGGGCGCAACGTCATCGGCCTGGGCGCGGTGAGCTTCTTCACCGACGTCTCGACCGAGATGATCTATCCGCTGCTTCCCGTTTTTCTGGCGGGAGTTCTTGGAGCGAATGCGAGCTTCATCGGCGCAATAGAGGGAGCGGCCGAGACAACAGCGTCGCTGCTCAAGCTGCTGAGCGGTTGGTGGTCGGACAAGATCTCGACGAGGAAGCCGTTCGTGGTAGCCGGCTATCTGCTTGCCTCGATCGTCCGCCCCTTCACTGCCGGGGCGCACAGCGCCAGCCAGGTGCTCGCGATTCGCGTCACGGACAGGGTGGGCAAGGGAATTCGCACCGCACCCCGAGATGCGCTGCTTGCTGACTCGGCCCCTCCCGAGGCCAGGGGACGCGCGTTCGGATTCCATGCGGCGGCCGACAACGCCGGCGCGGTGCTGGGTCCGCTGGTGGCTTTTTTCATCCTCAGGATGCATGGGGTGGGCGCGCCCGGCGCCAACATGCATTTCCTTCCGCGCGACGAGCGCGCGCTGAGGAACGTCTTCTGGCTCTCGGCGATTCCGGCGGCGATAGCCATGGTCGTTCTGATCGTGGTCGTGAGCGACATACCGCGACGCGACAGCGCGAAACCCGGAGAAGCCGGCGGAACGGCCAGTCTGGGTGGGCGCTTCTGGGCATATCTCGTGGTCGTCCTTCTGTTCACGCTGGGAAACTCAACCGATGCGTTTCTGCTGCTCCGCGCAAATCAGCTCGGCGTCCCGGTTGCGCTGGCGCCGATACTCTGGGCGCTGCTCAACTTCGTGAAATCGGCGACTGGTACCTATGGCGGACAGCTCTCGGATACGATCGGGCGAAAGCCGCTGATTGTCGGAGGATGGCTCCTGTACGCAGCGGTGTATTTCGCGTTTGCATGGGCCGGTGCGCCGTGGCAGGCATGGGCATTGTTCGCCGTCTACGGGATTTTCTACGGGATGACTGAGGGCACCGAGAAAGCGCTCGTAGCGGACATCGTTCCCACGGTTCGGCGCGGGGCGGCCTTCGGCTGGTATAACCTCGCGATCGGATTGGGCGCCCTCCCCGCGTCGCTCATCTTCGGATGGATCTGGGACCGCTCGGGGTCTCCGAGCGCGTTCGTGTTCGGTGCTACGCTGGCACTTGTGGCGGCAATCCTCATGGCCGTGGTCGCGCCTTCATCGCAACTGAGCGAGGCGAAGTGATCTCGTAAGCGGTTCGCGGATTACGCTTGGGCTTCCTCGAGCGAGTAGAGTGCGCGCTTCATCAACCGCACCACTCGCCGAGGAGGAAGTATGAAACACACACATGGCGAAGGAGTTCTTGTTCTGGCGCTGTTCGCGGCACTGGCTGGCTGTGCCGATCCCGCGAGCCGCACGGTAGGACCTACCGCGTCAAAAGACATTGTAACCGAGCCTGCTCCCGCGTCCGCGAGCGAGGAGCGCGTCGCGCTGACGAAGATCGCGCGGCTGGTGGCGGTGGCGATGGACAATGAGCCCGCGCGACAGCATCTCAAGCGCGACATGCGCGCGGCGCCCTTCAGGGAGCACAAGCTCGAGCTCGCAACCTATCTGCGCTCGAAGGACGGGCGCGCACTGCTTCAGGACATGTCGAGGCAGACCAGCGGGGGCGAGGGAGAGGTCCTTGCCACGTTGGCCGCGATTCGACCGCTCGAGTTCTACATGCCCGTCGCGGGTCACCGCGAAACGTGGACCGGCAAGGGCGACGTGCTCGTGGTCTCGCAGCTGGACGAGTCGGACCCGATGGTGACATTCGACGAGGCAGGGAGGGCGGTCTCGCTCGACCGGAAGATCGCGCCGAACCAGCCAACACTCTCGATCGTGCCGGTGGAGACGCGATTCGACCAGCCGTTGACGGCCACGGCTTCGCGGAACGTGCGCGATCAGAGTGGCAGCGCAATCGGCACGCTCGAGCCTCTGGTTCTCAAAGGATCGAATCTCGTGCTCTGCGGCGCAACGTGCGAAGGGGGTAGCGGGGGCGGCGGGGGCGCTCCTTCCATCCCGCCGGGACTCTACCTGGAGTTTTCCCGGATTGTCGATGCCAAGGAACCGTGGGTTCGAGGGGAGCCAGAGATCGAAGTGCACATTCAGGGTCCGTCGAGCCTGTCCGCTCCTACCACTGGAGAGGATCTCTCGTGCTCCGGCGAACACGCGCCCGACTACAGGAAAGTGTTCAACCAGGATGGAGCGTTCTGGGAAGGCAGAGTGATGCTGCTTTCGGCCGATGAGGCCATTGCATTCGCGGACAAGTTCAACCAGGGCTTCCACGTTCTGTTCTGGGAGGACGACAATCAGCCATGCATTCTGAAGCTCGATTCCAATTCCCTGATGAGTCTGCTGCAATCCACGGCGGCCGCGTTCAGCACCGTCGCAATCAAGGTTTTTCCAAAGGCCTCGCCTCTGGTGATGGCCGCTGTCTTCGTGGGCACACTGTTCTCAAACGCCGGCCAATGGTTGCTCACGAACGATGATTTCCTGGGAGCCGCTGTGGATCAGGCGAGTGCCGGCTATAACAACCCCGGCAACACCCATGTGATCATGGATGGAACCACGCTCAATGGGCGTGCGACGATCGTTTACCGGTAATAACAAGGGAGGGGAGATGTCGCGTCTACTGCTCGCACTCTGCACCGGAATCTGTTTGCTCGCCGCGGGTCCGACCCCCGTTACTGCTCAGGAGCGGAATTACGACGAAAACGCGCTCCGCATTGAGGAGCACGGCGGGACGATCAGCCTCGTTCGCGGGACATCGGAAACGGTGGTCGCAAAGATCGGAGTCTTCCGGGCGGTAGACGTGGCGGCCGTCGTAAGCCCGTCCCCCAAGGCGATCGCGGAAGCAACGGTATTTCAGCGCAATTACCGTCCAGGAACGTGGCTCGCGTCCCTTGGAATAGCGACGTTAGGTGCCGCAATCGGGGCCTCCCGAATCAACGGCGTGAATCAGTCGATTCCCACTTCGTTGACCATCGTCAGCGTCTCGCTGATTACTGTCGGAGGAGTGAAGCTGGAGAGGGCGAATCGAGCCCTTGCGAGGGCCGTCTGGTGGTACAATCGCGATCTGAAATAGCTCTACAGTGATGTGTTCCTCGGGGTCGCTCAGTCGTCTTTAAAAAACACACTGACGACCCATGAGGATCAATGAAGTCCATACTTTTTCGGGCGCTGTTTTTCTGCGCCACTGTTAGTGCGGCAACGGCCGGCGCCCAGACAATAGGTCATGCGGCGCCGCCCGTTTCCAGCTCTGAATCCGGAACCGCTGTAGGTTCCGCGCGCACTTCCACGACAAGCGACTCCTCGCGCAGCTACGACGCACAGGCGCTGCGCGTCGAGTCGCGCTGGGGCAGTATCAACATCATTCGCGGCGTCAATGGCCCCGTGGTCGGCAGCGTCGGATGGTTCCGCAGGTTCGACGTGGAGAAGCTGGTCGAATCGTCGCCGCAGGCAACTACGGAAGCCGGCAAGTTCAAGTCAAACAACTTCCGCGGCTCCCTCATTGCCGGTCTGGGAGCGACCACCCTCGTTGCCGGCGCGATTCTTACCAGCAACAGCTCGAGCAACGCGTCAAGCCCGATGCTCATGATCGCAGGTGCCGGAGCAATGGTGTGGGGCGTACAGTATCTCAATAAGGGATATTCGGCGCTGTCGCGCGCGATGTGGTGGTACAACCGCGATCTTCCGCGAGCCACTACCGCGCCTTCCAACGCCGGTATCCCATCCACGCCGCGAGACCGAGCAGCGCCAGCGGGATCAAAGCCCCCAGTGACGAAATAATTCCAGCGATCACTGCGACGAAGTTCTTCCAGGCGCGGCGCAGCGCCGCGGCGATCGGATTCTCACCCGGCGTGTTACCCAGTATCGGTGCCGGCTCGTGGACAGTGATGGTGAGGGTGCTCGTCGCCACGCGCGAGCTCAGATAGCGAAGTCTTCCCTCGTACCGCTCGATCTCTTCGCGAACGCGCGCAAGCTCACGCTCGACGCGTAGCACCTCGTCGAGCTTGCCGGTCCTCGTCGAGAGCAGTGTGATCAAACGCTCCTCGAGGCGCCGCGCGTTGCTCACGCGGGCGCTCACGTCGACGAACTCTTCACCGACGTCCTGGGCCGTCGAGTTCACAGTCTCGACCTTTCCGATCGTGGATAGCGCGCTCACCGCCTCAGTGTATTTGGGGGCGGGGATCTTCAGCTCGAGCGTCGCCTGCCTGATCTGGTCTCGGCCTCCGCTGACAGAGGAGTTGGCGATGTAGCCTCCGACCTGTACCGAGAGCTGTTGAATTCTGAGAATGGCCGGATCGACCTTCTCCACTTCGATGAACGCCTGCCCGATGCGAATCATCATCGCGGGCGCGAGCGCCGCGCCCGAATTCATGTTCTGGAAGACGTCGGGGGTCGGGGGTGCCGCGTTTACGGCCTTCGCATCGTCCCGGGATTCGTCGACGGAGGCGATGGGGGACGACAGCCTACCGCTGAATCCGGCCTCTCTGGTCATGGCCGGGGGAGATGCCGCCATTCCGGGCTGCGCCTCCGTCTTGCCAGAGGCGCTTGCTCCGGCGGCGACATCGCTACCGTCGGCTTTTGAAGAAGAATCGCGGCAAGCCGTGAGGGCGCACGCGGCGATGACAATCAATGTTAGTGCTTTCATCTCTGACTCGGTTGAGGTCTCTATGGAGACGCCAACCGAATCAGTTGTTGCACAACTACGGCTTTAGCAGCACTTCGATCCCGCTTTGTTGTAACGGTCGTTCATGCGGGTGTGCCTGAATTCGGTCTCTGTCATGATGCGGTCGCCAGGGTGGGCAGAACGCATGTGACCGAGGTAGCGGTCGTAGTCGGGGACGCCGAGGACGGCGCGGACGAGTGAAGCCGTGCGGGTGAACATAGAAAAGATGTAGTTGATCATCTGGGTGAATTACGAACCGGCAGGTATCTCTCGAACAGCTCGAAGATGCGGCGATATTCATCCGCCCACGACGAGGGTCTCACGAAGGCGTGATCCTCGACCGGATATGCCGCAAGCTCCCACCGCGTCTTGCCAAGCTCGATGAATCGTTGGGTAAGTCTTACGATATCCTGAAAGTGGACATTGGTATCTACCATTCCGTGCGCCATCAGCAGCGGATCCTGAAGACCTTCCGCGAAGTAAATAGGAGACGATTGACGA
>Ga0193727_1001208_pt1 | contig 10598 bp, 6 predicted proteins | sample H2c2metaG_FD_143051 | JGI IMG/M metagenome (GOLD analysis project Ga0193727, IMG submission 143051) | Soil microbial communities from a riparian zone of the East river system, Colorado, United States - H2c2 | ecosystem: Environmental > Terrestrial > Soil > Riparian zone | place: USA: East River...
GAACTTCCCGACATTGCATATCAAGGACGAACTCGCCAAGGTCGACGGCGTCGGCGACGTGCAGCAGTTCGGCGGCGGCAACTATTCGATGCGCATCTGGCTCGACCCCGAGAAGGTCGCCGCACGTGGCCTGACTGTCGGCGATGTGGCCAAGGCGATCCGCGAACAAAACGTGCAGGTCGCTGCCGGCCAGCTCGGCTCGTCGTCGGTGCCGTCGGACAACACGGCACGACCGAATTTCCAGGTCGCGGTCAATACCAGAGGTCGCCTCGTCGACGAGGATGACTTCGCCAACATCATCATCCGCACCGGTGATTCGGGCCAGATCACGCGCCTGCGCGATGTCGCGCGCGTCGAACTCGGCTCGGACAACTACGCGCTGCGCTCGATGCTCGACAACCAGACCGCAGTCGCGATCCCGATCTTCCAGCGCCCTGGCAGCAACGCGATCGCAATCTCCGACGCGGTGCGCGCGAAGATGGTCGAACTGAAGAAGGGCTTTCCGGAAGGCATCGACTACAACGTCGCCTACGATCCGACCGTGTTCGTGCGTGGTTCGATCGAAGCCGTGCTGCACACGCTGCTCGAGGCGATCGCATTGGTCGTGATCGTCGTGATCGTGTTCCTGCAGACCTGGCGCGCGTCGATCATCCCGTTGCTGGCCGTGCCGGTATCGCTGATCGGCACGCTCGGCGTCATGCATCTGTTCGGCTTCGGGCTGAACACCTTGAGCCTGTTCGGCCTGGTGCTCGCGATCGGCATCGTCGTCGACGACGCGATCGTCGTGGTCGAAAACGTCGAGCGCAACATCAGCGAGGGCAAGTCGCCGTTCGAGGCGACCAAGCAGGCGATGCGTGAAGTGACCGGGCCGATCGTCGCGACCGCGCTCGTGCTGTGCGCGGTGTTCCTGCCGACCGCGTTCATCAGCGGCTTGTCCGGCCAGTTCTTCAAGCAGTTCGCGCTGACGATCGCCATCTCGACCGTGATCTCCGCGTTCAACTCGCTGACCCTGTCGCCGGCACTGTCGGCCGTGCTGCTCAAGGCGCACGATGCGCCGCCGGACCGCTTCACGCGTTTTCTGAATTTTTCGCTCGGCTGGTTCTTCCGCCCGTTCAACCGTTTCTTCGCGCGCGCGTCGAACGGTTATGTCGGCGCGGTCGGCCGCATCCTGCGCACCAGCGCGATCGCGCTGTTCATCTACGCCGGATTGATTGCGCTAACGGCATTCGGTTTCAGCAACACACCGACCGGCTTCGTGCCGGCGCAGGACAAGCAGTACCTGGTCGGCTTTGCGCAATTGCCGGACGCCGCGACACTCGACCGTACCACCGCGGTGATCAAGCGCATGAGCGCCATCGCGCTGAAGACACCGGGCGTCGAATCCGTGCCGGCGTTCCCGGGCCTGTCGATCAATGGCTTCACCAATGCGCCGAACATGGGCATCGCGTTCACGCCGTTGAAGCCATTCGAGGAGCGCCGCGACGCGTCGAAGTCGGCCGGCGCGATCGCGATGGCGATGAACACGCAGTTCTCGCAAATACAGGATGCGTTCATCGCGATCTTCCCGCCGCCGCCGGTGCAAGGCCTCGGCACGATCGGCGGCTTCAAGCTGCAGATCGAGGACCGCGGCAATTTCGGCGCGGATGAGCTGTACAAGCAGCTGCAGAACGTCATCGCCAAGGCCGGCAAGCGGCCGGAACTGGCCGGCGTGTTCTCCGGCTTCCAGGTCAACGTGCCGCAGATCGATGTCGATGTCGACCGCGAGAAGGCCAAGTCGGCCGGCGTCGCGCTACAGGACATTTACGACACGATGCAGATGTATCTCGGCTCGCTCTACGTCAACGACTTCAATCGTTTCGGCCGCACCTATCAGGTCAATGCGCAGGCCGAGCCGACGTTCCGCACGACGGCCGAGGACATCGGCCGGCTGAAGACGCGCAACGCCGCCGGCACGATGATTCCGCTGGCCAGCTTCGTCAGCGCGAAGGAAACCTCGGGACCCGATCGCGTGCCGCACTACAACGGCTACCTTGCTGCCGAACTCAACGGCGCTGCGGCGCCGGGCTACAGCTCGGGCCAGGCGCAAGCGGCGATCGAGCAGGTGCTCGCGCAGGAACTGCCGAACGGCATGAGCTACGAATGGACCGACCTGACCTACCAGCAGATCCTCGCCGGCAACACAATGATTTACATTTTCCCGCTGGTCGTGCTGCTCGTGTTCCTCGTGCTCGCCGCGCTGTACGAAAGCCTGTCGCTGCCGCTGGTCGTGATCCTGATCGTGCCGATGACGCTGCTGTGCGCGATCCTCGGTGTGTACATCTCGGGCGGTGACAACAACATCTTCACCCAGATCGGCTTGATCGTGCTGATTGGCCTTGCCTGCAAGAACGCGATCCTGATCGTCGAGTTCGCCAAGGACCGCGAGGCACACGGCGAATCGGTGTGGCAGGCCGTGCTCGACGCGTGCCGCCTGCGCCTGCGTCCTATCCTGATGACCTCGCTCGCGTTCGTGATGGGCGTGATTCCGCTGGTCACCTCAACCGGCGCCGGCGCCGAGATGCGCCGCGCAATGGGCGTGGCGGTGTTTTCCGGCATGCTCGGCGTGACCTTCTTCGGCCTGCTGCTGACGCCAGTGTTTTATCTGGTGGTCCGCAGGCTACGCCGTCGTGACGCGCAGCCTGCGCCGCCAGCGTCGCAAGTTGTGTTGGCGGCGCACTGTCGGACTTGAGTCGCGTGGCTGCGCTGCGCGACCTGCTTTCCTCGTCATTCCGGCGAAAGTCGGAATCCAGTTCTTGATACCATTTTTCTTCAAAGGCAGAGCTTCGTCTCGCCTTCGGCGAGCCGGTTACTTTTTGGCATTGCCCGGCATTGCCCAAAAAGTAAACAAAAAGGCTAGGCACCGGACGCGGTGTTTTGCCGCGCTTCGTGCGCGGCAAAATCCCCTGTGCTTCGCGCCCGCGCCGGGTTGCTCAGACAGTACGTCCATGTACTGCTTCGCAATCGCGGGCGATCCATCGCCGCGCCCCTTCGGGCATTTTCCGGCGCGGGCTGCGATGCTCGGCACCGCGAACGGCGCCGTTGATCCACGAATCCGCGCATCCCTGCACTACCTCGATACACACTGAAGCCGGCGGCGCTTTTTGCTTCGGCTTCTGCGGCAGGATGCCGCCCAAACGGGGCCCCTTGAGGCGCGGCGAGGGTGCGAAGGAAAAGTCCGAAGGAGGCCGCGCACGATGCGCGGCCGTTCGCTGAATGTACAGGGACGTACATCCAGCGAACCCCGTAGCAACCTCGCGAACCTGGAGGGCAGGATGCCCGGAAGGCGCGCCGACGGGGGTGTGTTTCTTTGGTTACCTTTCTTTGCACAAGCAAAGAAAGTAACCCGCTCGCCCGCAGGGCGAGTGGAAGCCTTGCACTCCACACAACAACAAGACAAAAGTTCAAGATGGATTCCGGCTTTCGCCGGAATGGCAAACCAACCGGTCGGTGCCGGTGCGTCAGGTTGATAATGTCCTTTTTTGTCCGATAGCCGACCGAATGAGTGCTCGCCGCATACGCACATTGCGCATAATATCCTTCTCGCCGTGGCATTGCGCCACATGAAATCAGGATTCCATGGTCATGTCTTTTTCCGACACCGCATTGATCGTCGTCGACGCGCAGGAATCGTTCCGGCATCGCCCGTATTGGAGCAACGACGACGCAGCGGCATTTCTTTCCAGCCTGCAGCGGCTGATTGATGGCGCAAAAGCGCAGGGCATTTCGGTCGTGCAGGTCTTCCACGTCGAAGACGACGGAGCGTTCGCGCTCGCGTCCGGCTGGGTCAGGACGATGGAAGGCCTGTCGATCGTGCCGGATGCGATCTTCCACAAGCGCAGCCACAGCGCGCTGGTCGGCAGCGGCCTGGATGTCTGGCTCGTGCAGCACGGCATCCGCCGCCTGATCGTATCCGGCATCCGCACCGAGCAATGCTGCGAGACGACGACGCGCCACGCGTCGGACATCGGTTACGCGGTCGACTATGTGACCGACACGACGCTGACGTTCGCCATGACCGGTCGCGACGGTCGCGTGTGGACGCCGGCCGAGATCAAGGCGCGCACAGAGTTGGTAATCGACGGCCGCTTCGCGCGCATTGCCAGCGTCGACGAAGCATTGGCCGGGTCCGCCACAGCCAGGCGTGCCGCATGACAGGGGCTCAACTTGGAACCAGATCCGTTCGTGGTGAGCCTTTGACAAGCTCAGGCCAGGGTACGCCTGCGGCGTATCGAACCACGAACTTCGATCCGTCGAAGCGTTCACCCTTCGATACCTCAGGGCGAACGGGTCCGCTAACGCGCCATGAATAGAACACAGGCGATTCCGGTCGTGGTCGTGCTGCCGCCGCGCACGTTGCTGCTCGACGTCGCCGGGCCGATCGAGGTATTGCGGCGCGCGAACCTGATCCAGGATCGCGTGCGTTTCGACGTGCGCTTCGTTGGTGCAACGCGCACGCTGCGCAGCTCGATCGGCTTGTCGCTGTCCGGCATCGAGCCGTTGACGCGCGCACTGCCGGGCGAGGCGCTCGTCGTCATCGCCGGCAATGTCGATACGTTCATCGACGGCAGTGGCGGCGATGATGGCGACGACGCCTGCGAGGCCAGGATCGTCGATTGGCTGCGCGCACGCATCCGTCCCGGCCATCGCCTGGTGACGATCTGTTCCGGCGCGACGCTGGCGGCGCGCGCCGGCCTGCTCGACGGCTATGCGTGCACGACGCACTACCTCGACTGCGCGCGTCTCGCCGCCGCCGCGCCGCTGGCGAAGGTGCTCGAGAACCGGCTCTATGTCGAGGATCGCGACCGCCTCAGCAGCGCCGGCATCACGGCCGGCATCGACCTGATGCTGCACGTCGTCGCGCAGGTGATCGATCACGCGTGCGCGCTGGCGATCGCGCGCTATCTTGTTGTTTACCTGCGCCGCAGCGGCAGCGATCCGCAGCTGTCGCCGTGGCTCGAGGGACGCAATCACATTCATCCGGCGGTGCATCGCGTGCAGGACACGATCGCCGGCGATCCGGCGCAAGCATGGCCGGCGCAGCGCCTCGCGCAGATCGCCGGCACCAGCCCGCGCCATCTGTCGCGGCTGTTCCAGGAACATGTCGGCATGCACCTGGCCGATTATCGCAACCGTCTGCGCGCCGCGCTCGCGCGCGAACTGATCAGCCAGACGCGGCTCGACATGGAGCGCGTGGCGCAACGCGCGGGCTTCGCCTCGACCCGACAATTCCGCCGCGTCTGGCGCCAGCTCTACGACGGCTCGCCGAGCGAGGAACGCACACGGCCGCTGCGGGCGTGAAGATCACGTCAATTTCACACAGCCTGCACGAATCACTGGTAGAACTGTGAGCGGGATCACGCGGCACCTGATAATTCCGCAGGCGAGTGTGAGGCGATGGGGCATTACGCTTTCGCCACGTTGCCGCAGCAGAAGGTGCGGCAGTCGGTCCACGATCTGGAGATGATCATGTTGAACGAAACGACGAACCGCGTTTACGAGTCGCACTGGCTGCGCCACGCAGACCGCTATCTCGCATTGGTACGCGCCGCCCTGGAAAAGGATCCGGACGATCTGGAACTGATGGAACTGCTGCAGGCGATGGAAGCTGCGGTCGCGGCCAAGCAGAATCGTCCGCTGCATTGATGGCACATCGTCCGCGCCACCGTTGCGCGGCGAGTGGCTGAATCCGTTCCGCGCGGTGCCGTACGCCGACCGAGGCTCACGACAACGCTGTTCGACCTGATCGAGTCGATTCCTGTCCGCAGAATACTTCGCCGACGCCCGCAATGCCGGGCAGGCCGAGCGCGATCGCTGCGGCGGTATTCGCATCAAGGTTTGCACGACTGGCGTGCGCTGCTTCATTCAACGCCTGTTGCGCATCGTGACCGATTGAGCCCGATGCGCACTGGTTGAAAGCGCACGCCGTAGACGAAAACTGCCGGCATTGGCCGGCAGCTTTCCTCGCTGGTCGAAGTCCCGTGTCAGGCGCCGGTCGCTGGCCCCGATTGCGCGGTCAGCGAAATCGGGTGCCCGTCGAATCGGACGTGACGCTTTTCAGTTTCCGCCCTTGCCGCCGTCCTTGTTGTCCTTGTCCTTGTGTCCGCCGCCATTGTTGGAGTCGTGTCCGTGCGCGCCTTTGTCCGCGTGCGCTTCGGCGGCGTGGCTCTGGCCTGCTGCCGAATGCTGTTCGCCGGATGCACTTCGCTGCGGCGTGCCGTGCACCACGGGTGCCGACTGACTGACATGGCCTTGCTGGACGTGCGATGTGGAACCGGATGCGTGCGATGTGGAAGTGACTTCGTGCCGTGGCGTTGTGTTGGTGTGCGACGGCGCCGAATGAGAGGTCGACTGCGTATGCTGCGCCTGGTAGCTCGGCTGGGTCGTCACGCTATGCGTCGCGACGCTGCCACTGTGCGTCCCGGTCGAATACGTGGGGTGCGTCTCGTGGTGCGTATCCTGATAGTTCGTTCCATGCGAATACGAGCCGCCCGTATGGCTGTAGGAACTGCCCGAGTGCCCGTACGAGTTGCTGTGGTAGTAGTGCGGCTGCACGTGGCTGTAGCGATCGCGATTGCTGTACCAGGAACGCCCACGGTAGTGATGATCCCAGTAGTCGCCGAACACGAAGCTGACGACCGGGATGCCGATTCGTACGCCGTAATCACGAACGAGCACACGGCGGCCGTCATAGTCTTCCTGCAGGTACGCGCCCGAGACCCAGCCACGATCTTCACCGACGCTGACGTCACACCAGGACCAGCCGTCGACGCAGCCTTCGATCATGACCGGCGTGCCGACGCGAAGGCCCATTACGGCGGGATAACCCGCGTCGGGTCCTGCACGCAGGCTCACGTTGGCCGCTACATCGCCCTCGCCGGCAAACGCCGTCGTTGCTGCGGCCAGTGATGCACCCGCGATTGCCGCGGTGAGGAGAATACGTTTCATGGCTTTGCCCCATCGGTCCTGTGTGGCGACCATTTATACGCGTATCAACCTGAACGAATGGACCGCGCTGCTGAACGTTTGCCAACGGCGTCGCCTATATCAGCGCGGGTTGCTTCACGTCGAGCCGGCAAACCGAATGCCCTGCGGCTGCATCGGATAACAGGACAACCGGAGCCGCTCATGAGAAAAGCATTTCTGCTCGCCGTCGCCATTTGTGGCCTGGCGCCGCTCGCGTTACCTGCAACATTTTCTGCGGCAGCCGACGCACGACCATCCGCCATGATCGACCAGGTGACACGGGCGAGCGGCGGCCTTGCGGCCGCGCAGGCAATTGCGGCGCTGGACTATCACCTGCATATCAAGGAAGCAACGTTCGAGGTCGATGGCGTCTATGTCGTCGATCGCAATGGCCGCATGCGCGTCGATCTGTACCGGGACGGCAAACGTGTCTTCACTGAATGTCATGACGGCACGCACGCCTGGGAGATGGACGGCGATGGCAAGGCAGCCGACGCCAGCGCATCCGGCACCGCCGCCTTGTGGCATGGCACGCAATATCCCGGCCAGATTCTTGCAGTGGCCGAATTGGCCGGCCATGGTCATCGCATCGACAACATGGGACGCGAGCGTATCGACGGCGTCGACTATGCCGTGCTGAAGCTGACCATGAGCGACGGCTTCGAGACCTATCGTTACGTCAACCTGCGCACGCGGCGCATCGAACACTCGCGCGACGTGCGCGCGCCACATCCGGACATCGATCCGAAAAAAACCCTGCTCGACACGGCCTGGTCGGACTTCCGCAGCGTCGATGGCGTGCTGCGTCCGTTCGTCGAGACGCAGACGGACCTTGCCACCGGCAAATGGAACCAGACCGTGACAGTGCAATCGATCCGCAAGCTGCCGGCACTGGCCGATGCGTTGTTCGTCAAGGGATCGGCGCCCGATCCGGCGCTGTGATGCGAAAATTTCTAATCGAATTTCCGCCTGCGGCACGTACTGGAGACTAAGCCGCGTGACAGGAAAGCATTCAATGAATGCCGTCATTCCCGCGGAAGCGGGAATCCATTTTGATCTGTCCGCGTGACGGCGCAACCCCTTCCCGCATGGCCGGCTTCGGCTGTTGGAAGACCAGGGGAATGACGAGTCATTCCCCTGGTTCAGGGCACAACGCGAGTCGCTCACAGGCCAACATCCTGCTGCGGAAGCGCTAAACTGCAAGCGCGTATTGCACCCACGGCGGCAGGAACATTTACAGCATGAATATCGAAAAGATCACCGTGCGCATCACCGAAAGCGGCAAGACCATGGACGTGGTCGTGCTGAGCAAGCACGCGCACCGCATCGAGGTGGTGCTCGGCGAAGGCGTGCACAGTGTCCGCTGTGAACTCAAGCCGACGCCGAACCGCACCGCATTTGCCGGCAAGGCGCTGGGCCGCGAAATCGTCTATGAGCGCTCGCCAGAGCACGTGCAGGCCGACCTCGACCGTCTCGATCCGGCATTGAAGCGGTCGCGGCCGCGCTGACCAGCGGAGGCGAGGTTGGGTTGAGCGAACGCGGCTCTCAACAGCGCAGCGGGTCAACCCAACACTCCCGAAGCGATGGGTTATCGCTGCGCTCAACCCATCCGACGCGCTTCCCCGCTGTTACACGCTCGCCGGATTGGGCTTCTCGCCGTTGAGCTTCCAGGTCTTGATCGCGCGCGCCACATCCTTGGTCGTCATCTTGCCTTCGGCGGCGAGCGCCGAGATTGCCGCCTGGGCGATATACCAGCGATCGACCTCGAAGAAGCGGCGCAGGTTCTCGCGCGTGTCGCTGCGACCGTAGCCGTCGGTGCCCAGCACGGTATACTTTTTCCCATCGGGCATGAACGCACGGATCTGGTCGGCGTATTCGCGCACGTAGTCGGTCGCCGCGATCGCCGGACCCTGGCGCTCGGCCAGACACGCGGTGACGTACGGCACGCGCTGGGTTTCCTCCGGATGCAGGCGGTTCCAGCGCTCGGCGTCGAAGCCGTCCTTGCGCAGCTCGGAAAAACTCGGGCAGCTCCAGATGTCGCAGACCACACCGAACTCGTTTTCCAGCAGTTCGGCCGCGGCGATGACTTCGCGCAGGATCGTGCCGGAGCCGAGCAGTTGCACGCGTGGTATGCGGCTGTTCTTTCCATTTTTCTGCGGCGCGCCATTTTTCTGCGGCGCGCCATTTTTCTGCGGCGCGCCGTTTTTCTGCGGTGCGCCGTTCTTCTGCGGCGCGGCGCTCCTGGACGCCGCGGATTTTTCCGCGCCGGCCTGAACCGTTTCCTTCGCTCCGGCCGTGGTTTCGCGCGGCGCCGGACCATCGGTCTCCGGCACGTCGCCCTTGCCCTGCTTGTCCGAGACTGCCGCCGCCGTCGGCGATCCGGCCGGCATCGCATCGTCACCGTCGCGGAACAGGTACATGCCCTTGATGATCGCCGCCTCGACGCCGCCTTTTACATCAGAGCGGGGCATCTCAGGGTGCGTGTAGTTCTCGTTCATCACGGTGACGTAGTAATAGCAGTCTTCCTGCTCGGCCAGCATGCGCCGCACGCCGTCCTGCAGGATCACGGCGACTTCGTACGAGAACGTCGGATCGTAGGCGCGGCAGTTCGGAATCGCGCCGGCGAGCAGGTGCGAGTGGCCGTCTTCGTGCTGCAGGCCTTCACCGTTCAGCGTGGTGCGTCCGGCCGTGCCGCCGACGAGAAAACCGCGCGCACGCATGTCGCCGGCCGCCCAGCACAGGTCGCCGACGCGCTGGAAGCCGAACATCGAGTAGTAGATGTAGAACGGCAGCATCGGCACGTCGGAAATCGAATAGCTCGATGCCGCGGCCATCCACGCGCTCATTGCGCCGGGTTCGCTGATGCCTTCCTGCAGCACCTGGCCCTTGATGTCTTCGCGGTAGTACATCAGCTGGTCGGCATCCTGCGGCCGGTACTTCTGCCCTTCGGGTGCGTAGATGCCGATCTGGCGGAACATGCCTTCCATGCCGAACGTGCGCGCCTCGTCGGCAACGATCGGCACGATGCGCGGGCCGATCGCCTTGTCGCGCAGCAACAGGTTGATGCCGCGCACGAATGCCATCGTCGTCGAGATCTCGCGCTCGCCGGAGCTTTTGGTGATCTGTTCGAACGCGGACAATTCCGGCGCCACGAACGTTGCACTCTTGCGCCGACGCTGCGGCAGGAAACCGCCGAGCGCGGCACGCCGTTCGAGCATGTACTTGACCTCCGGCGAATCCTTGCCCGGGTTGTAGTACGGCACATCTTCGACCTTGTCGTCGGCGATCGGGATGCGGAAGCGGTCGCGGAAGTGGCGCACCGCATCGGCGTCGAGCTTCTTCTGCTGGTGGGTCGGATTGAGCGATTCACCGGCCGCGCCCATGCCATAGCCCTTGACCGTCTTGGCCAGGATCACGGTCGGCATGCCTTGCGTGTTCACTGCGGCGTGATACGCCGCGTAGACCTTGTGCGGATCGTGGCCTCCGCGATTCAGGCGCCAGATGTCGTCGTCAGAAAGATTGCGCACCAGCTCGAGCGTTTCGGGATACTTGCCGAAGAAATGCTCGCGCGTATAAGCGCCGCCGAATGCCTTGCA
>Ga0193727_1001209_pt1 | contig 10594 bp, 10 predicted proteins | sample H2c2metaG_FD_143051 | JGI IMG/M metagenome (GOLD analysis project Ga0193727, IMG submission 143051) | Soil microbial communities from a riparian zone of the East river system, Colorado, United States - H2c2 | ecosystem: Environmental > Terrestrial > Soil > Riparian zone | place: USA: East River...
GCTCCCGGCGCGACGCAGTGGTTCCAGCTCTACTGGTCGCGCGACCGCGCGTTCACGGAGGGGCTCGTCGAGGCGGCGGTCGAGGCCGGGTTCGCGGCGCTGATGCTGACGGTCGACCTGCCCGTCGCCGGCCGTCGCGAGCGCGACGTTCGGGCGGCCTTCGCGCTCCCGGACGACCTGCCGCTCCCGAACATCCCGCAGACGCTGCAGCGCGAAGACTTCCATCAGGCGCTGCACGCCGTCGTCGACGACACGCTCACCTGGCGCGACCTCGAATGGCTGCGCTCGATCTGCCCGCTGCCGATCGTGGTCAAGGGGATCCTCACCGCCGAGGACGCGCTGCTCGCGGCCGAGCACGGCGCGGCCGCAGTGGTCGTCTCGAATCACGGCGGCCGCCAGCTCGACGGCGTGCCGCCAACCCTCGACGTCGTCCCCGAGGTGGTCGAGGCGGTCGGCCAGCGGGTGGAGGTGCTGGTCGACGGCGGCATCCGCCGCGGCACCGACGTGCTCAAGGCGCTCGCGCTCGGCGCGCGGGCGACGCTGGCGGGCCGAGCTGTGCTCTACGGCCTGGCGGTCGACGGCGAGGCCGGTGCCGCCCGCGTGCTCGAGCTGCTGCGCCGCGAGCTCGAGCTCGGCCTGAAGCTGCTCGGCTGCACGAGCCCGGCCGAGGTGACCGGTGCCCACGTGCGTCGGACACACCTATGATCCGGCCCGTGGGCGAAGGGACGGTGACCACCTCCGACGGCCGCACGCTGGCCTACGTCTCGCGCGGCGCCGACGACGGTTTCCCGGTGATCGTCTCGCACGGCACGCCCGGGAGCCGCTACGCGCGGCACCCCGACCCGGAGCTGTACGAGCGCCACGGTGTTCGCGCCGTCGCCTACGACCGGCCCGGCTACGGCGGCTCCGACCCGCAGATCGGCCGTTCGGTGGCCGACGCGGCTGCCGACATCGCCGCGCTCGCCGACCAGCTCGGCTTCGAGCGCTTCGCCGTCGTCGGCGGCTCCGGCGGCGCGCCGCACGCCCTGGCCTGCGGGGCGCTGCTCGCCGATCGCGTCGTCCGCGTAGGCGCGCTGGTCACGCCTGCGCCGCCGGATGCTGAGAACTTCGACTTCTACGAGGGCCTGGCCGACCTGAACGTGAAGGAGTTCGGCGCCGCGGTCGAGGGCCGCGAGGCGATCGAAGCCTTCCTCGAGCCCTACGTCGAGGGGATCCGCGCCGACCCGGACACCGTGATCGAGCAGATCCTCACCGAGCTGCCCGAGGTCGACCGGAAGCTGGCCTCGCGCCCCGAGTTCCGGGCGGTGATGAAGCAGTCGTTCACCGAGGCCGTCCGCCAGGGCTCGCGCGGCTGGGCCGACGACGACCTCGCGTTCGCCAAGCCCTGGGGCTTCGACCTCGAGGACGTGACCGTCGAGACGCGTGTCTGGCAAGGGGAGCTGGACGTCCTCACCCCCCGGCCGCACGGCGAGTACGTCGCTTCGCGCCTCCCGAACGCCCGCTTCGAGCTGCTCGAAGGCGGCGGCCACTTCCTCGACGAGGAATGGTCGTTCGTGCTCGAGTGGCTCAGCGCAGCAGACGTGACAGCCGCCGGTCCTTGAGCAGCCGTCCGCCCGTCTGGCATCAGGCCCGCGGCGCCGCTTGCGGTGCCGCGTTAGAGGACGAGCCGGCTTTGCCGGCGCGTCCGTATTTGTGGAGACGTTCGGCCGAGCGCTAGCGCAGGAGTCGAGACAACCGTCGGTCCTTCAGCAAGCGCCCGCCCGTCTGACACTCCGGGCAGTAGAAGATCGTGTGCTCCTCGAAGTCGACGTGCTCGATCGGCGTGCCGCACACGTGGCACGGCTCGTGCAGCTTCTTGTGGACGCGGTAGACCTGCGCGTCCTTAGCGCCGCGCTCGCGTAGCTCGAGGCCGCGCTCGAGCTCGCTGTCGATCGCCGCAGCGAGCTCCGAGACCTGTCCCGGGGACAGTCCCTGGGCCGGGGCGAAAGGGGACAGCTTCGCCGTGTGCAGGATCTCGTTCGCCCAGGCGCGGCCGATCCCGGAAATGATGCGCTGGTCGCGCAGGAGCGAGTGCAGCCGCCGCGGCTCCACCGCCAGGATCTCCCCGAGCCGCTCTTCGCCGAGGCCGAGCGCCTCTGGGCCGAGGTGAGCCAGTTCCGCCTCGGCCGCCTCGGGCGTCAGCAGCCAGACCCCGGCGCGCTTCTTCGGGCCGCCTTCGGTGAGCACCAGCTCGCCGCCGCCCTGGAAGCGCAGGCGGAAGGCCGCCGTCTTCGGGCTCTTCTCGCCGGCCAGCAGGTAGCGGATCCGGCCGGCGGACATCAGGTGCACGAGCAGCACGAGCTCGCGGTCCTCGGTCGGGAAGAGCAGACGCTTGGCGCGCCGCTCGGCTCCCGCGAAGCGCCGACCCTCGAGCGTCGAGAGCGGCGGGTCGAACGTCTTCAGCGTGGCGATGTGCGCCGGGCCGGCCTGCTCGACCGGGAACGCGCTCACCGGGTCGTTCAGCGCGCGGCGCCAGGCTTCGACCTCGGGCAACTCAGGCATCTACATTCCCAGCCATGGCTGAGCCGCTCAGGGTAGCCGTGCGGCGTGGGACGTTCGTCGAGTCCGTCCACCAGGTGCACGGCGTCGCCTTTCGCGACGGCGAGGTCGTCTTCTCGTTCGGCGACCCGACGCTCACCGCCTCGTTGCGCTCGGCCGCGAAGCCGCTGCAGGCGCTGCCGCTCGCGCGCGCCTATCCCGAGCTTGGGCGGGAGGAGCTCGCTATCGCAGCCGCCTCGCACTACGGCACGGCTCGTCACGTCCAGGCGGTGCGGAAGCTACTGGCCGCGACCGGTGGCAGCGAGGACAAGCTGGACTGCGGGATCCAGGACGGCCGCCCGCCGGAGCAGATCTACGACAACTGCTCCGGCAAGCACGCCGGGATGATCGCCACCTGCCGCGCCCACGGCTGGCCGGTCGAGGGCTACCGCCACCCGGGCCATCCGCTGCAGCAGCTCCTGCTCGAGGAAGTCGCGGCCGCGGCGGAGCTCGACCCCGCCGAGGTCGGGACGGGCATCGACGGTTGCGGCGTCGTCGCGTTCGCGATCCCGCTCGAGCGGGCGGCGATCGCCTTCGCGAGGCTCGAGTCGCTCGACGGCGGCGACCGGGTCGCCGATGCGATGCGGGCGCACCCGGAGCTGGTCGGCGGTGAGGGCGCGACCGACACCGTGCTGATGCAGGCGCAGCCGGGCACGGTCGCCAAGGGCGGCGCCGACGGGCTGCTCTGCGCCGGCGGGCGAGGGACCGGCCTGGCGCTCAAAGTGGGGGACGGGAACTCCCGCGCGCTACGGCCCGCGCTCGCCGCGCTGGCCTCGGGCCTTGGCGTCCCGCTGCCCGAGTTTGAGCAGGTTTTGCTCCACAACCGCCACGGCGAAGCGGCCGCGACTGTTTCGCTGCTGTGAAAAAAGTGTTCCGATTGTGTGAATTCCTGTGTAACATCCGACCCGCAACAAGGGTGAGCCGGGGGAGAGCGAGAGACCGGCTCTTGGTGTTTCTAGGTAGGTCGTAAGCCGCCAGCCGCGAAGCAAGCCGGGAGGTCTAGTGCTCACCGTCGACATTGCTCTTCCCGACGTCGAGGAACTTCACAAGCTTGTCCAAGACGGTCTCGAGAAGGGTTTTCTCACCTATGACGAGATCGTCTCCGGGCTCGAAGAGGTCGAGCTCACCAAGGAGCAGATCGAGGATTTCTACACGTACCTGATCGACCACTCCATCGAGCTGATGGAGGGCGAGAATCACAAGCACCCGCCGCACGAACAGCCGGCGCTGGCTCCAGAGGAAAAGGGGCCGAAGCTCGACCTGACCGTCGAGCCGTCGCTCGACTCGCTGCGGCTCTACCTGCGCGAGATCGGCAAGGTGCCGCTCCTGACCGCCGACCAGGAGGTCTACCTGGCCAAGCGGATCGAGCGTGGGGACATGGGCGCGAAGACGCAGATGATCGAGGCGAACCTGCGCCTCGTCGTCTCGATCGCGAAGTCGTACCTCGGCCGCGGCCTCAGCTTCCTCGACCTGATTCAGGAGGGCTCGCTCGGCCTGATCCGGGCGGTTGAGAAGTTCGATTACCGCAAGGGCTACAAGTTCTCCACCTACGCGACCTGGTGGATCCGGCAGGCCGTGACGCGGGCAATCGCCGACAAGGCGCGCACGATTCGCATCCCGGTGCACATGGTCGAGAAGCTGAACAAGGTCGTGCACATCGAGCGCCAGCTCGTGCAGCGGCTGGGCCGCGAGCCACGGCCCGACGAGATCGCCGTCGAGCTCGAGATGACGACGGCGGAGGTGCGCGACATCCTGCGCATGGCCCAGCACCCCGTCTCGCTGGAGAAGCCGATCGGCGAGGAAGAAGAGTCCGAGCTCGGCGACTTCGTCGAGGACGAGCAGGCCGAGTCGCCGTACGACACGGCACAGGTGCAGCTGCGACGCGAGGACATCGAGAACGCGCTCGCCTCGCTGCCCGAGCGGGACCGCAAGGTGATCGAGCTCCGCTTTGGCCTCTCGGGCGCGCAGCCGTGCACGCTCGAGGAGGTCGGCCGGGCCTTCGGCGTGACGCGCGAGCGCATCCGCCAGATCGAGAACAACACGCTCAAGAAGCTCGAGTCGCTCCCGGAAGCCCAAGGCCTCAAGGACTGCGTCTGAGCAACCGGGCGACCCCGATGCTCTCTTACGAGGACGTCGGGTCGGCAATCGACTGGCTGGGGGCGGCGTTCGGCTTCAAGGAGTCGGGCGAGCGCTTCGCGGACGACGAGGGCCGGGTGACGCACGCCGAGCTCTCGCTCGACGGGGCCACCGTCTTCCTCGGTTGGCCGGGTCCGGACTACCGCAGCCCGAAGCGGCACGCGCAGGAATGCGACCAGGCGGCGCGCTGGCTCGCGACGCCGTGGGTGGTCGACGGCGTCCATGTCGACGTCGCCGATCTCGACACGCACTACGAACGGGCGCGGGCCGCAGGCGCCGAGATTCTGCGCGAGCTCGAAGATCAGCCCTTCGGCCGGCTCTACTCGGCGGCGGACCTCGAGGGCCACCGCTGGATGTTCACGCAGCCGAGCTAGGCGCCGCGCTGCCGCGGTAGCTGCCGCCGAAGCTGGGCATCCCGGCCTGGACGCTGATCGGGCGGTCGTCGGGCTGCAGGTAGCCGATTCGGTTCGAGTGCCAGCTCAGCGTCCACGGCCCGCGGTGGGAGACGGGCACGGTCACGACGATGCTCTTGCCCGGGGCGACGACCACGCGCCGGTCGACATCAGGGCCCTGGAGGTGCAGGGTCGTCGGCTTGGTCGCCGCGGGCAGCGACAGCGGGAGCCGTAGCGTCCCGGTCACGCGGCCGTTCGCGGCCGGATAGATCGTCAGGTGGCCGGCCGGGGAGAGCCAGCCGTCGTGGTAGAGGCCGCCGACGAACAGCGCCATCCGCGGCGTGCCCGCCGGGCGCCAGAGCTCGTAGTCGGCGCCGGTGGCGACCGGAACCGCGCCGGTCAGGCGCGCACGCACCGCGAAGTTCGAGATCGCGAGCGGACCGCGCATCGTCTTGCCGCCGAGCAGCAGGCGACCGTCGTCCGCGACCGTCACGTGCGGGCGGCCGAAGGCGTCGATCGGCGAGGCCTGGTCGAGGAAGGCGAGCCGCGTAAGCGAGGAGTTCCAGAAGAGCTGCTCGTGCGCGCGCGCGTGAGGCGTGGCCGGAGTCTGGATCAGCGTCGCGTCGCCGACGTTGGCGTGATCGACCCAGCGCGCGTCGGGCGGCAGGTAGGTCGCGCGCACGGTGCGGACGACGTGGTGGTCGAACGAGATCGCTCCGAGCGAGACCGCGCAGGAGGCGACGATCGTCGCGCCGACAGCGACCCAGACGAACTGTTTCTTGAACGCAGCGGCCACCGCCAGGCAGGCGAGCACGGCCGCACCGAGTGCGATCGCCAGCGAGCCGTCGCCGACTCCGACCGCCTTCTCGAGCCGGAAGACGCCCATCAGGAACGGCGAGTCCTGCTTGAAGTCGCTGACCGTGTAGCCCGACAGCGGCACGCGCGCCGAGAGGGCCAGCAGCCCGACCGCGACGAGTGCGACCGCGGGCTTCGCGGGCCGGCCGCGCTGCAGCCAGACCACGAAGGCCGGGAAGACGAGCGGGAGCAGCACCATCAGGTAGCGCTCCTGGAAGCGATCGGAGCCGTTCGTCGCGTAGAGCGCCGCCTCGGCGAAGAGGCCGAGCAGCAGGCCGACGGAAAGCGCTGCGAAGCCGGACTCCTCGCGCGAGATCGGCTTCCAGAGTGCGAGGGCGATGCCGACGACAGCGCCCGGGACGAGCGCGAAGCCGGCCGCGTAGGCGAGCAGCATCGCGTCGGTGCCGAGCCAGTGGGCGATCTCGCCCGGCCTGACGTGCAGGTCGGCGACGCCCGAGTAGTAGCCGAGCAGGCGTTTCGGCCCGAGCGCGGCGGCGAAGGCGAGCGGCGCCGCGTAGAGCAGCACCGAGAGCCGGAAGCGCTTCCAGACTCCCCGTACCGAGCCGCGCTCGACCACGAGCGAGGCGGCCACGAAGACGAGCGGGAGGAAGACGTACTGGATCCGCGCGAAGGTCGCGAGCACGGCCAGCGCCGCAAAGCCGAGCTGCAGCCGGCGCGAAGGCTCTGCGAGCGCCCAGACGCCCAGGTAGACCGCGCCGAGCACGAGCGGGTAGGCGATCGCGTCGGCAAGCACGAAGGACGAGAAGAAAAGGTCCGGCGAGACGACGGTCAGCGCCGCCGCCGCAAGGGCGGCCCAGGCATCCCCGCCGAGCCGGCGGACGAGCAGGTAGACGGGCACGGCCGCGAGCGACATCGCCAGCGCGTTCTCCGCCTGCGTCAGGCGGAAGGCGAGCGCCGGGTCGTTCGTCAGCCAGAACGGGGCAGCGAGCAGCGGCTCGAGCATCGCCGGGAAATGCGCCGAGGAGCCGCGGATCAGCGGCCGGCCGCTCTGGGCGAGCGAGCGCGCGATCCCCGAGTAGATGTACTCGTCGGGGAAGTAGAGCGGCGTCGTGTGGCCGAGCGCCGCCACGTAGCGCACGAGGAAGCTCGCCGCCACGATCCCACCGAGCACCAGGCGTGCGGGAACCGTGGCCACGCGTGCGACCGCAGCAGGGCGCGGAACGGAGAGATCAACCGCCACGCCGTGGCTATCGGCAACGGGCCGCTATCCCTTGAACGAGGGATCGGTGGCGAGTTTCTAAGCGGCGGGCTCGGCGCGCTCGAGCGGCACGAACAGCCGGCAGTGCGGGCACTTGAACCCGGTCGGCCCCGGCGTCGGCTCTGGGGCCAGCAGCTCGCCCTCGAACTCCTTCCCGCAGTGCGGGCAGACGACTCGGTGTTCCTCGGCCACGAGGCCCAAGCTAGCAGGGCTCAGACGAGCTCCGGCGGCTCGAGCCGTTCAAGCAGCGTCCCGACCCGCGTCGAGAAGCGCGCGGCCAGCTCGGCCCGCTCGGGGTCGAACTGCCCGTGCTCCAGGAACAGCTCGACGAGCCCCCAGCAGCTGCCGCTCGAGGGCAGGCAGACCATCAGCAGCGACTCGAAGCCGAGCTTCGACAGCAGGGTCGCTTCGTGCTCGTCCGCCTTGGGGTCGAGCCGGGAGACCCAGCGTGGCTCGCCGCCGTCGACGACCTCGCGGGTGAGCGGGAAGTCGGAGATCAGGTACTCGTGGCCATGCGCGAGCGGCCGTCCCGAGGTCGTGTGCTCGTCGAGCCCGACGAGCAGGTCGCCGACCACGCGCGAGATCGCGCAGGCGGTGGCGTCGAACAGCTCCACCGCCTCGCGGCAGGCGGTCCCGAGCAGGGCGCGGATGGTCGTCTCGGCCTCCATCGCCGCAGTGCTGCGCTCGAACGAGTCGGTCGTCACAGCGGGAGACTACGGACCCGGCTAGGCCGGCAGCGAGCGCTCGAGGATCTCCAGGCCGCGCTCGAGCTCCTCGTCCGTCGCGGTCAGCGGCGGCAGCAGGCGGATGACGTTGCCGTAGAGCCCGCAGGAGAGGAGCAGCAGGCCCTGCTCGCGGGCCGCGGTCGTGACGGCCTTCGAGATCTCCCCCGATGGCACCGCGAACTCGAGCGCAAGCATCGAGCCGAGCCCGCGCACCTCGCCGATCGCCTCATGCCGGGAGGCCAGCTCGTCGAGCCGCGTCCGTAGCAGGGACGCGATCTCATCGGCACGCTCGCGGAAGCCCGGCTCGGCGAGCTGGTCGAGCACGGCGCAGGCCGCCGCACACGAGACAGGGTTGCCGCCGAAGGTGCCGCCGAGGCCGCCGGGGTGCGGCGCGTCCATCAGCTCCGCCTTGCCGGTGACGGACGCGAGCGGCAGGCCGCCGCCGAGCGTCTTGCCGGCGACGATCAGGTCGGGCTCGACGCCGGCGTCCTCGATCGCCCAGACGGTGCCCGTGCGCCCGCAGCCGGACTGCACCTCGTCGGCGACGTAGACGATCCCGTGCCGCTCGCAGAGCTCCTTCAGCGGGCCGATGAACTCGGCCGGCATCGGGATGAAGCCGCCCTCGCCCTGCACCGTCTCGAGCACGACGCACGCGACCGCGTCGGGCGAGACGTCCTGCTTGAAGAGCAGCTCCAGGCCGGCGAGCGCATCCTCGACCGAGACGCCGCGATATGGATAGGGCGCCGGCGCCCGGTAGACCTCCGGTGCGAGCGGGCCGAAGCCCTGCTTGTAGACGAGCTTCGAGGTCATCGCCATCGTCAGGTTGGTGCGGCCGTGGAAGGCTCGGTCGAAAACGACGACGCCCGGCCGCCCGGTCGCGGCGCGCGCGATCTTGACCGCGTTCTCGACCGCCTCGGCGCCGGAGTTGACGAGCAGCGTCTTCGTCGCGCTATCTCCCGGCCAGAGCGCGTCCAGCCGGCGCGCGAGTTCGACGTAGGGCTCGTACATCCCGACCATGAAGCACTGGTGCAGGTACTGGTCGACCTGCTCGTGCACCGCGCGGACGACGGCCTCCGGGTTGTGCCCGAGGTTCTGGCAGGCGATCCCGCCGGCGAAGTCGAGCACCTCGTTGCCGTCCGCGTCCCAGAGCGTCGCGCCATCGGCGCGGGCGACGACGAAGTCGCTGGTCGCGATCCCGCGCGGTACGTAGCGCTCGCGCTCCTCGCGCACGGCGGCGGAACCATGCACCTGCTCGGTCGCCATCACCGAAGCCTACTCCAGGGAATACCCTTCTCCCGACCGCGTTAAGGGAGGGCACGATGGCACTGCAGCTCGGCGACACCGCACCGGACTTCGAGGCCCAGACGACCGAGGGCCCGATCAACTTCCATGACTGGATCGGCGACTCCTGGGCGGTGCTCTTCTCGCACCCGAAGGACTTCACGCCCGTCTGCACGACCGAACTCGGCTACATGGCGAAGATCAAGCCGGAGTTCGACAAGCGCAACGTCAAGGTGATCGGCCTGTCGGTGGATCCCGTCGACAACCATGCGGACTGGGTTCGGGACATCGAGGAGACGCAGGGCCACGCGCCCAACTACCCGATCATCGGCGACGCCGACTTCGAGGTCTCGAAGCTCTACGGGATGCTGTCGAACGACGTCTCCGGCGATCCCGGCGACCGCACGCCGGCCGACAACCAGACCGTCCGCAACGTCTTCGTGATCGGCCCGGACAAGAAGATCAAGCTGATCCTCGTCTACCCGATGACGACCGGCCGCAACTTCGACGAGGTGCTGCGCGTGATCGACTCGCTGCAGCTGACGGCGCAGCACAAGGTGGCGACGCCGGTCAACTGGCAGCAGGGCGAAGACGTGATCATCGCGGGCTCGGTCTCGGACGACGAGGCCAAGGAGATCTTCGGCGAATGGGACTCGCCCAAGCCGTACATCAGGGTCGTCCCGCAGCCGGGCCGATGAGTTTCGGCGACTGACGCCGTCTCGGTTGCTGTGAGCAGGATCGTCGTATCGCAGTTCGTCACGCTCGACGGCGTCTTCGAGGACCCGGGCGGCTCCGAGGGCATGGACCGAGGCGGCTGGGCCCTCCGCTACGAGCGCGGTGAGGAGGGCGACCGCTTCAAGCTCGACGAGGTGATGGCAGCGGACGGGCTGCTGCTTGGCCGCGTCACGTACGCCGGCTTCGCCGCGGCCTGGCCCTCCCGCGATGGCGAGTTCGCGGACAAGTTCAACACGATGCCCAAATACGTCGTCTCGACCACGCTGAGCGACCCGGAGTGGAACAACACGCGGGTCGTCACCCTCGACGAGCTCCCCGAGCTCGAGGGCGAGCTGCTCGTCAACGGCAGCGGGCAGCTCGTGCACGCGCTGCTGGAGCGCGGACTCGTGGACGAGCTGCGGCTGATGGTTTTCGCGACCGTGCTCGGCAACGGCCGGCGGCTGTTCGGCGAGACTGGCTCGGAGTTCCCATTCAGGCTTGTCAAGTCCACCCCGGTCGGCGGCGACGGCGTGATGATCCTCGTTTACCAGCCCGCAATACCGAAGGCGCCGGAGGCACAGGTAACGTGAACGCGGTGGGCACGCCCGAAGGACAGCCGCTGCTGGCGCGGCTCGCGCACCTGATCGTCCGCCGCCGCAGGATCGTGATCGCGGCCTGGATCGTGCTGACCTTGT
>Ga0193727_1001210_pt1 | contig 10592 bp, 8 predicted proteins | sample H2c2metaG_FD_143051 | JGI IMG/M metagenome (GOLD analysis project Ga0193727, IMG submission 143051) | Soil microbial communities from a riparian zone of the East river system, Colorado, United States - H2c2 | ecosystem: Environmental > Terrestrial > Soil > Riparian zone | place: USA: East River...
CAAGAACAGCGTGAACCGCACATCGGCGAGCGAATCGCGAATCGACTGAGATTGGTCGGACCGGAGCTGCACGTCTACCGAGGCGGGCAGGAGCGGTTTGAGACTCTCCATGACGGCGCGCACGCGGCTCGCGACCGCTACCGTGTTCGTCCCCGGCTGTCGCTGCACGGCGAGTACGATCGCCCGGTTGCCGTTGTACCAGGCGGCGCTCTTATTGTCCTGCACGTCGTCCAACACTTGCCCGACATCCTGGAGGCGCACGGGCGCGCCGTTGCGGTACGTCACCACCAGCGCGCGGAACTCGGCAGCATTATCGAGCTGGCCATTCGCTTGCACAGTGTACGCGCGGTGGGGCCCCCAAAGAATTCCCGTGGGCAGGTTGACGTTGCCGGCGGCGACGGCGTCCGACACCTCGTCGATGCCGATGGCACGTGTCGCGAGCGCCTTGGGATCGAGCTGGATACGCACCGCGTACTTGGCGGCGCCGTACACGTTGACCTGAGCCACGCCGTCGATCATGGAAAGGCGCTGCGCGATGAACGTTTCCGCGTACTCGTCGAGCGCCGGCAGAGAGAGCGTGCTCGAGGTCATCGCGTAGTAGACGATCGGCTGGGCGGCCGGATTCACCTTCTGGTAGGAGGGCGGCACGATGCCGGTCGGCAATTGACGCAGGGTCTTCGAGATCGCCGCCTGGACGTCTTGCGCCGCGGCGTCGATGTTGCGGTCCAGCGTGAACTGGAGGGTGATCGAGGTGCTTCCGAGACTCGACGACGAGGTCATCTGGTCCACGCCCGCGATCGTCGAGAACTGCTTCTCCAGCGGCGTTGCCACCGCCGAAGCCATCGTCTCCGGGCTCGCGCCGGGAAGGTTCGCGTTCACCGTGATGGTGGGGAAGTCCACGTTCGGCAGATTGCTCACCGGCAGCAGCCGGTAGGCCATCATCCCGAAGACGAGAATCCCCATCATGACGAGTGTCGTCATGATCGGCCGCTTGATGAACAGCTCGGAGAGGTTCATTGATCTGCGTCCACTGGCGCGTCACCGGTTCCGGCCTTTACCTCGACCGGCGCCCCGGAGACGATGCGCAGCTGCCCGTCGGTCACCACCTGGTCGCCGGGCTGCACGCCCTGCGACAGGATCGTGAACGCGCCGCTGGTGCGCTCCACCGTCACCGGGTGCGTCTGCGCCTTGCCGTCCTGATTGACCACGAATAGATACGCCCCCTGCTGCCCGGTCATGACGGCCTGCGACGGCACGACGAGAGCCTTCTCTTGCACATACAGCTGCAGCCGCACGCTGAGGAACTCACCGGGCCACAGGGCATTCTCCTGATTCGCGAACTCGGCCTTGAGGAGTACGGTGCCGGTGGTGGTATCCACACTATTGTCCACGAACGTCAGGACCCCGCTCGCTAACGCCGTGTCCTGCCCCGACGGACCGACCAGCACGGACAGGCGGTTGTGGCGGTAGCGCTGGATCTCGGCGAGACTCTGCGCCGGGACCGCGAACCGGACGAGAATAGGGTGAATCTGGTTGATGACCACCAGCTGGTCGGTGTTGGCACGCACCAGGTTGCCCGGGCGTACCAGCAGACGGCCGGTGCGACCGGCAATGGGCGCCCGCACCGTTGCCCAGCCCCGATTGAGCTCGGCGTTGGCGACCGCGGCAGAGTCCGCGCGCACCGTTGCCGTGAGGGCGTCAGCGGTGGCGCGTTTCTCATCGTAGTCCTGTTTGGTGACGTAGTCCTGCTTCACAAGGTCCGCGTAGCGCGCTGCGTCGAGCTGCGCGTTCTTGGCCTGGGCAACGTCGCGGGCCAGGATCGCCTGGGCCTGGTCGAGCGCGGCCTGGAACGGGCGCGGGTCGATCTGAAACAGGACCTGCCCGGCGGCGACGTCGTCGCCTTCGCGGAACCCGACTTGCGTGAGTACGCCGGTGACCTGCGCCTGCACCGATACCGTCTGCCGCGGCTCGACGGTCCCCGTGGCAGTGATCTCGTACGGGACGGCGCGCTGTTCCGCCCGCGCGATCGTTACGGGGACGCGCGACGGCGAGCCGGCGCGGCCGCGCGAACATCCAAGGGCGAGCAGCAGTAGGAAGGGCGCGGCGGAGCGCGTCATCGCGGTGCTCCGGTGGTGTCGGTTTGAACCCGCAGCGGACTCGAACCGTCGAGTCCGAGAATCCCCGTGTCGTGGGCGAGCTGCGCGAGCGCGGTGTACCACGTGAACCGGGCCTGAATCTCCTGCGCCCGGGCGCTCGCCAGCGCCGCCTGGGCGGTCAGCACGTCGAGCACGTTCCCGGCGCCCGCCTTGTAGCGGCCCAACGCTACCTGCTCGGATTGTGTAGCGCTCGTCAGGAGGTCTCCGCTGGTATGCACCTGCTGGGTGGCCGTGCGCAACGTGTAGTATGCCCGGAACACTTCGTACACCACCTGCTGTTCCAGCCCCCGCGCTTGCTGCGCGGCGGCCTGCGCGGCGGCCTGCGCGGCCCGGATGTTGTACAGGTGCGACCCGCCGGAGAATAGCGGGATCTGGAGCGTGATCGTTGCCGTGTAGCTGTTCCCACTTGAGGTCGTGTCGAAGAAGTACGTCTGCTGAGTGTTGCCCCCGACAACCAGCGAGGGCAGCGCGTTCCCCCGTGCGACGCTCACGCGCGCCTGCGCCGCGCGCGCCTGGGCGCGCGCCGCGTTGAGGTCCGGGCGCTCCCGCACGGCGCGCTCGATCAACCCGTCGAGGCTATCGACGATGCCGAGCGGCGGCGCGCCAGACGGGGGCGCGTCGATGTCGTAGGGGACGTTGGCCGGGAGTCCCATCGAAAGCGCCAGCGCGCCGCGGGTCGTCTGGATCGCTCCTTCCGTCGATTCGAGCGCGAGCTGCGCCTGGGACAAAGCGGTCTTCGCCTGCAGCACGTCCGCGATGGTCGCGAGGCCCACGTTGTGCCGCTGGTCGGCTGCGGCGAGGTTGGCGCGAGCTTCCGCCATGGTGGTCTGCTGCGCCGTGAGCAAGGCTTTGGTCGCCATGTACTGGAAATAGGCGCTCTCAACGGCGAGCACGACGTCCTGGATCACGGCGTTGTGCGTCCAGTCCGCGGCCACGAGCGCTTCGCGCGCCTCCCCGATCGAGCCACCGCGCGCGCCGAAGTCGAGCAGCAGCCAGGACAGATTGAGGGTGGGGCCGTAGAATTGCTGCTGCGCCGTCACGCGCCCGCCGAAGGGAGCAGTCTTGAGCGTGGTGACCGAGCCGTCGAGCGTGATGGTTGGATAGTATTGGCTTCGTGCCGCCCCATAGGATGCCGCTGCGGCGCGCGCCTGGGCCCATGCGGCGCTCGTCGCCGTGTTGTTGCGGAGGGCGACGTCCACCACGTCCGTGATCGTGAGTTGCTGCACCCGCGCGATCACGTCCGGGGGGATCTCGGGTGGCGGCGCCTGCGGTGCCCCCCGCTCCTGGCGGGGGGGGGGTGTCCAGAACACGCCGGGAGAGGGCGCCGTGCCGGGATGCGAGCAGGCGCCGAGCAGCCCGGCGGCCGCCACCAGGACGGCGACTCCCGGACGGAGCGGCGGTCGCACCCGCGGCCGGGGCGTAGAGGCGCGTGGCGACGCTGATGGAGTCGTCATGCTCGTAGATTGCAATGGCGCATGGGTAAAGGGAATACTACACAGAACGGTTTGGAACCCTGAATGATACGCGGCAAGGTTGACAAAGTTGCGGTATCCGTGCGGCTCGACAAATGGCTTTGGGCGGCGCGTTTCTTCAAGACACGGGCCCTCGCGGTGGAGGCCATTGCCGGGGGAAAGGTGCTCGTGAACGGCGCGCGGGCCAAGCGGGCCAAGCCGGTCCACGCCGGTGACCGCGTGCGGTTGCGGCTGGGTCCGTACGAACATCACCTGACCATACGCGACGCTTCGGAGCGCCGCGGGCCGCCCGCGGAGGCGGTTCGGCTGTACGAGGAGGATGCCGCGGGCAAGCGGATCCGCGAAGCGCTCGCCGCGCAACACAAGCTGCTGCCATCCCCCGTGTTCCGTGGCAAAGGACGCCCCACCAAGAAGGAACGGCGCGACATCGAGCGCTGGGAGGAGGACGCGTCGGACGGCTGATCTACGCGGCGGCAGGGATCCGCTCGCTTACGATCGGCTTCACCGGGGTCACCTTCGGCCTGTACCTCGGCGCGCTCGGGTTGAGTGCGACGGGCCTCGGCCTGATCGTCGCGCTCGGGCTCGCCGGCAACGCGGCGGGCACCGCGCTCGTGGCTCTGCGCGGGGACCGCCTGGGGCGCGTACGCGCGCTCGTGCTGGTGAGCGCACTTTCCGCCGCCGGCCTCGCGGGACTCGCGAGCGCGACGGGCCCCGCGGTGCTGGGCGTCGCGGCGCTGCTTGGGATGGTGAACGGCATGGGGCGCGACCGCGGGCCGGCGCAGGCGATGGATCAGAGCCTGCTGGCCGACACCGTTGAGAGTGGCGGCCACACCGCCGCGTTCACCCGCTACACCTTCGCGCAGGATGTGATGGGCGGGCTCGGGAGCCTCGCGGCAGCAGTCCCTGCCGTCCTGCAGGCACACTTTGGTATTGCGGAGGTGGCAGGGTACCGCTGGACCTTCCTTGGCGCGGCGGCACTGTCGCTCGCGCCCATCGCGCTTTACGCCCGCGTACGCGACCCTGCCGTCGTGCCCACACCTGACACCGCACCACGCCTGCGACCGGAGAGCCGCCGCCGAATCCGCGGACTGGTCGCGTTGTTCGCGCTCGATAGCGTGGGGGGCGGCCTCCTCGCGGGCTCGATCCTGTCGTACTGGTTCTTCCGCCGCTACGGTCTCGGCGGCGAGGCGTTGGGGCCGGTGTTCTTCGCAGCCCGCGCGCTCAATGCTGCATCGTACTTCGCCGCCGCCGCGCTGGCGCGGCGCCTGGGGCTCGTGCGCACGATGGTCTTCACGCACCTCCCCTCGAGCGTTGTGTTACTCGCGCTACCGTTCGTCGCCGCGCCGTGGCTTGCCATTGCGCTCTTCCTGGTGCGCGAGAGCCTGGTTCAGATGGACGTGCCGGCCCGCCAGGCGTACGTCACCGCCGTGACCGTGCCGGGGGAGCGCACCTTCGCGCTCGGCGTGACGAGTCTAGCACGCAATCTCGGATGGGCCACCGGGCCGGCGTTGGCCGGCGCCGCCATGACCGTACTCGGGCTCGGCGCTCCGCTGTTTGCAGGGGCGGGCCTCAAGATCGTGTATGACGTCGCGCTGTATGCGTCGTACCGGCGCGTACTCCCGCCGGAGGTTGACTAGGGACGCGTTTCGGGGAACGTGTCCGCGTACTGCGGCTCTGCCTTGGGCCCGGCACTACCGCGCAGGGTCGCAAGGTATTGCGCGAGCTGCTCGATTTCCTGGTGCGACAGAATGGGTGGCCCGAACGCGGGCATCATGCCGGTGGGATGGAACCGCCGTGGCTCCTCGAGAAAACTGTGCAGCCAGGCGGGCGAGTGGTGGAGTCCGATCTCAGTAAGGTCCGGTCCGACCTGGCCGCCCTCGCCGGCGACCGTATGGCAGGTCCGGCACTGCTGGGAATTGAACAGGGCGCGTCCCGCGCTTTCCACCGACCTGAGCGGGTGTCCGACTTCCGGTGGGATCCGTGGCGGTGCCCCGCGCGCGGCGGCCCCCAGCAGCAGTCCCGAGCCGCCAAGCAGGACCACGAGCGCGCCCGCCGCGAGCGGCCGATGGAGCAGGTTGCGGGCAGCCCGGCGGTCAAAGAAAGGCAGGGTGATCATCGCAATCAGGAGCGCTGAGGGGACGCCTACCGCAATCACACTCTCGAGCGACCCCGGCACGATCCGCAGCAGTTGATAGAGGGGCAGGAAATACCACTCTGGGCGCGGGACGTAAGCCGTATCGCTCGGATCCGCGGGGGGTTCGAGCGGAGACCCAAAGGCGGCAGCGAGCACCAGGATGCCCACCACCACGCACAAAGAAACGAACGCGTCCTTGGCCAATACGTCGGGCCAGAACCGCGCGCCCGCGCGCTTCGTGGCCGCGTACGCGTCGCGGTAGTAGGCGGCGTAGGCGGGATCAGTGGTGCGCGGTGGTGCTCCCCGCTCGAGCGCGGCCGGCCGCGGCGCGATCCCCTGCCGTACCACCATGGCGAGGTGCAAGAGGACGAGAACCCCGATCAGCCCCGGCAGCCAGAGGACGTGGATTGCGTAGAAGCGCGCCAATGTTGCGGCGCCGAGCTCCGCGCCGCCTCGCAGCAGGGCCACGAGAAATCCGCCGATGACGGGAGTGGTGCCTGCGATGTTGGTTCCCACCACGGTGGCCCAGTACGCCTTCTGGTCCCATGGCAGGAGGTATCCGGTGAAACTGAATGCCATGACGATGAGAAACAGCCCGACGCCGACCAGCCAGTTGATTTCCCGCGGGTACTTGTAGGCTCCAACGGCGAAGACCCGGATCATATGAGCGCCGAGCAGCACGACCATCGCGCTCGCCGCCCAATGGTGCATGCCGCGCAGCAGCGCACCACTGCCCACCTGCCGGTTCAGGAACTGAACGCTGTCGTAAGCGTGGTCGGGGGAAGGCGAGTAATACACCGCGAGCACGACGCCGGTGACGGCTTGCACGAGGAAGACCGCCAGCGTCGCGCTGCCGAGGGTATGCCACCAGGTGAGGCGGGCCGGAACCTCGCGGTCGAGCAGCGCGCGCTTGAGACCCGCCAGGTCCACCCGTTCGTCGAGCCAGCGAAACAGCGCGTTCATACCGCCACCTTTTTCGGGATCCCCACTCGGAAATTCTCGTAGGCGGCGAACAAGATCCCACCCTCGAGTTTTGTGGGCAGCGTGTCCAGGGGGCGAGGAGGCGGCCCACGCAGCACCGCTCCCGTCTTCGGGTCAAAGATCCCGTGGTGGCAGGGGCAGTGAAACACCTTCGGTTCGTGGTGATAGTGCGGGTCGGCGGCGTCGTCGAACCGATACGAGCACCCGAGGTGCGTGCAGCGTCCGTTGTACGCCGTGAAGGTGGAGCCGTCCTCCGTGTACACCCACACCGTGCGCACCACGCGGTTCTCGACCCACGCATCCGTCACCGTCTCGGGGATGTCGACCCTGGTCGGGACGCCGGCCTCGAACGCGCTGATCTCTCCGAGTTTGAACCAGCGCTTCTCATCGGGGCGGCGGAACGCCGGGAAGAGTAGGGCGCGCAGAGACGGCACTCCGGCGAGCAGGGCGGAAACCCCGGCGCTCGCGGCGGCGAGCCACTTGAGCGTCCGGCGCCGTTCAGGACTGGGGGGCTGACCATCGTCATTGGGGGTCATTGGGGTCATTGGGTGGGAATGGTGGTTCCGTGACACGCGGTGCACATCTGGGGGTTCTTCTTGATCAGGCGCGCCGCGTCGAATCCCGGCCCGTGCGGGTCGAAGTGGCGGCCACCGACCGCCGAGTGGCAGGTGAGGCAGTCGCGCTCGACGTGACAGCTGACGCACGTTTCCAGGCTCTGGCGGGCGGCGCCCCCGTGTCCGACGAGGAAGAACTGGTTCGCGTCGTGATAGCCGGGGCGCAGCACCCGGTGTGCCGAGAGGCCCGCCCGTTCATGGCAGCTGGTGCAGAAGGTCCCGGAATTGTGGCAGTTGCTGCAGGATGTGGCCCGGCCGTACGCTGCCGCGGGATGCCCGGCAAGGAATCCGGCTGGATGGTAACCGGCCGCCCGAGCCGCGTCGGGCCGGTGGCACTCGAGGCAGTCAGCCCGCACGTGACAGCCGTTGCAGGTCCTCAGATTGGCCCGCGCCTCGGCGGCGTGACGCTCCACGAAACCTTCCCCATGCGACGGTGGCGGTCGCCGGACGACGACGGCGCCGGCGCCACGGCCGCTGGCTGCGGGGATCTTGGCCGCGACCCCTGGTCGGCCGACGTGGCACACGACGCAGTTCTCGCGCGTGTGGCACGTGCTACACTCCTGGGCGCCGCGCTTCACGAGTCCGCCGTGCGACGTCAGGAACGCGGGGTCGGCGTGCGACGCGGGGCCCGCGCGGTTGACCGCGATCCCCAGCGAACGCGGGTCCGGCGCCAGGGCCTGGATCGCGGCCTGGTCCGAGGCGTTGGCATGGCATTGCAGGCAGAAGTCCCGTGCGTGGCAGACGGCGCACCTGGCTACGACCGGCATCGCACGCTGCGCCGCTGCGCCGTGTCCCGTCCCGGCCCCAAACCCCGGCTGCGTGTGGTCCGCGGGGGTCGGGAACCCCGCTACGTCGCGCGCCGTCAGGCGCGGCGCCTGCGCTAATGGGAAATGGCAGGTGGCACACGCCGTGTCGGGCGCGGTGAGGTGGGCGCTACGTACCCCATGACATTCAAGACACTGTTCCGGAGCCGGCTGCCGAACGGTCATCCAGGGGGCACCGGCATCGGCGTGGCAGGCGACGCAGGTCGCCGGCCGATTTGCGGCGCCCGCGGCGTGCGTGCCGTGATCGAACCGCAGGTTGTGGCGTGCCGGCTCCGCAGGAGGCCGCCACTGCACCTGCTGTTGCACCGTGCCGTCATGACACGTCGCGCAGGTCGCCGGGTCGGGCCAGAGTGCCGCACCCCGGACCGCCACGCCTACATGGCAACTGCTGCACGACGGGAATACCTTGGCATGCTTGGCGTGATCGAACGGTCGTTGCTGCGCCACGGCGCTGCCCGCGCCGAACCCGCCGGCCAGCAGGCTCGCAACGACGACTCCCCGGAACGCGCTCACCGCTGCTCTCTACCTCCCGCCACGCGCCCGACGGCGGGAGGCAAATGGGTGAGGCCGCTTCCGGCGTTTCCCCCGAGCACGACCACGACGCGCGCGCTCAGGCGCACCTGATTCCAGTCGAACGCGCCGGCGTCGGGGCGCTGGCGGTCCTCCACGTATCGGCTGGCATCGAATTGGACGAGGTACCGGGATGAGGCGCGGTACTCGGCATTCAGTCCATAGACCTTGAGCGACGAGTTGTCGAACCGGTATTCGAGCGGCCTGTCGAGCGTGGCGGCCTGGACGCCGAGCGTGAAGTAAGCGACAGGCGTGAACCCGACGGCGCCCTCGAAGCCGCGCGATGCGGCTCCCGGTCCGAACTCCGAGTGATATCCGCCATCGATGGTCCAGTGCAACGCGGGTGTCAACGTCGCGCCCCACGAGAACCGCCAACCCGATGTCTCATACATCACGAGCGGTGTGGATGCGTCGGCCGGGTCGAACTTGTAGCGCTGGCCGAAAGCGCGCAGCCGCAACCGTGTGATGGGAGCGAACGACAGCGACCCTTCCACCGCGCGGTACGGTACGGGAGCGAACGCGCCCCAGATGGTCCAGAGGTCGAAGTGAGGCCGGTAGCGCCGCACTCCGACGGTCCCCGCGACGCGCCCGCTTTTGGTGGCGTAGCCCAGTGCCGCCTCGGCGCTGCCCCACCAGCCCGCTGCCATGTCGTAATCCGCCCCGCCGCTGAGGCTCCACCCGCGCATGGGCCGGACGGCGACGTCCACGCCGAAGCGCTCGGAGACGAAATAGTCGACGCTGGGATCCACCTCGCGCAGGTAGGTTACGCGCAGGTCGGCCCGCGAGCTCATCCACCCCCCCGCTGCGCCCGCCACGATCTGCCGGTCGGTCGGCTGGAAGTCGACGAGTGGGTTCACGGCCGGGCTGGTGACCGGGAGATCAGATCCTCGCGCGAGGCCCAATCCGCCGTAGCCCGTCAACTCGAGCCTGCCGCCCGCGCCTCTGAGCGTGAGCTCGCCGCCGTCGAATCCGAGGAAGCCCAATCGCGACGTCAGGGTTTGGCGCCCCATCTGGAGGGTGCCATGCTCTACTGCGTATTGCACGTAGCCCTCGAGCAGCTGCGCCGCGGGGTCCGTCCCCGGCCAGAAGTCGACAGGGCTGCCCAGCGAGCCGCCCAGCCTGGCTGTGGCATGGATCGAGAGTCCGGGCGCGCCCACACCCCACAACAACAGATCGGCAGTGGAGGTAACGGGACGGCCATGTTGCAACGCGCCCGGGCGGAAGAAGCTGCAGTACGCGCTGGCGGGGGCGCAGTTCACTGCGAACCCGTCGGACGTGGTCGGTCCCGTCGCTGACCCGGTCACCGTGTCGCTCGCCAAAATGCTGTCGAGGAGCACACCGCGATAGGAAACCGATTGAGCGCGGGTGTCGAGGCGCAATCGGAAGCCCTGGCCTCCCGCCGGGCGCGCCAGCACGCCCGTGCACAGGACGAACGCAGCCACCCGCGAGAGCGTCACGAGCCGGCGGCCTTTTGCAAACGGCTGCGGAATGCCTCCGGGGTTGCCTGGAAATGGCAGGTGCTGCACTCCTGATCCGCACGATGCTCGCGCTGCGGCGCATGGCATGTCAGGCACAGGGCTCGATCGGGGACGAGGCGGGCGACGATCCTGGAAGCGTGGCAGGCATCGCACGCGACGTGCGCCTCGATGGGCGGTGCGTGGGCGGCCGCGACGTCCGGGGTTACGCCCCCTGTGTGACATGCGGCGCACTGTTTCCCGCCGGCATGATGGTCATCGTGACACGCGGCGCAGCTCGCCACGGCGGGTGTGGGGTCGAGCGACGCCGGCGTGGTGTGGCAGGTGACGCAGGTGAGTGCGTAGTGGCGGTCGTGATCGAACCGC
>Ga0193727_1001211_pt1 | contig 10580 bp, 17 predicted proteins | sample H2c2metaG_FD_143051 | JGI IMG/M metagenome (GOLD analysis project Ga0193727, IMG submission 143051) | Soil microbial communities from a riparian zone of the East river system, Colorado, United States - H2c2 | ecosystem: Environmental > Terrestrial > Soil > Riparian zone | place: USA: East River...
AATTACCTTCTACTCAAATCATTCTTCGGGGAACCCCGTATGAGCACGGTCGTGGGCGGCTTGACGCCTAACACACTCGGTTGGAGCGGGCCATGGAAGCCCGCGCATTCGCGTCGCTCAACCTCATCGTTAGGCGTCATGTGACGACCGCAATGCTCGCATCCGTTCTCGCAGCGTCCGTGCTGGGCCTGGTAGTCATCTTTCAATTCCTGCTGGCACTTGCGCTTCCCTTTGGTCGTGCGGCGTGGGGTGGGACTCACCGTGTGTTGCCTCCCCGACTTCGACTCTTCAGCGCCCTGTCAGCCGTCCCGTTAGGTTTGGCCGCGTGGATCGTACTCGCTAGAACCGGAGTAGTTATGAGTCCCTGGCAACCAGCTACAGTCCGCGCGGCAACGTGGATCGCTTTCTCGGTCCTGGCGTTGAACACAGTCGCCAACCTAGCTTCGAGGAGTCGTGTCGAGCGCCTCCTCATGACACCCGCAGCGTTTGTCTGTTCGGTCTGCCTCCTTATTGCCGCGCTATCCAGATACCAGTAGTTTCTTCTCGCAGACTCCGATTTTGTCTTTAGACTACCAATTGGGCCGGGCGGCTTTCCCTTCCTGGCGAACCGGGTTTGAGGCGCTATATTCCCAAATGAGCACAGAAAATCACTACTGGTTTCGGGCGAAGCGATACGGTTGGGGGTGGGGACTTCCTTGTTCATGGCAAGGTTGGACGTTTTTCCTTATCTGGCTTGCTGTGCTTGGAGTTGCCGCGGCAGAACTGATGCCCAGGCGGCCGCTCATATTCACGCTTGTATTGACCGGTATGACGTTGATATTGGTTCTGGCCTGCTACATTAAGGGCGAGCCACTCTCGAGGGTTGAGAAGCACGGGGGTAATGATTGAGGGGATCGCTGATTGGGACAAGACAACTTCGAGTAGTACTGACGCGCCCGCGCGTCGCCCATCCTCGTCGTCAGGAGCGGTTGGTGCTGTTACCGAGTTTTCTTTGGCTTGCGATTGGGCTCACCGCTGCGTCGATCATAAATGCCGGCGGCTTCGACACGCCTGAGGATGCTGTGCGAGCTCTCGAGCAGGCTTACGTTCAAAAGAACGAGGAAGGTGCCGTCGCAGCGATGGATTTCGTTGAGGAAGGGCGCCAGATGCTTCAAAAGATCAATCCAACACTGGCTAACGACCCCGAAATAATCAAACAAGCCGCCGCAGACCTAGAGCTATCGTTTCGAAATGAGCTTCGCACCAAAGGGTTCCCCGATTTCGGCAAGCTGAAGTGTTCGTTTGTGGGAAAAGCACAGATCTCTCCGGGGTTGGTCAAGCTGACTGAGCAATGCGCATTTCCGGACGGTGGTAAGTTGGTCCAGGACCTGATCGTGACGAGGCGAGATCTTGGGTGGCGTGTGACCTTGCCGCCTCCCCCTTAACGAGCGGACCGAGCGATCGCGGTGATCGTCGCATGGGGGCGTCGGCCGGCGGGGTGATTTTCCAGAACAATTTTCGCTGATTTCGAGACCCGGTAGGTAGCCTGCGGGCCGAAAACGTGACGAAAATAGCAAAAACCTCGTCGTTCTTTGCGGACCATGGCCTGCCAGCACCAGGTCACCCACAGCGGGCGGGGATGTCGGCGCGTCTGGATCTTAAGGAGCATGCCCGTGTTTCGCGGTTTCAAGTTTCAAGTGTTGTTGCCCGTAGCGGGCATCACCCTGCTGTTGATCAGTCTCAGCGCCATCGGTTTTTCCGTCTGGGCGATGCAGCAAGAGCAATCGGTGGTGCGGCAAGAGGTCGCCGATAATGTGACTTCGATTCAGGGCGTTTTCGTCACGACCGCCGCGCTCATGCAAGATCGCACGCGCGCGAGCATGGCATTGCTCGAGGAGCAAATCCGGGTGCGCGGCGGTGCCGAGAAGGGCGCTCCGGTCTCGATCGGCGGCAAAACCGTCAGCGATATCATGATAGGCGGCAAAGCGCAGGCTGGTGATTTTGGCATCGTCGATTACGTTACTCGGCTGAACAAGGGCACGGCGACGATATTCTCCAAGGATGGTGATCGCTTCGTACGCATAGCGACCAACGTGATGAAGGACGACGGGACCCGGGCGGTTGGTACGGAGTTGAACAACACCACTCAGGCCTACGCGCAGCTGAAGGGTCAGCACCCGTTCTATGGTGTCGTCGACATCCTTGGCAATCCCTATTTCACCGCCTACGAACCCCTGCTGAGCAAGAACGGCGAAGCTATTGGTATCGCTTACGTCGGCTACAAAGCCGAGCTGCCCGTTCTAAGTCAAGCTCTTGAACAGTCGCATTTGCTGAAGAGCGGTTTTGTCGCGGTCGTCGACAACAGCAAGGCGCGCTACATGCCATCGTGGGTGACAGCAGAACAGGTACAGCAAGCGACCGACAACAAGGATGGCTCTTGGGTGATCAACCGTCTACCGCTGTCGGAATGGGGACTGACTATCGTCTCTGCCTATCCTGCTGCCGAACTGCGCGCCGAGGGCAGAAAAATCGGCTACGGTGTGGCGCTGGCGGGTGTCGTTCTTGGCGCAGCCATTTCGCTTACTCTGTTCGTCTTGCTGGATCGGAAGGTATTGCATCTGCTCGGCGGCGAGCCTCGCATCGCAGCAGACTACATGAAGAAGATCGCCGACGGCGATTTGGCGGTCGACGTCGCGGTTGTCGGCGAGCGCCCCGACAGTCTGATGGCTTCGCTGAAAGTGATGCAACTGAAGCTGAAAAATCTGGTTCAGGCAGTCCGTGGCGGCGCGGCCGAAGTCAGCGAGCAATCGCACAAGTTCGAAACGGCTTTCGCCACTTTCCAGAGTGATCGCAAGGAAACCTCTTCCCAGGAGTTGGTGCGGCAGGCCAAGGGCTTGGGCCGCACTTTGTCCTTTCTGGAGAAATCGGTCGGTCGATTCAGGCTTTAGCCGCCCGCCCGCGTTGATAACTGAGAGCGGCTCGTTCTCGTCTCAAAAGTCCGTTTCGTTGATCTCGCGCACGCAGGCGACAAGTGCTGCGCGCCGCTCCGGGAAGAGTTTCTTCACTTCGGTTCGAATATTGTCCAGCGCCATCTGCAGGCTGTCGACGTCGGTACAGAAACCGACTGCATCGGCGAGATCCTGGCCATTGGTGCCGAATTGATCCAGGCAGAAGTTCGACAGCGCGAAACGTGCTTGACTGGGCGATATGCCGGGCTTCAGGCGCAGCCGCTCGCTGACCGAATCCGCAACGGAAGGCTTTGACTCGGGCGTCGGCTGGACAGTCACGTCGCTCGTCGAAGTTGAGATGAGACCGCTGCTCAACAACGAGCGCAGCCCCTCGATCACTTCATCGCGGGTTAACTTCGAGCGTTGCAGAATCGATTCCGCAACGGTAGTGCCCTGATCAATCAGGGACAGAATGCTCCTGGCGGTGGCGTCGAGCTTCGGAGTCCGGCCGCGCAGCTCTTCCATCCCTTTCGGCGTGAGCAAAAAAAATTTCTCGCCTGCTTTCATATGTCACCGGCTTGAGACCGTCCGCAGTTCCGGGGAACTATATGCCAAATAGGGCGCCTGCCGCACATCTTGTCGCTGGCACCGGCTCATTGCACGCGGCGCTCAGTGGCGCCGTTCAAGCCACGATTGTCCATCATCGAAAGAAATTGTACCGTTGAATCCTGCTCTGCCGATCGCCGCTACGTGCTTGATCGGAGTGAGCTGCGGATTGCCGTCTTTCCAGTGTCTGCTTGAACGCCGGCGCGCGAGTGCTTGAATACGAGCCAGAGCTCCGCAATACTGCAACCTCAAAACAGAACGTCGAGGGAACGGCGAAATGATCATATTGCTGAATATCGGCCGTCTATTGATGGTGGCCTGGGTCGTCTACGGGTTGCTGCTCATTTTTGCGCCCAACATCATTCACAAACCTCCCGACCAAAGGAACGGAATAATACAAGTCGTCATCGCCTATTCATTGGGCTATTTGTTGGATCGGGCTCTGGGCCTCGTACGGCGACGGCGGGCGAATGCCGAGCTCAACCAATGACCTCCTCAGATCGCCCCATTACCCCCGCCGGCTGGCACACGGTCACGCCGCGAATCATTGTTCATGGCGCCGACATGCTGGTTACCTTCGTGAAGGAAGTATTTGGAGCGACAGGCGACTATCGACCGGAGGCGCCGGCGGAGCTGCGACTCGGCGATTCCATCATCATGGTCAGTGAGGCGGGCGTGCGCGAGCCCATGCCCGCATGCCTCTATGTATACGTCGAAAGCGCGGACATCACTTGGCAGCGTGCCGTGAAGGCAGGTGCGCAGTCGCTCGAGGCGCCGTCGAACACACCGTATGGCGACCGCCGCGGAATGGTGAAGGACCCGTGGGGCAACACCTGGCAAATTGCAACGCGTATCCAAAGGCCGAGTTTGGCAAGGTCCGAGCACCCGTGAGCGTCAGTCTGAATGGCTACACCTTTCGCGGTACCATCGCTGCAACGATTCATCGCGCAGGCGGCAGCGATCGCATTGATCTTGGCGAGCTGCGCGGCGTGCACGCAGGCGCAAAAGGCTGCCGATTCCGCTGCCACGGCAGCGCCTGCGGGCATCGCCCCCATTGTGGGAGTCGGCCAAGGAGAGGTTCAGGGCACCGCCGCCGACGGCGTCGCGGTGTTCAAGGGCTTACCGTTCGCGGCGCCCCCCGTGGGGGATTTACGCTGGCGCGAGCCGCAGCATGCGGCGAATTGGCCGGGCGTGCGCGCAGCGACTGCGTTCTCGGCGACGTGCGCTCAAGCCGAGGATTGCCTGTATTTGAACATCTACGAACCGGCCTCCGCAAAAAGGGGCGCAAACCTTCCCGTTATGGTTTGGATCCATGGTGGTGCGTTCATCTTTGGCTCCGGATCCCAATACGACGGCACTCAATTCGCCAAGCAAGGCGTCGTAGCGGTCACCGTGAACTATCGTCTCGGCCGCGCCGGCTGGTTCGCTCATCCCGCCCTCACCGCCGAGAATCCCAACGGGTCGTTGGGCAACTACGGTCTGATGGATCAGATCGCGGCGCTCAACTGGGTGAAGGTCAACATCAAGGCATTCGGCGGCGATCCAAAAAATGTCACCATCTTTGGCGAATCGGCCGGTGCAATTTCCGTCAACTACTTGATGCTGGCTCCGCAAGCCAAGGGATTGTTTGCGAAGGCCATGTCGGAGTCCGGCTTCGGCCGGCTCGCAGCCAGGCCCCTCTCATCCGTCGAGCACAGTGGCGTTGCCTTCGCCGAAAAAGCCGGCGTGCAAGGATCTGACGCGGCGGCAGCGAAAGCGCTGCGGGCCCTGTCCTGGACGGAACTGACCGGCAATGTCGCAGGTATCGGCTCCGCTGATCAGATATTGCCTATGGCGGATGGCAAAATGATCACCGGCAGCGCCGCCAAAGGGTTTGCAGACGCCAAGGAAGCGCATGTGCCCTATCTTCTCGGCGGCAATAGCGACGAAGCCAGTCTTACGCGGCGTGGCCTGAATGCCGCCGAACGCCTCGCCTCCATCCAGCAACGGCGCGTGGCTTTCATTGCAGCGTATGATCCGGCGAACACCCGCGACGCCGATCGCATCATTGCCCGCTTGGTGACCGACACCTCGATCAGCGAACCCGACCGTGATCTGGCGCGTCTGCATGCGCAACATGGCAACGCGACCTATGTTTACCATTTCTCATACACGCCCGTGGCGCAGCGCGCGACGCTGTTTGGCTTGGCGCACGGCGGCGAAATCGCCTACGTGTTCAACACCCCGCGCGCAACGCCTTTCGATGACGAGGGCAGGGCCGTCGCGTCGGCGGCCAACAAATATTGGGCGCAGTTCGCCAAAACCGGCGATCCGGACTCCGCTGGCGGACCTAAGTGGCCCAGGTTCGACGCGGCCGAAGAGTACGTGATGGAATTCCCGGCAACCGGGGTACCGTCAACCGCGAAGCACTTCCACAAAGATCGCCTCGACTGGGTCGAAGCCGGTCTGACAAAATAGGTCTCCCTCGCACGCGGCAGTTCTCATCCTATGAACGACGAAAAGGAATATCGCACCTTCGGTGAATTCTATCCGTTCTATCTCAGCGAGCACGCGAACTCCACGTCACGTCGGCTGCACTTCACCGGAACGAGCATCGCCCTCACGTTGCTCATTGCTGCGGCCGTCACGCAGAGATGGTGGCTTGCCGGTGCGGCGCTGGTTCAAGGCTACGCCTTTGCCTGGGTCGGACACTTTTTCTTCGAACACAACAAGCCCGCGACATTCAGGTATCCCGGTTTCAGCCTGATGGGCGACTGGCGTCTGTGGTGGGATATTTTGACCGGCAGGCAAAAGTTCTGAACCTTCTCATTCGCGATGTGATCAGACGATGTCTGACACCAGGAGTCATCCATGCGATCAATGCCCAGATTCTTTGTCGTGATGATCACGTTGTGCTGCTGTGTCGGATGCGACCAAGTGTCGAAGTCCGCCGCGCGCACCTTGCTGGCATCCGGCGCCACAGAATCGCTATTTGCTGATTCGCTGCGCCTGCAACTCGTGCAAAACCCCGGCGCTTTCTTGAGCCTCGGCGGTTCGTTGCCGGAACAGTTGCGCTTTACCCTGTTTACCGCGGCGGCCGCGGTGCTGCTGATCGGCTTGGTGTGCGCATCGCTCTTTGCCCGTCGCCTCGGGCCGGCGCGAGTTATTCCCCTGGCGCTGGTTGCAGGCGGGGGAATCAGCAATCTGCTCGATCGGCTGGTTTTCGACGGCCGTGTTACGGACTTCCTGAATGTCGGCATCGGATCGTTTCGCACCGGCATTTTCAACGTCGCAGATATGGCCATACTAGCCGGCGCTCTGCTTCTAATCTTAAGGCCATACGCACGGCGGCCGGCTGCACCGCCTCCCACTGCGCCGGCTCAGCGTTAAACCATGTCGGCGCTCAGAAGTGTCCGCATGCTCACCCGTTATACAGCGTGGGCCAATTCGCTGCTGTACGTAACGCTTGGCGAACAGCCGGAAGTGGAGCTGACAAAGCCGCGGCAAATCCTTTTTGGAAACCTGATCCGCACCTTGAATCATGTCTATACCATGGACCTCGTGTGGCAAGCGCACCTCGAGGGCAGGGCACATGGCTTCACGACCCGCACGCCGGACGTTCGGGTCTCTTTTGCCGATTTGCGCATTGCACAGGCCACGCTCGACAGTTGGTACATTCGCTATGCCGAGGAAATGTCCGACCGTGCGGGCGAGGAGGTCGTCAATTTCACTTTTATCGGCGGCGGCGAGGGCTCGATGACTCGCGGCGACATCCTCCTGCACGTGGTCAATCACACCACTTATCATCGCGGCCATATCGCCGCCATGATCTATCAAATCCCTGCGCAGCCGCCCACCACTGATTTGCCGGTGTTTCTGCGCAACGCCGCCCTGCATACCGATCGCGGACCGCGCGGCCCCATCTAGCTTTGCCGCATGGGACATTTCTACTATTCCCGGCACTTCAGCGTGCTCGCAGCGGCCGCGGTGATCCTGTTCTTGTTGGGACACTGGAGCCTTCTCAATGATTCGCTGATCGTAACCTTCGCCATCAACGGCGCTCTGCATGCCGCCGCCTTGGTACTTGCGCTGCGTGCGCCCCAACGCCTGTCGCGCAAATCCGCCTTTGTCGCCATCGCCGCCGCTTTAAGCGTCTTGACCTTGTATGTCGGCATCATCGGTCTGGTGCTGTTTGCGGTTCTGCCGGGAAATGAACGGCTCTATGTCGTGCTGGGTGTTTGTTCCTTGTCGGGTGCGATAACCTATGGATCTCTCATTCGGTTGTTCTGGGTGCGAAAGTTCTCCTCACGGTTTATCCTCGCCATGTCGATTGTATGTTTGCTGGCGACGTCGCTTGCATTCTTCGCCAGGACTTATTTTGATTTTCTTGGAGGCTGGTGGCTCGCCGCGGTGTGGTGGTTCGCATTTTCGGGCGGGCTTTGGTATGTCGACACGCGCGGCGATGAACTCAGGCTCGACGTAAAACGCAATCCTAGAGGCACGACGCCATGACGCGGCGCTTGATCAGTTCAGGATCCAAATTCGAGCAGGATGTCGGTTATTCGCGTGCGGTGGTCGATGGAGAATGGGTCTTCGTATCCGGCACCACCGGCTTCGATTACGACACCATGACCATTTCCGACAACCTGCTCGATCAAACCGAGCAATGCCTGAAGAACATTCAGTCCGCTCTTCGCGAAGCAGGTGCCGATTTCGCAGATGTCGTACGAGTGAATTACATTGTGCCCAAGGGCGAGAGTTTTCCAGACTGCTGGCCCGTATTGCGCAAATATTTTGGTGCCGGGCGGCCGGCAATGACGATGATATCCGCCGGCCTGCTCGATCCGCGCATGCAAATAGAAATCGAAGTGACCGCGCATATGCGCGCCAAGTAAGCGAGAGATCCATGCAATCCGCAAGTAATTCAGCAGCGGCTACGACGGCGGATGTACCTGCCGCTACGTTCGCTATCGCATGACAACCAAGCCGCTATTCGTCCACTGTTGTCATTGCCGCTGGTGTCAACGGGAAACGGGTACCGCCTTTGCGCTGAATGCGATGATAGAAGCCGATCGGGTGGAATTGCTCGAAGGCGAGGTCCAGGCGATCGACACGCCGTCGAACAGCGGCAAGGGGCAACGAATTTCGCGCTGCCCAAAGTGTTGGGTGGCGGTGTGGAGCAACTACGCCGGCGCCGGCGACGTCGTGCGATTTGTCCGCGTCGGCACCCTGAACGAACCGGACGCGCTGCCGCCGGACGTGCACATTTTCACGGCGTCCAAGCAGCCCTGGGTGGAACTGCCCGCCGGCACGCCCGCATTCGCCGAGTACTACAAAACATCCGAACAATGGCCCAAGGAAAGCTTGCAGCGGCGCGCAGCGCTGCTGGCGAAAAACTCGCCGCGGGGCTAGGGTTTGCACGAGTCGCGCATATACCGCGAGGTGATTTATGTTCGGCACGCACGATCTTTGGCTGTTTGTAGTATCCGGATTGCTGTTGAACATTACGCGAGGCCCTGACACGCTGTACATCGTGGGGCGCAGCTCCACTGGCGCTCGCTCATGAACGCTAGTGTGAGAGCGATTCGCGTACCCGACCTTTCGGCGCGGCCGTTCAATTTGGTCGCCGAGCACGCCTTTGCGCAGGCGCCGGCCGTGCTTTACCAGGCGTGGACCGACGGGTTCGATCGATGGTTTGCAGCTCCCGGCTCCGTGCTCATGCGACCCGAAGTCAACGCGGCATTTTTCTTCGAGACGGAGTTCAAGCACGAATCGCAACCGGTGGCGCAACGCCATCCTCACTACGGTCGATTTCTTCGTCTCATCGTCGATCAATTGGTTGAGCTCACTTGGGTAACCGGCGCGATGGGAACCGAAGGAGCCGAAACCGTCGTTACTGTGGAGCTGCAAGCCGCAAACCGCGGCACGAAACTGCGGCTGACGCACGCTGGATTCCCGAATGCGGCGGCTCGTGATCGTCATGTACAAGCATGGCCATCGGTTTTAAGTCACCTCGAACAGCGCATCACCAATTCAAGCACGCGGTGAGCCCATGAAAAAAGTCGCCCCGAGTCCCTTGTTCAACAAGCTCAATCTGGGCGCTCACGATGAAATCGTCGTGTTCAACGCGCCTGATTCTTTCGAGTCGGAGTTAAAACTACTCAAGGACGTAAAAATAGTACGCGATCCGAGCAAACCTAGGGCAGTCAAGTTCGGATTGGCTTTCGCCATGACTCAAGCGCAACTGGATCGAGCTTCGAAGCTTCTGGCCTCAGGTGCCGAGGGAGATGCCGTGCTCTGGTTCGCTTACCCGAAAGGGACATCCAAGCGCTATACCTGCGAGTTCAATCGTGATGCAGCCTGGGGCGTGATTCGAGCCGCGGGCTTCGAGTCCGTGCGTATGGTGGCCATCGATGAGGATTGGTCTGCCTTGCGCTTTCGGCGCCTGGAGTACGTCAAGAACGCGAACAAGTCGGCGTCTTCCGGAAAGCGATGATGGCCAAGCCTAAGACGGTCAAGCGAGAAAACGCCATCTTGGCCACTTTAAGCGAAATTTGTCTGTCGCTGCCCGAGACCGAGCGGCGCGATATGAATGATCATGCGGACTTTCGGGTTCGGGGCAAGGTATTCGCGTATTTCCTGAACAACCATCACGGCGACAAGATCGTTTCAGTCTGTTGCAAGTCAGCACTTGGCGAGAACGTCGATCGCGCCTCGCGCGAACCCAATCGCTTTTACCTGCCCGCTTATATCGGGCCGCGCGGTTGGTTTGGCTTGCGGCTCGACGGCGAGGGCATCGATTGGGCCGAGGTTCGAAATCTCGTGGAATTGAGTTATGGATTGGTGGCGCCCAAGAGGTTGTTGAAGAAAAATGACGTCAATCGAAATCTCGACTGATCGCGGCCGGCTCCCGAAAGGCCGGTCGGCGCCTCCCGGCAACGCAAGACCTTGGGCGGTGTGATAAAGTTATGCGCAGGAATGGAGGGCGATGCCAATGAAAACCTTGCTCTTGTGGTGCGTTTTGTTGGTGCTGTGCTGGCCAATCGCGATTCTTGCCCTCGTTCTCTG
>Ga0193727_1001212_pt1 | contig 10579 bp, 9 predicted proteins | sample H2c2metaG_FD_143051 | JGI IMG/M metagenome (GOLD analysis project Ga0193727, IMG submission 143051) | Soil microbial communities from a riparian zone of the East river system, Colorado, United States - H2c2 | ecosystem: Environmental > Terrestrial > Soil > Riparian zone | place: USA: East River...
AACGCGCGAAACACGCCCCGCAGCAGAGCGCGCTCGTTCGGACGCCACTCGAGGATGATCAAGTTGCGCTTGGCGCCGGGTCGGAACAGCGTCGTGTCGACTCCCTCTCCGATGACTCGGTACTGCCCCGGGAAACGCACGGCCGCCGCCTCGGCCGTCTCCTCGCTCGTCGCGACGAGTGCATCCACGCGCGCGAGCAGCCGGTCGCGCTGGGCCTTTCCGGGCGGGTAGCCAAGCCGCTCGGGCGAGAGGAACGATGCGACCGTCAGCGCCTGCGCGTCGCGCAGCGCGAGGTACGACAACGACGGCAAGCCCGGCTCGAAGCCGTGCACGACGTCGAAGCGTCCTAGGGCCAGCGCCAGCGAGAGGTTGGCGCGTACACCGACCGGGACGCCGATGCGGCTTCGCCGCGAGATCGGCATGGCCGGCCCGAGCACGACCACCTCCGAGTCGAACCCGTCGAGGAGGGCCCGGCGCCCCGCAGCGAGGTCACGGGCCCGGTTCGAGGAGGCGAGCACGGTCACGGAATGGCCAAGGCTGCGTAGCTCTTTTGCAACGCCCGTCACGTGCTCGTTGACGTCGTGTGGCTGAGACCACGCAAAGGGCGTAACCAGGCAGATTCTGAGGCCCATCGCTCTCGGTAAGCCTAGCCGTGCCCGAAGGGTCGTCCTGCCGGCCGCCCGAAATTTCGACAGACTCCGACCGCACGGAAATCGATCAGGGGAGACAACATGGGGAGATTCGAAAGGGTCTGGCGAAGACTTGCGTTCGCCATCTTCGCGGGAGCGCTCTTCGCCGCGGTGATTGCATCGTCGGCCGGTGCGGGAGCGGCCTCGGGCCAGTCGGCCTCGGCCGGCCCCGACCCGCTACGGAAGATCAATCACATCGTCGTCATCTACGAAGAGAACCACAGCTTTGACAATCTCTACGGGACCTGGGAGGGCGTGAACGGTCTCGCGAATGCCGACGCCGCTCATACGGCTCAGCTCGATCAGACCGGTGCGCCGTACTCATGCCTGCTTCAGCTCGACGTCAACCTGACGGCGCCGCCGCTCACAAAGGTTTGCGATGGGACGACTCCGAGGGGTGTTGCCTTCAACAGTCATTTTCGAGCGAACACCTGGTTCACGATCGACAACTTCATCGGGCCGGATGCCACCACTTGTCCAAAACCGAAGGACTCGTTCGCATTCCCCAACGGGATCCTCAACGGCTCCGGTGTCGGCATCCCCGGCGGCTGCACGCGTGACCTCGTGCACAAGTTCTACCAGGAGCAGTACCAGCTGAACGGCGGCGCGCAGAATCGCTACGCAACTGGAAGCGACGCTGCGGGAACGGTGATGGGTCTCTACGACACGCGCTCGCTGCCGATCTATCGCTATCTCCATCGGGCGAACCACTCGCACTATGCGATCGCCGACAACTTCTTCCAGGCGGCGTTCGGTGGCTCGTTTCTCAACCACCAGTGGCTGATTGCTGCACGGACGCCCTCAGATCCGAACGCTCCGGCGGGCCAGCACTCTCTGGTGGACTCGGCGGGCTTCCCGAGGAACAACTATCCGTTGTACAACCCGGATCCCGCTGTGACCTACCGCGACGGCGACTTCACCGTTCCGTGTCCTTCACCGAAGGCCGGTCTCGCCTGCGGAAACTGGGCCGTGAACACGATGCAGCCGACCAACGAGCCATGGGGCTCGTTCGGTGACAAGCTCGTGGTGCAGAACAGCCCAACGATCGGCGACGAGCTCAGCGCAGCCGGCATCTCGTGGGGTTGGTACGCCGGCGGGTGGGACAACGCCGCCGGAAACACCTCGGGGCCGGGCTGGACCAACGGGCCGGGGCCGACGTGTTCGGATCCGAATCACGATCCGACCCCGGTGTACCACTACCCGAAGTGTCCGGACTACGCGTTCCAGTTCCACCACCAGCCGTTCGTGTACTACGCGAACTATGGCCCGGACGGAAGTGGGCGTTCGCACCTCCGCGACGAGGTCGCGTTCGAGAACGCTGCGAGCTCGTCGACGTCCCAGTGCAACCTGGACGCGGTCAGCTTCGTCAAGCCGATCGGTGAGGAGAACGAGCACCCGGGCTATGCCAGCGAGCCGAACGGCAGCACGCACCTGATCGACCTGCTACAGCAGATCGACAACGGTGCGTGCGCGAAGGACACCATGGTGATCGTCACGTACGACGAGTTCGGCGGACAGTGGGACCACGTCTCGCCGCCCGGACAGGGCAACAACAACGGCCCACATGACCAGTGGGGCCCGGGGACGCGCATTCCGGCACTCGTCATCTCGCCGTTCCTGCGCGGAAACTTCGCGGTCGATCACACGCAGTACGACACGACGTCGATCCTCGCGACGATCGAGCACCGGTACGGGCTACCGGCTCTGAACACGCGCGACGGACAGGTCAACGACCTGTCGAACGTCTTCGACGCCAAGCAGTACGAAGCAGGGAAGTAACCGGACAGCACTCGCCCCCGCCGCCGCCTCGTGTGCGGTGGCGGGGGCGGTGACTCAGCCTGCTGTCGCGCCTTCTTCGACCGCAGAGCCGATGCGCGCGTTCTCGCCGATGAACTTCTCGGTCGCTTCGTAGGCGTCGTCGTCCGGCACCTGCTTCGGCGGTGACTTCATCAGGTACGAGCTCGGGCCCTCGAGGGCGCCGGCGACGCCGTTGTTCAGCGCCAGCTTCGCGAGCCGCACCGCATCGATCACGATCCCGGCCGAGTTCGGCGAGTCCCAGACCTCGAGCTTCAGCTCCAGGTTGAGCGGTACGTCGCCGAATGACGAGCCCTCCATGCGGATGTAAGCCCACTTGCGGTCGGTCAGCCACGGCACGTAGTCGGACGGGCCGACGTGCACGTTCGATGCGCCGAGGTCGTAGTCGAGCATGGAAGTGACGGCGTTCGTCTTCGAGATCTTCTTCGACTCGAGCCTCTCGCGCTCGAGCATGTTGAGGAAGTCCGAGTTGCCGCCGACGTTCAGCTGCATCGTCTTGTCGAGCCGGACGCCCCGTTCGCGGAAGAGCGAGGTGAGCACCCGGTGCGTGATCGTCGCGCCGACCTGGGACTTGATGTCGTCGCCGATGATCGGCAGTCCCTTCTCCTCGAAGCGTCGCTGCCAGTAAGCCTCACGGGCAATGAAGACGGGCATGCAGTTGACCATCGCGCAGCCAGCCTCGAGCACCTGTTCGGCGTACCACTTGGCGGCGGCATCGGAGCCGACGGGGAGGTAGTTGACGACCACGTCGGTCTTGGTGTCACGGAGGATCCCCACGACGTCGTCTGTCTCGCCGGGCGCCTTCGTCACGACTTCGGAGATGTACTTGCCCAGTCCGTCGTGCGTCATGCCGCGAGAGACCTCGATGCCGGTCTTCGGGACGTCGGCGAACTTGATCGTGTCGTTCGGGTGCGCCCAGATCGCTTCGGAGAGATCCTTGCCGACCTTGTCGCTCGTGACGTCGAACGCGGCGGTGAACTCGATGTCGCGGATGTGGTACCCGCCGAGGTTCACGTGCATCAGCCCCGGGACGAACTGATCCTCGGGCGCGTCCTTGTAGTACTCCACTCCCTGCAGGAGCGAGTTAGCGCAGTTGCCGACGCCGACGATCGCAACGCGAACGGGGCCGTCGTGGCGCGCCTTGCCGTTCTGCTTGCCGTTTTCATGAGCCATCCAAGAGACCTCCTATCGCATTCCTGCTATGCCGAGGAAGATAGCAGGAATGCGATACGGCGCTAGGGCAGGCGGCGCGCCGAGGGGCCGGTCATACCGCGCCCCTGGACGAATCGGCGGTAGAGGTACAGCAGGAGAACCGCACCCAGGAAGGCGAAGATGAGGCCGCCGGCGGTTCCGATCAGGAGCCTCGCGAGGATTCCACCGATGATCGAGCCGCCGAGGCCGAGTCCGATCGTCGCGTACCAGGGCATCGGATCGGGCCCCGGAAGCGAGAGACGCGCGAGCGCGCCGACGATGAAGCCCCAGACGATCAACCCGATGATGAAGATCAGCATGGAACCGTCATTGCTCGCGTGAGAGCAGCTGTTTGCGGACGTACAAGATCCGCTGGAGGACCGTCAGCCAGGCTGTCGCCGTCAGCAGTGCGATCGCACCCACGAGGAGCCAGATGCTGATCGGAGCGAGCACGAGACCGGCCGTGATCACGACGACGCGCTCGGCGCGAGAGCCGATGCCCACGTCCCCGCGCAGCCCGAGTGCCTCGGCGCGTGCGCGTGTGTAACTGACGAGGAACGAGCCGGCGACCCCTGCAAAGGCGAGCGCGATTGCGCCGAGCATCGCTCCCTCGCCGATTCGATCGGTGGTGGAGTCGAGGAATGCGCCGAACGGCGTTGTCTTCCCGCCGGCGCGCGCAAGCGCACCGTCCAGGATGTCGAGGATCGACCCGACGACGAACGCAACGGCGCCGGCCCAGTAGAAGAGCCAAGGGTTGCGGTTCTCGAAGAAGACGAGCACGGAGGCCGCCAGACAGAGGGACACGCCCGCGGTGGTGAGTGCATTCGGCGTCACACGGGTGCGTGCAAGGCCTTTCATCGAACGGGAGGCGAGTGTTCGTGCTCCCGTCGTGTAGCCGTGCTTGACCCGGCTGAGAACGGCGCTTTCCCTCATGTCCTGACCCATCGCATTCCTGCTATGGGCGACTATAGCAGTCTTGCGATGAAGCCCTGGACGCGGTCTCGATAGAGGATGGCCATCGTGATCAGCGCGAGCACGATCCCGGCCAGCACGTCCAGCCAGAAGTGGTTGCCGGTCGCCATGACTGCGAACCAGACCCACGCCGGCCAGAGGAGCCACAGCACCTTGAAGACGGGCCTGCGCACGACCGACGCGAGGACGACACCGACGATGAGCGCGTCTGCAGCATGGAGGCTCGGCATCGCCGCGTAGGGATTGGACGCGAGCTCGACGAGACCGCTGCCGTGGTTGAGGCCACCGAATTGGCCGAGCGTGTCCGAGAAGCCGATCGAGGTGAAGAAGCGAGGCGGCGCAGTCGGGATGAAGACGTAGCCGAGCAGTCCGAGCACGTTCGCGAGCAGGATCGTGTTGCGGAAGCGCGTGAAGGCCTCGTTGCGGCGGAAGTACACCCAGAGGAGCGCCAGCCCGATCACGGTGAACTCCGAGTTCCAGTAGGTCCACGAGACGAGCGTCTCGAGCACCCGTGACGACTGGGTCCAGCCCTGCAGCGTCAGCTCCCCGAGGCCGGTGAGGCTTTGCTCGATGTTGATGACACGCCAGCCGTTCGCGAATGCGCGGGTCGGATCGCGATCCGCCACGCCGCGTGCGACCTGATATGCCGCCAGGAAGCCGAACCAGATCAGCAGCTGGTAGCCGAAATCCGCGTAACCACGCGGGAACAGGCGCCTTCCGGCTGCAATGGCGGCAGTCATGACCTGATAATTCTAAACGTCGGCCAGGAGGGGATAAATCCCTCCTTTGGCAGGCTCAGCCGCCAATTTGCGACATCGAGCGCGAGGCGCGCACGAAGCCTGGGTCGTTGATTCGGTGTTTCAGCTCCTTGTGCCGAACGGCGAACCGCAGCAGCTCGGTCAATTCGGCGTCGCTCGCGCCTGCCCGGAGCGGCTTCTTCAGATCCCACTCTCTTCGTGAGAAAAGGCACGTGCGGAGCTGGCCGTCCGCGGTCAGCCGGACTCGGTCGCAGCTGGAGCAGAACGGCTCCGAGACGGGATTGACGAAGCCGAGCTCGCCAGCGCCGTCGGCAAAGCGGAAACGGCGCGCGGTCGACGACGCCTTCGCCGGCAGCTCGACGAGCGGCCCGTGCTCCGACTCGATGATCGCCCTGATCTCCGCACCCGTCAGGACATCGTCCTCGCGCCAGGCCTCGTCGGCGTCGAGCGGCATGAACTCGATGAAGCGGACGACGTAGGGCTTCCGCCGTGCAAGCTCCGCGAGCGCGGGAACCTCTGTCTCCGTGAAGCCTTTCACCGCGACGCAGTTGACCTTGATCGGGCGCAGCTCCGGATAACGCTCGGCTTCCTCGAGCCCGCGCAGGACCGCGTCGAGCGCGTCGCGGCGCGTGATCTCCGCGAAACGGACGTGGTTGAGCGAGTCGAGCGACACGTTCAGGCGCTGCAAACCGGCTTCGACAAGCGGGCCCGCGAATCGGTCGAGGAGCACGCCGTTCGTCGTCAGCGACAGGTCGCGGACGCCCTCGATCGCGGAGAGCATTCCGACGAGCGTCGGCAGCTCACGCCGGATCAGCGGCTCGCCGCCGGTGAGCCGGACCTCGTCGACGCCCAGTCGCGCGAGCAGACTGACGAGCCGCGCGATCTCCTCGAAGCTCAGGATCTCGTCGCGTCCGAGCCACTCCAGCCCTTCGGCCGGCATGCAGTAGGTGCAGCGGAAGTTGCACTTATCGGTGACCGAGATGCGGACGGACTTGATCTCCCGGCCCCACGCGTCGACGAGCGGTTCCATGAACCGAGCTTAGCCCAAGGGTTTGGCGGAGAATCGCCCCGTGCCGGCTGTCCTCGCCCTGGTCCTCGTCACCGCTGTTTGGGGCGTGACGTTCGTCCAGGTCAAAGACGCCGTCGCGCTCTATCCCCTGTTCGCCTTCCTGGCGGTGCGCTTCTGGATCGCGACGCTGACGCTGGCCGTTCCCGGGCTCCCGCACGTGCGCAGCCTCGGGCGGCCGGGGTTCGTCGGCGGGGCGTTCCTGGGCCTGCTGCTGGCCGCCGGGTACACGCTGCAGACGGCCGGGCTCGAGCGGACGACCGTGTCGACAACGGGCTTCATCACCGGGATGTACGTCGTCCTGACGCCGCTGATCGCCCTCGTCCTCGTCAGGTCGCGCATCGGCTTGTCGGTCTGGGGAGGAGTCGTGCTGTCGACGATCGGGCTCGCGATGCTCTCGGGCATTCATGCCGGCTCGGTGACCGGAGACCTGCTGGTGCTGGCCGCCGCCGCCGTGTACTCGCTGCAGATCGTCCTCATGGAGCGTTACGCGCCGCGCTACGACGCGGTCGCCTTCACCTTCGTCGAGATGCTCGCGGCCGGGGTCGCGCTCGGCGTCGTTGCTGCCGCGCTCGGTGATCTCCACCTACCCCACGGTTGGACGGTCTGGGGCGCGCTGCTCGTCACCGGCATCTTCGCGAGCGCGCTTGCCTTTCTCGTGCAGACCTGGGCCCAGCGGCGAACATCGGCGACCCGCACCGCTCTGGCTTTCACGATGGAGCCGGTCTGGACCGCGTTCTTCGGCTACACCCTCGCGGGCGACCGGCTGGGGTTGCTGGGGTGGGGAGGCTGCGCGGTGATCATGGCCGGCATCGTCCTGGCCGAGCCCGCCGCGGCCGGGGCGTTGGCGCGTAACCTGAGACGGCCGAGAACTTGATAAGATGTGACTTAGATTTTCTCAGTAGACCCACAAGGAAAGGCAAACCAGGTTATGGCAAAGACAATCGGCATCGATCTCGGGACGACCAACAGCGCGATGGCCGTTCTCGAGGGCGGCGAGCCAGTGGTCATTCCGAACGCGGAAGGCGGGCGCACGACACCCTCCGTCGTCGCGTTCACGAAGGACGGTCAGCGGCTCGTCGGGGCGCCTGCGCGGCGCCAGCAGGTGACGAACCCCGAGAACACCGTGTTCTCGATCAAGCGGTTCATGGGCCGCAAGTGGGACGAGGTCTCGGAAGAGATGACGATCGTCCCCTACGAAGTCGTGCAGGGCCCGAACGGCGACGCCCGCGTGCGGGCAGGTGGCAAGGAGTACGCGCCGCCGGAGATCAGCGCGATGATTCTCCAGAAGCTGAAGGCCGACGCCGAGGCCTATCTCGGTGAGTCGGTGAGCGACGCTGTCGTCACCGTCCCGGCGTACTTCAACAACGCACAGCGTGAGGCGACGAAGGACGCCGGCAAGATCGCCGGGCTCAACGTCGTTCGCATCATCAATGAGCCGACCGCCGCTGCACTTGCTTACGGCCTCGACAAGGAAGGCTCCGACCAGACGATCCTCGTATTCGACCTCGGCGGCGGCACGTTCGACGTGTCGATCCTCGAGCTCGGCGAGGGTGTCTTCGAGGTGAAGTCCACGAACGGCGACAACCACCTCGGCGGCGACAACTTCGACAAGGCGATCGTCGACTGGATGGTCGCGGAATTCAAGAAGGACCAGGGCATCGACCTTGCGGCCGACCGCATGGCGTTGCAGCGTCTCTACGAGGCGGCCGAGAAGGCGAAGATCGAGCTGTCGTCGACGATGACGACGCAGATCAACCTTCCGTTCGTCACCGCGACGCAGGACGGGCCGAAGCATCTCGACCTCGCGCTCACGCGTGCAAAGCTCGAGGAGATCACCGGTGACCTGCTCGAGCGGACCGTCGGTCCGACGCGGCAGGCGATCGAGGATGCGGGCATCGACAAGTCGAAGATCGACCATGTCGTGCTGGTCGGCGGCATGACCCGTATGCCTGCAGTGCAGGCGAAGGTCAAGGAGCTGATCGGCAAGGACCCGCACAAGGGCGTGAACCCGGACGAGGTCGTCGCCGTCGGCGCCGCGATCCAGGGCGGCGTGCTCAGGGGCGAGGTCAAGGACATCCTGCTGCTGGACGTGACGCCGCTCTCGCTCGGCATCGAGACGAAGGGTGGTGTGTTCACGCGGCTGATCGAGCGGAACACGACGATCCCGACGAAGAAGTCGGAGACGTTCACCACCGCGGAGGACAACCAGCCGTCGGTGGAGGTACACGTCCTGCAGGGCGAGTCCGAGATGGTTGCGTTCAACAAGACGCTCGGCAAGTTCCAGCTCGTCGGCATCCCGCCGGCGCCGCGGGGCATGCCGCAGGTCGACGTCTCGTTCGACATCGACGCGAACGGGATCATCAACGTGTCGGCGAAGGACCTCGGCACCGGAAACCAGCAGCAGATCCGGATCGAGGGCGGCTCGGGCCTCAAGGAGGACGAGGTGCAGCAGATGATTCGCGATGCGGAGGCGCACGCCGACGAGGCACGGCGCCTGCGCGAGGTCGCGGACACGAAGAACCACGCAGAGCAGCTCGCCTACCAGACCGAGCGTTCGCTGAAGGATCACCGCTCGGCGCTCGACGAGTCCGACGCGGCGACGATCGAGGGCCGGGTCATGGAGCTGAAGCAGGCGCTCGAAGGCGATGACGTGGGCGAGATCCGCGCCAAGACCGAGGCGCTGCAGGAGGCTTCCCACAAGCTCGCCGAAGCCGTCTACGCATCGGCGCAGCAGCAGACCACGTCCACGACGTCGGCGACCGGCAACGGTGGCGGCTCCGACGACGAGGTCGTCGAAGAGGGCGACTACGAAGTCATCGACGAAGAGCAGGAGGCTCCGAAGTCGTGACGCCCGACGAGCAGGTAACGGAGCAGCCGGAGGAGAGCCTCGACGTCGAGGCTCTCCAGGCTGAACGCGATGCGCTTCTCGATCGGCTCCAGCGGCTCGCCGCGGAGTTCGACAACTTCCGCAAGCGCACTGCGCGCGACCAGGCGGCGTTTGCCGAGCGCGCCAACGAACGGCTCGTCAAGGAGCTGATCCCGATCCTCGACGATCTCGGACGGGCGCTCGAGGCCGCCGCGGATCACGAAGAGGCGAAGCTCGAGGACGGAGTCCGGCTCGTGCACCGTGCGCTCGACGATCTGCTGGCCAAGGAAGGGCTTGCGGAGATCGAGACCGAGGGACGGTTCGACCCACACGTCCACGAGGCGCTGCTGTCACAGCCTTCCGAACAGGAGGAGGGCTCGGTGATCGAGGTCGTGCAGAAGGGCTACAAGCTCGGTGACAAGGTGCTGCGGCCGGCGCGCGTCGTCGTCGCGGCTCCGCTGGAGGACTGAGTTGGCGACGCTGTACGACACGCTCGGGGTCAAGAAGGGCGCGTCAGCGGAGGAGGTCAAGAAGGCCTACCGAAAGCTCGCCGCGCAGCACCACCCCGACAAGAATCCCGGCGACGTCGCTGCGGAGGAGAAGTTCAAGGAAGTCCAGAACGCCTACGACACGCTCTCCGATCCCGAAAAGCGGAAGCAGTACGACCGGTTCGGCTCCACGAACGGTCGTCGCGGGCCGGGCTCCGATCCCGGTGACGTCAACTTCGGCGGCGGCGGCGGCAACTTCACGATCAACGACCTCGGCGACCTCGGCGATCTGTTCGGCGGGATCTTCAACCGTGGGCAGGCGGGTCGGGCTCGCCCGCAGCCGGAGCGCGGCGCCGACATCGAGGTTCCGGTCAGGCTCTCGTTCGAGGACTCGCTTCGTGGTCTCGAGACGAAGATTCCCGTCGAGGTGACGACGGCCTGTCGTGAGTGCGGCGGCTCCGGCGCCGAGCCGGGGACGTCCCCGGTCATCTGTCCGGAGTGCCATGGCCGTGGCGTGATCTCGGAGAGCCAAGGGCTCTTCGCGCTGTCGCAGCCGTGTCCGCGCTGCCGCGGAAACGGCACGGTCATCGAGAAGCCGTGCAAGAAGTGCAAGGGCTCGGGTCGCGAGCGGCGGACGAAGCGCTACACCGTGAAGATCCCCGCCGGCGTCAAGGACGGCACGCGGATCCGGCTCAAGGGCAAGGGAGAGCTCGGGGAAGCGGGAGGGGCAG
>Ga0193727_1001214_pt1 | contig 10574 bp, 11 predicted proteins | sample H2c2metaG_FD_143051 | JGI IMG/M metagenome (GOLD analysis project Ga0193727, IMG submission 143051) | Soil microbial communities from a riparian zone of the East river system, Colorado, United States - H2c2 | ecosystem: Environmental > Terrestrial > Soil > Riparian zone | place: USA: East River...
GGCGCGGTGATGGCCTCGGATGCGTACTTCCCCTTCGCGGACGGGCCGCAGCTCGCGCTGGCCGCGGGCGTGACCGGCGTGATCCAGCCGGGCGGCTCGAAGCGCGACGGCGAGGTGATCGAAGCGGTCGAGCGAGCAGGCGCGACGATGATCTTCACGCACCGCCGCCACTTCCGGCACTGATGGACGACCACGACGTCGAGCTACGGAACTGGATCTACAAACGGTTCGTGGAGTTCGGAGAGGTGCCGGCCCCCGATGAGCCCGGCCTGCAACGCCTGCACGACGAGCACGCGCTGGTGCTTGACGACTCTGGCGTCCGTATGTTGGCGCCGTTCTCCGCCGTGCCGACGGCCTATCGGGTCGAGGCCGGCGGCCGCTCGTGGTACGGCAACTGCGTCTGGGACGCCTTCGGAATCCCCGCGGCGCTCGGGGTCGACGGCCACATCTCGACGACCTGCTCGGACTGCGGCGAGGCGCTCGAGGTCGACGTCGTCGACCGGCGCCCGCGGCCGAGCGACCTGGTCGCCCACGTCCTCCTGCCGGCGCGGCGCTGGTGGGACGACATCGTCTTCACCTGAAGCACGATGAACCTCTTCCGGTCGGAAGAGCACGTGGCACGCTGGCTCGAGGCGAACGGTTATGAGCCCGGCGCGACCCTCAGCACGGAGCAGATCTGCGACCTCGCCCAGGCCTGGTGGAGCGACCGGCTCGCGCCGGACTGGCGGCCGCACACGCTCGAGCAGAACCAGGCGATCCTGGACGGGCTCGGGCTGAACGGCGAGTTCTGGCGGCTGGCCTAGGGCAGCCGGCGCGCGACGACGTCGACGTGGCCGGTCGCGCTGGAGAGGTCGATCGTCTCCGGGCCGAGGAAGTGCGTCGTCGGCTTGCCATTGACCGTGACCACCCCGAGGTGCTGTCCGGCGGGCAGCCGCAGCCGCAGCCGCAGCGGCCCGGTAAAGCCGGTCGGCAGGTCGATGCTCGCCTGCACCGAGGTGGCACCGGCGTCGAGCGTGTACGAGAGCTGCCCGAAGCTCGTCTGCAGGCGCCGCACCGCGATCTGCTTGCCCGCCTCGAGCCAGGCGCGCGGCGTCGCGTAGGCGAGCTCGAGGCCCTGTGGCACGCCGCCCGCGCCGCTGGTCTCGTGGACGAGCGTCAGCCGCAGCGTCTCGAGGAAGAAGGCGTTGTTCGCGCTGTTCGGGGGCCGGTGCATCGAGCGGTAGTAGCGGCCTGAGAACGGCGCGATCGTCGAGCCTTCGCCGGAGACGAAGGTGTTCTCGGTCATCCCCGCGCCGAGCTTCCCGTAGAGGCTGAGCACCAGCTGGTCGGGTTGGTCGTTGTCGGCGAGGAAGCGGGAGACGTTCGTGCCGTAGACGTCGTCGGTGCCGGGCCGCTCGTACCCCGGGTTGGTGACGCCCGTGTGCGGGGCGAAGCGGACGAGGCCGAGGAAGCGCGCGCCATGGTTCAGCAGGTAGCGCAGCACGCCGGTCGCCTCGGCGCTCCCGGGCCGGATGAAGCCGGAGGCGAGCACGTACGGCATCACGAGGTTCCAGTAGGCGCCGCGTTTCGTGCTGGTCAGCGCGTCGTAGGGGCGCTCCAGCCCGTCCACGAGCGCAATCGGTACGAACAGCGACCCGTCGGGAAGCCAGACCTCGGACGCGGCGACGGCGCTGCGGAGCCCTGTCTCGAGCCGGTCGGCGGCCGCGGTCGCCTGTGCCGCGAGCAGCGGCCGGCCGGTTCGCGCCCAAAGGTCGGCGGTGGCGCGCAGGCCCTGCAGCGCGAGCACCTGCGCGTGCAGGCCGTAGATCGGGCCGGTGATGTCGGCGCCGTAGCGCTCGCGTCGCAGCAGACCCGTCGCCGCCGACGCGTCGAGCTGGCGCCCGAACGACTGGATGTCCCGCCGGAAGCGCGGCGTCACCCGCTCGACGAAGTTGGTGTCCCCGAAGCGGCGGAGATAGTCTGCCGAGCCGACCATCCGCTCGCCGGCCGAGCGGTTCGGGAAGAGTGTCGGCGCCCGCAGCGCCTGGTCGAGAATCGCCCGCTCGACGCCGGGATAGCCGTAGGCGCCCATCACCTCGCCAACGTCGAGCAGCTCCCAGGAGAAGTGCGCGTAGGCGTTCCCGATGCTGTAGCGCCAGGACAGCATCAGGTTCTGGATCAGCAGGTTCCGCTCGGCGTCGTACACGCGCTGCTCCGGGACGACGAGTTCGGCTCCGGTCTCCAGGCGCTTGGCCCAGTAGTCCTCGACGCTCGCTCGCGCGTGCTCGTAGGTCACCTTGTTCACCTGCACCGGACGCGTCCTGCTGGCCCGGTCGAGCCAGGCGAGGTAGATCGCCCGCGGCCGGTGCACGGTCGTGACGAGCGAGCCCCCGTCGAAGCGCAGGTTCTTGCCGAAAAGCAGCCGCGCGCGCCGCCCGTGGCGCAGCTGGTGCCTGACCCGGTGCAGGCGCACCGAGGGCGTGAAGCGGATGCGCGCCGCGCGGGCGCGGGCCCCGCTCGGGTCAACCGTCAGGCGGATGAAGCTGACGAGCGCGCGGGTCTGCGGAATCCGCGCCGCGAACGACTCCTGTCGGTAGTGGACGCCCTCCGCGTCGGTGTAAGCCGTGTCGAGGATCGGCAGATAGCCCTGGGCGAGGCGCGGCGTCTCGAGCCGGCTCGGGCAGGAGCCGTACCGCTCCTTGCCGCGCGCGCCGACGAAGACGGTCAGCTTCGAGCCGTCCACCCGACGCGAGACCACCTGGCTCCCGTCGGCCACATGCAACTGCACGACGCCCGCCCCGCCCCAGCCGCGCGGCTGGCCGAAGGGGAGGTAGTAGACGCCGGAGTCGGTCAGACGCCTCGGCTTCAGCCCGGCGGGCTTGCCGACCATCATCAGCGGATGCAGGAGGCCGCGAACGCCGTCGTAGGTCGGTCCGGCCGGCGACGACAGCAGCGCGTTCCCCCAGGCGTCCTGCCGCTGCGCGAGCGCCTGCAGGACGCCGGCGTCGTAGGCCGGGTCGGCCGGCAGCGGCACGCAGGCCGAGGCGTCGCGCCCGCCGCCCGCCCCGGCGCTGGCGACGCCTGTGAGCACGACGACGGCCCCGCCGAAGGCCACCCGACGCCAAAGGGCTCCGCTTGCCACTGCGCGGATCTTGATGCATCGAGCGGCCGTGGGCATCCCCCGACCGCGTTTGTGCCGAGCGCGCACCGCCGTTACCCTGGCCCACGGAATAGCCGTTCGTAGCGCCTCGTTCAACGGCCGTAACGAACCGAGGGAGGAAGATGAGCCCCGCCACCGACCGCCGCTGGCTGATCCTCGCGATCGTCGGCGCCGCGTTCTTCATGACCGTCCTCGACGTCGCGATCGTGAACGTCGCGATCCCGTCGATCCAGACCGACCTGAACGTCACCGAGACGACGGTCCAATGGGTGCTGATCGCCTACGCGATCACGTTCGGCGGCTTCCTCTTGCTCGGCGGCCGGATGGCCGACCTGCTCGGCCGCAAGCGGATCTTCCTCGTCGGGCTCGTCCTCTTCATCCTCGCCTCGCTCGTCTGCGGCCTCGCCAACAACATCTCGGTGCTGATCGGCGCGCGCGCCGTCCAGGGCGTCGGCGCGGCGATCATCTCGCCCGCCGCCCTGTCGATCGTGACGACGACCTTCGAGGAGGGCCCGGAGCGGAACAAGGCCCTCGGGATCTGGGGCGCTCTGGGCGGCTCCGGCGCCGCCGCAGGCGTGCTCTTCGGCGGGATCCTGACCGAGTATCTCGGCTGGGAGTGGATCTTCTTCGTCAACGTTCCGGTCGGCGCGCTCGTGCTCGCGCTGGCGCTGCCGTTCGTCCCCGAGAGCCGCGCCGAGCTGGGCCATCACCGTTTCGACGTGGCCGGCGCCGTCACCGTCACCGGCGGGCTGGCGCTGCTGGTGTACGCGATCTCGAAGGCGCCCGACGTCGGCTGGGGGTCGGCGCAGACGATCCTGCTGCTGCTCGCCTCGATCGCGATCCTGGCGGTCTTCGTCCTGATCGAGCGGCGCTCGAGCGCGCCGCTGGTGCCGTTCCGGATCTTCCAGATTCGGCCCGTGCTCGGCGCAAACGTCGTCGGCTTCCTGCTCGGTGCCGTGATCTTCGCGAACTTCCTCGTGTTGACCCTCTACGTCCAGCAGATACTCGGCTGGTCGGCGGTCAAGACCGGAGTCACGTTCCTCGCGACCGCGGGGACGGTCGTCATCTGGGCCGGTGTTGCCCAGGCGCTGACGACGCGCTATGGCCCGCGGCCGGTGATCACGATGGGAATGCTGATCCTGGCCGCCGCGATGCTCTGGTACACGCGCCTCCCCATCGATGGCCACTTCTGGCCCGACCTGCTACCGCCCTACCTGATCTTCGCGCTCGGGCTGGCCTTCGGATTCATCCCGGTGACGATCGCGGCGCTCTCACAGGTCGCGCCGTCGGACGCCGGGCTCGCCTCGGGGCTGATCAACACGAGCCAGCAGATCGGTGGCGCGATCGGCGTCGCGATCGCCTCCACGGTCTTCACCTCGTACGTCAACTCGAACCTGCAGCCGACGCTGCGAAACGGCGGCAGTGCCGCGCAGGTGATCACGACCGGCTACCAGCACGCCTTCTGGGCCCTGATCGCCCTTGCGCTGCTCGGCGCGGTGCTCGCGTTCGTGCTGCTGCGTGGGACGAAGGTCGAGGCTCCCGAGGGCGAGCCCGCGCAAGCCGCGGCCTGAGTACGCTTGGCGGCCATGGCGCGCGAGTATCCGACGCTGCTCGAGCTGGTCGGCAACACCCCGCTCGTTCGGCTCCAGAACGTCGTTCCCGAGGGCGCGGCAACCGTCCTCGCCAAGCTCGAGTTCCTCAACCCCGGCGGCTCGATCAAAGACCGGATCGCGATCACGATGATCGACGCGGCCGAGCGCGAGGGAAAGCTGAAGCCGGGCGGCACGATCGTCGAGCCGACCTCCGGGAACACCGGCACCGGCCTGGCGATCGTCGCCGCGCTGCGCGGCTACCGCTGCATCTTCACGATGCCGGACAAGATGAGCCGCGAGAAGATCTCGCTGCTCAAGGCCTTCGGCGCCGAGGTGATCGTCTGTCCCTACGCAGTCGAGCCCGAGTCGCCAGAGAGCTACTACTCGGTCTCCGACCGGCTCGCCGAGGAGATTCCCGGCGCCTACAAGCCCGACCAGTACCGCAACGAGGGCAACCCGCGCTCGCACTACGAGACGACGGGCCCCGAGATCTGGGAGCAAACCGGGGGCGAGCTCGACGCACTCGTGATCGCGGTCGGCACCGGCGGCACGATCACCGGGACCGCCCACTACTTGAAGTCGCAAAACCCCGATCTCGAGATCGTCGGCGCCGACCCCGAGGGCTCGATCTACACCTCGGGCCCGGAGAAGCAGCACCCGTACCTGGTCGAGGGGATCGGCGAGGACTTCTACCCGGAGACCTTCGACCCGTCGGTCGTCGACCGCTGGGTGACCGTCGGCGACCGCGAGTCGTTCCTGACGGCGCGCCGGCTGGCGCGCGAGGAGGGCCTGCTCGTCGGCGGCTCGGGCGGCACCGCGGCCTGGGCGGCGGTCGAGATCGCCAAGGAGCTCGGGCCGGGCAAGACCGTGGTCACGCTCTTCCCCGACGGCGGCCGCGCCTACCTGTCGAAGTTCTACGACGACAACTACCTGGTCGAGCTCGGCTTCCTCGAGCGAGGCGCGCCGACGCCCAAGGTGGCCGAGGTGGTGCGCTTCAAGCAGCAGAACGGCGAGGCACCGGAGCTCGTCACGATCGAGTCGCACCAGAAGGTGGGCGCCGCGATCGACCTGATGCAGCAGTACTCGATCTCGCAGCTGCCGGTGATGCGGCACGACTCGGGCGGCTCGCTCGCAGACGTGGTCGGCTCCCTGCAGGAGCGCGGGCTACTCGACCTGGTCTTCCGCAACCCGGACGCGCTCAACGAGGAGGTCGCCGCGGCGATGCAGCCCCCGCTCGCGGCGGTCGAGGCGGACGAGTCGCTGGACGAGGTCTTCTCCGCCCTGACCGGCGGCAGCCAGGCCGTGGTCGTGGCCACGAGCGGCAAGCCGACCGGGATGCTGACCCGGTCCGACCTGCTCGAGTATCTGGCGCGCAAGTGACGGAGCGCCTGGAGCAGCTACTCACCGCGGCTTTCCCCGGCGGCGAGGTGGCGGTCGAGGACCGCACCGGCGGCGGCGACCACTTCCAGGTGACGGTCACGAGCCCGCGTTTCGACGACCTCTCGCTCGTCGAGCAGCACCGACTCGTCTACGACGCGCTCGCCACCCCGCTCGCCGATGGCACCATTCACGAGTTACGCATCAAGACCAAAGGGAGCCGATGACAGAGTTCTGAGACGCCGCTCGCGGCGTCGTGTCAGGCCGCGTGGGCCTCGCCCGCGCGGCCGTCGGAACTGACCGGTCGGGGACATTGAAAGGAGCACCTTGAACCTAGGAGACCAGATCAAGCAGATCGTCGAGACCGAGGACGTGGCGGTGTTCATGAAGGGCACGCCGCAGTTCGTGATGTGCGGCAACTCGCAGCGCGCGCTCGAGGCGCTGCGCCGGGCGGGCGCGCCCGTGACCGCGGTCGACATCCTGCCCGACCCGCGCATCCGCGAGGAGCTGACGGCGCTCTCGGGCTGGCCGACGATCCCGCAGATCTTCGTGCGCGGCGAGCTGGTCGGCGGCGCCGACATCGTCGAGGAGCTCGAGGCCTCCGGTGAGCTCGAGCGGACGCTGCGCGAGAAGCTCGGGGCCGACTACGGCACGACCGAGGAGCGGGTAGTCACCGTCGCCTGACCGCGCTAGGGTCTCCTCGGGTCACCAATTTCTCGAGGAGGGTCAATGCCTGAAGCAGTCGCCGTCGCGACCGCCGACAGCGGTCGTCGTAGGTCGCTGATCGGTTCCACCGTGATCGCTGTCACGTTCGTGGCGGTCTCGATCGTGTTCGCCGCGAACACCCAGTGGTACTTCGTCTTCAAGATGCTCCACGTCGGCGCCGCGGTGGTGTGGGTCGGCGGCGGGCTCTTCCTGACGGTCTGCGCAATCCTGGCCGAGCTCGCACGCAACGACGACCAGCTGCTGCAGGTCGGCCACTGGGCCGAGACCGTGGCAGGGCGGCTGTTCCCGCTGATGTCCTTCGTCGTGCTCGGCTTCGGGATCGCGATGGCCGCCAACGGCGACATCGGCTACGACCAGTTCTGGATCGTCTTCGGGCTGATCGCGTGGGCCTTCTCGGCGGCGACGGGAATCCTCTTCCTCGGTCCGGAGGCGAAGCGGCTGAACGTCGCGGCCGCCGAGCACGGGCCCAAGTCGCCCGAGGTGCAGGCGCGGCTGCGGCGGATCCTGCTCGCGGCGCGTGCGGACGTGGCGCTGATGTTCCTGATCGTGTTCGACATGGTCGTCAAGCCCTTCAGCTAGCCCACGCGGCCTAGAATCGAACCGTGGACTTCGAGACGCGAGCGATCCACGACGGACAGAGGCCGGATCCGGCCACCGGCTCGATCACGGTGCCGATTTACCAGACCTCGACGTTCGTGCAGGAGACGGTCGGGGAGACCAAGGGCTACGACTACGCGCGGGTCTCGAACCCGACGCGGACGGCGCTGCAGCTCTGCCTCGCCTCGCTCGAGGGCGCGGAGCACGGCGCTGCTTTTTCCTCGGGCCTCGGCGCGACGACGACGCTGATGCACCTGCTCAACCCGGGCGACCGTGTGGTGGCCGTGGCCGACGTCTATGGCGGCGTCTACCGGATGTTCTCGCAGGTCTACGAGCCGAAGGGCTACCTCTTCGACTGGGTCCCCGCAGAAGAAGTGAACACCAATCTGAGCGCTCACCTCGACGAGCGGACGCGGATGGTCTGGCTCGAGACGCCGACCAACCCGCTGCTGAACATCGTCGACATCCGGGCCGCCGCCGAGGCCGCGCACGCGGCCGGCGCGCTCGTCGTGGTCGACAACACGTTCGCCTCGCCGTACCTGCAGCAGCCGCTCTCGCTCGGGGCCGACGTGGTCGTCCACTCGACGACGAAGTACCTCGGCGGGCACTCCGACCTGATCGGCGGCTTCATCGCCACCAACGACCCGACCGTCGCCGAGCGGATGCAGTTCCTGCAGAAGTCGCTGGGCGCCGTCCCGGGCCCGTTCGACTGCTGGCTGGTGCTGCGCGGGCTGAACACGCTCGCGGTGCGGATGCGAGAGCACTGCCGCAACGCGCACGTGGTCGCCGGCGTCCTCGAGCGGCACCCGAAGGTCGAGCAAGTGCTGTACCCGGGCCTGCCCACCCACCCGGGCCATGCGATCGCCGCGCAGCAGATGCGGGACTTCGGCGGGATGGTCTCGTTCCTGGCCGAGTCGGAGGAGGAGGCTGTCGCGATCTGCGAGCGCACGAGGATCTTCAAGCTCGCCGAGAGCCTCGGCGGCGTCGAGAGCCTGATCGAGCACCCGGCCCGGATGACGCACGCCTCGACGGCCGACGCACCGTTCGCGGCGCCGCGCAACCTCGTCCGCCTCTCGGTCGGGCTCGAGTCGCCGGAGGACCTGATCGCCGACCTCGAAGCCGCGCTCGTCCGTTCCACCGCCGCCGCCGGCGCCTGACGCGTGCCGCGCGTTCCCGTGCCGGCCGACGTCGACGAGTTTCTCCGACGCCCGAACCCGGCGGTCGTCGCGACCCTGCGGCCAGATGGCTCGCCGCACAGCGTGCCCACCTGGTACGACTGGGAGGACGGCCGCGTGCTGCTGAACATGGAGGACAGCAGGCTGCGGCTCGGCTACCTGCAGCGCGATCCACGCGCGGCGCTGACGGTGCTCGGCAGCGGCGACGACGACTGGTACAGCCACGTCAGCCTGCTCGGGCGGGTCGTCTCGATCACGGACGACGAGTCGCTCGAGGACATCGACCGCCTCGCGCTCCGCTACACGGGCAGGCCCTTCCGCACGCGTGACAGGCCGCGGGTCAGCGCCTGGCTCGACCCGGAACGCTGGCACGGATGGAGCTGATGCCAGAGCCGCTCGACCTGCGCCACCTCGGCCACGAGCGGGTGATCGGCTCGTACCTGCTCGAGACCGAGGACGGCCTCGCGCTGCAGGACTGCGGTCCCACGACCTGCGTACCCGAGCTGAAGGCCCGGCTTGCCGAGCGCGACCTGGAGCTCCGCGACGTCCGTCACCTGCTCCTCTCCCACATCCACCTCGACCACGCCGGCGCCGCGGGCGTGCTCGTGCGCGAGCACCCGGCCCTGCAGGTGCACGTCTCGGAGATCGGCGCGCCGCACCTCGTCGACCCGAGCCGGCTCGAGCGCAGCGCGCGGCGGCTGTACGGCGACGACTTCGACCGCCTCTGGGGCGAGCTCGCGCCGGTGCCGAGCGAGAACGTCCACATCGTCGGCGACGAGACGCTCGGGCTCGCGACCTTTCCGAGCCCAGGCCACGCGAGCCATCACGTCTGCTACCTCGACCCCGAGGGCACGCTCTACGCGGGCGACGCGGCGGGCGTGCGGATCCGGCCGAGCGAATTCGTGCTGCCGCCGACGCCGCCGCCCGAGGTCGACCTCGAGGCCTGGGGGCGCACGATCGACGAGCTCGAGCGGCGCGAACCGAGCCGAATGGCGCTGATCCACTTCGGCGTCTTCGCTGACGTCGAGCGGCACCTCGAGGAGCTCCGCCGCCGCCTGCACGCGTGGGCCGAGCGCGTCCGCGCGGGCGCGACCGAGGAGCAGTTCGCCGCGATGGCTGTAGACGACCTCGCCGCCGACCAGGCCGCGTACGAGCAAGCGATGCCGTTCTGGCAGTCGTACGCGGGGCTCAAGCGCTACTGGGAGAAGCGTGCTGCGTAACTCCAGTCCTCTGGTCGAACGGGACTTCCGTCTCCTGCTGTCGGCGCGGACGATCTCGTTCCTCGGCAACTCGTTCGCCATCGTCGCGCTCGCGTTCGCCGTCCTCGAGCTGACCGGCTCGAAGGCCGACCTCGGCTACGTGTTGGCCGCGCGCGCCATACCGACGCTGCTGTTCCTGCTGGTGGGCGGGATCTGGTCCGACCGTCTCCCGCGGCACCTGGTGATGGTCGTCTCGAACGTCGTCTCGGGCGCGAGCCAGGCCGCGATCGCGATCCTGCTGTTCTCCGGGCATGCGGAGATCTGGGAGGTGGCCGCGCTCACGGCGGTGGCCGGCGCCAGCTCGGCCTTCTTCTTCCCGGCCTCGAGCGGGATCGTGCCGCAGACCGTGCCCGAGTCGAAGCTGCAGCCGGCGAATGCGATCCTGCGACTCGGCCGCAACGGCTCGATGATCGTCGGCGGGGCGCTCGCCGGCCTCGTCATCCACGCGACGAGCCCGGCCACCGGGATCGCGATCGACGCGGCATCGTTCGGGGTCGCCGCGCTGCTCACCGCAGCGATGCGCATCCCGAAGAGCGAGCGGATGCAGAGCTCGAACTTCTTCGCCGACCTCTCGCTCGGCTGGCGGGAGTTCACCTCTCGGACGTGGCTCTGGGCGATCGTGCTCCAGTTCGGCGTCGTCAACGCGGTGGAGCAGGGCGCTTCGGGCGTGCTCGGGCCGGCGATCTCGAAGGAGCATTTCAGCGGCGCA
>Ga0193727_1001216_pt1 | contig 10572 bp, 10 predicted proteins | sample H2c2metaG_FD_143051 | JGI IMG/M metagenome (GOLD analysis project Ga0193727, IMG submission 143051) | Soil microbial communities from a riparian zone of the East river system, Colorado, United States - H2c2 | ecosystem: Environmental > Terrestrial > Soil > Riparian zone | place: USA: East River...
AATGCAATCGTCAACAGTACCTACGGCGACATTGTAATTGGCAAATCGTAATCGTACTGACTTTCACGCATATCCAACAAGAAAAATCTGAGATATGAGCATCGTTGGAAAAGTGGAGAGCCTTTGGCGCTATCCCGTTAAAAGCATGCGTGGCGAGGAATTGAATGAAGCGTTTGCCGGTTACCCGGGAGTTTACGGCGACCGCGTGTTCGCCTTCAAAAGTTCGGCGAGCCCGACGGGATTTCCGTATTTCACCGCTCGTGAGCAGCGAAGGCTCCTGCAGTATCGGCCCCGGTTTCGTGACACCGACAAAGCCGCGCGACCTGTCAATCTAACCGAAGCAGAGAGCATGGGCGCGGGTCCTCTCTCCGCCGACATTTCAGAGCTAATGGTCGATGTTGAAACTCCGAATGGAAAAACGCTGGCGATCGATGATCCCGTCCTGATCGACATGCTGCGGAGCGAGATCGACGAGAAGCATCAACTTACATTGATGCGGTCGCACCGAGCAATGACCGATTGCCGTCCCGTGTCGATCTTTAGCTTGCAATCAGCGCGGCAACTGTCTGAAGAAACAGAAACTCCGATCGACAAGCGGCGTTTCAGAGCAAACGTTTATCTGGATTTGGCCTCTGATGAGGGCTTCGGTGAAAACGAACTTGTCGGCCGCTCATTAAAGATTGGGCCGAAAGTGGTCGTCAGAGTTTTGGAACGTGATCCGCGCTGCGCCATAATCACGCTCGATCCCGACACGTCAGAGAGAACACCGGCGATACTGAAGAAAGTAGCGCAGGCGCATGAGGGCACTGCTGGTGTGTACGGTGCAATCATCGTCGAAGGCATGCTGCACAAAGGCGATTCGGTCGAACTGCTGGATTAGAAGCCTTCTTTCAAATCCAAAAACGGCCTGAGGGCAGGCCGTCTCCACATTCGCCGATGGAGCCAGGCCGCCCTCGGCCTGCTTTGCATCGCGCGTTTCTTTGCGCGAAAAGACTAACGGATGCGAAACGGCCAAACGATTGAATCCTACGTTCCGGCGCGGTTAGATGCCCTGCCATGGAGCTCGTGGCATTGGCTCATCGTCGTTTCGCTCGGTGCGACATGGATCCTGGATGGTCTGGAAGTCACATTGGCCGGAGCGTTGGGTGGAGTTTTGACACGTCCCGAGACGCTCGGATTGAGCGACGCGCAAATCGGTGCGAGCGCGACGTGCTATCTCGCGGGGGCAGTGCTCGGTGCGCTGTTTTTCGGCTATGGGACCGATCGGTTTGGCCGCAAGAAATTGTTCTTCATCACGGTTGCGGTTTATCTCATCGGAACGGCTCTATCGGGGTTCTCCTGGAATTTCTGGAGCTACGCATTGTTTCGCGCAGTGACCGGAGCGGGCATTGGCGGCGAATACGCGGCGATCAATTCGGCGATTGACGAATTGATCCCGGCGCGCGTGCGCGGCCGCGTTGATTTGATCATCAACGGCTCATACTGGGTCGGCGCTGCGATGGGCGCCGCTGCCACGCTCGTGTTGCTCAATCCTCGCTACATTCCGATCTGGCTTGGATGGCGATGCGCATTCGGAATCGGCGCGACGCTGGGATTAATCGTGATTTTCTTTCGCCGCTGGATTCCGGAGAGTCCGCGCTGGTTGATGATTCACGGGCGGAATCACCAGGCGGAAGAGATCGTTGCGGACGTGGAACGAAAAATTTATGGTCCCCGCGATTCGGCGGCCCGAGAACGCCACTACAGTGAGCTGTTCCCAACGCGCATTCGTACGCGAACGCATACGCCCTGGCGCGAAATCTGGAACGCGATCGTGCACGAACATCGACGACGTTCGTTTCTTGGTTTCGTGCTCATGTCAACGCAGGCATTTTTTTATAACGCGATCTTTTTCACCTACGCACTCGTGTTGATGCGATTCTACGGTGTGCCGGGAAAAGACGTCGGCGGTTATCTTCTGCCGTTCGCGCTTGGAAATGTGCTCGGGCCGCTGCTGCTGGGGCATCTGTTCGACACAATCGGGCGCAAACAAATGATCACCCTGACGTATGCGCTCGCAGGAGTATTGCTCGCCGTGACTGGCTGGCTTTTTCACGCCGGATTGCTGACCGCGCAAACGCAAACACTTGCGTGGACAATTATCTTTTTCGTCGCTTCGGCGGCCGCCAGTTCAGCCTACCTGACGGTGAGCGAAATTTTTCCGGTAGAAATCCGCGGAATGGCGATTGCAATTTTCTTTGCAGTCGGAACTCTGGTCGGCGGCGTCGGCGCGCCGCTGCTGTTCGGTTGGATCATCGGCACCGGATCGAGCACAGTATTATTCATAGGATATTTGGTGGCTGCGGCGTTGATGATTTTTGCTGCGGCGACGGAAGCATGGATTGGCGTGGCCGCGGAGCGACGCTCGCTCGAACACATCGCAGCACCGTTGTCGAGCAAGGGGCTGTAGGGCTCACCACGATGCCGGGTAGGGCGGGCAGTCCTCTGCACGCCGTCAATTTGTAAATTACGTGGACGGCGCGCACGGAGTGACGCGCCCTACCAACGAAAGACAAATATTCGCGCTACTTGGTCAGAGACCGCCGCTACAGTGAACGGTAAGTTCGCGGGTATGAATTGGTCCGGCAGGCGTCAGGTTGCTGGAATAAAGATAGAACGCGTCGACGCGGATCATTCCAGCATCGAACTCGGCATTCGATTGTAAGAATTTCCGGAGCGTTTGAGCGGAGACATCGCGGCAGCGCGCGATCGTGATGTGCGGATGCCACGGGCGAAGCTCTGGTTCGATGCCGACGGCCAGCGCGGCTTCCTGCACGCGCTTGTGAATTTGGAACAGATGCGGGTGCGCTTTGCCGACGCCGATCCAGATAATTTTCGGCGCGCCTTTTGAGGAGAACACACCGACACCATTCACAGGTAGAAAAAACGCGCCGAACCCGATCGCGCTGAGTTTTTCCCGAAGTTTGAGTTCAACATCTTCCGGTACGCCTCCGAAAAAACCGAGCGTCAAGTGCATCTGGTCGGGTTCCGTCCAACGCACGCCACGAATGTCCGGATCAAGATCTGCAAGCAATTCGCGCGTTGAGTCCGGCAGATCGATTGCGACGAAGAGCCGTTTGCTCATCAGCAAAAAAGTAGGGCATCCGTGTCAGGCGCCGCGATCAGCCTCACGCTTACAGCGCGTGGCTTTTTTCTTCATTGTTCTTCTTTGTCGCGCGGTCGGCCAGGCGTGTCATCCATTCCGGCGTTAATCGTGGGAGCTCCGAACCAGCGCGCGACTGCGCGCCGCTTTCGTCGGCTACATCGGGGAGAAACCGATTCACAATTTTCATGGCGTATCCGGTGAGATTTGGAAACAGCGCGTTTCCGGCGATCGCGCCGCGGGCACCAAACGTGAGGGTAAGCGATGGCTGACCACGCCTGCACGCCGCAACGATTTTTCGCGCTGCGCGATCGGCGTCCATTGAGATCAATGGCGCGCCCGCGCCGGCGGAGAACCAGGCAAATTCAGCGTCGTGGTTGCCTTTGAACTTTGCGTTCACGTGTGAACCGGTCCGCATCAGTCCCGGCGCCACAGTTGTGACCTGAATATTGTCGCGCGCCAGCTCAGTCCGAATCGCATCAGAGAAACCCGTCAGCGCAAACTTGCTCGCGCTGTACGGCGCAAAATGCGGCATGGCAACTTTGCCGCCGATCGAGGAAATGTTGACAATACGTCCCCCACCCCAGAGACGCATCTCTGGCACGATCTGCGAAACCAATTCATACGGCGCCCAAAAATGCAGTCTCATCGCGCGGTCGTAATCTTCGCGGCTCATGTGATCGAGCGGACCGACTTCGATGATGCCGGCGTTGTTGATCAGGATGTCAATCCTGTCGAAATGATCGATCACTTTCCGGACAGCTGCCTGAATCTGGTCGCGATCGAGCAGATCGCATTCGACGGTGAGAACTTTTCCGCCGCGCGCAGTGAGATCGGCTTTTGCTCGCACGAGTTCTTCTGGATCACGTGCGAGCAGAGCAACCTTTCCGCCTTGGTTGCAAATGTGTCGCGCCAGCACGAGACCAAGTCCACGCGATCCGCCACTGATAAGGGCAACTTTATCGCGCAATGTGTATTGCGCTGTACGAATGACGCGAGCGGTTATCCAACCGCCGACTAACAGAGCGCCTGCTCCGAGCCAGACCCGCGTATTCATTTGCATGGCCCTATAATCAGATACGAAACGTTCTGAGCAAGCGGCCGTGAATAAGGAGCGACGGCGCGTCATTTGTTGGGACAGTTACGCGTGTTTGCGATTGAAGCGCGCAACTTCACGCGCCGTCTCGCGATCAACAGCGCGTTTCTTCAAATCGGCACGTTTGTCGTGCGCAAGCTTGCCCGTGCCTACGCCGACTTCGGCTTTCAGCTTCCCGTTTTTCCAATACAACTTTAGTACCACGAGCGTGCGGCCTTTCACCTGCGTTTCGCCGTAGAGCCTGTCGATCTCCTCGCGGTGGAGCAATAATTTGCGTATGCGTTTTGCGGTTGGAATTTCGTGGCTGGCGCGTTCGTAGGGCTGAATGTCGGCGTTATAAAGGAACGCTTCGCCGTTTTCGATTCGCGCGAACGCGTCACTGATATTGGCCTTGCCCGCGCGGATCGATTTGACCTCGCTGCCCTTCAACTCAATGCCCGCTTCGTAGCGGTCAACGATGTGAAAATCACGCAGTGCCTTGCGATTGATAATGGATTCAGCTGCCATATTGCCAAGGACCCGATTTTCGCCACCGATCTCCCTTCGTTGTAGCGTCCGCTGTCCTCAGCGGAAATCCAGCGCCCGATGACCTTGCCCCACTTTGCCCCCCATGCGCTGAGGACAGCGCACACTACAGGAGTCTTCGAAAAGGTCGCTGCTACGCGCCGTCGGTGGAACCTTCGAGCGACTCGTAAGTCAGTTTGCCGGCGATGATTTCCTTTAGCGCAATATCCGTTAACGACATTCGCGGTGTCGTCTCGACTAACGGCCGATGTCCCAGGCCAAGCTGACGCACACGCTTGGAGACAACATTAATCAGAGTTTGCTGATTCGGGATAACCTGTGCTGCTTCCTGAAGAAGTTGAGTCGTCATATGGCGCAAGGAACGAACGGGGCGGACCGCCTCGGTCGGGAATTGAAGGATACTCGACACGCCGCTTGTAAGCGCGGAGGGAATAAGCTGCGGTGCGAGCATGGTAAAATGAGTGTTGACTTTCCAAATGAAGCAGCTCGTTGTCAACGCTTTTCGTCCGGGAGAGCACAAAGTAGTTTCGAGCCACGCGACGAAAACGGACTTGCCGCCACCCGACCGCCTTGCTATCTGATGCAAAATGCGCGAAGTAAGGACCGCGTCCGCGGGACAAATTCGGTAAAACGGGCTGTGGCTCAGCTTGGTAGAGCGCCTGGTTCGGGACCAGGAGGCCGTGGGTTCAAATCCCACCAGCCCGATGAATTACCACCGTCGCAAAATGTTTTATTGCTACGTATTGCGCAGCGAGAAGACCAGACGACGCTACGTGGGTTCTTGCGAGAATTTGGCTGATCGTATCCGCCGCCACAATGCTGGCGAATCGAAGGCGACGAAACACGGGGTCCCGTGGATTCTCATCCGCACCGAGAGCTTTGGCACTCGACCTGAAGCAGCTAAACGCGAGCGTTACTACAAGAGCGGGCGGGGCAGAGAGGAGCTCGACAACCTGCGATAGAGCGGTCGCCACGGCGACAGGCCGTGGGTTCAAATCCCACCAGCCCGATTTTAACGAACTGCGGTTGTGAGCGGTCGCCGCGGTGACAGACCGTGGGCTCAAATCGCACCAGCGCGATCGAACCTTACGCGCTTCGGCTGTAGTGTGCGCTGTCCTCAGCGCATTTACTTGTGCGCAGCCGACCAGCTACTCCGCTAAGGACAGCGGACGCTACAGCGCTCGGCCTCGATCCTTGTGTCAAGCACCGGAATCCCAAAAAAACAGGCGTTTGGCACAAACGCCTCTACACTGTAATTGTCGAAGCCAACCCATTTTCCCCATGCATTCGTCTGTCACGATCGTAGGCGTACTTATTGGAATCGCGATTCTGTTCTTCGGACGAAGGCTGTTTTGGCTGTGTGTTGCCGCAGTCGGATTCGCTGTCGGCGTGGAGATTGCGCCGCTGTTGGTTAACGAGGCGTCGTCGCTGCTGGCGCTAGTCATCGCTCTCGTCTTCGGCGTACTCGGAGTTTTGCTTGCCTTTTTTATTCAGAAAGTTGCGATAGCAGTACTCGGTTTCTTAGCAGGCGGAAAGCTCGCCACGGCGATCGCGGCTGCGTTCTTTGTGCAGTATGCGCAATACTCGACTGTCATCTTCGTCATCGGCGGCATTATTGGGGCCATTCTACTGCTGGCCGTGTTTGGTTGGGCACTGATTGTCGTGTCCTCGTTTATCGGCGCGTACTTGATTCAAAGCGCAATCGTGTTGCCGCCGACCGGTTCGACACTCGTGTTCATCGGCCTCGCAATCCTGGGCATATTCGTGCAGGCAGTATCGTTCCGCAGAAGCGCGATATAAAAGGCGCTGATCATTACTGACAAATCGGCACGCAATTTTTACAACGGCTTATGAACTCACCAAGAACCGGACTGCGCGTTGCCAGCGTGCTTTTCGGCATTTTTGCAATTGGGCATCTCCTGCGGTTGATCAACCAAGCCCGAGTCACGGTCGGAACGCTGACAATCCCAATGGGCCTAAGCTGGATCGCGTTGATCGTCGCCGTTGTTCTTTGCGTCTGGCTGTGGCGACTGGCTTAGCCACGCTGAATGGGAAATCCGATGTAACGTTGTAACAATTTAACGAATCACGTCAGGCATTCATTGCTTCGTCATTTCGCAAGCCAGTCCGGCGGAACATTGACGTAGGTTTCATCGAGTTCCGCGACTGATGCACAGCCAAGCAGCTTGAGTGTGCGGAGGAGATCCGCGCGCAGAATGTCGATTGCGCGCGAAACACCCGCGCCACCGGCCGCTCCGAGTCCGTAGGCGTACGCGCGGCCGGCCAATACGGCCCGGGCTCCCAAACAGAGGGCTTTAACAATATCGCTGCCGCGGCGGATGCCACCATCCAGCAAGACCTCGATGCGGTCGCCTACCGCCGCCACAACTTCAGGCAAAACGCGCAAAGTCGACGCGACGCCATCGAGTTGCCGGCCGCCATGATTGGACACGACCAACGCTTTTGCTCCCATGTCTACTGCGCGTCTTGCGTCCTCTGGCGTGTGGATACCTTTGATCACGATTGGCCCGTTCCACGCCTGGCGAATCCATTTGAGATCGTCCCAGGTAACAACTGATTGCTCAAGCGCAGCAGTGACGTCCGCATACAGCATCGGCCCTTTTCCAGGGATTACGACATTCTCAAATTTCATCAAGCCGCCGTCCGCGAGAAGAGCCGCCAGCCAGCGTGGCCTAACGAGAAGCTGATTCACAAACGGCAGCATTGGTCCGAGCTTTCCACTAAGAAGTTCTTTCGCGCCATTGCGAAGGTCGCGCTCCCTGAATCCTGCGACTGGCGTGTCGATCGTGACCACCAAGGCCGAAAACCCAGCCTTGCGCGCGCGATCGATACCGCCCAAAGCACAGTCGCGACCGCCGACGAGATAAAGTTGGTACCAGACCGGCCCTCCCGATGCAGCTGCGACGTCTTCGAGCCGGCACCCCGAAAGTGTCGAAAGCGTACAAATGATCCCCGCTTCGCCGGCGGCGCGCGCGGCGGCTTCTTCCCCGCGTGGAAACATGACCCGACAGCTCCCGACCGGCGCAAGGATCAGCGGCATAGACACCGAATTGCCAAGCACGGTCGTGCGCAGATCGCACACCGGCGTTGCGACCGCACAGCGTGGCCGTAATGTCACGGCTTCGAACGCCCGGCAGTTTGCGCGCAACGTCGACTCGTCTTCAGCGCCGCCATCAATGTAATCGAACACCACACGAGGGAGCCGACGCTTCGCCCTGCGCCGCAGATCTTGGATGTTCAAAACGCGCGGCGGTTGGACCGACCTGGACAAGCGATTCATACGTTGTCGTGCTGCATAACGAGATTTTTATTAACACCGGGCTTCAGCCCGGTGCAATGCACGAATAGTAACTCAGGCATCCTGCCTGACTCGTCGCGCAGGCTTCCCAGCCTGCCGAATGCGGCAATAGCTCGACAAGCAAGATGCATGTCCGACCAAACAGGCTGGAAGCCTGTGTTATTAGTGCCGAAAATGGCGTACGCCGGTGAATATCATTGCCATCTTGCGCTCGTTAGCGGCGGCAATCACTTCTTCATCACGAACCGACCCGCCCGGCTGAATCGCGCAGGTTGCGCCAGCTTCGGCCGCCGCGATTAGCCCGTCCGGGAACGGAAAGAAAGCGTCGCTCGCGACCGCGCTGCCCTTGAGCGAAAGGCCGCCTTCGTTCGCTTTCCAAACCGCAATGCGCGCAGCGTCGACCCGCGACATCTGGCCGGCGCCAATCCCAAGTGTCCGGTCCGTCTTGGCGTACACGATGGCGTTTGATTTCACGTGTTTGACGACTCGCCACCCGAACAACATCGCGTTCAGTTCAGTCTTCGTCGGCCGCCGCATGGTCACGACGTTCGTCGTTAGTTCTCCATCGACATCGGCGTCTTGAACCAACACACCGCCGCAGACCGAACGCAGATCGGTCGTTGGTCTCGCTTCCTTCGGCGGCGTCAATAACCGAATCAGGCGCAGATTTTTTTTCTTCTGCAGAACGGCGCGCGCAGCGATCTCAAAATCAGGCGCGATGATCACCTCGCTGAAAATTTCGCTGATCACTTTTGCCAGCGACTCGGTCAGCGGCCGGTTGCACACGATGATCCCGCCAAAGGGCGCCTGCTTATCCGTCGCAAACGCCTTCTCCCAAGCCTTGCGCAGATCTGGATCGGAGCCGACGCCACAGGGGTTCGTATGCTTCAGGATCGCGACGGTCGGCTCTTCAAATTCGGCGATCAAATTTGTCGCCGCGCTAATGTCGAGAATGTTGTTAAACGAAAGCTCCTTGCCCTGAAGTTTCTCGAAGCATTTGTCGAAATCGCCGTAAAGCGCAGCGTCCTGGTGAGGATTTTCGCCGTAACGCAAGCGCATCGCCAATGGCAGCGAAAGTGAAAAGGAGGCGTCGGTCTTCTGCTGTTTGTTCAGGAAATTGGCGATCACTCGATCATATTCCGCCGTCCTGTTGAAAGCTTTGATCGCGAAGCGCTCCCGAAGTTTCAGCGTCGTTTCCCCGTCGTATTTGCCCATGTTTTCGAGCACTGCGTCGTAGTCTGCGGGATCAATGATGACCGTGACCGATTCATAATTCTTCGCAGCGCTTCGAATCATCGACGGGCCGCCGATGTCGATGTTCTCAATTGCTTCCGCGAGAGTTACGCCATGCTTCGCAATGGTGGTTTCGAAAGGATACAGATTGACAGCGACGAGGTCGATCGGATCAAAGCCGCATTCACGCGCTTCTGCTTCATGTTTAGCGTTGCCGCGCTTGTAAAGAAGCCCGCCATGCACACGGGGATGCAAAGTTTTTACCCGGCCATCGAGCACTTCAGGAAATGCGGTGAAACTCGAGATCTCGCGCACGGGAATTTTTTCCTTCTTTAGCAGGACCGCTGTTCCGCCTGTGGAAATGATGTCTACGCCCTGGCCTTCCAATGCGCGAGCAAACGCAGCGACACCGGTTTTGTCAGAAACGGAAATGAGAGCGCGACGGATTTTCATTCCGGGAAGCGGAATTTTACGTCATCCCGAGCGAAGTCGAGGAATCCCGTTGCACAAGCTTCCAGGCAGTGCCACGGGATCCTTCGACTCCGCTGCGCTGCGCTCAGAATGACCTCGCCGCGTCGCTTCAACGGTCGAGGAGGACGTTCTTGGCCACAGGATACAGCACCGGGCAGCAGCCGATGGTTTCGCAAAATGCTTTGCTGAAATGACTCAGGCTCGAATAGCCCACTTCTATCGCGGCTTCGGTGACGTTATAACGGCCGGTGCGCAATAACTCGGCCGCGCGTTCCATGCGAACGTTCCGCAAGTATTGCGGAATTGTGTGACCGACTTCGCGGGAAAAAATTCTGCTCAAGTAAAACGGGCTGCAGCCTACCTCTTGCCCCAACATTTCCAGCGTCGGCGGGTTCACTAGATTACGCGTGAGAATCTCCTTCACGCGGTCCACTCGCTCGCGCGCCAGCCGCTTCTGGCGCATGCAGAAGAATTCGGGATCCTTCGCCGCAAAGAAAAACTGCGCCATCAGTTCCAAGGCCTTTCCTTGGTACCAAAGGACCTGCGCCGCTTTGGTGACCGGGGGCTCCGTCAGGCTCGCCACGACGCTGCGTTGCTGCATCGTCATCGGACGCGCGGTAGCGACTACATTCTCCTCTTTCTTTCCGAAAAGGATGCGGCGAATCTCCGGTTCAAGATCGGCTTCATTCTGCGCAAGCTGATTGCGCAAATGCTCGCGCGAAAATTCGAGCGTCACGAACTGGTGATGATCGTGTGCCCGCCGTGACGAAGGAAACGGCCACTCGG
>Ga0193727_1001217_pt1 | contig 10570 bp, 4 predicted proteins | sample H2c2metaG_FD_143051 | JGI IMG/M metagenome (GOLD analysis project Ga0193727, IMG submission 143051) | Soil microbial communities from a riparian zone of the East river system, Colorado, United States - H2c2 | ecosystem: Environmental > Terrestrial > Soil > Riparian zone | place: USA: East River...
CACCGAGCGCGACGCGATGCGCACGACCCTGCTGTTCAACGTCTTGCACTACGCCGTGCGGCCCTGGCCATGGATCATCGTGGCGCTTGCATCGCTGATCATCTATCCCGACCTCGCTTCGATCGCCGCCCGGTTCCCCCACATCGACCCGGCGATCGTCCGGAACGATCTCGCGTACTCCGCGATGCTGATATATCTGCCGCACGGCCTCTTCGGCCTGATGATCGCGTCGCTCGCGGCGGCGTACATGTCCACCATCAGTACACACCTCAACTGGGGCGCGTCCTACGCCGTGGAGGACTGCTACCGCCGGTTCCTGGCGCCCGATAAGGACGAACGTCACTACGTGAATGTCGGGCGCGCTGTCACGGTAGGGCTGATCGTGCTCGCATCGGCCCTGTCGCTCTGGCTGCACAACTCCTACCAGGCCTTCCAGATCCTGCTCCAGATCGGCGCTGGGACCGGACTGATCTTCCTGCTGCGCTGGTTCTGGTGGCGGATCAACGCGTGGAGCGAGATCGCCGGCATGGGGATTTCGTTCGTGGTCGCCGTGTATTTTCAATTCGTGCACACGGCGCTCGGATTCGCGCCGCTCTCCCCTACGGTCCAACTCGTGACCGGCATCGCGATCACCACCATCGGGTGGCTGGTCGTGACGTTCGCGACGCCGCCCACCGACCGTGCTACGCTGCAGGCGTTTTACGACCGGATTCGGCCGATGGGCCCCGGCTGGAAGGGGGCGGTGACGACCGGGCCCGCGACGCCCGGCGAAAGCGTGACCGCCGCGTTCCTGTGCTGGTTCCTGGGTTGTGTGATCATCTACGCGGCGCTGTTCGGCACGGGATATCTGCTGTACGGAAAGACGCTACCCGGCATCGCCTGCCTGGTCGCGGCGGCTGCGGCGGCGTGGGGGCTGTTTCGCACGCTGCCGCGAGTCGGGTTCGCATGACGGGATAGCGAAGTCTTGGGGGTTGGGAGGCAGCTGCCCCGTTATGGCAGTATGCACATCGAGGACGAGCGTCTCTATCTCCTGCTCGACCGCTACCTGGCAGGCGAGGCATCCGCTGCGGACACGGAGGCCGTGCGGGAGTGGCTCGCGGAGGACGACGGGCACGCTCTCCTCCTAGAAGATCTGCGCCTCATCCGTCTTGTCCGGGGCGTCGCCAGGGAGCCGGCGCCGCCGAGCAGTGTCGATGTTGCTTGGGCGAAGGCCGTCCTCGAGATCCGCCCGAAGCCGCGCATCTCCCCCATATCCAGGCGCCTGCTCGTGGCGGTGCTGGCCGCCGCCGCTACCGTCGTCGTCGTGCTCGTCGGGGGAGCGGAGTGCTGCGGGCGCCGCGCCTGGAGCGAGCACGCGACCGCCGCCGGGCAGCGCGCCGTCGTCCGGCTCCGCGACGGCACGCAGGTCACGCTCGCGCCCACCAGCCATTTGCGCTACGCCGCCGATTACGGTCGCGCGCACCGCGACGTGTATCTGGATGGCGAAGCGTATTTCCAGGTCACTCCCGACTCGCAGCGTCCGTTCCGCGTCCACGCCGCCGGCAGCGTCACCGAAGATCTGGGGACCGCCTTCGTGGTCAGCGCCTACACCGATGAACTCGAGACCGAAGTCGTCGTGACTGAGGGGCGGGTGTCGCTGTCGCGTGGCGAGGCGACTTCGGACGCCGTGGTGCTCGGGCTACGGGACCTCGGGCGGCTCCGTGCCAGCGGCCCCGCAACGGTGCGACGTGGCGTCGATATCGACCGATACCTCGCGTGGACGAAGGGTGTGCTGGCCTTCGACGGCGCCCCGCTCGGCGACGTCGTGCCTGCGCTCGAGCGGTGGTACGCCGTCGACATCCAACTCGCCGACAGGACGTTCGCCGACCGACGTCTCACCGCGACGTTTCGAGAAGAGCCCATCGATCTGGTCTTACAACGGATTGCGTTGACCCTCGGCATGCGCGTCGAACGCGCGGACGGGGGCGTGTTCGTGTTCCGAAAGGCGAGGTGACCGTCATGCTCACGTATCGACCTGCTTTGGCGTGCGCGTTCTTCGCGCTTCTCTTCCCACATGGCATCTGCGCGGCGCAAATGCGCGATGGGACCGACCCGCGCGGCCCGCGATTCCTCCTGGCCATGGCCGAGCGCCCTGCGCCGGTCCCCGTCGACCTGAGGCGATCGGCCATCCTGCGACACCCGCTCTCGCTCGACTTCGACGGCGCCACGCTCAAAGAGGCGCTCGCGGAGATCTCCCGGCAGGCAGGCATCAGCCTGGTGTACGCCGACGACGACTTGCCGGCCGGGACGCTCGTGCGGCTGCGGGCGGACCGCATCACGGTGGCCGCGGCGCTGACGGACGTGCTGGTCGACGCGGACGTCGACATCGTGTTCACCCCCGAAGGGCGGGCCACGCTGGTGAAGCGGCCGCCGGGACCCGCGGTGCAGCTGGGGTCGATCGCCGGTACGGTGACGGCGGCCGAAGGCGGCACGCCGCTGCAGCGCGCGACCGTCATGGTCGTCGGCACGCGGCTCAGCGCCGAGACAGATGCGGCGGGACGGTACACGATCGCGGGAGTGCCGGTGGGAACGCACCGCCTGCGGGCCCGCATGCTGGGGTACGCTCCCGCCGACACGAGCGTGGTCGTCGAAGAGGATCGCGAGAGCGTCGTCGACCTTCAGCTCAGAGCCCAGGCCATTCAGATGGAGGCGGTCGTGGCCGTGGGCTACGGCGAAAAACGGCGTGAGGATCTCACCGGATCGGTGGCGACGGTCGGTCCCGAAGTTCTGGCGGGGCGCGGGATCACCAATACGATCGGCGCGATTCAAGGAGAGATGCCGGGATTGATCGTGCAGCGCTATTCCGGACAACCGGGACTGGAGGGGTTTGATATCAATCTCCGGGGCTTCTCATCGACCAATGGCGGGAATTCACCGCTGGTGTTGATCGATGGCATCCCCGGGAACCTCGATCTGCTGAATCCGAACGACATCGAATCCATCACCATTCTGAAGGACGCTGCTGCGTCGATCTATGGCGCCCGGGCCGCCGACGGCGCATTGCTGGTGACGACGAAGAAAGGGCGACGCGTGGCGACGCCGACATTCACGTTCAGCACCAACGCCGCGACCACCCGCCTGGCGAACATGATGGATACGCCCAATAACTATCAGATGGCGCTGATGGATAATGAGGCGAACATCCATGCCGGGGCCGCGCCGATGTACACCCCGGACCTGCTCGACAGCGTACGAGTTGGGGCTCGCAATCCCATCCCACATCCCATCTACGGCAGCTCCGGGTGGATGCTGTTCTTTACGTCGACCGATTGGCGCAGTGCGGTTTTCGAAAACGGTTATCAGAACACGCAGTCGATGACGATCTCCGGTGGTGGGCAGAATTCGAGCTACTACCTCTCCGGGAGCCTTGCGAATCAGCAAGGCGTCATTCGCTACGGTGACGATGGGAACAAGCGCTACAATCTCCGCCTGAACTACGATTACGATTTCTCCCCGCGGATCCGCCTGGAATCGAAACTGTCTTTGGACGTTCAGGACCGGTCGGATATCGGAGGCCAGAGTGCTGCGGGGGTGATGTTCGAAACGATTTTCGGCATGCCCAACCATCCCGTGTACACGCAAAGTGGTAATCACTACTTTGCCCAAGGGGGCTGGGGGAACGCCGTCGCACAGGCACGCGAAGCCGCGACCGCGACATTCCAGACACGGGCGATCAATACCAATTTCAAACTGATCGTCGATGTGCTACCAGGACTGAAATTGAACCTCCAGTCCGGTATCAACCTCCGGTCCGAGAACAACACCGACATCGGCAAGAGCGCGCCACTGTATCGGTGGGATGACAGCAGCATCGCGTACTACTCCATCGCGAATCCGGACAACAATTGGGTCTACCAGCTCAATTCAGAGAACACCTACCGGAACTATCTCGCGTATGTGCAATACAGCAGAGCGTTTGGCGACGCGCACACCGTCGAGCTCATGGCCGGGGTGTCGCATGAAGACAACGAGCGGGCGTGGTTCAGTGCGACCAGAAGTGGATTTCTGAACCAGGACTTGTGGGGAATAGGACTCGGATCGACGGCCAATATGTCCAACGACGGCGGCTATCCCGACCGCTGGACGCTCCGGTCAGGGTTTTCCCGCTTGAGTTACACGTTCAAGAACAAATATCTATTGGATGCCAACCTTCGGGTCGATGGCAGTTCACGATTTGTCCGGAACAAGCGTTGGGGAGCCTTCCCGGGAGTCTCCCTGGCCTGGCGGCTCTCGGAAGAACCGTTCATGCGCAGTGTGGGATGGATTCAAAGTCTCAAGCTCAGGGCTTCCTACGGAGAGACCGGCAACCAGGAGGGCATCGGTCTCTACGACTACCGGCAATTCATCAGCATCGGCAGACAGTATCCCTTCGGCGCCGGGGGGCAGGACCAATCGGCGTATCTCTCGGGCATGGTTTCCACGAATCGGACGTGGGAAACCATCGGCACGACCAACGTGGGGTTCGACGCCACGCTGTCCTCCAACATCGATCTCACGTTCGATTACTTCGTCAAGAACAACAGAGACATGCTGATTCCGGTCACCTATCCCAGTCTGTTGGGTGCCCAGCCGCCGTTCTCGAACGCGGGTCAGCTCAAGGCCTTGGGCTTTGAGACATCCGTGGGCTGGAAAGGGCGCGTCGGCGACGTGCAACTCGGCGCGCGGGCCATTCTCAGCGACACGAGGAACACGGTCGTCAATTATGGCGGGCAGGACACGTACGTGTTGGGCCTCAACTTCATCCGGCAAGGCTATCCGGTCAACACGTACTTCGGGTACGTGTTCGACGGGCTGATCCGGACACAGGCGGAGCTCGATGCGTACAAGCTGATCCCGGGCGTGCCCAGCGACATCGGGATTGGCGACGCGAGATACAAGGATCTGAACGGGGACGGCAAGATCAGCCTGTATGGCGATGCCCCCGGCCAGGACGGGGACGTGATCAACCTCGGCAGCACGACACCGCGGTATACGTACGGCGTCAACCTGCAAGCCCAGTGGAAGGGCTTCGACCTGGGGGCGTTCTTCCAAGGTGTCGGGAAGCGGACGCTGTTCAGGGACTGGGACTACCGGATGCCGTGGAGCGACTGGTGGCGGCAGCCGCCGCTGTTCTACTTCAACCAGACCTGGAACGAAGATCGTCCCAACGCGCCCTATCCACGGCTCTCGCATGGCAACATCAGGTTTTGGAACTATCAGACCTCGACGTTGCAGCGGATCAATGCCGCGTATGTGAGACTGAAGACCCTGCAGGTGGGTTACACGCTGCCTGAGACCCTTGTCCGCCGGGCACGAGTCACCAAGGCCAGAGTCTACTTCAGCGGATTCGACCTGTGGGAGAAGCACAACGTGAAAGGTGGCTGGGACCCCGAATCGGCCTTCCACGGCTTCAACTATCCATTCCAGCGGCAGTACTCGCTGGGCGTCGATCTCACCTTCTGACCCGGGAGGGACTATGCGCAAGCCACTTCTGACGCACGTCGGCATCCTCCTGGTGCTGGCCGTCGCATGCAATCCGCTCGATCTCGATCCCAAGGATCAGATCTCGGACGCTTCGTTCTGGAAGACGCCGGAGCAATTCAGGCTGGCCGCCAATGACTTCTACTATGCCCTGCGTGGCGCCCATAACTACACCGAGATCAATTCGGACATCGCGACGGGAAGCGGCTCCGGTGGGGAAATGCAGGCGGTGAGCAATGGGTCGTATTTGGCGCCCGCCAATTCCACCGTGTGGGATAGTTCCTACGCGGGCATCCGCGCCACCAATTATCTGTTGACCAAAGCCGCCACGTCCGGTTTGGGAACGCAAATCGACCGCTGGGTCGGCGAGGCGTTGTTCTTTCGGGCGTATCACTATTGGAATCTCGTCAAAACGTACGGTGGCGTGCCGTTGATCACGAAGGTGCTGGACGTGACGTCGCCCGAGGTGTACACGCCGAGGGCGACGCAGCAAGAGATCATCGATTTCATTATCGCCGACTTGGACACGGCGGCGGCCAAGCTCTTCAAGCAGAGCGACCTCACGGCATCCGAAATGGGGCGGGTGACGCAAGGCGCCGCCCTCGCGCTGAAAGCCCGGGCCGCGTTGTACCAGGGCACGTGGCTCAAGTATCACGGCGGCGGGGCCCCTACGCCAATGCTGACCGACGCGATCAACGCCGCGCAGCAGCTCATCTCCTCGGGGGAGTACCAGGTCTACAAGGGCCAGGGCGCGCAGAGCTACAAGTACCTGTTCATCCTGCAGGGCGACGACAGTCCGGAGGTGATCCTGGCGCGCCGGTATTACGCCGTGCGCGCCACGCACAATTGGACCCGAGAGCTGTGGTTCAATTACATGATCCCCACCAAGAAGCTTGCCGACATGTACCTCGCGACCGACGGCCTGCCGATTACCAGTTCGCCGTTGTTTCAGGGATACGATTCCCTGATGACGGACGAGTACCAGAATCGGGATCCCCGAATGGCGATGACGTTCCTCGTGCCCGGGAGCACGAAGTTTGGAGAAGCAGGACCGGACACGGTGTATCCCGGGTTTGCGGGTAGCAACGCCACCCGGACCGGCTACATGATTCGCAAGTTCTTGGATGAAACGCAGGAAGCGGCCGAGTTCCAGGGTCAGTATGATTTCAAAGAGTTTCGCTACGGCGAGGTGTTACTGGTTCTTGCGGAGGCCCTCTTTGAGCGGGACGGGGCGATCTCCGATGGTGACCTGAACACAACGATCAACGAGCTTCGCGACAGAGCCGGAATGCCGTTCTTGACCAACGCGTTTGTCACCACCAACGGGTTGAGCATGCTGGCGGAGATCCGGCGGGAACGGACCGTCGAACTGGCATTCGAAGGGTTCCGGCGTGACGACCTGCGGCGCTGGAAGACGGCGGAAACAGAGATGCCGCAGGCGCTCCGAGGCGTCAAGTTCGTCGGAACGGAATACGAGCAGCGCGACTCGACGCTGGTGATCGGTACGGACATCCAGGTGGACGGGGGCGGGTTCGTTGTCGCCGAGGCGGCGGTGTCACGCCAATTCCTCCAGAAGCACTATCTCGACCCCATTCCCTTGCAGCAGATTCAACTGTCGAGGGGCACGCTCACCCAGAATCCGGGTTGGTAGTGGTGAAAGGCGGCCTCCTCGCCATCCTGCCGCTGTGTCTCGCGCCCGGCCTCGCGGCCGGGCAGCTGCGGCCTACACAAATCGATTCGTCCAAAGTCCCGGCGCCGCGGCCGCACTATCAGGCGGAGTACACATTCGATACGCCGAGTGATTCACTCCGGTGGTCGAAGCAGCAGAGCGGGTTGAACGTGTCGTTCGGTTCAACCGATGAGTCGTACATGCGGAGCGAGATACCAGACCTGCCGAGGGCTTCCCGCTTGTGGGAAGACACGGGGTGGAAGGGCGAGCGGCTGAATGCGCAGTTGGTGATCTGGTCGCCCGATTCGGTGAACCAGATCCGGATTGCGACGAGCGACCTCGTCAACGCCCAAGGCGGCGTGCTGAGCAAGAGCAGTCTTCATGTAAACCTGGTTCGCTACGTCCTGTCGAACCATGCCTATGGAGGCGCCCCCCGGGGCTGCGAGGCATCGGACACCGTGTTTCTCATGCCCGACCGGCTGGAAGTCCTCGAGCGGTTCGATCTCCCCGCGCGTTCGGTCAGGCCGGTATGGGTGTCGCTCGACATTCCTCCGGGAACGGCGGCCGGCATCTACCAGGGGACGATCGACGTCAGCTCGGAGAAGAGTCGCACCTCATTGCAGGTGAGAATACGGGTGCAGAACCAGGTCCTGCCCAGCCCCCGGGACTGGAGTTTCCGGCTCGACCTGTGGCAAAACCCGTGGGTCATCGCGTGGTACTACCACCTCCAGCCCTGGTCGGACGAGCACAAAGCGCTGCTCAAGCAGCATCTTCGGCTCTACGCCGAGGCCGGCGGCAAGTACATCACGACCTATGCGGTCCATTCGCCCTGGGCCGACAATTCGTACATGATCGAAGGGGCGATGATCGATTGGACCAGGCGGGCCGACGGGACCTGGAAATTCGACTACGACATCTTCGATCAGTATGTCCAGCTCGCCATGGACGTCGGCGTGGACAAAGCGATCACCATCTACACGCCGGTTCCCTGGGGCCATCGGTTTCGCTACCTCGATGCCAAAACCGGGAACTACGTCTATGAGGAGTGGTCACCCGACTCCGCCAAGTTTCGCGCGATGTTTCCGGTGTTCTTGGACGACCTGAAGGCGCATCTGGAACAGAAGGGATGGTTCTCCAGGACCTACCTCGGCATCAACGAGAATCCGATGCCGATTACGCTGGCCGCCATCAAGGTGATCAAGGACCACTCCCGGGCGTGGAGGATCACGTACGCCGGCGACTGGCATCCGGAGTTGGACAGCTTGCTCGACGATTACTCGCCGGCCATCACGAGCGAGCCCAGCCCGCCGGAATTACGCCAACGCTCGGCACGGGGAGCGACCACGACGTACTACGTCGCGTGCTTTCCGCCGCGGCCCAACAATTTCGTCTTTTCGCCGCCCATCGAGGGGCGCTACATCGGCTGGTACGCAGCGGCGTACGGCTACGATGGATTCCTGCGCTGGGCCTACGATGCGTGGCCCGCCGACCCCGTGCGCGATGCCCGTCATGCGATCTGGCCCGCCGGAGACACGTTTCTCGTGTACCCTGGCGCGAGTAGCAGCATTCGCTTCGAGAAGCTGCGCGAGGGAATCGTCGACTACGAGAAGCTGCGAATCCTGCGGGCGCTGGCGGCGCGATCCGCCAATGGCGAGGTCAAGCGCCAACTGCGGGCCCTCGACGATCACCTGCGCACATTCGCTCAAGATCCAGACTACGCGAAGCGCGACTATGGTGTGGCACGACTCACGGAAGCCGTCCACAAGGGCATGCGGATGCTGGAGGCATTGAGCGAGCGGCTTGCGCAATGACTCCGTCCTCACCCACGAGCTGATCCCCGCTGGTCCCATCCCCACCGCGTTCGACCCGGACGGCGTCTATCCGTATGTGAGTTTCGTCGAGACGTCGAGCCGACCCGTACTCAAGCCGTACAGGTTGGTCGTCTTGGAGAACGCAAAGATCAAGGTGACGATCTGTCCCGACCGCGGCGGGCGGGTCACCTCCATCATCCATAAGAGCTCGGCTCGCGAGGCCCTGTACGCGCCCGAGGTTATCAAGCCGACGCGCATCCTCCCCCGCTTCGGCTTCGTGGCAGGTGGCATCGAAGTGAGCTTTCCCATCTCGCACTCGCCCACACAAAACGATCCGGTCCTGTGGAAAGTCGATCGCACGCCTGGGGGGGGGCGCGTGTACGTCACCTGTGGCGAGCGGGAGCTGCGGTTCGGGATGCAGTGGTCCGTGGAGTACTCACTGGGCGCGGACGATCACTTCCTGACGCAGCGCACCGTCTTTCATAACCCCGGGACCTCGCCACATCCCTGGATGTCGTGGTCGAATGCCGCCGTGCCGTGCGCGCCGGATACGCAGTACCACTTTCCCAACGGTCAGGTCCTCTCTCACGCGTCGACGCTGACCGTCCTCGATTCCGGCCCACGTCAGGAAAACGACATCCAGGAAATGACGGGATACTTCTGGAAGGCCAAGGATGCGAATGCATTTGGTGCCTTTACGCCTTCACTAGGTATCGGGCTCTATCACGTCGCCGATGAGGTGATCGCGCCTGGCATGAAGCTGTGGAGCTACGGGGTCGGCAAAGACCGGGCATGGGGGAACTACGCGGAGATCCAGGGCGGACCGATTCGCGATCAGGCCACCAAACTGGAGTTGCAACCACACGAAACCCGGTGGCACGTGGAGTTCTGGATCCCTTCGGACAAGGCCCTGGACATCCATGCGCTGACGATTCCGGACGCAGGGCTCCGACCCTCGAGCAACGTTCCCCTCTTCGATTGGGCGCGATCAGAAGAGGTGAAGGTGTGGCAAGATCTCGTGCGGGCGCATCGTGAGAACGGGACACCGCCGCAGGCGCCCGACATCGATCAGTGCCTTTGGGCTCCGTCAGGCATGGAAGGCCTGGATGCGGCCTTCGAATGGGTGGTCGCGAAGACGCGAGACCCAGAGACGGAACGCTGGAGGTTTTATCACGGTACCTGGCTCGCCGGGTGCGGAAGGAAGCGAGAGGCCGTCGCGGTCCTCTCCGCCACGCACCTGGGCTTGGCGAGGGCCCTGCTCGCGAGGCTGCTGAAAACGGAAGGCGACATTGAGGGAGCTGCGAACGCGCTGCGATCCATCGAGGAGCCGGGGCTGCAGATCCATCCGCAAGTCGTTGCCCTGCGGGATGAAGTCCTGCGCACGCTTGGGACCAACACGCTGGGCGAACGTGAGCAGTGGCTGGCCCGAGTGGACGCCCTCCACGACGAAAGAATCATCGAGAGACGCGTGCAGCTGCTCATTGATAAGGGCGAGTATCAGACTGCCAGGCGACTGCTGTTATCCACCCCGTTTCAGCAGGTCCATCAACGGTATGTGCGAACGGCACTTTGGAAGGAGTTGTGCGAAGCC
>Ga0193727_1001218_pt1 | contig 10570 bp, 6 predicted proteins | sample H2c2metaG_FD_143051 | JGI IMG/M metagenome (GOLD analysis project Ga0193727, IMG submission 143051) | Soil microbial communities from a riparian zone of the East river system, Colorado, United States - H2c2 | ecosystem: Environmental > Terrestrial > Soil > Riparian zone | place: USA: East River...
TATTTCAAGGGGCAGCGATCAAGCGGGCCTTTCGACGAAGCTGACCGGCATCTGGCGGTGCCCGGCTCGCGAGGGACCTTTGTCGACGTTCACGGCGCCTGGTACGACGCCACGGGCGATTACGGCATTCATCTCTCCCACCAGAATCCGACCTCGTATTTCAATCCGCAACAGACGCCGCTGGTGGTTTGGAGCCTGCTGTCGAGCTACAACTTGCTTAAAAGCCGGAACGACGACAACTTCAGCGAATACGAGCATCGGCTGCTGGATGAGGGCCTGTTCGGTGCGGATTTTCTGGTGCGGATAAAGCGTCCGGATGGCTCCTTCTTCGAGTCGGTGGACGCGCCTGGGCGCGAAAAGCTCGCGAAAGACCGTGAGATCGGGAATCCCAATTGGCGAACGCGCATCAAGACCAAGACATCGGAGTCCACCGAGTCGATAGCCCAAGCGGAAGGACCCCATCCGTATGAGGCTAGCTTCCGCGCGGGCGGGGGAATGGCGATTGCGGCGCTGGCGCTGGCCAGCACGATGCCGGAAGAGGGCGAGTTTCCGCGCGTGCGCTATTTGAAGGCGGCCGAAGAGGCGTTTGAGTTTCTCGATCGTCACAATCGCGAAGTGGTGAACGACGGAGTCGAGAACATCCTCGACGATTATTGCGCGCTGATGGCTGCAACGGAACTGTACAGAGCCAGCCACGATGAGACCTACCGCACCGCGGCTATGCTGCGTGCACAGAACCTGACGGCGCGTTTGACGAGTACAGGTGCATGGCGTGATTACTGGCGCGCTGATGCAGGAACGCGTCCTTACTTCCATCCATCGGACGCGGGTCTGCCGGTTGTGAGCCTGCTTGACTACTCAGCCATTGCCTCACCGGCGGAGCGCCAAAAAGCGTTGCAAACGGTGGAGCGCTCGCTGCGCTTTGAACTCGCGGTCACGGCCGAAGTCAACAATCCCTTCGGCTATGCGCGTCAACTGGTGCGCACCAGGGACGGAAAACTTCGCACAGCGTTCTTCTTCCCCCACGACACGGAGGCCGCTCCATGGTGGCAGGGCGAGAATGCCCGGCTGGGATCCCTAGCTGCTGCTGCACGCTTAGCGGCGCCGTATTTCCCGGATCAGCCGCAGTTCCAGGCAGAGCTGCGCACCTATGCGTGGAACCAGTTGCATTGGATTCTGGGCCGCAACCCCTTCGATACCTCCTTGCTGATGGGAAGCGGGCACAACAATGCCGCGTATATGTTCTTCAAGTCGTATAAGTACACGAGCGCACCGGGAGCCGTCCTGAACGGAATCACATCTGCCTTGGATGACGAAGATGGCATCGCGTTCAACCAGGGCTTTGCGGTCACCGGCAAGGATGAAGATTGGCGATGGACAGAGGAGTGGCTCCCCCATGCAGCGTGGTATCTCTACGCGATCAGCCTGCCGCATTAAAGGAAAGACGTGCCTGCCGTATTCTCAGTGCGCTTCGCCCGCGGTGCGGCCCGAGACTTTCACTTGCGTGAGAGCAGGATTTCCATAGTTTGCGGTAAAGACCTCTCCTGTCCGCTCGTCAACGGTCACGGCATATGGATTCTGGCCGGTGGCGAAGGTCCCGATCAAACGATTGTTCTTACCGTCGATGGCCGTAACGCTGTTGCCGTGTACATTCGCGACATAGACTAAGTTCCGCGCCGGATCCACAGCCACTGCTTGTGGATGTTCACCAACAGGAAGCGTCGCAATTGCCCGTTGGGTACCAAGGTCGATGACGCTCAGCGTCTGGTCGCCGTAATTGACAGCATAGAGCCTTTTCGACTTCGGATTCGCAACCATGGCACAGGGGATTTGCCCAACCGGGATGGTGTGGACTGCGAGCGTCTTCTCATTCAGTGACACGATCTCTGCGGTTCCTGTGTGCGCCAGATAGAGAGAATCCGAGCCTTCGTCAAAAACGATGCCCCAAATGTGCGGCCCAACCTTGACCTTGCGCACCGCGCCCGTCGCGGCGTCTACGATGCGGATCTCCGGATCTTCATAGTGCGTCAGGAAGATGAGGTTGGTGCGGGAGTCGATCGCGATGCCATCGGCTCCGCCGACGTTTAGTGGATGCGCGGTGTCCGTGTGAACGTCGATCACGGTGACGGCATTGCTGTAGGTATTGGTCACGTAGACGGTTCCGGTGACCTCGTTGACGGCGATAGCGTAGGGATGAGCCTCGCCCGGGATGGTCGTCACCACCGCGTCAGAAGCGCCGTCGATCACACTGATGTTGCCACTTCCCGTGTTCGTGACATAGATCTTGTTAACGGCGCGGTCGATGGCGAGCGCAATGGGGTTGGCACCGACCTTCACGGTCCGGGTCGTTCCGGCGATGTTGTTCATCACCACAACGGTGCCATTTGCTTCATCCACGGCATAGGCTTTGTGGGTCGAAGGATTCACGCCGACTCCCATGCTGGTGATCAGGCGACCGGGCGGGGCTCCGCTCGCGGCTTGCGCAAGGCAAACTGTCCCCGCGAAGACCAAGCAGCAGAGCGCGGCTGCCTGGAAAACGATGCACAACCTCAATGGAACCGCTGGAGCCAGAAATTCCCGACGTTGCATGTTGTGAGTACCCTCGTGAGGGTACTATATTATCAAACATTATAAAGTTCGGCATCGAACTGCAGCCGGACGCGAAGGGTCCAGATGACGCGGCTCATGCGTGCTCTCTTTTTTCTGATGCTGTTTGTGCTGCCAGGCTCCGCCGGGTTCGGGCAGGAGCCGGCGTTCCGCGCCATTGCGTTCTACTCGACCCATGTGGAACAGGATCACGTCGACTTCGCCTTGCAGGCGATTCCGTTCTTTGGGGCGATGGCGAAACGCGATGGCTTCGAGTTCAAGGCAACTTCCGACTGGAATGAAATGAATCCTGTGGCGCTCAAGCAGTACCAGGTGGTGCTTTGGCTGGACGATGCGCCTTCCACCGCCGCCCAACGTTTGGCCTTTGAAGAGTACATGGAACATGGAGGCGGATGGTTCGGCTTCCATATCGCAGGCTGGATGGACGGCCGTCAGACGTGGCCGTGGTTTGCTGATTTTCTTGGCACGCTCTTCTACGGCAACGACTGGCCTCCGCTGCCGGCCAAACTCACCGTGGACGATCCGCAGCACCCTGCAATGAAGGGCGTTCCCGCCAGTTTTCTCTCGCCGGCCAATGAGTGGTACAGCTGGGATCCCGATCCGCGAAAAACGCCGGGAGTGCGGGTGCTGATGACGCTTGCCCCATCAAACTACCCCATCGGTTTCAAGGATACGCTGGAGGGCGGTGACATTCCGGTCACGTGGACCAACACGAAGTACCGCATGCTCTACACGAACATGGGACACGGCGACAAGATTCTCACCAATCCGCAACAGAACCGCTTTTTTGAAAGTGCCTTGCTCTGGCTGGGCAGGCAGTCGGCTTCTGCTGGAAGTGTGGTTCGGGCAATAGGCTGCAACGACTCCGACCGCGACTGACGGCCAAGCTTGAGTGTCACCGCGGCGCCGCAACATCCGGGGGGGAGATTGACGACGCGAAGAGTTCTTTGTTTGCTGGCAGCGTTTGGTGTGTTGGTGATCTGCGCAGCACGGGGCGAAGACGTCATCCCGCGCGCGGCATGGAGACGGCCGCTTGGATTGCCACTCGAGAATCCCGGCGTAAACCGATCCCCCGGTGGTATCGACGACGGATACTGGCAGGGCGCGCCGGTGGGCGGATTCGGGGCCGGAACATTCTCGCGCAGCTACCGCGGCGATTTCGCACGCTGGCACATCAAGGCCGGCGTCCACAAATACCAGCCTGTGTACGCGGACCAGTTTGCCGTGTATGAGCGCTCCGAAGGGGGCGCCAAAGGCACGGCGCAAGTGCTGATGAACGGCCATCCGGATGACGGCCAGCTTTCGTCGTGGCAGTGGGACTACCCGGTGGGAGCCGGGGATTATGCCGCGCTCTATCCCAAGTCGTGGTTCGATTATCGATGGAAGAAATTTCCCGCTCATGTCATGCTGGAGCAGTTCTCGCCGGTGATTCCGGGAAACTATCGCGAGTCCAGCTACCCTGTCGCGGTGTACCGCTGGCATGCGGAGAATCCAACCGATCACGCTGTCACCGTTTCCGTGTTGCTGTCGTGGAGCAACATGGCGGGGTGGTTCCGCACCTTCGCACGTGACTTTGCCGGAGCCCCAAATCAGGGCAATTACAACACGTACAAGACCAGCGCGCTGGGCCACGCCGGCTCTATGAAGGGCATCGTCTTCGACCGCATGCGCGCTGGGGCACACCCCAACGAGTGGGACGGTCAGTTCGCGATCGCCGCGCTCGAAGGGGACGGCGTAGAGGTTAGTTATCAAACCACCTACCAGGCGAGCGGAGATGGCAAGGCAGTGTGGGAGCCGTTCGCAAAAGATGGGCGCCTGGCCAACGACTCCAAATCGTGGGTCAGCGACAAAGAAGAATTGGCTGGCGCAATCGTGGTGCGGTTTACGCTGCAGCCGGGAGAGAAGCGCGTCATTCCCATGGTCGTCGCATGGGACTTTCCCGTCATTCAGTTTGGAGAAGGGCGGCGGTGGGAACGCCGCTATACGGACTTCTACGGGACCTCCGGACGAAACGCTTGGGCCATTGCGCGCGATGGCTTGCTGAACGCTCAAGCATGGAGCGGCCAACTTGATGCATGGCAGGCGCCCTACATTCTCGACGAGAGCAAGCCGCTCTGGTACCGGGGCATGCTTTTCAACGAGCTCTACGCGTTGACCGATGGGGGCACGTTTTGGGGACGCGAGGCCGGAAGCGATGCGAGGGTCCCCGCCAAGTTCGCGCTGCTTGAGTGCTTTGAATACGCGTATTACGACACGCTCGATGTGCGTTTCTATGGATCGCTGCCGCTGCTCAAGTTCTGGCCGGAGATCGACAAGCAGGCGCTGCGCGAGTTCGCGGAGACCGTGAGAAAGGAGTGGCCGGAGCAAGGCCTCTGGGTGTGGAAGACCATGCAAACCGGCGAGCCTGTCACGCATAAACGCAAAAAGCTGGGCGCCGTGCCGCACGACCTGGGCGTTCCCGAAGGCGACCCGTTTGTCGACGTCAACGAGCCGGGATGGCAGGACACCAACGATTGGAAGGATCTGAACTCAAAGTTTGTGTTGATGGTGTATCGCGACTATGTGCTTACCGGGAGCAACGACACGCGGTTTCTGCGCGAGACCTGGCCGGCAATGCGGGCCGCCATCGAGTATCTGCGCCAGTTCGATCATGGAGGCGGCGTCCCGGAGAATAGTGGCTACCCCGACCAAACCTATGACGATTGGGTGGTGAGCGGCGTGAGCGCGTATTCCGGCGGACTATGGCTGGCCGCGCTGCGGGCTGCCGCGGAGACCGGCCGCATCCTCGGCGATGTGAAATCGGCAGATGCCTATCACGCGCTGTTTCTCAAAGGACGCAATACCTACATCACGGAGCTCTGGAACGGCTCGTACTTCCGCTACGATACCAGCAGCGAATCGAAGGACGACATCCAAACCGACCAACTTGCGGGCCAGTGGTACGCCGATCTGACCGGGCTGGGTGACACTGTTCCGCGAGAGATGCAGGACGCGGCGCTAAAGAAGATCTTCGACATCAACGTGTTGAAATTTGGCAACGGCGAGATGGGCGCGGCCAACGGAATGACCGCAGACGGTGCGATCCTCGCGAATGCCGAAGCCAAGGAGGTTTGGGTGGGAACCACCTTTGCCTACGCAGGCATGCTCATGAGCCACGGCATGACGGGCCAGGCCTGGAAGACGGCATCGGGCCCGTATCACGTCATCTACGAGAGCAAGGGATACTGGTTTCGCACGCCCGAAGCATGGGATATTACGGGCAATTTCCGTGCAGCCATGTACATGCGGCCGATGGCGGTGTGGGCGATGGAGATGACTCCGCGACGTGCGCAAAGCGAATCGTTACGAAGCGTCGGGCAATGAGGGTGATCCAGACAAACGGGAGGGAAGAACCTTGGCTAAACGTGCTGCAGGCAGAGCGAGTATTCAAAGGATGTGCGTGTGGGCGCTGCCGGTTCTTGCGCTCGGGCTTTCGCTTTGCATTTCGAGCGCGGCACTCGCCCAGGAAAAAGAGCCGCGTTTCCGTATGGTTGCCCTGGCGGAGGCCGGCGGGATTCACAAGCCCTTTGTGGATGCGGCGATGGAGTGGTTGAATGCACAGGCCAAACAAGGCAGCTTCGCGGTGGACTACATTCAAAACACCGAGAAGATTGACGATGCATTTCTCTCGCACTACCAGTTATTCATCCAATTGAACTATCCACCATACAACTGGACGCCCACCGCGCAGGCCGCTTTTGTGCGCTATATCGAGGAGGGCCGCGGCGGATGGATTGGATTTCATCATGCCACGCTGCTCGGCGAATTCGACGGGTTCAAGATGTGGCCGTGGTTCTCTGACTTCATGGGCGGCATTCGCTTCACGGACTACATTCCGGGGTTCGCGGACGGGATGGTGACGGTGGAAGATCCTTCGCATCCGGCGATGAAGGGGGTAGTCACACCCTTCCTGGTGCAGAAGGAAGAGTGGTACACGTGGAGCCAGTCTCCGCGCGCCAACGTGCACGTGCTGGCCAACGTGAATGAGAGCACCTACTCACCGGACACCAAGACGAAGATGGGCGACCATCCCGTGATCTGGTCGAATGAGCACTACAAGGCCCGGAATATTTACATCTTCATGGGCCACCACCCCGAGCTCTTTCAGAATCAGGGCTTCACAACCATCTTCAAGAACTCCATCTTCTGGGCCGCTCAACAAGCGCAGAACCCGAAGTGAAGCTTAGACCGAAGATGTGAGGCACCGTTGCCCGGCTTAGTTCGAAGACCAATACTGGCTGAAGCCAATGTATTCGGCGGGGACGGCCGCCAGGATCTTGCGATGCAATTCCAGCAGATCGACCGAGCCCAGGCTGCTGTAGAGAACTTTGCCATCGGCGCCAATAAGGACTGTGTAAGGTACAGCCGACTGCCATGCCGGGTCGAACGCCGCTTGCAACGCAGCCGTATCGTCCGAGGCAAAGATCAGGTTTCGGCTGGTCGCATGCTTCTTCTCGAGGAAGTGCAACACCCCGGCCTTTTCTTCGGGCATGTTGGCGGAGACAGTCACCAATTCAAAATCCCGATCGCTGTACATGCGAAAGGTGTCCTGCATGTCGGCGAACTCCGCCACGCACGACCCGCACCAGGTAGCCCAAAAGCTGACCAGGGTGACATGCCCGGTGCCGTTGGCCCGCAGCTTCTTCATCCCCTCGGTATCCACCGGTTCCACGCTCACGGGCTGCGCTTCGAGCTTTTGCTCGTAGGCAACACGAAGCGCTTCTTTTTCCTGCCATTTCGTCGAGCACCCAAAAGCCCCTGTGTGCGGTACGGGCACGGGCTTTCTTGCCAGCAACCCCTCGATGGCATCCTGGGCCTCGTGGGTCTTCACCTGCTCGACCCGATAGTTATCGTCGATGCGGCCATCGTAGCGAAGCCGGCGGTCCCTGTCGAAGATGAAGATGTGGGGAGTCGCCTGCGGCCCGTAGGCACGTGTTACCGCTTGAGTGTCTCCGTCGTAGAGATACGGATAATGAAGATGCTTGTACGCGAAGCGGATCTTCATCTCGGGCAGCGTGTCGCTGATGTCGGAGCAGTCCAGTTCCTCGATAGTCAAGGCCTTCGGATCGTTGCCCTGGATGGCTACGACGGCCACGCCGCGCTTGCCGTACTCGTCATAAAGGTGCTCAATGCGCTGCTCGTACATCTGCGCAATGGGGCAATGGTTGCAGGTGAACACGACCGCCAGCACTGGGCTGGCCGAATAGTCGCTCAGCTTGTGCACCTTGCCGTCCACTCCGCGAAGGGCAAAGTCCGGCGCCGGCGAGCCGAGTGCCAGGATGGGGTGTGCTGTCTGGCAGGAGGCGGCCGCCGCCATGCTCATCGTCATAATGAAGATCGACATGGTGCGCATGGAGTATTCCTCCCTGGGCCGTCTCAGCGCCCGTGGATTTGGCCCGCGACAGCTTTATAACGTTGTATAACAAAGACCCGGTACTGCCAAGCGGGAAATGCGGTCCCTTCTCAAAACTACCTCATGCGGAGGGATGCGGTATCAGGATTACGGGCGAAGCCTCGAGTGCCAGTGCGATCGATCCCCACAGCGCGGAACGGTCACCCAATGCGCTGGGTTTGATCTTGGTGACGGCAAATTCACTGCTCTCGAGCTGCTGCCGCACAAAGTCGATCATCACTGGATGGCCGCCGATTTCGCCGCCAAGCAGGATCAGCCCGGGATTCAGAATCAAGGAAAGGTTGATCACGATGTCGGCTGCAATCTCCGCGCGCTGACGAATCAGCTTGACGGCACAACTGTCTCCCATCCGCGCAAGGTTCAAGATAGCGGTGGCGTCGGCCGGCTGTTGTGAGTGCTTTGCGCCATGCGACGCTTTGCCACAAGATTCACGCCAACTCTTGAGAATCCCTGAACTGGTCAGCACCGATTCCAATTCGCCAAACTCATGAATGGCGGGAGCGCGCCGGGAGATCGACGGCAGCCGCAAGTAGCCAATCTCTCCCGCCGACCAATGCGCGCCATGGTGAACTTGGCCTGCGAGATAGATCCCTGCGCCCACGTTCGCGCCCAGATGAATCAGCACAAAATCGCGCTCCGAACGTGCCGCGCCCCGGAATTGCTCGCCAAGAGCGGCAAGGTTCATGTCGTTCTCAATCAAGACGGGACAACTCACGACTTTGCTCAGCATGGACCGCAGCGGCACAGAACGCCATCCCTGCAAGGTGCTGATCGACAGCACGCTTCCTTCGTCCAAATTAACAATGGCCGGTACGCCAACCACCGTGGCAAGGAGTTGATCCGCGGACTTTCGCTGTTTCTTGAGCAGCGCCTTCACTTCCTCGCCAATGCAGGCGCAGATAGCGTCGGGTGCGGTGCGGCGCTTTGAGAGCGCGACCGTGCGCATAGCGAGTTCGCTGCCGTTCAAGTCGGTGAGCAGGAACGAGATAGCGGCAGCGGTGATTTCCACTCCCAGCAGGCAACCGCGCTCGGCCTTGAAACGGATCAGGTCGGGAGGCCGCCCCCCGCTGGATTCGCCTTCTCCCAACGGCTCGACCAGGTTCGCCGCCAGAAGGTCTTTCACTACATTCGTAACGGTGGGCGCACTGAGGCCGGAGGCGCGTACCAAGTCCGCACGCGAACAGGTGCCGCTTTCCCGCAGTAGCTTCAGAATGCCGTGGGCATTGGTGAAGCGCAAAACAGACGGCCGGCCGATTGGGATTGTCTTCTTCTTCACTTCTTCACAATACGTTGAAGGATTCTTACGGTTACTATATGACAGCCTATCCTGCAGCGTCACTGGGTCAGTCGGGCTTCGGGGTGAGGTTCTTAACTAATCCTTGCTTTTCGTGGAGTTGTGCGAGAATACTTAAGAAACATTAGGAAGTATGAAATGACTGGACTGACAACCACGCAGGAGCCGCGGTGGGTCGGCGGGATAGCTCCGCCACCGGATCTGCTGGGCGCCACCGGAACCCAGATTCTGGAACTGGAGTGCCGTGAACAGCCTGTGCGACTCCGTCAGCTCATCGATGCCTTCCAATATGATCCTGTAATCCGCGCCGAATTGAAAACGTTTCGCGAACTCGCGGCCAGGCCGGGCCCTGTGCTGTTTGCCGGGATGGGCGCTTCCTACTGTTCCGCGATCGCCGGCTCCATCCTGTTGCAATCTCATGGGAGGCTGTCGTTCACCGTGGATGCGGGCGAATGGCTGCACTATGCACGCTGTTTGGACAAGGACATCGCCCTTACCGTGCTGCTGACCACTTCAGGGGAGAGTGCGGAACTGGTCGAACTGATGCGAAGCCGAGGGGATCAACCGCTTGGCTTGCTTTGCAACAACATCGAAAGCACCTGCTGGAAACTGGCCGAGGACAAACTGCCGATCCTGGCGGGACCCGAATACGGGAACGCCACGAAAACCTATACGAACGCCACCGCGGCGGCCATCATTCTGGCTGCTGAGGTACTGGGAATTCCGTGGGAAAGAGACGCCGAGGCGGCGGCCGAGAGTTTTGCCACGGATCTTGAAGCGGCCTTTGCTCTGCGCGCCGGTCTCGAGGCATTCTGCCGCGGCGCTGCGAACATCGAAATTGTTGGCCGTGGTGCTGGGTATGGCGGCGCCATCATGAGCGCCCTCTGCATCCGCGAGATGAGTGGTTTTCGCGCCGCCCCCCACACCGGCGCTGGATTCAAGCACGGACCCAACCTCGACGTCGACGGATCACACGTGGCCATCATCCTTGCCCTAGGTCGCGCTGCCGCTCTTGGATACAAGCTGGCCGAAGAGTGCAACCGGCGCGGAGGGAAGGTTGTGCTTATCTCTACTGCGGAGCACACGCCCTCTGCCTTGTTGTTTCCGGTGCGGATTGGCGAAGTGCCGGAACCGTGGGAAGGCATTACCTCGCTGGTGGTGCCGCAGGCTCTCACGTTAGCGATGGTGGAGCGCACCGGATGCCGTTTGCCGCCTAG